>Ga0157369_10000216_pt1 | contig 79927 bp, 63 predicted proteins | sample C25metaG_FD_113461 | JGI IMG/M metagenome (GOLD analysis project Ga0157369, IMG submission 113461) | Corn rhizosphere microbial communities from Kellogg Biological Station, Michigan, USA - C2-5 metaG | ecosystem: Host-associated > Plants > Roots > Rhizosphere > Soil | place: USA: Michigan... | reverse complement strand
CAACAAACTTTTAATATTTAAGATCATGAAAACAATACACAATAAACACTTTGAAGAAAAACAATCTACAGAACTGGCTGTTGGAACTTTTATTATCAGCACACTTTTGTTTATGCTTTATATTATTTCAAATGAAAGTTCTAATATTTTAGTAATTGCATGGCCGTTTGCGTTATCTGGAATAGTACTTAATGCGATTATGCTTTTTCATTTAACCGAAAGATTTATTCATTTACCGGAATATCGAAAAGATATTGGATTTAAAATTCTAATTCTTCTTTCTAATATTCCTATTACATTTTTGTATTATCTGGTGGTGATGAAAATTAATTGAGTTTTATGAAATAAAAAAAGCCGTGAGCTATACTCACGGCTTTTTCTTTATAATCTATTTTTAAAATTTTAGTTTGCTGCAGGAATAACAATTCCGGTTTGGTCAATTAAATATAATAATGACGTCATTGTTGCTGCACCTAATTCTAATTCTCTTTTGTTAATAGCATCAAATTTATCGTTTGCTGCATGGTGGTAATCAAAGTAACGTTGTGAATCTGGTTTTAAACCTGCTTTAACGATCGCTTTAGACGTTAAATGACTGATATCTGAACCTGCGTGCCCAATTGTAAAACTGTGTACTAAATAAGGCTCAAAAAAGTCTTTAAATCCTTGTATTTTTTTCAAATTGACATCGTCAGCTTCAATAGAAAATCCTCTTGGAGAAAATCCGCCTGAATCGCTTTCTAATGCAAAAATGTGATTCTCTTTATTTTGCTTTGAAATTTCTTCGTATTTAGCACCGCCTTTTCCGCCGTTTTCTTCATTCATAAACAATACTACACGAATTGTATTCTTTGGTTTGTAGTTTAGGTTTTTAAGAATACGAACTGCTTCCATACTCTGCACTACTCCTGCTCCATCATCATGAGAACCATCAGCTAAATCCCAAGAATCTAAGTGACCGCCCACAACCATAATGTTTTCAGGACTTACAGTTCCTGTTAATTCTCCAACAACGTTATGTGACAATACATCCGGCAGCGTTTCGCAAGATTGTTTGAAATAAAATTTTAAAGCTGGATTTGCTTTCAAAGTTTTACTTAACAATTCAGCTCCGTTTGTACTAATTGCAGCAGTTGGAATATATTGTTCTTTTGGTAAATCACCATAGCTTTGTGCTCCTGTATGTGGGAAATCATCTAAACGCAAATTCATAGAACGAACAATTGTTCCTACTGCTCCAAGTTTTGCCGCTTCTTTTGCACCGGCATATCTTTGGTCTACACATGCACCGTATGATGTAAAAGTTTCAATGTTTTCAGGATTCATTGGTCTGTTATAAAACACAATTTTTCCTTTTACTTTATCAGCACCAAGTTCAGCTAATTCTTTAATTCCCTGTACTTCGATTATCTCTGCTGTAAGTCCTGTTTTTGGAGTTGCAACAGACCCTCCTAAAGCACAGATTGGTACATTAGTTTTTACTTTTCCGTCTAAGATATAAGCAGTTTCTTTTTCACCGCGTACCCAGTGAGGAACCATAACTTCTTGTAAATATACTTTATCAAGACCTATGCTTTCTAATTGTCTTTTAGTGTATTCTACTGCTTCTGCAGCACCTTTTGATCCAGACAAACGACTTCCAATATCGTTAGAAAGATATTCTAACCAAGAATAACACTTCGCTTCTGTTAAAGCTTTTTTATAAAATAATTTGATGTTTTTTTCATCATTTGACTGCGCAAATAATGTCAATCCGTTTAAAACTAACGCAGTTAAAAGAATTGTTTTTTTCATAGTTTTTTAGCATTTTGGGTTTCTTCCAATTTCTTGGCTTATTCCACAAAGAAACAAAAATTCTATAAAATTGTCAGAGTTTTTCCATATCCTTTCTCAAAAAAAAAACCTAATTACAAACCTGTTAGTTTATAATTAGAGTTTTTATGTTTTTAATAAAATAAAGCTATTTTACTTCGATAATTTTATTTTTCGTTCCTATTCCGTTTTCATTAAAAGGCTCAATTGTAAAATAGTATTTTGTTCCTTTATCTAAACCTCTAAAGTCATAAGAATTGTCGCCGTAAACCATAATACTGTTGTATAATTTATCTGGTTCAATTCCGTAATAAATATTATATCCAACGGCATCATATTGCTTTTTCCATGAAATCATGGCATTTCTGGAATCTGCTTTATTTCTGTCTACTTTAAAAGAAGCAACAGCTTTTGGTTTTGCTGTTAATCCGTTTCCAAAAACCCTGAAATCAGAAATCGCAAATAATCCAGATGCATTATGAATGTTTTCCATCTTAATATAACGCGCTTTAAATGATTTTGTAAGTTCTACATAGTCATGAGGTGCATCTTTATCATTTTTAGATTTATCTACAACCAAAGTCCAGTTTTGAGCGTCATCAGACATGAAAATTTTATACTGATAATAAATATCCATTGCTTTATTAAACTGAGTGGCTTTATGATCGGCATAATTAATCTGCAGCGCATTTATTTCCATCGGTCTTCCTAAATCCATTTGCAGCCATTCTCCAGCATTACTTGTTTTAGCAGACCAATAGGTTTGAATATTTTCATCTGTAAGGTTTTCTGGCCCGTAACAGAATTTCTCATATACTTTTTTCCCTCCGTTATCCATTCTGTGCGTTTCAACTTCCATACATTCTTCAGAAGAGGAAACGGTTACAGGCTTTTTATATGAAAGCAGCATCCAGCCAGATGAAGCTCCTTTGGTTTGATCACGCTGGCTTGTTGGCAATACAATAGGGAAATCTCCATAAGCAGTGATAGAATACATTACATCATCTTTATCAAATCCTGCCGGAAACATATCTATACGACGTTCAAAACGATCTTTGATTGAAATTTTACAGGTTCCTGTATTCCAGTAATTTCCGTAATTATCAGCAAAAGTATTTCCGTGCCCTGCTCCAATTACAAATCCGCCTGGTTTATAAGACATCGGATTGTGTTTTTGATAGGTAAATGGTCCAAGCGGATTATCTCCAACATGAACTCCATTTGCATAACCTTTAAATTCTGTTGCCGGTGCACCGTACTGCATGTAATATTTTCCGCTGTGTTTGGTCATCCACGCTCCTTCGATAAAATTCCCCCAAGGTGCAGGTTCCATATCATTGTTTGGTCCAAAACGTTCCCATCCGTGTTGAGAAGGTTCTAAAATAGCAACTTCTTTAATTTGTCCGTATGGTTTTTGAATATCTTCAACTTCTGTTGCTTTGTATAATGTTGCATAATCTGCCTGATTTCCTTTTGGAAGCCATGTGTTATAATCTACTTCAACGCCCACTAAAGGCAATTTTCCGCTTGAACCATAATACATGTAGACTTTTTTATCATCATCCTGAAAAATAGCAGGATCCCAGGTTGGCAGCATTGCCTTATCTACGTGACGTGTCCATCTACCAGATTTTGGGTCGGCAGTTTTCCAGATTGGATGATCTCTTTTCCAGGTTGAACCTACATAAAACAATGTGTCATTTACTACCCAGGCCGCTGGTGCGCATTGGTCATCGTCGCCAGGCTGTCTTTGAAAACTTCCGTAAACAAAATTCCAGTCTGACATATCTTTACTCCAAAAAAATCCAGCCTGATTGGTAGCAAATAAATAATATTCGCCTTTATAAGTAATAATTACAGGATCGGCGCTGGAACGGCGAGATTCAGGAATTCCGTTATGATTGTGTGTCGTAAAATTATAACCAATGTTAATTGGATTACAATAAGTAGTTGCGGGTTTTGATGGATCAAACCATTCCGTTTTACCCGAATTTTGTGCCGAAAGGTTTTGACTAAAAAATATCAAACCGCATAAAACAGGCAGTACAAGTTGTTTATATATATTTTTCATGGTTGATTGTTTGTAAAGTTTGAAAACTTACTTTTTTGCTTTTAATCTTTCGCTTAAAAGTTCTGGCTCGTTGGTTGTAATGTAATTGAATTTATGTTCAATAATCCAATCCATATCTTTAGCGTCGTTAACAGTCCAGGCATTTAGAATAATTTTGTTATCTTTTGCTTCCTGTACCCATTCTGGATGTTTTTGAAAAACAGAATAATGATAATCAACACCGTTAATTTTATCTGCTTTTATTTCTTTTGGAGATTTATTTCCTTCTAAATACTGCAGAGAAGTTTTAGAATCAATTTCTCTGATTTTTTTTAGAATATCATAATCAAAACTGATGTAGCAGGTGTTTTTATCGGCTTTTAATTTTTTAATGGTTTCGACTGCTGCTACACCCGTTTTTTGTCCTCTTTCTTTACTAATTTCTGAAGGTTTGATTTCACAGACCAAAAGTGTGTACTTGTTATTTCGCATTCCTTCTGAAATGTATTCATGAAGTGTTGGAAGTTTTTCTCCGTTTGAAAGTTTAAACTTTATCAAATCTGCATAATTTGTTTCTTCTATAAGAAGTTTATTGTAATGCGCATCATGATTGATTACAAGTGAATCATCAGCCGTTCTCCAGACATCAAACTCTGAACCCGGTAATTTTAAATCAATTGCATGTCGTAATGATGCAATTGAATTTTCGGGCAGATTATTTTTTTTCCAGGCGCCGCGATGAGCAACTATCGCATTTTTTTGGGCATTGCAATATGAAAAAGCGATAAGACATATTGCACTAAATATTTTTAGAGTATTCATCATAACGTAGTTAAAAAATTACAAAAATGGCTCTTCAGTTTAAAAAAAAGCCCTCCAAACGAAGGGCTTTAACTAATCAATAAACCAACTATTTAGTTAACTCAAAACTAACTTTCTTATCGGCATTTGAATTTCCTCCAACGAAAATATCAAACTGTCCAGGCTCTGCTGCAAATTGCAAATCAGAGTTATAAAATTTTAAATCTTCAACCGTAATATCAAAACTTACGGTTTGTTTTTCACCTTTTTTAAGTGCTATTTTTTGGAAACCTTTTAATTCTCTAACTGGTCTTGTTACTGAACCAACTAAATCTCTAATATATAATTGAACTGTTTCTTTTCCGTCAAAATTTCCTGTATTAGTTACCTCAACTGTTACTTTCAATTTTCCAGATGGATTCATTTTATCAGAAGAAATTTTCAGGTTTGAATAATCAAAAGTCGTATAGCTTAAACCAAACCCGAATGGGAATAAAGGCTCATTTCTTTCGTCAATATAATTTGATCTGAATTTTTCGAATTTACCTTCTGTATTAGAAAGTGGTCTTCCAGTATTTTTGTGTGCGTAGTAAATTGGCAGCTGTCCAACACTTCTTGGGAAAGTTGAAGTCAATTTTCCAGAAGGATTAACATCTCCAAATAACACATCAGCAATAGCATAACCAGCTTCTGTACCTGCGAACCAAGCATTTAAAATTCCAGGAACTGTTTTCTCTTCGTCTGTAATTACTAACGGACGTCCGTCAAATAAAACTAAAACAACTGGTTTTCCTGTTTTTAATAAAGCGTTTAATAAATCTTTTTGCGCTTGTGGAATTTCTAAGTTTGTACGGCTGCTAGATTCTCCGCTCATCTCTGCAGATTCTCCAAGTGCTGCTACAATTACATCTGACTGCTCAGCTACTTTTAAAGCTTCTGCTAATAATTCTTCTTTTGAACGAGCATCACGATGTAATGTTTTACCAAACATTGTCGCATTGGATTCAAAAGTTTCATCGTAATCTAAATTGCTTCCTTTTGCATATAAAACTTTAGTTCCAGCTCCGGCAACTTCTTTAATACCTCTCAATAACGAAACGGCATTTTCCATTTTTGTAGCCACACTCCAAGTCCCTGGCATGTTTTCTTTTGCATCTGCCAATGGTCCGATTAAACCAATTGTTCCAGATTTTTTAAGTGGTAAAAGCTGGTTTTGGTTTTTTAATAAAACTAAAGATTGTGCTGCAATTTCACGTGCTTCTTTTCTGCTGTCTGTTGTGAAGATTTCAGTTTTTGCTCTTTTCTCATCACAATATTTGTATGGGTCCTGAAATAATCCTAAATCGTATTTTGCTTCTAAAATAAGTTTTACAGCATTATCTATTGTTTCGATTTTTACTCTTCCTTCGTCTAAAGATTTTTTTAGAGTTCCTAAGAAACCTTCTCCAACCATATCCATTTCAACTCCAGCGTTTAATGCTAAAGCTGAAACATCTTGAAGATTCCCCATTCCATGTTCGATCATTTCAGGAATTCCTGTAAAATCAGTTACTACAAATCCTTTAAAACCCCATTGTTTTCTTAAAACATCTGTCATTAACCATTTGTTTCCAGTTGCTGGAATTCCGTCAACTTCGTTGAAAGAAGCCATAACCGAACCTACACCAGCATCAACTGCTGCTTTGTAAGGAGGAAAATAGTCATTAAACATTCTAATGTGGCTCATATCAACCGTGTTGTAATCACGTCCGCCTTCTGGTGCTCCATATAATGCGAAGTGCTTAACACAAGCTAAAATTGAATTATTTTTTGAAAGATCATGCTGCTGATATCCGTTTACCATTGCTTTTGCAATCTGGCTTCCTAAGTATGGATCTTCTCCCGAACCTTCAGAAACTCTTCCCCATCTTGGGTCACGAGAAATGTCAACCATTGGAGAGAATGTCCAGTTGATACCGTCTGCACTTGCTTCTTTTGCAGCGATTTGAGCACTTCTTTCAATTAAGCCCATATCCCAAGTACAAGATAATCCTAACGGAATTGGGAATGTTGTTTCGTAACCGTGAATTACGTCCATACCAAAAAGCAACGGAATTTTTAAACGGCTTTTTTCAACCGCAATTTTCTGTACTTCTTTAATTTTTTGAACTGATTTAATGTTAAACAAACCACCCACTTTTCCTTCAGCAATGTTTTTTGCCACATTTGAGCTGTTTGCCTGCCCTGTGGTAATATCACCAGATGTTGGCAGGTTTAACTGACCCAATTTCTCGTCTAAAGTCATTTTTGACATTAATTCCGCCACAAATTCAGACTTTGGTTTAATTTTCACTGTATTTTTAGCTGGCTTTTTTTGAGCATAACCCAAAACAGCGCATCCTAAAAAAAGTAAGACTAATTTGTTTTTCATTCTATTCTATTTATTTGTTTGTATTCGTTTTTCTTTGCTGCAACATCCAGTCATAGATTTCCTGATTATCGTATACTTTTGTCCAGCTATCATGACCTGCATCATCAAAAATGGTCAGCTTCACATCTTTAGCATTACATTTTTTTAATTCTTTGTAAATCGTGATTGCATAATTCACATTTACCACATCATCGAGTAATCCATGAAAAATCCTGGTTGGAATATTGGCTATTTCACATGCTTTTTCTAACTGAATCAAATCTACAAAGCCAGCGACAGATACGTTTGCTGCAAATAGATCCGGATGTGCAAAAGCCAAATTCCAAGAAGCCCAGCCTCCTGAGCTCAAACCAGTAACATATATTCTGTCTGAATCGATTTTGTTTTCTTTCTGAATTTTTAAAATCAGCTGATAAATCGATTCTATATCCCAGTTCTCATCTTCCTTGCATTGCGGAGCCAGAACGTAGGCGTCTAATTGATGTGTTTTTAAATATTTTAACGGACCATGAACTTTTACTTTTTCAAGGTCTGTTCCTTTTTCTCCATCTCCAGAAATAAAAACTATTAGAGGCTTTTTCTCTTTTGTATTTGCCGGTTTATGCAAAACATAACCAAGCTCATATTTAGACATTATAACTGTATTGATTTTCCCCGTTGTTTCGGTTTGCCCAAAAACAACAATAGAAAGCAACAGAAATAAAAATGCTAATGTATTTTTCATAGAAGCTTAAATTCCGTATTTACCAGATTTGAATCCAAGTTTTGTTAATCCTTGTTTTACTTCAGGTGCATTCATGAATAATTTCCATAATAAACCTGTTCTGTAATTTTCAATCATCACTACTTCAGGACCTTGATCAATTGCCAGATAACGTTTTGCTGCCCATTTGTTTCCTAAACTAAGTGCATCATAAAAACCTGCATCTCCCCATGTTTCATCTTTATGATTATCATATAAGTTTCTGATTAAAGCCATCGATTCTTTTGGTGTGTACACTATTGAACTGATTGCAGCAGTAGGTGAAATCACACCTTGATCGTTGCTTGGCATGTGTGCATTATATCCAATAGAACCATCAGGATTTCTAGAATATGATGCTGTTAAACCCCAATAATCTGGGCCATAACCTGCATTTTTATTTGGATTTTGAACGCAATACTGATAATTGATTTTGGTTTGGTTTACATTTAAATCCCAGTAGTTTGCATACTTATCTGTTAACTGATTTGGATCTAAACCTACATAAGAATAATGTGCCCAGAATAACGGACCTCCAAATTCTTCTGCACCATTGTGCTTTAAAATAAGCGGAATATTGTATTTTGTTTTTGAAGAAACTATACCACCGCTTCTCGCCCATCCTTCGTGATATGCTTTCGCATCGATTGTATGAGTTGGCGAAGACGCTGCCATTACATAAGTGATCAGACATTCGTTATAACCTTGAAGAGGAAAATTCATTTCCCAGGCATAACTCGGCGACCAGTGCCAGTATAGAACATTTTTATTATTTGTGTACCATTGCCAGTCAACACCTTTCCAAAGTGCATCAAATTTTTGTGCTACAGCTTTTTCTTTTTCAGAACCATCTTTAAGATATTCACGAACTGTAATCATTCCTGCAACCAAAAATGAGGTTTCGACTAAATCGCCTCCATTATCCTTGGTTCCAAAAGGTTTTACTTTTCCTGTATTTCCGTCAATCCAATGTGACCATGCTCCGTGAAAACGATCTGCTTTGCCTAAAAAATCTGCAATTTTATTAAGACGTTCTACGCCTTGCTCTTTAGTAATATATCCTTGAGACATTCCTGATACAAGAGCCATTAATCCAAAACCTGAACCTCCTGTTGTAACGATATTTGAATCATTTTCAGGATAATTTCCGTCTGGATGGTAACGTTCTCTGGCTAATCCAGAATTTGGTTCTGCATAATCCCAGAAGTATTTAAAAGTTTGTTTTTGAACAGCGTCTAAAAGCTGTTCGTCTGTTAATGCTGTAACGCCAGAGGTATTTTCCTGTGCATTTTCTTTCGACTTATCATTCGATCCACAACTAAAAAAAGCAAAAGCTAAAAATAAAACTGAAATTCTAATCATTATAAAGATTTTGAGATTGTAATAAATAATCACTTCCTCCAGGATGATTCTGGAGAAAGTGATATATAAGTGGTATTAATTGTAACCAGGGTTTTGAGAAGACATTCCTTCAGATACCAAGATAAATGATGCCGGAATTGGGAATACTTCATTTTTACCTACTGTAAATACTTTTCCGTTAGGGAAAGCTGCACTCTTATCTGCTGCAAAAGCATCTTTTGCCTGACCTGTTCTAACTAAGTCAAAGAATCTATCAAATTCAAAAGCTAATTCAACTCTTCTTTCTTTCCAGATTGCAGTTCTAACAGCATCTTGAGAAACTGCTGGAGTATCGCCTAAACCAGCTCTGTGTCTGATTATGTTTAATAATGGAATAGCTTCAGAAGTTTGTCCCAGTTCGTTTAAGGCTTCTGCTTTCATTAACAATACCTCAGCGTATCTTAAATATTTAATGTTAGCATCAGTTTCCCAAGCACTTGTATAAGCTGAAGAATAAGCTTTAAAATTATATCTCGGATTAGGATCGTCTGCACTTATAACAGGAATTACTCTTCCATCGTATAAAGTTGTACCTCTAAAAATGATTGTAGCATCTTTTCTAACATCTCCAGCTTCATAAGCATTTACTAAGCTTTGAGATGGCTGATTGAATCCCCATCCCCATGCATCACGAACACCTTGAGTATTAGAATATCCTTGAATTCCACGAGCAGGTACTGCACCATTACCGTTTATTTCAAAAATAGATTCTCCATCGTTTTCTCCTTCTAATCTGAACATTTTAGCATAATCTGGAGAAATAATATATCCTGTAACAAGATTACAGTTATCAATAACACTTTGCCATTTTTTCTGATACAAGCTTACTTTTGCTAATAAAGCATAAGCTGCTCCTTTTGAAGCTCTTGCTTTTTCATCAGCTGAATATTGCGATTTATTTGGTAAAACCGCAGCTGCTTCAGTTAAATCTTTTTCGATAAAAGCGTAAACTTCTGCAGTAGTTTTGCGTGTTAACTGCATTGCTTTATCATCTGCAGATAATGGAATTTTTGCAATATGATCTACAATTGGAACTCCTCCGTAACATTTTACTAAAGTAAAGTACATAAAAGCTCTTAAAAATTTTGCTTCAGCCATTAATCTTTCTCTTAATGCAGGATCAGCTTTATCTAATTTTGGCAGAATTTCTAATGCCTGATTACATCTATTGATTCCATCGTAGTTAGCATTAAATGTACTTTCTGCAGATGGGTTTGATGCATTATAAGTTAAAGCATCCAAAACATCTTTATCTGTACCTGTATCACTTGGAGTTGAACCTTTGTCAGCATCATCAGATGTGATACTTGCTAATCCAATCCATCCGAAAGAACTCATATCCCAGTCCAAAAATTTACTATAGATTGAAGTAACAAACGTTTTTGCTCCATTGTCATTGTTAAGCAGTTCCATATCATCAGTAGAAATGGTCTCAGTTTGCTTAACATCTAAGTAATCATCAGCACATCCTGTAAAAGTAAATGCTGCTAACACGAAGATTGATATATATATCTTTTTCATAATATTAAAATTTTAAATTAGCACCAATTACAAATGATCTTAATGTTGGGTAAGCATCCAATTCAATTCCTTGAAGTTTATAAGGATCTCCATCTGCATTTAACTCAGGAGAGAAACCAGAAAATTTCTGTGTAATAAATGGGTTGATTGCATTAAAATAAATTCTGCAAGAACTAATAAATTGATCATCTCTTAAAGGAAGTTTATATCCTACAGTAATGTTGTTAATTCTAAAGAAATCAGCAGATTCCATATAATAAGTTGAAGCAACCGGAACTGTATTGAATGGTCTTGGATTTTGCGATGCTGTATTTGATGGTGTCCAATAGTCGTTTGTCATAGAAGCTTCAATGTTTTCTCCTCCAAAACGCTGTGCTTTTTTACCATTGTAAACTTTTGCTCCACCAGTACCATATCCATCAACAGAGAAATCGATGTTTTTGTAAACCAAACCTAAAGAAACTCCGTAGTTCGCTTTTGGTAAAATTGAACCTACATATTTTTTATCTGCAGTTGCTGATAAAGCATCCTGAGTTACTTTATTTCCTGCTGCATTATAATAAAGCATGTTTCCGTTTGCTGGATCTATACCTGCATATTCATAAAGGTAAAAACTACCTAATGGCTGGCCAATTGAGTTGTTATATAACAATTTAGTATCTTGTCCGTTTCCTAAATTACCACCAATAACCTGAGATAATGAAACGTCTTTTAAACTTGTAAGCTCATTTTTGTTATGAGAGAAGTTACCTCCAACCCAGTAGCTTAAATCGTCAGTGATTTTATCATCCCAACGTAATGAAATTTCGTAACCTTTGTTTGAAACTTCACCAACATGAGAAGGAGAAGCTGATGTAATTCCAGAAGTTGGATAAGGTTTTACATATAGAATTACGTTATCTGTATTTTTGTTGTAAACGTCAAACGATCCTTTTAATCTGCTGTTCAAGAATTCGAAATCTAAACCTGCAGAAGATTCTTCTGTAATTTCCCATGTCAAAGTAGGGTCAATTTGTGAAGTAATACTTGTTCCTTCATATAAAATTGAACCGCCTAAATAACTGTTTAATCCAGAATTATAACTTTGGCTGTTTAATGGTACATTTTGGTTACCCAATTTACCCCAGCTTCCTCTTAATTTGATTAAATCAACTCCTTTAATATCAGATAAGAAATTTTCTTTAGTCATAATCCATCCAAGACCTACAGATGGGAAAGTTCCCCAACGATAATCTTTTGCAAAGTTTGAAGATCCGTCACGTCTAATAGTTCCAGTTACTAAATATCTGTCCATTAATTTATATTGGAAACGTCCAAAATAAGAAGCTAATTTACTCTCGTTAAATACGATATCCTGTAAATTTGTAACATTTCCAGAGTAATCTACACCTTTTGCGTCTGTTGCATTATATAAAGACCAATAGTTAGAATCAGGACTTACATTTTTTCTGGTAATTACTAGTTTTTGTCTTGGTCCTTTTACAGAAGTTTCGATACCAGCTGTTAATTCAACATCGTGAATTCTTGCAAATACTTTATTATAAGTAAAATAGTTAGACAAGTTCCAGTTAAAATACTCTTCTCTACCTCTTGTTAATAAATTGATAGGATCTGTACTTGTATAATCAGCATCTTTACGAGTTGGGTTAGCTGCTAACCAAATATTTTTAGTATCCTCGAAATTGTAATTTTTCCAAGTATAGTATTCACCATTAAATTGTGAAGTAAATTTTAAACCTTCTAAGATTTCATAATCCAATTTCAATCCACCTTGAAGTGTTATACTTTTTTGCTGCTCATTATAAAAATCTAATTGAGATACAGGATTACCAACATTGTTAAATGATGTACCTGTTGGGCTTGCTACTCCGCTTGCATCTGCAAAAGGTGCACCATACTGACCATTTGCAAAACGAACAGGAACAATTGATGACTGTTTGTATGCATTTGTAAACGCACTTAATGGTTTTGGTGTAGAATTAGCCGCTGTAAAACTAAAGTTTTGGTTTAAAGTGATTTTTTTAGAAATTTTGAACTCATTATTATTTCTAAAATTTGTACGGCTGTAATCTAAACCGTTAAGAATCGCTTTTTCCTGATAGTTACCTGCACTAAAAAAGTATTTAACATTTTCTGAAGCTCCAGAAATCGAAATATTGTTTTGAGTATAAGTACCAGTTCTGGTAATTTCATCAAACCAGTTTGTATTAACAGGCTGATTTGTAGAGAATCTGTTTGTTCCTAAAGCTGCGTTAGTATAGCTTGCATATTGATTTGCATCAGCCATTTTAACTTTCTTAAGCGGTGTTCTTACACCACCAAAACTTTCAATTTCTACAGAAACTTTGTCTCCTTTACCTTTTTTAGTAGTAATAATGATAACCCCGTTTGCTGCTCTTGTACCATAAATAGCAAGAGATGAAGCATCTTTAAGAATTTCATACGATGTAATATCGTTTGTATTAATATTGTTGATGTTTTCTGTTGGCATTCCATCAACAATGTACAAAGGATTTCTTCCTCCTAATGCTGTACCTAAACCTCTAATAACTACAGAAGGTGTACTTCCTGGTGCATCTGAAGAAGTAACCTGAACCCCAGCCGCTTTACCCTGAATAGCCTGAGAAGCGTTCATAACTTTTGTTCTGGTAACATCTTCTGCTTTTAATGAAGTAATGGCAGAAGTATTGTCAATCTTTTTTCTTGTACCGTATCCAATTACTACAACTTCTTTTAAGGCAGTATCACCTGCTTCTTTTAAAGTAATTGTCATTGGTGCGGCAGTTGCCGGTACAGAAACTGAATCAAAGCCTAACATAGAGATTTTTAAAATGTCTCCTGGTTTTGCATTAATTGTAAAGTTTCCGTCGAAATCTGCATCAGCAGTTGCTCTAGCGTCAGATGAAGCAATGATTGCTCCCGGAATCCCCATTCCGCTGCTGTCAACTACTTTTCCTTTAATCGCTTGTGCCTGCCCAGACATATATGCTGGAAGCATTAAGAGCACAAATAAGCTAAAAATAAAATTTTTCATACAGTTTGTAATCGTTTAAGTTAGTAGAGCCAAATTAAGCAATTACAACGTTGTAGTACATCAAATACCACTACTACACAGCTACATCATTGTGTTAAAAAACAAAGCTATTACAATGATTATCAACACAATAAATGTTAAAGAAAATTCATTAACATAACGTTATGATGTAGTAATGATGTATTAGAATTATGTAAAAATTGATGATTAAAAATATAAAATCTTTAAAAAATAAAACCAAATCTTACAGAGTTAATAAAAACTTCGACAGGTTTTCGTCCTGAGTCAGGTTTAGCTTCTTTCTAAGGCGGTATCTATGCAGTTCTACACCTCTAAAAGAGATATTCATCATAGGTGCAATTTCTTTTGAAGAAAGATTCATTTTTAAATAAACACACAGTTTAATATCCTTTGGAGTTAATTGAGGATACTTTTTAGATAAATTTATGATAAACTCATTATGGATTTGATTTAAGTTAGTTTCAAATATTTCCCATTCGTGTTTATTTACTTCATTTATCTTAATTGCTTTTTTGATTTCACTTTTAAGTTTATTGAAATCTTTTTCAGAGTCCAGAATATTTTGAATATTCTCGATCATTTCACTTTGTTTAGCAATAGACAGAGATTTTCCTGCGACTTCAGAAGATTTACTTTGCAGTTCAAGTTCAAGAATATGTTTTTCATATTCCTGAATATTTAATTCATTTTCTTTTTTCAGCTCCATTTCAAGAATTTCACGCTGATGCTTCAATTCTTCGGCTTGTAATTTTAATTTTTGAGTATAACGAAGTTTATTCCATTTGTAATAGAAAAACAACACTGCTCCTATTACTAACAAATAAAGGAAAATCATCCAAAAAGAAAAATACCAAGGCTGCGCAACTTTAAAATCAAAACTGGAAACTTTATCATAATTAGCCCCGTCATTTTTAAAAATCACAATAGAATGTGATCCGCTGCTTAAGTTGTTTAAAACAATTGCACCATTTGAAATAGGAATATAATTTTTTCCTTTATTAATCTGATAAAACAAATTGGGTTTACTTGCACCATAAATTCCGGAGATTACATTTACACGAAGTTCTGTGTTGTGTTTTATCTTACCTTCATTTGGCAATAATTCTTTTTCATTATAAGCTTCAACCTTTACTCCTTTATTTTGTTTATTTTCATAACCGAGCTGAAGTGAAATAAAACCGTCATCAAGATTCATTAAATAATGATTGTGACTTCTAAAAATTCTCAGATTTTCGTTAATGAGTTTTCCTTTGTAATATTTCTCCTGAATCATATTCCAGACAAACTTGTTGTCATGAGAATAAATATGATACAAAATACCTTCCTGAAGTACTATAAAGTGATCTTTATCGATCGCTACAACATCAGTAATGTTTTTAAAATTGGTATTGAATAACTCATTTTCTTCTAATTTATTAGAAATAGAATTAAATGTGTACCAAACATTATTAATTAGAAAAAGTATTTCATTTCTAAATTCAAAAATTTTCACACCAAAATCATTTGCAATTTTACTCTGCTGTGTAATATTTTCAACTTTTTGGGTTTTAAAATTATCATCAAAAAGCACTCTGTATAAACCTCGGTAATTGTCGGCTGCCCAAATTTCATTTTTCTTATTTTGGGCTACATATTTTATAGGCTTAGAAAGATCATTAATTTTTATGCTCTGTGTAAGGTTTGAAACATCATTATATACTAAAACGCCACTGTAAGTCGATTGAAAATAAGTTTCATTTATCATACTTTTAGATAAATTCCACCCGCCGCTAATGTTGTTTATTTTAGTAAGCGCTCCTTTTTCGTAACCAAAAGTTCCGTCATTATGACCAATGATATATTTTTCTCCTATTTTAGTAATATTCCAGCCCTGACCTTGTGTGCCGGGCATCATTTTAAAATTTCCTGAATTGAATTCAAAAATTCCATGATTAGAAGCAATTAAATATCCTTTATCTATTGTTGCTACAGAATATACAGATCCTAAAATACCAGAATTGTCATAAAAAAAGGAAATAGGCGAATTAATTTCGACATGAGCAATTCCGTTATCAAGTCCCAGCCATAAATCTTCTTCTTTGTCGAAACCAATGCTTAGAACAGAATTGTTCATCAAAACATTATTTCGGTCAATATTTTTAAAGGTATTTGTATTGAAATCATAAATAAAAACACCTTTATTTCCTGTTCCTACAACAAGTTTATTGTTTTTAATAAATTTCGCTACATTAATTCCATTCGACTTAAAAGTTTCGTTTAATGGATTATCCCACGGTTTTAAACCATTTTTTTCGACCACATAGATTCCTTTCTTCTGCGTAAAAATGTAGGTTTGATTTTTGTATTTCTCAATTGCATGAACAACTGTGTTTTTTAAAATATCCCATCCTTTTGGATTTGAAATCTTTGACCCATCCATTTTAAAAAGACCTTTGTCTACAGAAGCCACGTAAACATTATTGTCTACAACAAAACAATAGGAAATTAAGAATGGAAACTTGATTTTTTTGATATGTTTTACATTATAAATAAAAACATCATTAAAAGACTGAAAATAGAGTGAACCATTGAATCTAAAAATCTTCCAGATTTCTTCATTATCTTTTTCATCAAACAAACGCAGGTTCTTTGTAATCGAAACATAATGCATTTTTCCGTTTTCGCGGTACCAATACCCAAATTCTTTATAGGATCCGGAGTAAATTCGATCACCTTCAATTAATATCGAACGAATAATGGTTTTATTAGGAAGTGAGTATTTTTCCCAAACAACACCATCATATCTAAGCAGATAGTGATTATTGGCAAAATACATCGCTTTATCTTTACCCTGAGCAACATTCCATATTTGATTGTCGCCCTGATAATCTGATTTATTGTAATTTTCTACGAAAGGAAGTAATTCTTGTGCTTGGATTTGAAAACCAATGAAAAAGAAGAAAACTGATTTTAAAAGTATCGATTTCAAGATATTCGGATTTAAATCCAAAGATAATCACAAATATTTAATTTTCAGCTTTAAAAACAAGATGAGATTTAGCCCGTAACAGCAATCAGCAAAGTTAGAATACCGATTATGAGGCATAAAGGAGCAAAACAATATGTATCATTCTGTCCGAATTTGGTATTTTTTATTTTTTTGAAAAACCCAAGATATTTGAAATCTCCGATTGCTCTTACAGTAAATATTGTCATTAAAATCCAAAGACCATATTTTTCCAGCCAAAGCGGCAACACTGCAGAAACGATTCTGACTTTTATTAAATAAAAAATACCAAAACCAAACAAACCAACAGCAACTATCAATGTAGGCACTATTCCTGGATTTTTTGGAGGAGTTTGTGTATCAGGTGTTGGATAAACACCTTTAGTTCCCCATTTTCCTCCAGAAGCCCAATAAACATGGATTAATGAAAGAAAAAGAAATACAAAAAACAGTAGTACTGCAATGATTTTTGCCATTGTTAAAGTTTATTTTTAAGAGATTAATTCTCTAATAACTGATAAACCTGATTTGCAATTTCAAATTCTTCGTCTGTTGGCACAACCAGAACTTTTACAATAGAATTTGGAGTATTAATTTCTCTAACTTCTTTAGAACGAATTTGATTCTTTTCTTTGTCAATTTCAATTCCAAAATAATCCATATCTGTACAGATTAAATTACGCATAAACGAAGAATTTTCTCCAATACCAGCTGTAAATACTATGGCATCTAATCCGTTTAAAGCTGCGGCATAAGAACCAATTGTTTTTCTAATTCTGTAAGCATTCATTAATAATGCCAGCTGGCAGTCTTTATCGCCTTCTGATGCTTTAGATTCAATATCACGAAGATCACTATATCCGGTAAGACCAAGCATTCCGCTTTGTTTTAGCAGAATAGAATTCACTTCATCTGGTGTATAACCTAAGCTTTTTACCATATAAAAAATAACCGACTGATCTATATCGCCTGCACGGGTTCCCATAACTAAACCATTTGCTGGCGAAAACCCCATAGTGGTATCGATGCTTTTTCCGTCTTTTACAGCTGTCATACTACAGCCGTTTCCTAAATGAATGGTAATGATTTTAGAACCTTTTTCTAAATAATTAATCGCCTTTTCTGAAACATATTTATGACTTGTTCCATGAAAACCATAAACACGAACTTTATGTTCTGTTAAAAGAAAATTAGGTATCGCATATTTATGTGCTTCAACCGGAATTGTCTGATGAAAAGCGGTATCAAAAACGGCTACTTGTTTTGCAGAAGCAAAAATTTCTTCGGCAACGTTTATTCCAACTAAATGTGCCGGATTGTGAAGCGGAGCCAGTTCTGAAAGTTCTTTAATTTTTTCTTTTACTTCTTCGGTAATAACTGTTGTGTTCGAAAAATAACTTCCTCCATGAACCACTCTATGCCCTACTGCGGCAATTTCTGATGTGGTTTTTATTACTCCTGTTTGTGGATCCAGAAGCATATCGGCTACTTTTTGCAATCCTACTTTATGAGTTGGAACTGGCAGTATTTCTTCAAATGAATTTGAAGCTGTTTTAAAAGTAATATTTGATGTTTCTAAACCAATTCTGTCAATCATACCTGAACAAATTACTTCATTTGCAGGCATAACCATTAATTGATATTTAATTGAAGAACTTCCTGAGTTTATAATTAGTATTTTCATTTCTTTTTTAAGGTTCTAAGATGCTGAGTTTATAAGGTGCTGAGTTTTTTTTTTAAGACTCAGAACTTTTTATTTTATATTTTTAATGTAACGAATTCAAATTGAAATAAAAGTAATTTTAAGGCAAAGTATAATTCATAATTTACCATTAACAATTCACAATTATCTACATTCCTTGTGCCTGAATCGCTGTAATTACGACTGTATTAATAATATCATCAACCGTACAGCCGCGGCTTAAATCGTTTACAGGTTTGTTTAGTCCTTGTAACATTGGTCCGATTGCCAAAGCTCCGGTTTCTCTTTGAACAGCTTTGTAGGTATTGTTTCCGGTATTTAAATCAGGAAAAATCAATACGCTTGCTTGTCCTGCCACTTCTGAATCCGGCATTTTACTTTTTCCAACACTTAAATCAACTGCTGCATCGTACTGAATTGGACCTTCAATTTTTAAATCTGGTCTTTTTTCTTTTACAATTGCTGTAGCTGTCCTTACTTTGTCTACCTCATCTCCTTTTCCAGATGAACCGGAAGAATATGAAAGCATAGCTATTTTTGGTTCAATACCAAAAGCTAAACTTGATTCTGCCGAAGAAATTGCTATTTCTGCCAATTGTTGTGCCGTTGGGTTTGGATTGATGGCACAATCTCCAAAAACAGAAACACGGTCTTCTAAACACATAAAAAACACAGAAGAAACTACAGATGAATTTGGTTTGGTTTTAATGAATTGCAATGCCGGTAAAATGGTATGCTGCGTTGTATGTGCTGCACCCGAAACCATTCCGTCTGCATGGCCTTTGTACACCATCATGGTTCCAAAATACGAAACGTCTTCCATTAAATCCCTTGCCATTGTAATACTTACGTTTTTAGCTTTTCTAAGCTCGTAATAAGTATTAGCATAATCTTCATACATTTCAGATTCTATTGGGTTGATGATGTTTACTTTTGAAAAATCTAAAGTGATGCCTAGTTCTACAACTTTGTTTTCAATTTGTTTTTTATCTCCAATAATCGAAATATCGACCACATCCATATCTAACAATCTTGATGCTGCCGTAATAATTCTGTCATCATTTCCTTCTGGCAGTACAATATGTTTTCTATGCTGTTTAGCCCTTTTAACCATGTTGTATTGAAACATTTTCGGCGTCATGCCTTCTGCCTGGAAAGTGATTAATCTTTCGGATAAAGCGTCGTTATTAACGTATTTCTCAAAAGTAGTTATTGAAGTTTCAATTTTATGTGTGTTGTTGGCATAAATCTCAGATTTAATTGATCCTATTTTATTTGTAATATGATAAGTACCGCCATCAACGGCAATAATAGGAACAATTGCAGAAAGTCCTTCAATAAGTTTTAAAATACTTTCTTCCGGAACAATATTTCCGGTTAAGATAATTCCCGAAATAGTGGGATAATTAGCCGATTCATTGGCTTGTAAAGCTCCTAAAATAATATCAGAACGGTCTCCCGGAGTAATCACGAGAGCATTATCGTGTAAATGAACCAGATAATTATGAAGCTGCATTGCCCCAACACTGTAATGTCCTATTTCATTATTCAAATAGTTTTCTCCAAACAAAACTTTGGCGTTCAATTCGTTTACAATTTCCTGCATGGTTGGGTTATTCAAACTTGAAATAAGCGGAATTGTATTGATTAAAACATTTGAAGGTAAAGTCTTCTGCAGACTTTTTGTAACCAATTCAATATTTTCTGGCTGTACTTTATTTGCAAAAACCGACAGGACTTCTACTTCTTTTACTTTGAAAGAATCATAAACTAAATACAAACTGTCTAAAAGTTCTTCTAAGGTTTTACCAACTCCTGAACCTACAATTATGGTTGGAATTCCCAGATTCTTAGCAATTAAAACATTTAAATCTAATTCGATCGAAGTTCCTTCACCTGTAAAACTCGTTCCCTCAACCAAAACAAAATCAAAGCGTTCTTCTAGTTTTTTGTATTTTTCAATAATAAGATCCAGAACCTCGCCTATTTTTCCTTTGTTTTTCTTTTTGATCAATTTGCTTTTTGTAATTGCATAGGCATCTTCAAAATCAATATCAAGGTTAAAATAAGACAAAACGGTTTCGATATGATTATCAACCTCACCATCAACAAAATCTTCGATTATAGGCCTAAAATAACCCACTTTAGCCGTTTTACCAATCAAGATACTCATTAAACCGAGTGTGATAATTGATTTACCACTGTTGTAATCACTAGTGGCTATATATATTGCTTTACTCATAATTATTTATATTATTCTCAATAAAAAATTTACACAAATCAAATCGTTCAACAGTTTGCAACAAACGTTAAAACCAACGTCGTTTTTTGAAATAAACGATTAGGGCTATTACCAATAAAAACATGATGCCCATGACCACAAAATAGCCGTTTTGGGTTTTAAGTTCGGGCATGTTTTCAAAGTTCATTCCGTACACTCCAACAATAAAGGTCAGCGGAATAAATATGGCTGAAATTATGGTCAGCGTTTTCATAATTTCATTCATTTTTCGGCTTTGTTCCGAAAAGTAAAAGTTAGAAGCACTTTCCAATGCACTCATATCCGATTCTATCTGTTCTAAAAGTTCTAAACTCTTTTGATGCAGCCTGATAAAAAAATTAAATGTTTCTCTTTGAATTAAGCCGTTGTTTTCATCATCGTCTTTAATCGTTTTGAGATAATACAATGAATCTCTAAGTGGAATTATAGAACGCTTTAAGAAGTTTAAATTATCGCGATGATTTTCAATTTTTTCTAAAATAACGGGCTTTGCATCTTTTTTAGTCAAATTGATTAATTCTTCTATTTTATCTTCTTCATCTTCGAGTGTAATATAGAAGTTTTCCATAACGGCATCTAAAAGTAAATACAAGAGATAATCTACTTTTTTTGTTCTTACAATTCCTGCATGTGTGCGAAGGCGCTCACGAATATGGGTAAAGAAATCGCTTCGTTTTTCCTGAAACGAAATTAGTATTCCTTCTTTCAGAATAAAACTAATTTGTTCAACGCTTATATTATCTGAATATTCAGAAGGCAGAAGTGATTTTATATTGAAAAATAAAACGTTTTGCTGTTCTTCTAACTTGGTTCTTTTGGTTGTGTTTAAAATATCGGATAAAAGAAAATCATCGAACTTAAAATGCGTGCCAATTGTTTTAAGTAAGTTAATATCATTTAAACCATGAACATTTAACCAATTATTTTTAGTGTAGTCAAAACAAGAATTCAAAGCTAAAACCGTAAACTTATCATACTCAATAACATCTGCATCATCATATACGAAAAGCTGCATTTCTGTTTCATGCTCTTTATGCGAACCTGTGTACTCTAATGTAATATGCTGCAGCTTGCGTCCCTTTTTGTATTTGATCTTTCTCATTCAAAAAAATTTACAATAGTAATATTACGAAAAAGAATCTGAATGAGAAATGACAATTGTCAGTTTGCTCAGAAAGATTTAAAAAGATGGGGCGATTTAAAAAGTAATCTTTTTACTACTTTTACATTAAATTAAACCCGACAGGTTTTAAAAACCTGTCGGGTTTCTTGATGACGTTAAACATGCAAAAAATTGAAAGTCTCGAATCTGGAAAATATTATCATATTTATAATCGTGGTATAAATGGCGAAAATCTTTTTAAAGAAAATAGAAATCATGAATATTTTCTAATGCTTTACACAAAACATATTGACCCAATTGCAGAAACACTAGCTTGGTGTTTATTGAAAAATCACTTCCATTTATTAGTGAGAATTAAAACTTTTGAAGAAATCTTAAAGAGCCAAAAGGAATTTGAAATCAAAAAAATAATTCCCGCATATCAATCTTTTGGAAATTTATTTAATGCTTACACAAAAGCAATTAATAAAGGTTACAATAGACATGGCGCTCTATTCGAAAGGCCTTTTAAAAGAAAATTAATTGACAATGATAACTATCTGCGCTCTGTTATAAAATACATTCATTATAACCCTGTGAACCATAGGTTTTGTGATCATCCAATAGAGTATCCATGGAGTTCTTATTTGACTTGTGTCTCAGAAAAACAAACTAAACTAAAGCGGGAAAAAGTAATTCTATTATTTGAAAATATTGACAATTTAAAATCTTCTCATAACGAAAGAGAGAATTTTACTTCACTCGAAGAATTTCTTAATTTATAATACATAGTAAACCCGGCAGGTGTTGAAACCTATCGGGTTTAACTTCAAAAAATAAGGCACTTTTTCTATTCTTTAATCGTCTTAAAACTAAACGATTCAAAAATTTAGAAAATTAAAGCGATAAACTAAATCGCAATCGCAATCCAAACCCGACAGGTTTTAAAAACCTGTCGGGTTTAAAAAACGTAAAATATAACCCCAAAAAAAAAACCGAGCCATTTCTGACTCGGTTTTCTATCTTAATACTTTGTACTAATTATTTAATACTAGTAATTATTTTACCTCTTCAAAAATAAAACAACTGTATATCAGATACTTACACAGAGATGGTACAAATAAGGTACAAAATTATTTCAATCTGTCGCTCCAAACTAGGTGATGAGTAGAAAACCGAAACAATTAATTAAAAGATTTTTTTCCGCTTATCTGAACTCAAAAAGACAAAAACTATAAGTTTTATCTGTAGACCTTAGATTTTTAGTCGACTCATTGGAGGATTATTTGCGATGTGACGTTAGTCAAATGAAATTATTAAACACTTGTAATTACTTTAAGATTAATATCAGCAAACTCTTTAACATAAGTAGAAGTTACTCCTAATAAGGTTAAAATATCATCAGAAGAATTTTTCTTAGATAAACCAGGCTGAACAATTAAAATTTCAAACTCTACTGGGATTTCATTTTTTAAAATCCCTAATAATTTCACTAAATCGTTCTTATTCCCTTTTTCGAGTCTGGAACAGGATTGACCTTTTCTGGTTTTATTTTCTCGACGAAGAAGATGATTGATAAATTCTTTTCCTGATTTATGCTTCCAATGTGCTGATTTTTGCGCTTGTCCACAAACCTCATAAAAGTTCTTAATTTGATTACTAACAACTCCATCTAAAGCAAATTTCAAGTGATAAAACTTTATCTCAATCTTGTCACTGTTAGCTTTTATGGTTACTATGTCTGCAATTTCGCCTGAGTAATCATCATCGTATATTATGTCATAATCACCTTTTTTTAATTCAGTAATAACTTTATACTGGATAGAATCAGTTTTCTTTGGATTAACACCCTGCGCTTCATTACTTAAATTCACATTATCCCAATTCCAATCTATTAATTCGTCTTTTGGAAAAATCCCTATCTGCTGTTTTAGTTCATAATACTCATTACCCGTAAGAGCTGAACCATCTGCAAACCAAACAGTAGGAATAAATTTTTCAAAAAAATCTGCCCCACTAAGCTTAGAGCGGCCATATTGTACTTCTACTATTTCCGATGATTGTTGAGTAATCTTAAAATCAGCGAAAGAATCTTCACCATCTATTTTTTCAAATAATTCAAGTTTAAAAACAATTTCATGAAATTCAGTTTTAAGAGAAAAATACAAATCACCACCAATCGACGGATTAACCAAACATAATTCTATATTTGACAAATCAAATTTACTTCCATCTATTATGAAGCCATATTTTGTTTCAGTATCTAAATAGATATCCGTATCCCAATCAATCCATACTGGGAAAATTTCCGGAAGCTTTGTTCTAAGAGTTGGAATAAGTGTTTCTCTAAGAATCTGATTTGGATCAATATCTTTATCAATCAATTTATCTCCCAATCCGATACACCATTTTTTAAACTGTTTCAAATCTCCCTGAAGCTTTGTCCAAATTCTACCTTTATAAGAAGCTCCAATATTAACAGGGTTACCAACTTCAAAACCGGTTCCCATTACAAAAGCCTTTTCCCCTCTTTGTTTTTCAGCAAGACTTAATGCCTCCCCGACATCACTTCCCACCATCATTCTGAAACGAATATTTTTACCTAGAAACTGTCTCAATCCAACATTTTGAAGCTTAACTCTTTTTATATTATGAAAAGATTTAAAAACGTCTATCCCTTTGACTAACTCTGCTTTATCACCTATAATTGCCTCAGCTAAGTCAGTATAAAGACTACCATTGTCAGAACTATTTATAAATAGAAGGTTATTTTTTGTTTCCCAGTAAACGATAATTATGTCCCACTGAATATCATAGATCTCTCTTTTATCATGTACCCATTCTACATCAAATCTTTTTCCTGTAACTATAACCAGCATGTTATGATCTCTGTTTAAATCATCAAATTTAAATTCAAAATCTTCATAACCAGAAATTCCTTCCCTGAAATTACTAGGAAACCAATCAGAAGTTTTATTTCTATAAACTACTGTACTTAGTTTGGGTTTAATATTTTGAAAAGGAATACTTGTATTATTCAATTTCTTAAAACCACTCATAAAATCCTTGAACTCCATCTGTTCACTTACTCTACCTGAGCTCGTATCTGATAGAATTTCGTTCCAGTCAGCATCAGTAGCATACAAATCTGCTAATTCAGCTCTTACTTCAAGATCTGCGACATTAGCTATAAAAGATGCGTTCCCCAGCTCTTCATCATACTTCGTTCTAGTAAAACGCCCCGCCAGCTGCAACGTAATAGGAAGACTTTTTCGAATATCATGAAATGCAGCTATTTTTAATTCGGGTAAGTCAAAACCTTCACCGAGCATATCAACACAGACAATTATTCTCGTTCTTTTTTCAAGTATAGTTTCATAAACCTCCTTTAAATTCGATACCCCAGAATATATTACAACGGGGTTAAGATCTTTATGAATTTCGTAAAGTTTAAAAATCTCTTTTGCACGATCTTTCGTAGAACAACGCGCCATAAGAATGTGATTGTATGAATTTGCTAAATCCAAACGCAGACGTTCAACAGCCACTTTAGCAATTTCTTGATCTGCCTTTTGTTTCTCGTATTCGCGAATAGAAATAAATTCTATTTTCTTGTAATAGCCTTGCTCCTGAGCCTTTTTTAAAGGAAAATTAGAAATAATTTTACCATCTAATCTTTTGCCATCATTCCTAAATGGAGTCGCTGTAAATTGAATTATCTTTTCGCTTTCAAATCTACTTCTAAATTCATTCCAAGAGGATGCCTTAACATGATGAGCTTCATCAATAAATACATGACTGAAAGTTTTAGCGAAAAAGGTTTGAGTCTCGTTATCCTGGTTCGTAAGCCAGCTCATTGTAGTTACAACGACATTGCATTTCTCGATAAATTCACTTGCTTCTTTGAGATTTTCGAATTTATTTTTAATAACACCTGTGATTGGATACAAAGACTTATCACCTACAACGCCAAATTGTTTAAGAAGACCTAAAGTGTAAAACTTGCCTCCAATCTGATTTCGTAATGAATCGGAAGGAACTGTTATCAAAAGCTTCTCGCATCGATTAGCTACTAAAGTAGCCAGCATTGTTTCCGTTTTACCTGTACCTGTCGGCATAACCACGGTGGCTGCATCAATAGGAAGCTTTAAATGCCCCATAATCATGTGCAGAGCTGCAATTTGAGGCTGTCTTAAACCTGGTGCGGTCTCATCTTCTTCCTTATACTTAAAGTCATTTTTCCAAGACTCTGTAATTTCTCTTGGCGTATACCCTTTAAATGAAGCATGTCGTAACCACTTCCTTATTATGATTTCCCCTCTTTCAATTCTTTGTCTACTTGGAAGAATATTCGTCAAAAGAGCATATTCAATTCCTGAAGGTATGTATTCTTCTTTTGTGGTCAAACAAATTTTGTATCCGCCATCTTCTAAAATTAAATAAAATCGGTTTTCTTCAATTACATTCAAGGGAATCGACTGAATGGGAACTAAAAGCTGCTTAACAAAATTTTTGTCACCTACTTTCTGGTAATGAGTTATTTCGAGAGATGGGAGAATTAATTGCATATTAAATTAATTAAATTTGTTAATTAGTTTTTACAGTGTACTAAATCATAAAGATATTCACTGTTACAAACTAAACGAAAAACAAGTTCATACAATTACGGAAATCCATACTGTGAAATTAGTGTATGTGATGCGTACTATGATCTAATTCAATTTCCTTTTTCAATTTTTCAACATGATTTTTCAAATTCTTAAAATCAAGATTGATTTTTGTCGCTTTTTTATTGTCGATTGGTTTATGAACAGAGATCTCAGCTGTAATTTTGTAAGCTTTTTCAAGTGAAATATTATAAGGCTTACTAATCTTGGCATTACGGAAGACGCTTTCATTAGCCTTCAATCTGTTTGATACAGCACGAACTATTTTAACTGCGTCCTTATTAAGCTCCAACTTACTATTAACAATTTCCGCTGATGCTGAAATGGGCTCAAGTTGATTCACCAAAAAATTAGTACGGTACCTGTTTAAAATATAATTGTATTTAATATTCATCTTGTGCTGAAAGCTACGATGTCTATCTTTTAGGAATAGCTTAAGTAGGAATATTGTTACTTCGTAAACTGCTTTGTCCGGCTGAATACATACAACCAGCTCTTTTAAATTAAATTGCTCGTAATTTTTAATCCACGATGCAAATTTTGGCTGAAGCGCGTTTTTTTCTGTCTGTATAATCCTAATTGCTATATTTGAATATCTTACTGCAACGAGAGGATTTCCATCATTAATTTCCAGCCCATTAACATAGTGATTGCTCATCCAGTCTTTAAAGTTAGGATTGAGTTGTTCAATTTCTTGCTTCCAGAAATCAACATTCTCTCTATAAATTACTTCATCCTTTAGAAATCCGTAAAAATTTGAAATTTTGACCATCATCATTTACGGTTTTAGTTTTGTTAAAAAAGCTACACCTTTATGTATCTCCAAATCAACTCGTTCTTTGTAGTTTTTAGGAAATGACTTAGTATGAACTGCTTCTATACCACCATTTTTATTTGCTTTATTTACGTAAGCAATACATTCTTCAAATGCCTGCTGTCTAATTTCCAAGTCTCTCCTTTTTAGTTTCTTTTTAAGATTATGTATGAGCAAAATTGCCTCACAGTGATATATTGGTTGTGCCTGCGCCCAACTTACCGACTCTTCTAGCTTTTTTCCCTGTGCCTGAAATCTGCCTCTGTTGTCTGCCATTCTCTAAAGATTTAAGTTCTTAAATATAATAAAATTCCGTGGTATTCATCTTTTACCATTGAAGTCTTTTAAAGACTGTACAAACTGCGCAATACATAACTTATTAACAGTTCCCGTACTAAAATCAAACTTCTTACAATTCCTTAATTTTCAAATAATACTGCATGGAGATACAGCATCTTCTATTTACAAATCTTTTACTGCAATGATGGTTCCAATATTATTGATATTTGCATCAAATATAGGATAGTCTGGAAACATCACAACAAGTATAAACACTCCTATTCGCTTTTATTAACGACTAAAATAAATACTCTACATCCAAGTATTTCAAAAGCCAGCAAATTAAATAACTTCCCTCCTTTACTAGCGTAATTAACTCATATTACTTTTCCTAATTACTATCAACAATTCTGCATTTCAACAAAAATACAATGGCAATAGGTGTTGAAAAATTAGATTTATCGGACTACTGGAAAAACCGTATCATTCAAATGTTATATTAATTCATATAAAGGCGAGCAATATTTTTGTGAGTGATATCCATCTTTTAAAATTATTAAATAAGCACAAATCCAGAAAAACAGCTATATTCAGAGCTGCCTAAAAATAATGTATTATTTATAAGTGCTTTTCGAACTTGGTCCTGTGCGGTTGCCCGGTATAACAACTGAAATTACGAAATCAGGATAATTAACTGCAAGATTGGTTGAAGGTTTCAGATGATGGATTCTAAACCAGTCTTTAAAATTAGCAGGCGGTTCTTTGGCTTTATCACTGAGTTCAAGAAGAACAAAAATTCCCAGCTGGTCATATCCGGAGGTATAGGTCTGTGCCTGTGCAATATAATTCTGCTCCAAAGCGGCCTGATCGGGTCTGAAGAGTGATTTTTTTAATTCGATCGGGATGGTGATAATGTCTTTTTGATAAAGTATATCCACGCGCCCTCCGTCAACAAATTTTGCTCTCTCGTGCCCAAGCCCGTCCGCAATCTGGGAATGCTCGAAAAAAGAAATCATGCTCTCCTGCAGATCCTGCTCGCTGGCATCCTGTCCTTTTCCGTTTGTTTCTAACTTACTATAAAGGAATGGAAAACGGCTTTTATCATTGTCTACAAAAGTGAGTCTCGCATATCTGATAACCTCTTCTAGAATTTTCAGAAAAGCCATTTTTCTCTCCTGATCGTAATTTGTAAGAAGGGAATCTATCTCTAATGACAGGGCAAGATAAACCTGCTCTCCGTAAATGCTTCCGGTCTTAAAAGGCAGCTTACTGCTGATGTCATTCTTGAGAAGATTGGCAATGGCTTTCTCCCAAGGCAGGTTTTTATTTATTATCTTCTGGTAGGCGGCAATTCCGTCGTCTCCAAATTTCTGCTGCAGAGAAATGAGCAGCTCGTAATTTTCTGAATTGGGCTGCTCAGCATCGGGGAAAAACCCCGTTATTTTATCTATAAATTGTATAAGGTCTTCTTTAGCTACGGATTTGAGCTTATTGAGCCTTTTCTTTTCTGCATGAAGATGGACTTTATAAATATGGGCTTCTACTGTACTGAAGAAATTGTCATCAATACTTTTCATAAGCCCTTTGGCGTTACCTTTGAAACTCCGGTATAAGCCGATCTCTGCATTGAGATCCATTAGAACGCGAACATTTGTGCTGAAGTCCAGCCACTCTTCTGATGAGCGCAGGATATCATAACTGGATTTTATATTTCTGATCATTTTAAAAATCAGAAAATCAAGCTCCAGCCCGTCCCTTTCATAAAGGTTTCTGAGGAACAGTGACTTTTCAAGAGCCGATAATTTTTCATCTGAATCTGTGGCATTATCAACTATGGCGGCCAGTATCCATTGTAACAGCAGAAGATAATAAGCCGCATCGTCACGATTTTCCACTGAATCTAATGCTGCCTGAAAATACCGCTGTGCCTGCTGAAGATTTTCGATCAGCTCTTTTATGTCCTCGCCGTCTATATTTTCCGAAATGGCGAACAATCCCAGACATATCAAACACTGGCTGGCTATATCAGCATTGGGGCTATCAGAAAGCCCTTTAAGGTTTTCCTTTGTCTGCGCCGTGAATACCTCTGGAAAATAGGGCAGATATTTTAGGCTTATAATCAGCAGTTCCTCCTGATCGCTGTTCAAAAAATCATCAACCAGCCCGGCAGTTTTAAATCTGTTGGCCAGCATTCCTGTTAAGGTCAGGTCACTGATAATTTTAAAGCAGGTGCGTCTTACATAGAGGTTTAGGGAGTTCTCAGCTCCCAAAAACAGAACATCGGACAGCTCCGATGCGCTTAACTGGCTGGCCTCATCACTGGTGTAAAAGTTATCTAAAAACAAAACCTGCTCAAAGATGCTTCCTGTTTTAAAAAGGTCTGAGTGTTTCTGATAATTATCCATTAAAAAACAAATTCATCTGCGTTTTTCATAAAAGTGCGCTTTTTATCGGTGATCTCAGAGAATTCCCTTAAAGCAGAGCCCACAAATATCTGCAGTTCATTTTCAAATCTTTCATTCACATTTTTAAAAATTTCCGCCAGCCCTTTAAGATGCTGGGGCACCATTTCTTCGCTTCCAGGCGAGTCAAATATCAGAAAGCGCGGATGTCTTCCCAGACTGTGTTCAATATCGAGCTGGATAAGACTGAGATAAAAAGCCAGTTTTGCCCTGAGTTTTTCCCCTTCGCTCAAGTCATTAAAGCCGATCTGCACTTCATTCTGGGTGTATATTAATTCATATTTTTCATTAATGCTGACCTTTGTAATGCTTTTCAAACCAAAGGCGTTCACTTCTTTTAGTATAAGTGTCTCCAGTTTTTCTAAAATATCCTGATTTAACCTGCTTCTTTTTTTCTCCAGCGAAGAGAGTGCAAACTCCAAAACAGCTCTTTTTAGATTCAGGCTTTCAAACTCTTCCGAAACTGGGCTGCTTTCGGCGCGCTTTATTTCTTCGAGCTGGAAATCCAGCACGGCCTGTTCCTTTATGAGTTGTTCCTTCTTTTCGAGCTGCTCTTTGTGCTTTTCACGTTCTCTGCCTATCTGGGCAATATGTTCTTCTATTTCACTCATTCTTTTGTTCTCTGCTTCGGCGGATGGAAGCGAAGAAATCTTTTCATTGTAATTGTCCGCATTCTTTTTTGCCTCGCCGATAAGTACTTTTTTCTCATCAAGACTCTTAATTATTTTTTCCAGACGCTGCTGATGCGTTGTAATTTCCTGCTGGATCTGAGCTGATTTCTGGTCGATTTCATCCTTCTCTATCTTCTGATCCTTTGGTTCTTCTCCACACAGGCTGCAGACATGATGCTCTTTCTCCTTTTCCTTTTTAGTCTCGCTTACTGTGATTTCACAATGCGGACAGGACTTAATATCCAGATTGGTAAAGAAGCTCTGGGACTGGCTGTAAAGCTCCATGTTTAGCACCTGCCTTTGAAGCCTTACAATTTCCGCTTCCACTTTCTTCCGGTCGCTCTTCAGGTTATCAGATTCATCTTCAATAAGGTTTTGCCTTGATTTTTCCCCTTGATAGGACTCGGTAAGTTCTCTATGCTCTTTTCTGACTTGGGCAACCCTTTGCTGAACTTGGGCATATTCCTCCAATAAAGGGCGCTCCTGAAAAATAATTGATGAATTATCGGTTCCTGTCCGCAGTTCCGCCGTTACTTCGTTATATCTTTTCTCAAGTCCCGCTTTCAAAGATTTGGCCGTATCGGCCTTTGTTCCGCTGACAAGCTTTAGTTGCCCAAGACTCACATTCACGAGATCCTGCTGCACTTTTAGCATATTTATAGGATAAGTGAGCGGCAGTCCCAGAACCATTTCGAAGATTTTTTTTCCCTGCAGTCCAATACCTTCCTGTTCGAAGAATAAATGCTTATAATTACTGGATTCCAGATAAATTGATTTAAAATAGGTTGCCCAGCTCAGACTTGAAGTATTTAGGTCAACTGAATCCTTTGCGCTGTTTTTCTGGGTAAATTTCAGGACATAGTATGAAAATTGCTCAAAAAAGAAACTCTGGAGTTTCTCTTCAAGCTCCTGTGCGCTTCTAAAAGAAAACTCAACCTGTTTGTCCAGAGTATCTAGCTTAAATTCACTTTTATAACTTTTGTACTGGTCAATGCCAAAGCGGTAAAGGCTCCCCCTGTCACGCCCGGTACGATCAATATGACAGGTATAAGTCACCTTGCCTACGGTAAACTCCAGCAGAATTTCCTCTATCCAAGGCTTTATGTCTTTTTTGATACTATCCTTTCCAGTAAGGGCAAATTTTATGATTTTGAATACGGTTGATTTCCCTTTCTGGTTATCGGCAATCCAGATATTAATTCCGCTTTGAAAAGGCTGATCAAAATTTAACACAGCTCCGGAATTCCTTATCCCTGAAAACACAAGCCTGTTCAGACGGAGCGCTTTACCTACAGAAGCCGGACTGTCTTTGTTGTAGCTTTCTTCCAGAAAAAGTATATCTTCTATTTCCTGAACAGATAATTTATCCTCGAATTGTTTGTGAACAAAAGAAACAAAGTCCCTGTAATTAATATCTGTACTGCTCATAATAACTGTTTGTTAAATCTCTGCTCATAGGCGTTCCTTACTTTTGCATTTATATTCTGAATATGGCTCTTATAGGAGATATTGCTGTACTCTGCATAATTATATTGTCTGGTTTTGAGCTGGGAGCCCGTAAAGTGTCCGAAATATTTTTTAATAAGTTCACAGCGCTGGAAATACCACTGCACTGCAGGAATTGTCTTCAGATGGCTTTCGATTCTATCGGCACAGTAACAGGTAACGTAATAATTTTTATCATATGTTTTTCCATCAGTTCTTCGTCTGCTTTCGTGTTTAAGAAAACCAATGCTTACATGAAATGCTACCGCTTCATCAATGCTTTCATAAGCCCCGTGGAAAAATTTCTCCATTTCTTCCACCCTTAGCTGGGGTTCATTATTTAAATAGATGCCTTTAATAACATAACTTACTTCCTCTGAGGAAATAAAATTATCGCTATCCATCAGATCCATGAGTTCCATTGAAAGAAAATCGGGATATCTGAGCAGAAAATCCAGAGCCTGAATTTTTATTTCAGTGCGGAACAGTCCAAAATAAGGGGAACCGGCATCCTGGCTGCGCTCGCAGAAAACATACAGGATTATTATGATACGCAGCCTGTCCCTGTATTTTCTGAGAAAATCCTCCATAAGATAAATAAATTACAAATAGTGTTTTTAAATAAACTAAGATTTTTCGCTAATATATAAATTATTGGCTATGTATTTAAAAATTAAATGCGCAATAAATCGCACCAGATCGAATGCCCAGTTTTAAAAAAGCACAATTGAACAGAATGCTATTCCGGCATAGAGCGCCTAAACACCATAATAAACTGAAGGCGCTACAAAGCGCCTTCATCTACAAATGAATAATAGGTTTCAGGAGTAATGATCAGATGATCTACCAGTGTGATATCCATTATTCTGCCTGTTTCTTTAACTTTTCTGGTTATCAGCTTATCAGCTTCGGAAGGCTTAACCTGTCCTGATGGATGGTTATGAATCATGATCAGTGATACTGCATTGGCTTTAATTGCTGCTGCAAAAATCAACCTGAGGTCAACTGAAGTGCCGGCAATTTCTCCCGATGATACTTCGTACATGCCCAATACCTTATTGGACTGGTTCAAAAGCAGAATCTTAAACTCCTCAAAAAATTCAATTGTATCTGGATTCCAGAACTGGAGCGCCAGCTGGTAAACTGTTTTGGAGGAACTTACATAAGGTCTGTCTGATGCTTTCACTTTTGTTTTGTAGACCAACTGTATTTCTGTCACCTGCTTCCAGTTCTGAAGTGTTTTTGAAGTTTCCATGATTTCTTAAGTTTAAAGATTAATAATGGAACCTGCACCGGGAATGAGAAAGCGAGCGAAAAAAGCAACGCAATAAAGCAGGTTTTTTCCGCCTGCATTTATGGGGGAATTTTTTTCAGCGAACCGCCTGTCCTTCCCGAACTTTGTTTCAGAATTAAGCCTGAACCCGTGAGGCAATATCCCCGCCTATAAGTGTCTGCTCGCCGATACTGCACAAAAAAGCCGAAAACTAAATTTCGGCTCTTTCTTCTTTTTTGTTTTTCATGCGCTTTTTAATCTGATAGAGGTTCTGATGCAGCAGCTTTAAAATCTGCTTATGGTGCGGGGAAACCCTGTTTTTGTCTCCCCTGCACTGCAGAACTTCAAGCGAGGGAAGCGCCACCTCTATGGTCTCTACGGGCTTGTTCTCAAATCTAGCCGAAAGGATAAGGGAGTTTTTCTTCTTGTAGTACTCATTGGTAAATACGCAGTGGCGGAGCATATCGCCCTGTTCGAGAAAATCATGCACGCTTTCCATCACGTAGATGGTAAGATTCTCACGAGTGAACTCCAATCCGAAAAACTGTTTCTTCTGCTCTTCGTAGCCAATCTGCGCCTGCTGTATTTCTTGGCGAAGCTCTTTTATATGCTGGCGCCTTTGAATTATGCGTTTTCGCTCCACAAGCCTGTCGTGCAATTCTTCCAAATTCTCAGGACATACCAAATCGGCATTATTCAAATCCTTTTTGAACCATCTGAGCAGGGAGATGTAATCTTCCCAAAGTGAAAAGTCCTTTACCTTATAATTGTTCTTGGTGCAGGTTTTGACTGCCTGCCAGTTCTCCCTTATGTGCTGTGAGTGCGAGACCAGATAATGATAAAGAAAATCGGTCTGCCCTGTCTTTAGGAGCGTCTCTGCATGCGAATCTTTCAAAAGAGCCGTAAAAAGTACCTGAGGGGCGATGCCGTAGAAACTGCCTTTGAAGCCGTTTCTTTTCAAAACGGAAATCACTTTTGAAGACGGATAGACCTTATAAGGATTGATGCGGTATTTGGGAGAATCCTCAAAACTTTTTGGGCGGATTTCAAGGGGGGAATAGTATTTCCAAGAATCATAAGCCTGTGAAAAAACATTTGTGCCGAGAGAAAGGGTTCGCACCTCCCCTTTTTCATTAATCCAATGCTGCATCACTTCCTTGTGGAAATATGCCGGCATGCAGTTCTTTTTCATGTCTTTGTGCGAACAGATGATGCGCACAACCTGAAATCCACCGCATACATCCAACACGGCAAAATATTCTATTTCCTTGAAATGCACCTGATTGTATTGGTTCATTTTAAGCTTTCCATTGCATGAAGTGCAGTTGATGTACTTTTGGCACGATGCTTTCAGCGCATCAGGCTTCCATGAGTGTGCGCAGTCAAGGCAGTGGAATTTCCCCCTTGAAAGCACGCCCCATTTAAGAAAAATATTTTTCTCTGTCCAAACCTGCATCTTTTGGGTCACAGGGGCAAGTGTTTCGCTCAGGGATACAATCTGCTTTTCGATGGTGGTTTTCGGTATCATAGGTCAAAAAGCGTTAAGGTTTTCGATTCGGTTTGGCGAGCCGTAACCGCCGTTTTTGCAACAACGGTATTCTGCGGAACTTCGGGAGAGTAAGTAAACAAGTCAGACACAGCAGGCTCTTTCACTACAACTTTGCAGTTTACAGGCTGTGGCTGTCCGATGCTGTCATCAGTGTAATACTTGACCGCCATGTCGAATATTTCCTGATTGTCAAAGGCGCACAGTCCTGTTTTTTTTACCTCGCCAAAAATGTAATTGCAACAACCCTCCAAGTTTTTTGATTCCTTGGCAAAGTCCTTGGCAAAGACAGCATCGGCAAGGGCGGTCTGATTGAGGTAATTTTCTATAGCGGTCTTAAAGTTTTCTGAAGCTTTCATAAGGGAAGATTTAAGATTGAACAAATAGTGCTATTCAAAAGAGGTTCTATAGATGTCATAACAGTACTCCTCAAAACAGAGCCAGCACATAAAGGTGTAGTGAGGCAGACCGTAGCGGTCTTTTACCGCTTCCCCAAGGGAATCTTCCATTTCTTTTCTGATGTCTTCCAAATCATCCAAATGTTCGATATAGAACTTTTTGCAGTCGGCATGATAGATAAATTGGGATATCATACCGCTGATGCATCCGCTTCTCTGCATATCTTCAAGGAATGCTTTGAGCTGTTCTTTTTTTGTTCCGTCATAAGTCTGCATTTCCGAAAGGATTATCTTTTGGAATGCTTCGTGCACGCCATACTCGGCGTATACTGATTTTTTCAAGGCTTTCATAACTCATTTCTTTAGGCTTATACATTCGAATCGGATTAAAAAGGCAGGTCGTCAGGCTGTTCTTTTGCGTTCTTTTTTGCAGGAGCTGTCTGCGCCTGTACGGGCTGAGCATCTGAGACAAACACCAGTATCTTGACATTGCTCGTGTGAAAAGTAAGGCTTGCCACGGCTTTGCCGTCCGAATTGAGATAGGCGTTTACTCCTACACGTCCGAAAAGTTCCACCATCGCGCCTTTTTTCAGCCACTGCGCAACACCCGAACTGAGCCAGTACGAGCAGTCGATATAGGTCACTATTTTTATCGGTTCGGTGCTTCCTTTGGCTTTGTAGCTGTCGTTGACTGCAATTGAAAAATTTACCACCTCTCTGTCTTTGGCTGTTTTGGCAACAACCGCATCGCTTGTCAAACGTCCTGTGATTTCCATGATTTCTAAATTTTAAGTGATTACTCTTTTAAAATTCTTTTCCCCTGCCTTTCCCACAAAATGTTTTCAAAAGAAAAAACGGAAAAAAAGAAAGCAGCAATAAAGCGGGCATCAAGGATACGGAGGGCTATAAGTCCCGAAGGGCGGCAGGGCCGTTATGCGCCTGCAGGATCCGGTGCACGCTAACTTGGCTGCCTTTTTATCCGTTTCGAATGAAAACCAGTAAATAACTCCTAAAAAATCCGAAAAGAAACAGATTGCCAAATGCAGGAAGCACGCCATAATGGAGTAAAGGAGGAAAATCCTAAATAAATCTAACCGTAGTACCTATTATAGAAAAAAAGCTTTTAGAAGAAAGATTCTTTAATTCACCAAACGAAAAAATCTAGTGGACATAAGTGATGATTTAGCCCTCTAAAATTTTTTTTTTTTTTTTGCTGTCCCCTAGAAAAAAAATCGACGCAATTGCCAATGAAAAACCGATAATCATTACAGCAATTTATCCAACTGCCGTTACCATAAGCATTCAACAAATTAAAAGTCCTTTTAATGTTTTATAAGTTTATTATTATATATTTGATAGGAAATAAAACTGACGTTTGTTGGACATATCTATCCATTTTGGAGGTGATAAGCCTGATATTGTCAGTAGTATATAAGAGTTAGCAGCAATTTTAATGACCCGTACCACAAATGAAAGACGATTTCAAGGATGAATATTTACCTAGACTAAAAAATAGTTCCTTATACACAACTTTAAAAGAAAAATGTCTAGAAAAAGATATTGAAATAATTGCCTTAGTTGAAAAGATTGTCGATTATTCACTAATTAGAACAAAAGTTATTGTTCGACATATGGGGGAATTTACGTTACATGATAGCGAGCATTTATTCAGAGTACTTTTTCTAATGGAAAAATTACTTCCAAAAGAAGTAATTAAGGAACTATCCATTCCTGAATTGTTATTGTTAATCTCATCAGCATTTATGCATGATGTAGGTATGGCACCAGAAGAAAAGGAAATATTGACATGGAAAAAAATATGGGATAGTAATCCTGATATCAAAGATGACGAATTAAAAACTTTTAATGAGTTCAAAAGATTTTATTATTCAAGACCAGACCAAATTGAAATAATTAATAAATTAAAATCTCAAGGGAAAAATAGTCAAGCTGACCTCATTAAATCATATCTTATTACAGAATACATAAGAAGAACACATGCGGAAAGAATAACTGAAATTATTGAAAAAGAGTGGCTAAATAAAATCAAATTCCGTGATAATGATCTAACAGTTGAGTTAGCACAAATATGTTTAAGCCATAATGAAGATGCAATTAAACTTACAGAGCAAGATAAATTTCTAATCTGTGGAGATAACATATATGCATGTTTACCTCTTATTGGGATTATATTAAGATTAGCTGATATATTAGACTTTGATGCAAAAAGAACCCCAAAAATTCTTTTGTCCCACTTATATGTTAGAGAACCAATATCTTTAAAAGAATGGAATAAACATAGATCTATAGAGTCTTGGGAAATATCCACTGAAAATATTTTCTATGTTGCAAAATGTACCCATCCTGCAATTGAAGCTTCGATTCATCAATTTTGCGATTTTATAGATCATGAACTATCGATTTGTAATAATTTAATATCTGACTTAAATGAATTTCATTCTTCACGAAGACAGAACTTATTATTAAAAATACCATATAAAGTTTCAAGAGAAAAAATAAGCACAAAGAAGAATTTACAAGGAAAACCAATTTATATTTATAAAGATACTCAATTCAATCTAAGTAAAAGGCAAGTAATTGAGCTATTAATGGGAACTAAGTTATACGGTAATCCTGAAGTTGCTTTAAGAGAGTTGATTCAAAACTCTATAGATGCATGCCTACTTAGAAAAGCTCAAGAAAATAAATGGGGAAATACTTATAGTCCTGAAATATCAATAAGATATATAACCGAAAACAATGAAAAAGTTTTAGTGGTAGAGGACAATGGAACTGGAATGGATGAATATATTATAGATAATTACTATTCACAAATAGGCTCTTCTTTCTATAAATCTACAGACTTTTATAATTTATTATCTGACACTCATGCTGAATTTATACCAACCTCGCGTTTTGGTATAGGAATACTTTCATCATTTATGGTTTCCGATACATTGATCGTTGATACTAAACGTGTTTATCCAGATCACAAATCAAGTGAAGCAATAAATATTACAGTTGAAGGTCAAGATAGTATTTTCTGGATTAAAGAAGGTTCAAGAAATTTACCTGGAACAACCACTAAACTTATCTTACGAGAAAGCAAAAATCCTTGGATAAAATTGACTGATTTGAATTTTATTAAATCAGTAAAAAATAATATTCCAAACCCGCCCTTTTTAATAAACATAATAACAGATACAGAAACTTCAAATATTGATGATAGTAATTTTAAAAGTTTAAGCACTGCAAATTTTGCTGATTCATATTATTGGACTGATAATCAAAATATAAAATATTTTGACATTAATTTAAATTCAGAAGAATTAGGAATACAAGGAATTGCTCAAATTGCTATATTAGAAACTAAAGGTATGCCTAAAAAAGAAATTATATTTGAACCCAATACTGTAAATATAGAAGGAGAAAATTATTCACTAAAGAGACGTATTTGGATGAGAGAAAATAGGATTGATGAAGAATCAACTTCAATAACTGTTGATGATCAAAATGGAATTGACACACATAATTCCACAAGTATATTATCTAAATCAAAATCGAAAATATCATTACACGGAATTGAGATTCCATGTAATCTTTTTCCTGATTCATGGAATAAAAAAGAAAATCAAGCAACTATAAATTTCCCTTTTCCTCTAACATTAATTGTTGACATTTTCGGAAGGCGTGATTTAGATTTAAATTCATCAAGAACTGATATTATTCTCACAGAAAAATGGATGGATTTTGAAGAGAAGTTAGCTTTATTAATATGTGAAGAAATTTTCAATAAAACACAAAATAAATACTGGAATAAATTTAAAAAGATATGTGTTGAATTGACCAATAATGAAATTTTCAAAAGAGCAATTTTAACAATCCCAGATAAATAAAACTGCTGCTTACACAAGTTTGCAAAATGGAGGATTTAATGGTAAATTCAACAACAGTTCTTCGATTGAGCTTTAATGTAAAGGTAAACATTTGTGCTAGAATTCCCGCCAGTTTGCTAAGTTGCGCACCGTTACATGCAATATCAAAAACAATACGTATGAAAGAAGTAATTTTTGTAAGCGATAATACGAATTACAGAAACAAATTGAGAGAAAATTTTACACGAATAGAAAACTTTTGCAAAGCAAATGACGTCGCAAAAAATCAACATCAATGTTTATCTCATCCAATGGATTTGATGGAAATTAAAGATATTGAAAACGACACTCATGAGCTTATAAAGTTAGATTGCGTTAGGGCGAATGAATTTGATTTTTCAAGTTAAACCAACAATTAAAAATGTAACAGATTTCGTTAGCCCTCCGCAGGATTATGTGTAGACATAAATTCACCTACCGTCACTATGCTCACTTTATTATCAGGATGACTATACAGCAACTTACCATCTCCGATGTCGAAGTAAATCGGCGCAGCAGCTGAGAACCAGCTCTTTCTTCCATGTTTCCAAGTGAGCTTCAGCTTGTCTTTATCCTTTATAATTTTATTTCTTTCTTCAAGAAAATCAGCTTCCAATACTTTCAAATTTGCATTGATGTAATTGTCTATTTCGGCTTTCAGATCCTTGATCTCCTTGTCGTCTGCAGCATCCTCACCCTCCAAAAATGAAATAATTCTCTGTAGCTGTGCAATTTCGTCTTCCAGATATAAGTACTTCATAGCAACAAATTTCAATTCTTCCTTCACAACCGGCTTTAAACTTTCAAGCTCAGCCAATATCTTCTTACGCTCAAAATCAAATTTATCAATTTCGCAAGTGGTATTTCCAGGTAAATCCAAATAATGCTTATTCCGTTTAAAATCAGCCAGTAACCTGAAAAACATCTTCTTGCTAACGAGTGCGTCGTCATTGGTAATCTCGATAAGTGATGGATCGACAGCCAAATTATCGCTCTGCCAGATATTTATAATTTGCTCTGCAAAAGTTTCCGCATTTTTATTACAGCTTTTAAAAATATCGGTCACTGACATCAACTGTCTCATTTCATATTCCCTAGTTTGGATTTCTAAAGCCCTTGCATTTTGTCTCTGCTTTAAATTAAGCAGCGACTGGGAGTTGTGCTTACTCAGCAACCTTCTCTTTTCAGCATACCGACTCTCAATCTCTGCCAACTGTTTTCCTGCTACATCTTCGGTAATCAGATTGTTTTTAAAACTCTGCGCATTTATGACCCAGATTATTTTTTCGTAAAATCTTTCCCGAATTGAAATAGTTGATGAAGAAATAGCAGAATTTTGAAATTCTATTACGACCCCATCTGATGTAAGAATGTCTGCGATGTGTCTCTCATCATTTTTTTCTATAATGGTTTCCTGCCAGTCAAATGGAAACTGGCTCTTCCAAGCCCGATGCCATTCTGTTTCACCTTCTTTCCACACATCACAATCGGCGTTAGAGACATGCTGCCAATGCCAAATGTAAATGGTCCCGCATTTTCCACGCACTTTCTCTCCGCAGAAACCGCAGACGGCTATCTGCGCAGAAGAAGAAGGACTAATTTTTTTTCCATCGATGTCTATCGCATGCTGCATAATTGGAATAATGAAAGCTAAATAATTGACGTTAGAAAATCATTAATTTATATTGCCAAATATATCGTTTTTTTTTCTTCATGAAATACACCAGGCATAGGTCGAGAAAACTTCAAGAAGCTAATTAATAATCACTTATAAATACTGCATCAAATATGTGATGCTAATATTTTGCATTAGTGATGACGGCTTGATTAAGAATATCTTTACGAGACGCATTATACTTGCAAATCCTGCTGAACCATTTATATTTTGCTTCGTTACTTCTGCTCTTTTTTTAACACTAAATAAACCTGCGAAGGATCGTTCAAGAGGCGCTCTATCTCAGAATGAATAATATCTTGGACATCCTGTTTAATCTGCAGATAATTCCGCTGAATCATAAACTCATCAATTTTGCGGACCGGCGGAATTTCCTTAAAACTTTCTTCTTCTTTTCTCAAAGAATCATGATCATTAATAATCTCGCTGTGAAAAGTTTTGAGTTCAATTTTACAGTCGGGATTATCGGCCACCATGCCCACAAATTCTCCAGAACTGAGCGCTGAAATCTTAGAAGGAGGTACTGCCGATTCCAGCTGCTTGGAACGGCTTATTGAAGTGTCGCTGCTGTTAATTGACAGACTCTCCCTGTCCTGCAGAATTTTGCCAAAACGCTCCGATAACTGCTTGGAGGTATCACCTGTTACCTGTCCAGAAATAATGTTTCCTGTTATATTCATTATGACATCTGCCTGCTCTCTTCCGTAGTCCTTTCGAAGCTGGCTGAAATCCTGAATACCTAAACACGTGGCCACTTTATTGCTTCTTGCCGTTGCAATAAGACTGTCCATATTGTTGAGATAAATGGTCGGAAATTCATCGAAAATCAGGCTGGATTTGAGCCTGTCTTTTTTATTTACCAGCTTTACCAGCCTGTTTACATATAAGGACAAAACCGCTCCGTAGATCTGTATTTTCTGCGGATTATTTCCCATGCAGACAATCTTAGGCTCTTCCGGATTATTGATGTCTAAAGTGAAATCATTTCCTGACAGCACATAATAAAGCTGGGGAGACGACAAACGCGCCATGGCAATTTTAGCGGTGCCAATCTGGCCCTCCAGCTGGTCATTTGCCTCCTTTAAGTAAGCACTGATAAAAGGATTAATAAGCACTTCTATTTCCTTCTCTGTCCTTAGCAAAGTAAAGAGATTATCATAATCTGCCTGCATAAGTTCAATGACGTGCGGCAGGGTACAGAATTCCCCATCACTATATTTTCTGAGATACCAGATAACAGCGGAAAGAAAATTAATGGGCGACTCCACAAAAAAATCTCCCTGCTTTCTTATCCACTCCCTGTTGAGTCCCATCAATATTGTTCGTGCCGATTCCGATGCATCGGTGATATCTTCCATTCCTTTTGGATCCAAAGGATTGCATCTGTGCATGATTTTATCGAAATTTATAAAGTAGCATTTGGGAATTATTTTATAGGCTCCTTTATTTTTCTCAAAAGTATTGTATACGATTTTGGAGAGATCATCATACTTGAAATCATAGACAAACATGCTGAATCCTTTCTGTATATGCTGGGTAATAACATGCCTGATTACGAAATAGGATTTACCTGAACCGGGACTTCCTAAGACCAGCAGTCCCCGGAATGGATTTATAATATTAATCCAGCTTTTTTGTCTCTTATTTTTCAAACAATAACGGGCAGGAAGGTTAATAGAGTATTCATTTTCCAAAAGCCTTTCTTCCTGAGGAAAAGTTTCATTCACTTTATTAAAAACATCTGCATTCTGAAATTTTGTTTTTATTATTCTGGATAATAAAGTACCTCCTGAAAGCATCATTAAAAACCCCAGAGATGTTACGCTAATATAGGTTCCAGCTTTGTAAAATCCATCAATTGGAAGGTAAAAAGCAACCGCTGCAACAAAGTAAACTAACAGACCGTTGAAAATATAAACCAAAGCTGTTCTGTAATTCATCTTGCGGTCTTTTTTCCCTTTCGCACCAATTAGAGAAACTGCCAATAGCAGCAGGGAAAAAAGTTTTGATTTATGGAAATCATCAAAAAGTCCAGTTTTGGAAATCCTGCTTAGTATCTTCTCCATGATTTCACCGGCAAGATGCCAGCGCACAAAAGCTTCATAGCAGTAATAATAAAAATGCAATACCAATATTATGACACTGATTAATCTTGTCATATCCAGTATTTTTCTAAGCGCCTGTTCATTCTCTCCTGTCTGCATAGCCATTTTCTTTTTGTTTATAAATTATTAGAACGTCTTCTTACTCTTTTCTTTTTTGATGCTTTCTTAAGCTGATTTGGCACATAAAAATCATCATTCTCAACCTTGGTTATAACCTCTATTATCTTTTCAACAGCAGATTTGAAATCAAAGGATTTCAAATCCTGCTGCAGTTCTTTGAAAAAGTTTTCCTTATTTTTTTCCTGACCAATAGCTTTATTAGATTTAGATGTCTCAGACAGAACTGGAATTGGCTTTTCTTTTTCATTTTCAAAAGATAAAAGGCATCGCTGCTCTATCAATTTAGCACTGTAGGGCTTTCCTAAATCGCTTCCGTTAAATACGCATTTTGAAATGTGGTCCACATAAGTAATCCCATAAAGCTGTCCCTGGGCGCTTTTTCTGAAAACCACGTTTATCCCTTCCTTTCTCAGCTTCAATTCCAAATCAGAAAGCGAAATACTTCTACCTAAAAGTATAAGGTCAACAGCATTGGCAATTCTCTTCTTATGGGATGCCGTCCTAGCATTCTGCAGAAACTTCATCTGCAGAAACTTTAAAGTCGGTTTGCTATAAAATGCACTTGATTTCAAAGGAACACCCACAGGTTTTCCATTCTCGTCCAGCGTTCTGTACACCAGACCATTTGTTTTGAATATTCTTGAATTTTCCTCTCCCCTGTCCGCCTTTACATTATACAGCCCCAGCACTGCATTCAGCTCGGAGAGGCTTTTGTATTTATATGCCGGAAGCACATAATCAAGAACCGACTGTACAGCGCTTTTCGATTCTGTTCTGCCGTATTTAATCTTTGAAACCACAACAGGTTTGACAAGCTCATGTCTGGTGTTTTTCTTTTCCTGAGCCTGAACCAGACCGAACATTTTTTCAATCTCCTTTCGCGCCGCCTCAGACTGATTTCTTCCAATATTCTGCATATCAATCCTGCTGCCGTCTTCACGAACTTTTATAGACACCAGATGCAGGTGCGGATGTCCCGCATCATAATGCCTGTAAATTAGATACGGCTGGTTTCCAAAACCTATTTTCTGCATATACTGTGATGCTATTTCAAGCATTTTCTCATTTGGCAATGCAGATTCGGAAGGATCAAAATTGAGTGAAATGTGCACGCTGCCACGTCTAACATTCGTGTTAAGTTGATTCTGTTTCAGAAGTCTGTTAAGCTTCATTGCACCGGTTAACTTTGAAGCTTCCAGAGGATAATTTCCCTCTCCTATACACTCTGCAATTCCCTCTTTAACTTTATTTTCGTTGTAGTTAAAAATATTATGCACAGAACATCCTGTTTTGATTACAGCAACCATTTTTCAGTGATTTTTTGGAAGTGATTTTTAATTTCCTCCACCTTTTCCAAAAGCATACTGCGTTCAAATTCCGAGCTTAATATCCATGTTTTAAACTCCGGAATCTGCCTCAGGGTATGGAGTTTTTTTACGGACTGATTGAAGTTGTTTCCAAGAGAATGAAGCTCGCTTTTGAGCCTTATAACCTCAGCCATAAATTCATCAAGCGACTCGTTTCTATACTTTACAGTTACAGGCCTATTAAACAAATGCATACGGATGTAATCGCTGAGTTTTCTGCAGGTGCTGGCTTTCCATTTCCGTTCTATTTTCTGATACTCTTCAGGGGTAAAACGAAGCCCTACAATCCGTGTTCTGTTTGAATTTTCTTTTTCCATCATTTATCTTTTTCATTATTTCTTCACACATTTTAAAACTTGCAGTTTCACTGCCCACGAGTTCCGAGTAAAGGGCTGCAAGATTCGGTTGTTTAACAAACGGACATCTTGCCGATTGCAGGAACGTGGCAATCTTTCCAGATATTTGAGATATCCATCCCCTTAGCTTACTCGATTTTAATTTATCCAGCTAAATTAATTAAGCGCTTTGGATTAAGCCTGTCATGGTTATATTATGTCCATGAGAATCAGCAATATGCTCATTACCTTTACCACAGTTGAATATTAATTTAAAATGCTGCAATTATGATTACAAAAAGTGATGTTGCCAAGGTATTTGATACGGTTTTAAGTATCCCCGGCATGAGTGAGACGGTGAAGATTGATTTGAAAATTTCACGAAAAAATGTACTGTTGCTTAGTTATTTTATCGAACAGGGACTGCTGTTGGAAAAAGACGATTCAAATCTTATGGGAATTGTTTCAGAAGAAAGTTTAACGGATTTGAAAAACGTCTCGGAGGAATGTCTTCAGAAAGCCAGTCTGGTGGAGCTGAATCAAAAACTTCAGACTCTAAGCCAGGCTTTTAAATAATAATCCGTTGTTTTAAAATGCATTAAAGTGTCCATAAAGTTATTAATATCTATGGACACTTTTTATTACATCTCGAAATAAAATTAGCTTGATTTTCAGAAATTTTGGCTTGATTTTAATAACAGTTTTATAAAATCATGCTTCTAAATTTGTATATCATTTTTTCTTTTCCATCTTGTCAAAACCGAAAAAGAAAATGCAAATTTTCAAGTTATGAAATTACAAGTCAGTTTAAAGAATACTTTCGTAGAAACAACATCGCTACTTTTTGTATTATTATTTACGTACGCAGCGATTACCAAGCTTCTCGATCTCGAAAATTTTCAGGTTCAGCTTGGCCAGTCCCCATTATTAAGTTCCTATGCCATTTGGATATCTTATATGGTTATCGCTATTGAATTATTAATTTCATTAATGCTGATGATTCCTAAATTCAGAACCGCTGGATTATATGCTTCGTTAAGCCTGATGTCAATGTTCTCATCTTATATCTTTATAATGCTCCACTTCAGTTCTTTTGTGCCCTGCTCCTGCGGGGGAATATTAGAAAAAATGAGCTGGAATGTACACCTCATTTTCAATCTGTTTTTTGTTGGACTTGCCCTGGCCTCTTTACTAATGCTTTCATCTTCCAAAACAACAAACGGCAATCAGACCAACAGAAAAAAGCGATGGTTTTACATTTCATCAAATATAATATTCAGCATAATAATAGTTATTGTTTTATTTCTATCGTCAGAAAAAATCATGCATTATAAAAATCCATTTATAAGACGATTTCCTAAACATCCCATAGTACAGGACACTATCATCGATCTTAAATATAATTCCTATTACTTTGCAGGATCAGACAGGGAGAAAATATATCTGGGCAATTACAGCAATCCTCTTCATATCACTGCTATCGGGAAAAAAACTAAAGAAAGAGAATCTATAAAGATAATATTTGATTCAAAGAAAATTCTTTTTTCTTCGGTAAAAATCAGGATCAGGGACTCGTCTTTTTATTTAATGGACGGTACCGTACCGGCAGTTTTTACAGGTTCCAAATCTGACTGGAAAGCAAATAGACAATTAACAGGCATGCCCTACTTTACGCTGGCAGAACCAATAAATCCAACAAAAATTATTCTCAGATCAAGCAACGGCAGAAACGCTAAACATTCGATAGGAATTTTTGACGAAACGAGAAGCTCTAAAATAAAGTACAACAGCCGCCTATTGCAAAAGCAGATTGACGGCATTTTTGACACCGACGGCACGCTGCTGTTAGATGAAAAAGCAAACAGAACTGTTTACACCTACTATTATCGCAATCAATACATTGTAATTGACAGCAATGGAAATTTGGAATATTCAGCAAACACAATTGACACAACTACAAAGGCGAAAATAAAGGTAGCCCATCTCAAAAACAATACAGAAAGAAAGCTATCCGCACCGGCGCTTACAGTGAATGCCTACACGGCTGTGTGCGAAAATCTATTGTTTGTCAACTCAAAAGTTTCCGGGCGTTTTGAAAGCGACAAGCTATGGGAACAGTCCTTTATAATTGATGTCTACGACCTGAACACCAAATCCTATCTTATGAGCTTTTCAATATATAAAATCGATAATAAAAAAATGAGTTCGTTTTTTGTAACGTCGGATTACCTATATGCAATCATGGGCACCAATCTGGGAATTTACAGACTCCGCGATCTTTTAAAGAACGAAATTAACTCTGTCAAATCAAAAGAAAAATGACAGCAAAAATATATCGGCCGATATCAGGAATGGAGACTGAACACCTGTAGAAAAAAGTAAGTCCAGTATTTAATTTAATATTTTCAGCTATGAAAACTAATTTAAAAAAAATGATTCCTATGGCGGTAGCTGTATTGGGAATCTCAGGAGCGTTTGTGACAACCTCTATGCAGAAAGCATCAAGCACTCTTATACCAAGATTAGGTTATGTTCTTGATGAAAATGACGACTGTAATATTCCAGTCCAGTGTGATACAAACCAAAATGAAATTTGTCAGCACACTGACGGCCAGCAGGCTTTTGGCAAGGATGCGCAGGGAAACTGTAATGTTACGTTGTTCAAACCGTCTAATTAATGTTTAATTTATTAAAAAGAGCAATGCAGTTCTTCTCGGAACTGCATTGTTTTTTGATTATTCAGTTCCTTTTTTTATCCAGTCCGCCGAAAAATCATCTTTTAAATAATAATTAAACCACTGCATTATCCTTCTGCTTAAATCCATCTGGTTTTGCTTATTAAAAAGGACATGGTCTTCTTCAGGGTACTGCAGCATTATCGTTTTCTTGCCCAATCTTCTCAGGGCTAGATAATATTCCATACTCTGTCTCATATCAACCTGCCGGTCCTCTTTTCCTGCCCATAAAAGCAGCGGCGTTTTCACTTTATCCGCATTATGCACAGCTGAATTAAGCTGATAAAGCTTCGGAGCTTCCACGAGTGTTTTTCCCAACATCCAAATGTCTTTTTCAAATCTCCACATATCGGGCTTTCCTGACGATCGGCTGACCGATAGAGACATGGTGCCTAAATCAGAAATTCCGTTGCCGGAAACCGCCGCGGCAAAAAGATCGGTTTGGGTAATCAGGTATGAAGATTCGTAGCCTCCGAATGAATGGCCGATCAGCCCAATCCTTTTAGGATCGATAACATTCATCTCAATGACTTTTCCAATTGCTGCCTTAATACAATCTGTTATGGCTGCGCCCGGTTTTCCATGCTCCGCAATAACATCCGGAAGAAATACGAAATAGCCTTCCAAAGATGCAGCCGTATGGTTAAAGCCAGTGCTGTTTAACAGTGACGGATTAACGTATTTATGTATCCTGCCGTGCAGCTCTTCATATACGTGGACAATCATAGGATATTTTTTATCTGCATTGTAACGAGCAGGGAAAATCAGCACGCCTCTGAGTTCTCTACCATTTGTGTTTTTATAATATATCATTTGGGAATGCCCCCAAAGCAAACCTGATTGTTGGTGGGGATTGCTCTGAAAAATAAGACTTTCACTGCCTTCTTTTGAACGTAAAACAATCCGCGGCGCAACATTATAATCCTGTTCCGTAAAGATCAACTTTTGATTTTCTGGATTATAATAAAGCTGATCGTTAAATCTATTTTTATAAATTACCTTTTCTTCTCCCGATCTGGGATTCCATTTAAACCAGCCGGTCATTCCGTCATAACCTTCTGCCCTTAGCAGCAGCTCTTTTTCAATATCATAGTTATAGGTAACAGGAACGTTATCAGCATAACGCAGCAAAGGAAAATTTAATAATTCAGGAATGCTAAATTTGATTTTTTTCTCCCTGCCATTTGTAAGTCTTCTATAGGAAGATCCGTCACATCTCACTGCCCAAATGTCAAACTCATCATAAATTAAAATTTCTTTATCCTGAAGACTCCATCCGGCTATGCGATAGACGCTTTCAGGCACTAATTGCTCTACTTTGCCACTGAAGCTTGAATTGATATTCTTAGTAATATCGGTATGAGTATCTGCTTTGATATTATAGATCCACCAGTTCTTGCCTTTGAAATAGGCGACGTATTTTCCCGATGGAGAAACCACTGTTGTTCCCAGTTCGGCCGACTGTTTTTCTACGCATATTTTTTTCTCTCCTGAATGAGTATCGATTAAAAACAAATCAATGGGGCTGTCCATTTCCCACTGCGGTTCATATGCCTTCGGATCGTACAGCAGTGCATACTTCTGGTCTCCGTTTAAAATAAGTTTTGGAAGTTCAGAGGTTGATAAAGGAAAGGCTTTATTGGAAAAAGGATTCCATACCGCTGTTTTTGCCGAAGCCTTAAACTCTCCCATTACTTTTTTCTCAAGATAGACCAGTTTATCATTGCCATTCCATATTTCAACATCTGAACTCGAAGGTGTGTTTTCACTATCGACTGATTTATAATTGAAAAAGACCCTGCTGCCATCATCTGCAATTGAAAGATTTCTCACCTGTTCATCAGTAATAAAAGCTTCCTGATCAAAATCAAGCCTGTCAGAGGTAATGGTATAGAGTTTATTCAGATCCGCAAGACCATAATGCAGCGAGCACTTTAATTCTCCTTTAGGCCTGCTATTAAAAGCGAAAGCCTTACTATTTTTACTCCATGCAAAATTAGTGAATGAGGATGTGCTTTCATATACGTTCTTCTTTTTATAATTCCTCTTTAAATCCATCAGCATTAAAATCTTTCTATCACCGTCAGCTTCAGTATAAATCATTTTACTTTCATCAGGACTTACTGAAAAGCTTATTACATTCGAAATACTGTCTACGAGTCTGCCTTCAAGATTTCGAATCAGTAAGGTCTGTTTTTTTTCTGTTTCAGATTTCAGCACTAATATTAGATCTGATGACTTCAGATACCCAAACTGTTTTACTGATCGTATGATTTCACTTTTACCTTTGGCCAGATCAAGCAGATGCAGTTTTCCATCCGTTAAGCAGATAAAACCTCCTGCAGTAAATGCAGATTTTTTTGCTCCTGTAAAACTATAGATTTTATTCTCTTCAATGCCTCTGACAAAAAGTGTATCAGAAGCGTTTTCATAAATCATTTTATAACTTATCCAGCGTTCGTCATGTGAAATCTTTTCAAGAAGCAGACGCCCCCATTTATCATAATCTTTAGGAAGCAGGTTCTCTTTCTGCCCTTCCTGTCCCCATAAGGGACAGGCTACTAATGGCAAAATAAATAAAAATCCAGCAACTGTCAGAGTCTGCTGTAAAAAAGTGCAAAAAAAGTTTTTATAATTATAATAGGTTATCATAAATTTGGTTTAATATCCTGGATTCTGCGGTCTCAGGTTTGGATTTGCACTCAGTTCATTCTGTGGTATTGGAAGCAGGCTGTCGGTAGTATTCCATCCCTGCTTAACTGCTGCAAGAACCTCATCAATTTTATTATACCGTTTCAAGTCAAAGAATCGATGCCCCTGTTCTGTGAAAAGCTCATATTTCCTTTCTTCAAGCACCGCCTGAAGAATTTCATTCTGAGTTAAGGCTGCTGTATCGCCAAGTCCCGCACGATGTCTTATCTTATTGAGATCCTCCTTAGCGCCTATTAAGTCACCTTGATGCGCTCTGGCTTCAGCTCTTATCAGGTACTGCTCTGCCGTTCTAAAGACAATAGAGTATTCTTTGGAAGTTCCCGTAAAATCCTGCTGTTTATATTTATAAGGATGATAATAAGGAGTATTCCCATTCATAACGGTTTTAATCCAGCTGTTTTTTCTAAGATCTCCGGAAGTGAAAGAATTAAATAAGTCCGGGTTTAGAGAGGTAAGCACTGGGGGAGCAGAAAGAAATATAAAGGTTGCGCCTTCCTGCGAATTCTGTCCCGCAACAGCTGATTTTAGCTGCCAGATGGTTTCTTTGGAGCCGATTAAAAAAACCTGATTCAGATCAGAGTTCAATATATAGGTGCTGCTTTGGTTTAAAACGGCCGAGGATTCGTTTGCAGCTTCTGCATATAACCCTCTGTGCAAATAGACTCTTGCCAGCAGTGCCTTAACTGTATATTTATTGGGACGGATTCTTTCCGTGCTGCTGTAGGCCGCAGGAAGCAGATCAGCTGCATTTTGTAGATCGGCAGTTATATTTTTGTAAACATCATCCAAGGGCTGGCGCATCACATAGGCGTTGGCAGTATAATCCGTAGTTTTGATATAGGGTATGTCACCAAATAAATTTACCAGATAAAAATGAACCAAAGCTCTTATAAATAAAGATTCTCCCTGCAGTTTTGCCTTATTCTCTGCCGAAAAAACGGTATTCTCCGCCACACCTTCCAAAACTGCATTTGCCGCATAAATCTGATTATAGGAATTATTCCAGTAATCGGCCACATTTGAATTAGACGGCAGAAGTGCATTATTAAAAAAGCTGACCGTAGTGCTGGTTGGCGACCCGAAGGCAATAAGTTCGTCTGTATAATTTCCAAGCTGATTTGATATACCTGTATTGGCTCCGGTTAATATTCCCGTATCTCTAAGCTTTGCATAAATATCAGAAAGTGCAGCATCTGCTGTCGCATTGTCTTTAAAAACCCCTTCGCTAGTAAGCTGCGATTCTGGAAGATCCACTTCTACAAATGAATCACATGATACCTCAGCAAAAGCGAGCATTACAATAAAAAAAACTCTGAAGGATATAAAAAATTGTGTTTTCATGATTTTCGGATTTAAAATGTCAGCTGTATGCCGGCAGTCATTATTTTTAAGGGCGGCAGATATCCCATAGTTGTAAATTCAGGATCGCCATCCCTGTATTTTGTGAAAGTAAGCAGGTTCTGCCCCTGAAGCATAAGTCTGCATTCCGTCTCTTTTAATTTCAGGGGAAGATCATAGGTAAGCGCAATATTTTTAAGACGGATATATGATGCGTCCTCGTTGCTGGCTGTGCTCCTGCTGTAGAAATAATTCGCGCTTACCGCAGCGCTGTTCGTGCCTGAGGTGTAAAGCTGATAGACTGCCTGATCGTTAAGCCCCTGCCAGCTGTCGGACATTCTTACAGGCTGGTTGAGCATCTGCCCTGCAAGACCATTTAAATAGGATCTGTTCTGCTGATTAACAAACTGGAATAGAAAATCGAGTTTCCAATTCCTGAAACTAAGCTGATTCTGAAGTCCTCCGTAATATTTTGGGTTCAGGTCCGCGGCTATCTGCTGGTCATCGGGGAAAGATATCTTCCCGTCACCATTAAGATCTTCAAACTGATAAACGCCGGTCTGCGGATCAACTCCTTTATACTGATATAGCAGCCTAATATTTAGAGGCTCTCCAATTCTGTACTGCTGGCTGTAGGAGGAGCTTTCCAGCCCTGGAAATCGCACCAGCCTGTTTCTTGCAAATGTCAAATTAAAGCTAGTTGTCCAGTTAAAACTGCCTCCATTTACGTTTACGGTTCTCAGTGTGAGTTCCAGTCCTTTATTTTCTACCACTGCATCCAAATTGCCCTGCAGGATTGTAAAACCTGTTGTGCCTGCAATCGGCATCCCGGTCAGCTGATTTGAAGAACGGTTCTGATACCATGAGGCAGTTGTGAAAATTCGATCCTGAAGAAAGCCAAGTTCAAGAGCTGCTTCAAATTTTTTATTTATTTCCCACCCAAAATCTTTATTAAAAAGTCTGGAAGGCTGCAGTCCTGCTGTTCCGTTGTAGGATGTCTGCGAAACAGTGTACGTATCCAAATACTGGTAATCCCCTATCTGGTCATTTCCAGTTGATCCGTAACTTGTTCTGAGTTTTCCAAAACTCAGCCAAGAACTCTCTTTCAGGAAATTCTCTTTTGAGAAGAGCCATGCTGCTCCTGCGGCACCAAAAAGAGCAAACTGATTCCCCGGACCAAAACGGCTTGAACCATCTCTTCTGGCTGTTAGATTCAGTATATACTTTTGCTGCCAGTTGTAATTGATTCTCCCAAAAACTGCCTGATAGCGGTACTGTGTATCATCATCAAGCAGTATGGTAACGTAAGACGCGGCTGCCAGATTATAGATAAGACTGTTAGAGGCAAATCCGTTACCGGTCTGGTACAGACTGGCCGAATTCTGACTCTGAAAAGTCGCTCCCAATAGTACATCCAAACTGCCCTGTCCAATATCTTTTGAATAATTTAGCTGCGGTTCTGCGATCCATGAAGATCGGGAAGTGTTATTCATATAAATGCTTGATCTGGCACTTGTAATATTATTTGCAGGATTATAAATCGTGGAAGGCGAAGTTCTGGTTTCTGCTGTAGAAAGGTTTGTAAAACCAAAACTGCTTTTTATAAAAAAATTGGAAAATATCTCGTATGAAAGCACCGTATTGGCAACTAAATCATTTGTTTTTGATTTAAAAACCGCATTAAGATTCCTCAGAGGATTATTCCACGTTTTATTCTCCCAGTTCAGACTTCCATCAGCATTATAAAGAGCAGGCGCATTTGGAGCCAGATTCCGGGCATCGCTTGTAAAATCAAATGCAGGCAGTTTGTTATCCTGAACATTATATCCGGCAGAAAAACTCAGACGAAACCTGCCGTTATCTGAATGATGGTTTAAATTAAACTGGCTTCCTCCTTTCTTGTAAAGTGCATCTCCCACAAATACTGTTGATTCAGTATAATAATTTCCGGATAAGATAAACTGTGTTTTCTCCGAGCCTCCTGAAACTGATCCACTAATATTATTGATTAGCGCAGTGCCTCCAAGAAGTTCTTTCTGCCAGTCTGTGTAACGGTTCTGGTCCCAAGTCCCATTGACATCATAATCACGGGGCTGGTAAGATACCTTGTCATTTTCAAACGCCTTCCTGCGCATCGCCAGATACTGCTCGGTATTCATCAGATCCATGAATCTGGTGACTTTTCCAGTTCCTGTTGATGCCTGCACTGTAAATACTGTTTTGCCTGCACTCCCTTTTTTAGTGGTGATAAGCACCACTCCATTAGCACCTCTGGATCCGTAAATAGCAGTTGCATCACCGTCCTTCAAAATCTCTATACTCTGTATATTTTCCGGGTTGATGCTATTTAAAGGGCTTGTAACGGTGGGATATGCAGTAGCAGTCTGATTATATCCTATAGGGGTTGAAGCATAAGGAACACCGTCAATAATGTATAAAGGCGCATTGGCATCAGAGCGAAGACTGTTCTGGCCTCTGATTTTAATATCAAAACCTCCGCCCGGAACGCCTGTAGTCTGCGTCACGCTGACACCTGCCATTCGTCCCTGCATTGTGGCAAGCACATTGGTCACCGGCTGTGTTTCGATATCTTTAGAAGTAATCCGCGCAATACTTCCCGTACGCTCGCTTTCCTTAACAGAATAATATCCAGCATTGATCTTTACCTCCTGCAGTGTGGTGGTGTCGTACTGCAGCGCAATATCGATTCTGCTTCTGCCCTGCACCGGGATAAAAGCCTTTTTGAACCCGATGAAAGAAACCACAAGGGTATCGCCCGAATCTGCAGTTATCGCATACTGCCCGCTGTAATCTGAAATGGCAGCTGCTCCTGCCTTGTTTTTAACTGCGATGGAGACTCCGGGCAGCGGAGAGTTTCCGTCGCTAATGGTTCCTTGGATTTTTATTTCTTGAATAGAAAACTTAGAATACCTGCCCAGGTTTCCGGCAAATGAAGATGAAAATGACAGCAGTATGCATGAAAAAATTATGCAATAAAGTGCCTTCCCATCCTTGCAAAATGAAGAATAATTCATAATATTGGGATTGGTTAGTTAAATGGTATTTGATTAGCTAAGGTCCTCTGCTAAAGTTTAGTCGCTGCTGCAGAGGGCCATTTTTATGTATTAAGTAAACTGCTTAATGAGCATAATTTTAAGTTCTGGTCTTTTTACAATAAAAAAATAATTTTCAAATTAAACTTTAGATTTTTCGCGAGAGCTGAAAAGAAACAAATGCTAAGAAAAAAGAAGAGAAAACGGCTGACCGTCCTAAAAAGGAGGCGTGGGTTTAAACTCAGCTTATCGAACAGAGGTACTGGCGGCACCAACCACAATAAGTGAGCCCACGCCAATGACGTGAGCATCTTACTTATCCTCTCGTGGTTTAAAAAACGCCAGTTTTCTGTTCGAGATTCAAAGCGAATGCTTCAAATATTTTTATTGAAGAGTCGCAAAATTAATAAAACCTATTTAATTTTTTAGTCTAAATATGCTTTCACAGGCCAAATATAGAAAAAATATCACAAAATTGTCAAATTTGACAATTTTTTTTCTTCTAATTATCTCAATTTCACTATATGAAAGAGATTAGGCAAAAATATTTTATAGCTTTTGGAGAAAACTTACAAAAATTATTATTACTACATAATAAAGATGTAATGACTATAGCATCAGTTGGAAAAATAGAGCCTAAGCAAGTTTATCGTGTTTTAAATGGTGAACATGGTGCTTCAATGGGTACAATTATATCAATAGCCAAAGGATTGGAAATATCTCCCAAAGAGCTATTCGATTTCAAATTTGATCTAGGTAAAGATTAACCCTTTTTAATATTTAAAAGAATACAAGCTAAATCTTTTTATTTTATTAAAAATCTATACTGATCACTTATATAATTTGATTATTATGAATTTTGATAAATCAGATTTTACCGTAATTACTGTAGCAGTTATTCTTTTAATAATCTGTTTTACTATTCGATATGCAATTAACAAACGTAGATTCAAACGAAGAGGTTTTGGAGGATTGCAGCAATTCAAAAATTATGAGCACGCATGGCTAATTACATTAGTTGAAAAAACACTAATGTTTTTAACTTTGATACTAATTTTGACCTCTATTATATTCATATTAAACGTTGTTCTTTTTTGATGCAAGCAAGTTCCTATCTTCTAAACTTATACTTTTAAGATGCCTAATGGCATCTTTTTTCGTTTAATAAAATTTTAAAACAGGTGTTAATACGGTATAACTTCAATAATTAATCAATTAATTTTCCCTTTATAAAAAGACATTATGGATAACCGTAATAGGAAAGTCAAACTGTTATATATGTTTGATACAAATTTTATCAGTTCCAGACAAGAAATATCCAAAAGCAAGTTTGTTAAAAGCATTTTTATAAATAAACTATAAAAACAAATAATATCGAAAAGTATATGGTAGAAATATTTAAACAATTAAGATTATCCGATTATCCAATTGCCGAAATAGATAGTTTAATGACTAAAATTGGTCCATTAGCAATTTTACTAACTGATTTTCATAATCAAAAAGAAATTGAAAGAGCTGTTAATAATACAAAGGAGGAACCTGAATTTAATACTGTTTCCAGAATTTCTTTCAAACCTGAAAAATATAATCACAATTATTTAAGAGCAAGCACGCCCAATAATACGATGTTTTACGGATCTGTCATATCATATTCAGATGATGAACAAGAGAAAAGAAATGCGAGAATTGTGGGAGCATCGGAAGTATCGACTCTAATGAGAAGCGGAGAAATAATCGAAGGTTTTAGCAGAATTACTTTTGGAAAATGGAAAGTGACAGAGCAAATTTCACTCGCTACAATTATTGATCCATCAAAAGAATATGAGAAACCATATTTAATTGAACTAAAAAATAAATATAACAGCTTTTTAAATGAGGTTCCTGAAGAAGTCAAAGTAAATACTGTAAAATGGCTTCAATATTTTTCCCAAGAATTTGGAAAAAGAGTTTCAAACGGAAACAACCACGATTATTTGATTTCGGCAAAATTTACTGAACTATTTGTAAATAACTCTCAATATGACGGAGTAATTTATCCAAGCGTACAAAGTGACGGGTATGGATTGTGCGTTGCAATCCATCCCAGAGCGATGCATAAACTTAAGTTGATAAAAGTTCTACAATGTAAAATTACTAAAACATTGGGAGCAGATAATGAAAATCACTTTCTTCTAGAAAATGAAAAAAATTGTCTTGTTGAAGATAAATCAGAGACTTTTAAGCTTAACTTAATACATTAACATTGGTAAACAATTCACAAATACTATTATTAAAATAGCGAACTATTTTGCGACTTTAAATATTAAAAAAGATAAATAAAATCAACCATGGCTAAAAGAGATCCTGAAGTTACTGCCAGAAACAAAGTCATTAAACAACTTTCAGAAGAAATCCAAGACTTATTGCCCGAAGTATTAAAAAAAACAAAATTCGATAATGTTCATTCCTTAAATGGGAAAATAGGCGGAAAATTTGATCAGTTTATAGATATCAAAAATGAAGTTATTACGTCGCCAGATCACTTTATCAGCCTTTGGCTCCAAGGTTACAAAGATGATCTAATTAAAAGAGGTGATTATGCCGAACACTCAAGCATATACGAAACCTATAAATTATTACAAAAACATAGTGTGTTCAAAGACTATTTATTTTTATTTCTTAAAAGAGTTTATTTAAGAAATTATGATGCACTTTCAAAAAAAAGACCAACAATTGAGGATGCCGAAATATATATCGGACAAAATAATGCTAACTATGGAATTTTAGTTACGCCTAGATTTCTGGGTGGGCATTGGGAAAATGATAAAAGTGAAATTAGGCATTTCAAAAAGCAATATTGGTCAATCGGTCATATTATGGAAACTGGTTTTGTTATACCAGGAAAAAATGACAAAATGACTTTTCGTGATATCCCAGAGTATCTAAATTTTTTTGTTAATGTAATCGTTAGAAATTCAGGTTCAAAATATGAAATGGAAATTGCAGAGCAATATAGAAAATATGTTCTAAAACATAATCGCCCTGAAAACATTCCATTATTAATTCCTGAATTCAGATACGAGGGAATTGATGTAATTCATAAATACAGGCTAGATTTCACAATTATAGAACCAAATGAATTAAATAAAGTCGCATTTGAGCTCTCTCCATGGTCAAGTCATGGTGAATTGACGGGAGTAAAATCACTTACACAAAAAGCAATTAACGAAAAAGCCAGTGCGAATTTTGGTAAGGAGATGAAAAAGCATAAAGATTATTTTAAAAAACATGGGATCTTTACATTAATATACACTGATGAAGATCTAAAAAATACAGAAGCTATATTTGAGGACATGAAAAAATACTTAGAACCTAAAACTTCGAGCAAACAATTGAAAATGCACATATTTGATGATTTTTTCACAAATGATGTTACGAAATAATTAAGTTAGAAGATACATTCCTGCAATTCGATAATATCTAAACTGTAAATTAATATAAATTGCATGAAACAAAAATTCAGAATCTACAGAATTATACATTATTCGCATAAAAAATTTTGAATAGTGATTATTAAAAGTTAAAAGAATATATCAAAATGTCAAAAAAAAATTTCTCGTCAGAAACAGACATGCAAAAATGGCTTAGCAAGGAACTGAATTTGAAATCTTTGGCTGATGTCATTATTGGAATCGATGAATTTAAAAAGCAAGAGCTCACAGATTTAGTGGCAATAAAATTACATAAAAGTTTTACACATTGTTTGGAATCATTGTTCCTCACTGAAATTATCTCAGAAAACGAAAATATTTCATTAAAATCTGGAGATGTCTTAAAACCCGACTTTTTACTATATGCTCCGGAAACAGAAAGCATAATTATTCTAGAGCTCAAAAACATACCAGGTCCTTCAAGGCAAGCAGGGACAGAAGTAAGTGCTTACGCAAGTGAAATTAAATCATACATACCTTTCATGTCTGATGGTGATTTAATAAATGTTATCATCTCTCCTGTTTGGACAACATTAGTAAAACATTATGTTTTGCACGAATTATTCTGGCTTCAGAGAAATATCATATGCCTAGAGCCAGTAGAAGAAAGTGGAACTATCTTTCTAAAAATACTTGACATTAAGGATTTAATTGATAATCAGATTAGTTTGCGATTGTCCGAGAAGCACCTAGGAGGCTACCAGCTTTGTTTGTACGATTATGCAAGACCTGATTTTCAACCGTATATTGAGCAGATGAAGTCCGCACTATCGGCAATGGCTGCAAAAGGAAATTCTCAAAAAAATCACGGATTTGCTTTCTTGTGGAAAGATAATTGGAATGCTACAAGAGCTCCATACAGTATTACAATGCTTAATTTTGCCCCTTTCAATTCTTTGGAAAGACTCTTTCACGATAAGAGTTACGTAGCTAATCGAATGACCGAAAAATTTATAAAAATAATAACTAAATATGCACCGGAAGGTCATGGACGATCCTTAGAACAAATAGAGGAGGCAGGAGCAAGTTTTTTAACTAGTTTCTCAAATCCGAGGGCAGAAGGATTTACGACGTGGAAAAGTTTGAGAGATATCGTGGTTGAAAGAGCTGACCTTGTCTCTTTTAGGGCGTGGGGAATTTTTGATGAACTACTTAGTGAAAAAATTAAAAAAGAATACAAAAAAGGGAATCTGCAAGTTTCCTATGATAATCCATTACTAGGATTAGAACTTATTGACGAGATTGTAGATGATGAATATGAATTTTACGATCTTTCATACTACGATTATGATGAAAATGATGCGCTTGATTTTTTTCGAAAAAACCTTCCAGACATTGAATCAACGTAGAAATATTTTAATAATGTAAGGAAAACTCAATTTACACTTCTTTCCTAAAACATTAAAAAAAATACTTAAAGAGATTTAGTAACCTTTAACATTATGAAATCGGCTACTTTATATTGTCCCATATAAGTTGTATCCCCAGCCCCGATTGAAGCGGAAATCCTTTTCTACCGGGGTTCGGCATAAAAGATTGCAGCGAAAAGCGGGAGTAGCTGCCTGATAAAAAACACCTCATCGCAGCTTCTCATGCTTCGACCAAAAATAATATAACCAACAATAAACGATAAAAAAACAACGGGGCCAAAAAGCCCCGTTATTCCACCTTTTACTCTCAGCAAGACGCCAAAAGCAATACTTATTTCTTAGACTCCTCAATAGAAACTTTTCTAAACTCTTTTAAAAGCTTTTCAATTTCCAAAGATGATTTACGGGCTCTTGCTCCCGCCGCCTTCACTCCTTTTTCGGCAAGCGAATCGGATTCCGTTTTAAAAGTATCAATCTCAGCATTAATTTTTTCTAATAAATCTTTCATGTTTTCTGTTTTTTATAATTACACGGCAAAAATAATAACTTCATCAGCAAATCCTAATTAAAGCTGCTTACTAATTTTTCTTTTTCATCTGTTCCACGAAATAGACTGCGGGCATGCCCATTTTAGCTGAAAATGCATTGGCAAAACGCTGGGTGGAGCTGAACCCGGCTTCCTGGGCTAAAGCATCATTGGAATAACTCCTGTATTTCTTTTCGTTTTCCAGAAGTGCTATTATATAGTCAATCCTAAGACCGTTTATATATTCGGAAAAACTTTTTCCTCTATACTGTTTGATGATGCCTGCCAGATAATTTGAGTTGGAGTTAAAATACGCTGCAAGGCTTCCCTGCTTCCAGTCCCTGTCTAAAAATTTATTTTCTTTTTCAAATTTTTCCAGCTGCTTTAATATCAAAGCAGCAGTACCGCTGTTAATATCCGAAGCCGGCAGCCTCTCCATATTATTCTTCGGCTTATTTTTACTCTGCTCTAACTTTGTAATATACTCTTCAAAACGCTTTTTGTAAAGCCTTCTGTTCCTGTAATAGCGGTACGTAAGCACTGTAATGATAATCAGCATAAATAAAAATACTATAACAGAAATAAGATCGTAGTTTTTTTCCCATACTAATTCCTTTTTAAGATACTCCCCTTCCCGTTGCAGATTCTCTTTTTCCTGCACCAGCTCTCTGGTATCATACTGTTTATGAATTTTACCCACTATATATCGATTGGTTTCCACCAGCAGCGTATCTGCCTTTAAAAGCTGTTCAACATAATACAATTGTGAAGCTAAATCTTTCTTCTGCCTGTAATAGTTTATTAATAATTCAAAAGACTGCCGCAGATCAGGGCGGAGATAGTTTTTCTCCTTGAAAATTTTATCGACAATCTGGAAATGCTCAGCTGCTTTCTCTTTCCTGTCAAGCGCCCAATAGCTCTTTCCGATATAAAAATTCCCAATTGCCTCGTTTGCAAAATCACTATTCTCTTTAACTGCTTCCAGAGATGATTCGATATCTTTTATAGACTTTGAATAATTTTTCAGAAAGAATTCATTAATTCCCTGTGAATGCATAAAATAGGGAATCATTTCCAGATTATCCAGCCTGCGGCTTTCATTAATTCCTAATGTATTAGTCTCGGTGCAGAGCCCAAAATTGCCGTTTTTATTGTAACAGAGCCCAAGGGTATGAAGCGAGTTTAAATACGGCCTTGTGCTGCGGTCCTTATAATAAGCTGCACACTCGCGAAGCAGTGAAATTGCCTCTTCATAAAAACCAATGTAAAGCTTGGTCAAAGCGATCTGATATTTTACTTTATGTTTTTGGTAAGCATCATCTGTTTTAGAAATATAACTGTTGGCAATAAGGTAATTATCCATCGCTTTTTCCTGATCCTTTCGGCCGTAAAATACTATTCCTTTGGAAAGATAGGCCGATCCAATAAGGGCATCATCATTAGACTTCCTGGCAGCATATATCATGCTGTCGGCATAAACAGGCCGCAATTTATCGGGAGACTCATGCAGCAGGTTGTGATATCCGTTAACCAGTTCCTTCCAGTTTTTCTCATTTTTCGCTTTATTGATATAGGTGAACAGATAAACCGCTGCTTTGGAACTGTCTCTCCTCAATTCATAAATCCTGTCATCTAAGTACCCGTAACTTTTGTGTTTCAATGAGTCAGGAATACTAAAACGGGAGTGCTGCGTAAATGCATGATTGGAGAAAATTAAAAGTAATACAAGTAAATTCTGTTTATTCATGATACATATATTTAGGGGATAATGCGCCTGGAATAATCCCGAAGCACTTCCTCACAGCTGTCGGAATAATTTTACTTTAACTTAACCCAAAAATAACACAAACAATTGTATTACAAACACTTATTAACACAAAATGATGTGTGGATTTTCCAAAAATCCATACCATAAATACCTAAAATCCACAGATATAGGGTTGTTTTCAATATTTGAGCCTAATAGCTTTGTCGTGAATTCAAAAGCAAAAAAAGTCCAGCAGGGCGCTGGATAAAAGTTCTGCTTATCCGGATGAAAAGAACTGAGAAGCAATTCTCATTCACTTTCAAACAAACCAAATCATGAAAACTATTTTATTATGCATCACAGTTTCACTATTTGTTATTTCATGCTCTTCCGATTCTGATTTCAGTGCAGCTGAAAATGAGCTGCCGGCAGAGAAAAAGCATCAGCCGGCTGAAAACATTCATAACCCTTATGATAAAAAAGGAAAAGAAATTTACGAGAAGCTCAATGCTTTCTACGAAAAAAACAAAATTCCAGATTCTTATTCAGAACTCGCTGACCAGATCAATTTCATTAGTGAAAGACCTATAACAAAAAGCTACAAAAACAGCCGATTGATAGAATTTACAGATGAAATAGTAGAGTCTATTATGGAAGATCCCGATAATAATATGATTCTCATTATCCAGGGAAGCACGCTGGGGGCTTACGCCAAAGCCAGCCTGATTGATTTTCTTCAAAATCTTATTATTCAAAGGCAGGAAGAGTTCAATATCACTTACAATTATATTACGGATTATGAATCTAATATTCTTACAGACAGCATTCTGGATCTGGATGAAACCGAAACTATCCTGACGGTCGCCTCTATTTCTAGATATTCTCTTTATTCGGCTGAAGAAAGAAAAGACAGGGACTGGGAAACATCTGTGGGCAGCAGGCCGGCCAAAATTCTTTTTACCGTAAAAGAATCTGCCCTGACCTCAATAATTGCGCTTCTGGGCAGCTGCATCAACTAATATCAAATTAAGATTAAAATGATCATGCCTAAAATAAAACCGCTCACCATCTTTTATATAATTCTGGTCCTATTTAATCTTGCCAGCCTGTATTTCATCATAGTCCTGTTCAGCTATGATGAAATAACCGGCTTTTTACTAAGCGGAGAAAAAAAATCCATGCGGACAAGAGGTCCGGCGTATCTGTTTTACATTGCCACGCTTCTGAACCTCTATCATTTATTCTATACACTAATAAAAAAGAAATTTAGCGATAAGCCCTAAATAAAAAACTGATTTATCTCCTTAAGTTAAAAATACCATGATAAAAGATATAATAAATATTGAACTTAAAGACCAGTCAGTCGAGGGATTAGACATTCATATCATAAAAAAATATATTGTTAAAACAGCCGGAACTGAGTCATTTCTCGCCAGCAACCTATCGATACTGCTTATTAAGTCGGGCCGGTTTAAAATTAAGCTCAAAGAAATTGTGCAGGATTTAACGGCGCATGATTTATTGATTATTCCAAAAAACTCCTTCTGCACATTAATGGAAATAGAAGATAAGCTCCAGCTTTATATTATTACATTTTCCTCCGATTTTGCATTTAAAAACACCCTTCGAAAAGAACTGGTGGATTCCTTTTACTTTTTAGTCCGAAAAGAACCTTTAAGAATAAATCTTGAAGATAAGGATTATCTGGTTCTGTCCATGATCTACAAGCTGATTTACTTTGTAAATAAAGACAGTAAAAGCAATGGATATATTAATGATCTGCAGCGCATCAGCTTTAATCTGTTTCTCTATGAACTCAAAATTATATATTCAAAATATACTTCAGGAACCATGCTGAATTTTTCCCGAAAAGAAAACCTCACTATACAGTTTTTAACCATTTTATCCATTCACTGCAGAAAACAGCATCAGGTAAAATTTTATGCGGGAGCCCTTTTTATCACTCCTGCTTATTTGAGTAAAATCATAAAGGATACCACAGGCAAAACAGCTAAAGATTTTATTAATGAAGCAGTCATAATCGAAGCAAAAGTGCTGCTGGAAGACCTGCAGCTGACAATTTTTGAGATATCTGAAGAATTAGAATTCGCCAGTGTCCATAATTTCAGTGATTTCTTCAAATATCACACCTCCATCTCCCCATCTCAATACCGTTTAAACTCAATTGAAAATTTTAAAAATCTTTAATTTTCGTTTAGATGCCTGCTATTAAAATAAAGTATTATGAGTAATGTATATCCTTTAGAATGGTTAGATTCTTTGATAGTGCAGACTTTAAATCCGAAAAAAACAAATGTTTCAGCATTATCAGAAAAAGACCTGGCTTTGATTTCAGAAAATGCAAAGAAAGAATCGCAGCGAATACAAGTGCTTATCAAAAATGAAATTTTCGCAATGTTCAGGAAAAGACAGATCCGGCTTCTAGTGCGCAAGTATCACTCTAATTTAATATTTCTTCTGGATACTGTAATCGAAAATCAAAATTTTAAGGAATTAAAAACAAACAGGCTTTCACAGTTAATTGAGCAGCTGATTGAAGTGCTGGATGAAATGCTTTGTTTTATAGAAAACAGGTTTACTTATTATTTAAGCATGGATGAAAGAGTACCCATAACCTACTTGATTGTTTCGAGAAAAGAATTAAAAGTCAAACTCACTAAGCTCAAAGCCCTCTCAGCAAAAAACGAAAAGGACAAAGAGAAAATCCAGATTGTAATTGATGCTTTTACAGAATCTATTGAATCCAAAACGCAGAATAAAGTAACTTTCCGGCAGATACGCTATGAGCGCGACTTATTAAAAGCCCTGATTAATCAGGATTATAATCCTAAAGACGAAACCATTTTTGGAACAGCTGACCAGATATTGATTGCTATGAATTTCAACTGCAGAAAATACATCAGCCTAATTAAAGAACAAATTTTAAAAAACATTGATAAAGAAAAAGAATCTGCTTTCAGGCTTGAACTGCTTCTTCTCTATTATAAAGATTTTAATCATCTCACTTCCAATGAGAAAATAACATTTGATCCCAGCATGGAGAATATCAAACCTATTTTAGATAACTGGTTTAAGAATGAAATTGCCTACTGGGAGAAAAAAAAGGAATTAGGGACTTATGTCCGGCGGGCAAAATCAAAATCAATAGAAGAAAAAGTAGAATGCGATCTCTCAGCAGATCAGCTGGGATTAATTTTAAGAGCAGCAGACGAGTCAAGACTAATTAAGGCACGTTCTATGAATCTGGTCTTTCAGTCGATCATCCCCTACCTTTCTACCGCTTTTAAAAAAGACTTATCCTATCAATCCGTGAGAAGCAAATCATATAATGCGGAAGAAAAAGACAAAGAAACTGCTATAGCAGGTCTGGAAAAAATGATTAAAAAAATCCGGTCTTACTGAAAATCGAAATATAAAATCACTTTGTAACAATCCAGCCTCTTAACGACAAATAATTAAAACTCATAGAATATGACATTAATCGCAATATTTTTTCCGTGTATTTCCTTTCTTTTAAGAGGAATGATCTTTACTGCCCTGATCTGTCTCATTCTTCAGATTACTTTGATCGGCTGGCTCGCTGCTGCAATATGGGCAGTTATTTCCCTGCAGAATTCAAGAGCAGATAAACGAAATGCCAAATTGATTAAAGCCATGAGAAAATAGACAGCTTTAAAACTTATAGCATAAGGCCAGAGAAAGAAATACCCCTTTCTCCGGCTTTTTTTTATTCCTATTTTTTAGTGAATGCCTAATTCTGCTGATGCCGATCGGGGTACAAAAGGGTACAACAAAAAAGTTGTACTTGCAGAGACTGTATTTGTATTGTTCCTTTGGACTGTAGAATAAATCATATCCAATCTGATAATGATTTACATAGATGAGATGATGTTGAACGATAAATGATGAGAACTATGTTTACAAATGTTTCATGGAGCAGCTATCTGGCTGTCGTAGGTATACTGATAATAATCTGGTATATATTTATAGCACTAAAATTTTACAGCGGAGATTTAAAGAGAATCTTCTCAGGGGAAAGGAAACTTAAACTCCCCTCTTTCAGAAACAATACTCTAAATAAAGAGGAAATAAAATCTATTTCAGATTCCTTCTCGGAATCATTTGACACTTTAGATGATGCAGAACAGCTTTCATTCCGCATACAGCAGGCTGCTGCAGAAAGCGCAGAAAAAGGCTTATCAAAAGAACAGTTTCAAAACTACTTAAGAATGATTCTCGAAGAATATCCCTATGTGAAGATTTCTTCGCTTAGAGAAAGCATCAATAAACTGATTGTTTCCGAATCTGGAAAATACCCTGCTCTGCTTTTGACTTTAAGCGAGGCAGACAGTCTCTGGGAAGAATCGGTTTTCTAAAATCCAGCAGAGGAATCACCCCCGTTCTCTCTGGTGCGGTATGGCTTTATGTGACAAGGAAATAGAGCTGTAACGGCGGTATTCCTCTGCTTTTTAATAACCGAATAACTTTTAAAATAATGTATGATGGAAAAATGTAGCTGGAAATTAAAGAGTTTTTGCAGAAAAAATAAAGTGCTTATCTGTTCGTCTTTTTTACTGCTGATGGTTAAAGGAATCGGTTACGCACAGGACGGTGTAGCCGGCATTAATGAAGCCAACCAGAAAGTAAGAAGTTATTTTGATGCGGGCACCGAACTTATGTATGCAGTAGGTGCCATACTCGGACTTATAGGCGCTGTAAAAGTATATCAGAAGTGGAATGCCGGAGATCCCGATACAGGAAAGGTTGCCGCGGCCTGGTTTGGAAGCTGTGTGTTTCTGGTTGTGGTGGCAACGGTAATTAAATCCTTTTTCGGCGTTTAGCCGATAACCGGTCATGAGCAGCAGTGTTTACCAGATTAATAAGGGAATCAATCAGAGTATTGAATTCAAAGGACTAAAAGCGCAGTACATCTGGTACCTGGGCGGAGGCGTCGTCTCACTGATGATTCTCTTTGCTATCATGTATATCATCGGTCTGCCTTCTCTTGTATGCGTAGGTTTGATTGGAACAGCAGGAGCATTTCTTGTCTTCAAGATTTATAGAATGAGCAATAAGTACGGTGAGTATGGAATGATGAAAGCTCTTGCGAGAAAACAGATTCCAAAACATATCAAGGTTTACAGCAGGGATATTTTTATAAAGAGACAGCTATAAGACGTTAGAAGCAAAATGAAAGAAAGATGGAGAAGAGGATGGAAAATATACTGCCGATTATGGCAGTGGAACATGATTGCATTTTATCAAAACAGGGAGATGTAACAATAGTTTTTAAAGCAGAACTTCCGGAGATTTTTACATTATCCGATCAGGAGTATGAAGCTTTTCACCAGTCATGGATTAAAGCCATTAAAGTTCTTCCTAAGTTCTGCGTTTTTCATAAGCAGGACTGGTTTTTAGAAAGCACGTATAAAGCTGATTTCACAGGAGATGACAGCAGTTTTTTGACCAGAAGCAGCGAACGTTTTTTCAATGAGAGACCCTTTCTGGAGCATTCCTGTTATATTATGCTGACCAAGAAACCGCAGGGGAGAAAGAGCTCAAGCTCCCTTTTTTCTAATCTGCTCAGAAGCTCCATTGTTCCCGAAGATGTTCTAAGCCCGCAGCTTCTTGAGGATTTTGAAGATGCCTGCGGACAGTTTAAGAGAATTATGGAAGACGGCGGGTTTGTCAAGCTGGCCAGACTGAAAAATGAAGCGCTTAAAAGCGAGAGCAGAAAAATAGGCCTGATCGAAAAGTACTGCTTCTTAACCGAAAGGGACGATTCATTTGTCTTTAATGATATCAGGTTTGAGGAAGGCTTGTCAGTAGGCGACAAGCATTGCCAGCTCTTCACTCTGGGAGATGCCGCTGATCTGCCGGCGTTATGCGGATCCAGAATCAACTTTGACCGTTATTCGACGGATAAAACCAAGTTCAGTGTCGGCTTTGCCTCCACCCTCGGCCAGCTTCTGTCCTGCAGCCACATTTATAATCAGTACCTGTTTATCGAAGATGCCCAGAAAACAATCCAAAAGCTGGAAAGCAAAAGATTAAGGCTTCAGTCTTTGTCCGCCTACAGCAGGGAAAATATGATTGCAAGGGACGCCACAAATGATTTTTTAAATGAGGCTGTTTCCCAGCAGAGACTACCCGTTAAGGCTCATTTTAATGTGTTATGCTGGAGCACCGATAAAGGAGAGCTTAAGGATATAAAAAACAAAGTCTCCTCTGCCCTTGCCCAGATGGATGCGGCTGCGAAGCACGAAACTGTCGGAGCCCCTCAGATTTACTGGGCGGGAATCCCGGGGAACGCGGCGGACTTTCCCATGAATGACACTTTTGATACCTTCACCGAGCAGGCGGTCTGCTTTCTGAATATGGAAACAGGCTACAGATCATCGCTGAGTCCCTGCGGCATAAGACTCGGCGACCGCCTGACGGGAAAGCCGGTTCATGTGGACATCAGCGATGAGCCCGTCAAAATGGGAATCTGCACCAACAGAAACAAATTTATTCTCGGGCCCTCGGGAAGCGGCAAGTCCTTTTTTACCAATCATATGGTGAGAAGCTATTACGAACAGGGAACCCATATTGTACTGGTGGATGTCGGGCACAGCTATAAGGGGCTCTGTGATATGGTCAGCGGCTATTATTTCACCTATGATGAAAAAAATCCTATCCGTTTTAATCCCTTTTATATTTCAGAGGGAGACAATCTGGATACCGAAAAAAAAGAAAGCATTAAAACCCTGCTGCTTGCACTCTGGAAAAAAGACGATGAAACCTTTAACCGAAGCGAATATGTGGCACTTTCCAATGCGCTTCAGCTGTATTATGAAAAGTTGGAGATTAATGCTGCTGTCTTTCCGTGTTTTAACAGCTTTTATGAATTTCTAAAAGATGATTTTGTTTCCATACTCGAAAGCGACAAAGTAAAAGAAAAAGACTTTGACGTAAACAATTTTCTCTATGTGCTTCGTCCTTATTACATGGGAGGCGAATTTGACTATCTCTTGAATGCAACCGAAAATCTAAACCTGCTAAAGGAAAGATTTATAGTATTTGAACTCGACAATATCAAGGACCATCCGATTCTTTTTCCAGTGGTAACCATAATCATCATGGAAGTCTTTATCAATAAGATGCGCAAGCTGAAAGGCATCCGAAAAATGATTTTAATTGAAGAAGCCTGGAAAGCTATTGCCAAGGAAGGGATGGCAGAATATTTACGGTATTTATTTAAGACCGTTCGGAAGTTCTTTGGAGAAGCTATAGTAGTGACCCAGGAGGTTGAAGATATTATTTCTTCACCTGTGGTGAAACAGGCCATTATCAACAACAGTGACTGCAAAATCCTGCTGGACCAGAGCAAGTACCAGAATAAATTTGACCAGATACAGGAACTTCTCGGCCTTACCGACAAAGAAAAAGCACTGGTGCTTTCGGTAAATAAAGCCAATGATCCCAATAGAAAATACAAGGAGGTTTTTATCTCTCTGGGAGGAATGCTTTCAAAGGTTTACAGGACAGAGGTTTCTCTGGAGGAATATCTTGCCTATACAACCGAGGAAAGCGAGAAAGTGAAAATGAATGCGTACGCCCAAAAGTTCGGCGGCGACATCAAAAAGGGAATTGCCGCTATGGCTCAGGAAATGCGAAATGGAAATTAATGAAAAGGAAATATGAAAACAAAAATCACGGCCTGTCTGATCTGCCTGCTGCTTATCGGCACTCCGGCCAGACCGGCTGAAAAAACTGCAGCGCTGCCCATTCTTGAAATAGTAAAAGCAGTAACCAAAAAAGTAATCAAGGCAATCGATCTGCGGATCCAGAAACTGCAGAATAAAACGATATGGCTCCAGAACGCACAGAAGCAGGTCGAAAATGTCCTGTCCAAATTAAAACTCGACGAAATCTCAGACTGGACGCAGAAACAGAAAGATCTCTATAAAGGATACTATGAAGAGCTGGCGAAGGTAAAATCCATTATCACCTATTACCAGAGGATTAAAGAAATAACAAAAAAACAGACAAGGCTCGTCGAAGAATATGAAAGAGCCTGGAACCTTTTTAAAAGAGACACCCATTTTAAAGAAAGTGAGATTGCGTACATGGAGCGTGTCTACACCGGAATACTGGAGGAAAGCGTAAAGAATATTGACCAGATCTTTTTGATCTTGGAATCCTTCACAACCCAGATGAGCGATCTGAAAAGACTTGAAATAATCAATAAAGCGGGGGACCAGATTGATGCCAATTACGATGACCTGACGATGTTTAACCGGCAGAATATGCTGCTGAGCCTGCAGCGTGCCAAAACAGAAGGAGATGTAAACCATGTGAAAGAATTTTACGGAATTCCATAATTTAAAAACAATCATCATGAAAAAACTGCTTTTTATATTCTCGATGCTTATCATTTTCCCTCTGGAAATACAGGCTCAGGCAAAGCAGAGAAAAGAACTTCTGCTTCAGATTGCCGCGCTTCAGGTGTATATCGATTATGCTGAAAAAGGATATTCCGCCGTGTCAAAAGGACTCCATTTTATCGGTGATGCCAAAAAAGGCGAAGTAAATCTGCATGGCGATTATTTCGCATCGCTTTTGAAAATAAATCCAAAAGTCAGAAACTATTATAAGACCGCTGAAATTATTTCATTGCAGTTCAAAATAATGAAAATCTGTAAAAGGACTTCTGCAGATCTAAAAACAGCAGATTTATTTCACGGCAGCGAGCTGGATTATATTCAGCGTTCGTTTGAAAGACTGCTGCAGAACTGCAGCGATACACTGGAACAGCTTCTCGCCGTCACTGCCGATGCCAGCCTAGAGCTTAAAGACAACCAGAGAATTGAACGTATTGACGCGCTGCATGAAACAATGCTGGAAGATTACAATTTCTGCATCTCTTTCAGCAGTGAGGCCAATCTGCTGTCTGTATCCAAAACAGCAGAAAAAAAGGACTCTAAAAATGTAAATGCTGTTTACGGATTATAAACAAATTGTCATGAAAAAAATACTGGTTTTAGGACTGATTATCTGCTTTTCAATTATTCCTGAAAAAGCACATGCCCAGTCAGCAGAGATACAGCAGCTGATCCTCAACATTGAAAAACTATCGCAGTTCAAAAAGATTCTCAGTGATATGAAAAAGGGATATGAGCTGCTTTCAGGAGGATACCAGACGGTTAAGGATATGTCGGAGGGAAACTTCAGTCTTCACAAAACTTTTTTAGACGCCTTGATGCAGGTCAGCCCGATGGTGAAAAATTACAAAAAAATCGGAGAGATTATCAATTATCAGGTCCTGCTGGTCAAAGAAAGCAGAAACGGACTGAGCAGATTCTCAAAAAGCGGGAACTTCAATGAAAAGGAGCTGAAGTACTTTGAATCCATTTACGGCAATCTGCTGAACCTGAGCCTGCGCAATCTTGATGAACTTACGATGGTAGTGACAGCAGACAAGCTGAGAATGTCAGATGATGAACGGCTTGAAGCAGTTGATGCTATTTTTCTTGAGATGCAGGATAAACTGCTGTTTGTGCGGGATTTTAATGCCTCTTCAAACATACTGCTGCTGCAGCGGGAAAAAGAAAAAAATGATGTGCTTGCTTCTAAAGGCCTTCAGCAATTAAAAAATTAAGCATATGAAACTTTCATTAAAAAACAAAAGCAGAATTCCCTTTATAGTTCTGTTCCTGCTGCCTTTTTTGACAAGGGCTCAGGGATTAGGCGATGATATGCAGAGCCTTCATTCCATTCTAGACCAGCTTTACGATGAAATGATGCCTTTGTGCAGCAATCTTCTGGCAGTGGGACAGGGAATTGCAGGATTCGGAACCATCTGGTATATCGCCTCCAGAGTGTGGAGGCACATAGCAAGCGCCGAACCGATTGATTTCTATCCGCTGTTCCGTCCCTTTGTCATCGGGTTCTGCATCATGATTTTCCCGTCTGTTCTAGCTCTTATCAACGGGGTTATGAAGCCCACAGTTACGGCAACTGCCGCTATGGTCACAGGATCCAATAATGCAGTTGCGGTCCTCTTAAAAGAAAAAGAAAAGGCTATTAAAGAAACAGATCCCTGGAAAATGTATGTTGGTGCGGCGGGCGCCGGGGACCGGGACAGATGGTATAAATACACCCATGACGGAGCCGACCCTTCCGATGAGAGCATGCTGGCAGGAATTGGCAATGACATCAAGTTTGCAATGGAAAAGGCTTCCTATAGTTTTAGAAACTCAGTCAAGGAATGGCTGAGCGAGGTACTGAGAGTTTTGTTCGAGGCCGCTGCCTTATGCATTGATACACTGAGAACATTTCAGCTGGTTGTCCTCTCCATACTGGGGCCGCTCGTTTTCGGAATAGCGGTCTTTGACGGATTCCAGCACACCCTTACGGTCTGGCTGGCAAGATATATCAATATTTATCTGTGGCTGCCGGTTGCCAATATATTCGGCAGCATTATAGGCAAGATTCAGGAACTGATGCTCAAACTGGATCTATCCCAGGTACAGGCTACCGGAGATACCTTTTTCAGCAGGACCGACATGTCTTACCTTATTTTTATGATAATCGGCATTATAGGGTACTTCACCGTTCCGTCGGTTGCCAATTACATAGTCCATGCGGGAGGCGGCGGCGCACTGGCCCAGAAAACCACAACCCTATTCAGCACCTCAGCAAGTTCAGCGGTTTCCAAGACATCACAGGGAACCGCAATGGTTCTGGATTCAATGGGAAATGCCTCGGGAAGGATGTCGCAGAGCATGTCTGCCTCCTCCTCCTCTGCTCCTTATTTTGAGGAGAAAGGAAATTATATGAGCGAGAGGCTCAAAGGAAATTCAAAACAAACTTAAATGATCCGCTCATGTTCACCAAAATGAAAAATATAGACACTGCATTTAAATATGTGAGAGGATTTACGATGCTTGTTATTATATGCTGCGCTGTGATCTGCTGTTACACTGTAAGCAGAAGTTTTCAGACTGTCAGCCGCATTCAGGATAAGGTATATATCCTTGCGGCAGGAAAAGCTCTGGAAGCCTATGCATCGGACAGGAAGGATAATGTGCCTGTTGAAGCAAAAGACCATATTAAAACTTTTCACCAATTTTTCTTTACCCTGGATCCGGATGATAAGGTCATTAAAACCAATGTCACTAAAGCGCTGTATCTGGCGGACGAAAGCGCTAAAAGAATTTATGATGACCTGAAAGAAAACGGCTTTTATTCCGGGATTATTTCAGGCAATATAAGCCAGACCATCCAGATTGACAGTGTAACTGTCGACACACGGGACTATCCCTACCGCTTTAAATGTTTCTCTCGGCAGAACATCATCAGAACCACCAGCATTTTAAAAAGAAGCCTGATTACCGAAGGAAGCCTGCGCAATGTATCAAGAAGCGACAACAATCCGCATGGTTTTTTAATCGAACGTTTCAATACGATTGAAAACCGGGATTTAACTGTTGAAAACCGAAAATGACGGGTTATGAAATCACTGTTTAAAAAACGAGAAATCCCTTTTACGTACCATAGGCACTATCTCTCAGCACAGAAGAAATGGTCTGAAAAAATGAGCCGTATCGCGGAAGGATGTTCAAAGAGAAAACTCATTTTTCTTCTCGGCTTATTTGTTCTCCTATCAGCAGGCTGTCTTCTTTATAACCTTTATAATGCCTTTTCAGGAAAGGAAGCCCAGAAGGTTAAAATTTCAGAGCAGACCGTAAAAATTAAAATAATCGATTAAAAATAAAGACATGGAACAGAAGACGATATCAATTAAAGAAGCAAAAAAACGAAAAATGCTTCTGGCTCTGCCAATCATCACACTTCCTTTTATCACCATTCTTTTTTACACCCTTGGAGGAGGGAGAATGGAAGCCGCAGCGGCTGAAAATGAAATAAAGAAAGGATTTAATTTTAAACTGCCGCTTCCAAATTTCAAAGAAGATTCTTCTTTGGATAAAATGAGCTACTATGACAAGGCAGCTGTAGATTCCATCAAACTGCAGGAGCAGATCAAAAAAGATCCGAACTATTCCAATCAAAAAGTTCTTGAAGAATCTTTAAAGGAGTTCCCGGAACTGGATTTTGCTTCCCAGAGTTTTTCAAAAAAAGGAGGCAGCTTGAATGCAGTGGCCCCGCAGGACAGAAACGAGCAGAAAATCTACGAAAAGCTGCAGCTGCTCCAGAAAACCATCAGCCAGCCTTCACCGGTTAAAAATTACGGGCAGGATATGAGGGAGTTTGAAAACTACGGTTCATCAAATGATGTATCCGCCCAGATTAAGAACTTGGAACAGATGATCTCCGCAATGGGCGAAACTCAGCCGGATCCCGAACTGCAGCAGCTCGGCGGGATGCTGGAAAATATCCTGGATATCCAGCATCCTTCAAGAGTGCAGGAACGTTTAAAACAGAATTCCGAACAAAAAAAAGGAAAAGTTTATTCCGCAGTCCCTAAAAAAACGGCAGACAATATTACTTCTCTCCAAGAAAATGCAATACCTGGAGAGTCCTTTAAATTGAATGCTTTTTTCACGGCAGATGAGGATTTAAATCCAGATCAGCAGCAGAATGCACTTGAAGCCGCCGTGCACGAAACACAGACCATTGTAAATGGATCTGTGGTTAAACTAAGGCTCTCTGCCGATATTACGCTTCAGGGAACAACAATACCGAAAAACACTTTTTTATACGGCATGGCGGCATTGAAAGGTGAAAGGCTTGAAATAAAGATAGAAAACCTCCAGCATCATGGTTCCATTTTCCCGGTGCAGCTCTCGGTCTTTGATATGGACGGTATTGAGGGCATATATATTCCGGGTGCCATTAACAGGGATGTGGCCAAAGCATCTGCCGACCGCTCGATTCAGACACTCGGACTTACCGGTGTTACTGATTCATGGGGAGCGCAGGCTGCGGGAATGGGCATTGAGGCGGCCAAAAGTCTTATGAGCAAAAAGGTAAAACTTATAAAAGTTGCGGTAAAAGCAGGATACAAGGTGCTGTTGTATGATGAAAAACAAAAGGATTTAAAACCATAAAATAGAATAAGATGAAAAGAATTAATTATTTGTTTTTAATGAGTCTGCTGCTGGTTTCTGTCTGGGCTTATCCCCAGCTAAAGAGCAGGGAAACTGTTTTTTATGAAGACCGCTATAAAGATCTTCAGATCGGCTATTCGAAGACTACCAGCATCGTTTTTCCCTACCCGATTAAAAGCATCGATAAAGGCAGTGCTGATGTTCTGGTGCAGAAAGCCAAAGGGGTCGAGAACATTCTGCTTGTAAAAGCGGCGAGACAATATTTTTTCCAGACAAACCTGACAGTGGTTACATCTGATGCAAAATTATATGTTTTTGTACTGAATTACGACGACAACTGCCCTGACCTGAACATAAAAGCAGAAAATGCTGCCGCGGCTAGTAAGGATGTACTATTCACTTTAGAAAACGAAAATCAGAAAAAAATAGAACAGTCTGCTTCACTGGCATTATCAAAAAAAATAAAGACCAGCGGTTTAAAAAAAGCTAAGTTTCAGATGAAACTGCAGGTCAGCGGCATTTTTATACATGAGGATGTGCTGTATCTGCGCGTAGTATTTGAGAATAAATCCAAAATCAGCTATGATATCGACCAGCTGCGTTTTTTCATAAGAGACCAGCGAAAATCAAAACGAACTGCCTCGCAGGAAATTGAGATCCAGCCGCTGTATTCAACTTCATCATCTTTGGTGATTCCTGATAAGTCTGAGGTAGTAAAAGTTTTTGCACTGGAGAAATTTACCATTCCCGAAAATAAGCTTTTAACGCTCCAGCTGCTGGAAAAGAATGGCGGCAGGCATTTGGAAGCCAACGTTAAAAAAAATCTGGCCGATAAAGTAATCCCGCTGCCATAATCCCGGCACCATCCTAAAAAACTAAAAAAGCAGCTTATGAATATAAATATCAATGAAACCGAAATGCTGTTAAGCTTTGCAGAGGAAATGGCTTCACTGGGCTATCGCTATGCGGCGCACCCTTTTAATCTGCCAGCTGACTGCGATAACATTGCTTTTTTCAGGACATCAACGGGCGCAGAGGACCATTGTCTCGCAGGGAGGAATGATATCGACTATTTTAAGAGCGTGCCGATCGATTCGCTTATAAATGACTTAAAGAAAGTCATGCAGAGCGGAATTGATCTGTACAGCAATCAGAAACTTGATCTTACGGAGTTTGTCCGTCTGGCAGGAGAAAACAAGCAATTACCAGAAAACAACTTAAATACAAATATTATGAATGAGAATAATTTAAATTACCTGAAAGACCAGCTGAAATATACTGGATTTGGAGAAACTTTCGATGCTGAATTGAGAGAAAACATACAGAAAGGAGATAAGGATTTTAAAATCATGCACACCGGCATTATCAACAATGGCGTTCCAAACAGAGACACCGTAACGGTTGAGCTGAACTTCAAGAAGTCAGACCAGACTGATATGTACTTTTTTAATTCCTATCGTGTGAATCTTCAGAAAGAAGAAAACAAGCCGGGACTGCAGCAGACCTTTTACATCAATAATGATGCAACCAGCATTACACTCAAAGAAGCCTATAATTTAATGGAAGGCCGTTCGGTGAATAAAGATCTTAAAAATAAAGAAGGAGAAAGCTACAATTCTTGGTTAAAATTCGATTTTAAACAGACAGACAATTCCGGAAATTTTAAGATCAGCCATTACCATCAGAATTACGGCTATGATCTGGAAGCCAGTCTTGAGAAACATTCCATAAAAGAACTCAGTACACCGCAATATAAGCAAGACCTTATGAACTCCCTTAAAAAAGGAAACCTGCAGTCTGTGACTTTTGTTGTCAGCGGCGTTGAGAGCAAAATGTTCGTGGAAGCAAATCCGCAGTTTAAGACTCTTAATGTATATGACGGAAACCTCCAGCGCATCAATCATCGAGAAAGCAAAGAAGAAAAAAAATCTGAAGGAGAAAAAACGTCTGAAAAACAATCAGAGAAAAAACAGTCTGAGAATGCTGATGAGAGCAGTGAAACCCCTTCGGCGAACAAACCAAAAAAAAGAAAACAGCAGTCTAATTCGGTTTAGAGATTTTAAAATTATTAAAGTTTAGATGATGAACCCGCAGTTTCCCGTAAATAGAGTAGAAATGGAATTCAGCCAATGGAAAGCAAGAGAGGAGCGTTTGGGTACGCTCTTTTCAATTACTCCGGCAGAAAACAGATCTTTATTGGCTGAGAAACTGCGGCAGTTCGAGAGAATCAGAACGAAATACAGATCTTCAAAAAATATAGAGGAGCAGCATACGCTTCGAATCCTTAAAATGGAAATCCAAAGGATGTCAAAACAATTGTATCCAAGTTTCATTTCACGTATCCTGAGGAAAATAATCACCAGCACGCAAAATCAGCTTTCACTCCGCAGTGAGGCAAAAAAAGACGAAAGAAACTTCAATTCGCTTAACGAAGAAGTGCAGCGTATCGGCTTTCCTGATTTATCCGAAAAATTAAAAAATCTTATTGACAAGGAACAGGAAAATTTCAGCATTCCTCTATCCTACTACCTTAATGAAAAAGAAAAGATCACTCATACTCTTTTGTTTTCAAAAAATGCTGAAGGCCGTTTGGAACTTGATGGATTTAAAAGCAGCCTGCAGAATAATTCTAGACCAGAAGACAGCAGGGAATATTATTTTAAAAATGCGCTGGAAAACAATTTTAAGCTGAATGAAGCTTATAATTTATTGTCAGGCCGTTCTGTAGAGCATAACCAATCATGGTTTCAGCTCGACTTTAATGATAGAGACGCTTCGGGCAGTTATCACTTAAAAGAATTTCGAAATGAATATGCTTATGATTTAGAAAAGACTTTAAAGGCCATTCCTTTAAAAGAAACATCTAATACATATGAAATGGAGAAACTGAAAAATGCTTTAAGGCAGGGTGACAGCGTATCTGCTGTGCTGATTAAAAATGGAAGAGAAAATCAGTTTTATATTGAGGCCAATCCTCAATTCAGATCATTGAATATCTATGACCGGCATTTTCGTAAAATCCAGAAAGCTTCATCAAAAAACCAGGCAGCAGCTTTGCCGAAACAATCTGTCCAAAAAGGAATAAAATCTAAAATACAGCAGGGATGGAACAATTAAACCCTTTAACTGAATTCTTTAGATCGATAGAAAAAGATCATCGCATCAGCATTACCCATATTGGAATTTTTGCCGCACTGCTCCAATTTAGGGCAAATCAAGGCAACATCAATCCTATCAAAGCCTACAGGCATGAAATTATGAAAATAGCCAAAATAACAGGTCCAGCCACTTATCACAGGTGCATAAAGGATTTAAATGAATACGGTTATATAAACTATATCCCCAAAAGAAACAGAAACCAGAAAAGCGTTATTTATTTTCTCGTTTAAAAGGCAGGTTCTGACATAGTCTTAAAATGAAGCTTAAAGATCGAAATTATCTAAATAACACAATTTATAGGTTTAATAAAAATATCTTTATGACCTGTCACTGCAGGCGGCCCGCATCCCAAATTAATTATTGAATCATCACCAGGCGAGAATACAACTTAATTAGGAAAAAAGCACTTTCCGAAAGACCCGGCTTTGCTTCTGGACAAGGAGCTGCCTTTGCTCCTGAAAAAAAACAAAAGCATACCGGCTATTTGATAAAAGCAAAAGGAAAGCAATTGGGATATTATGGATAACAGCAGCCAGGAAGAAAAGTAGCTAGCTTTGAGGTGAATTACAAAGATAGTCCCGCAAGTTAATAGCTGCTGCCATCTTAGCCACGTGAAAAAAAAACTACTGGTAATTAGCTGATTTTAATATGTAGTAAAAACAGTAGCAGGACATGCAAGATAGCTGATGAACAGCTTATTGCTACACAATTAAAAGATTAGTTAATTATTCTTATATTCGCTAAAAAAAGCTTACTAATTGCACAAAGCCAACTAAAAAAAGTAGTATTGCTTCCATTTTATGGATATTATAAATCAGTTAGCAGATATTATTAAAACCTTAGGATTAAATGAGAGACTTTTCAGTTTTTATTATAACGAATTCAATTAGTGATTTAACTAAACTGAAGTTTCCTGAATTTGACATTGTAAATATTCGTTCGGAAATTTTTAAAAAATTCTGCGAAAAAACTTTTACAAGAACTGAAGAATTTTTACCCAAAATTGATGAGGAATATCAGTACGATAAAATTGAAAGATTTGCAATAATAAAAAAAGACAATAAAAAATTTGGAGAGAAAAAAATCCATAATCTTTTTAATTTCTTGTTAATACTTTTTCCAAGTACTCTATCAGTTGAATATATACTTGATTATAATATTGTTATTGATGATCTTCGATTTTCAAGCAGTTTTCACAATGAAACAAATATATCGAGTAGAGATAGTTATTTATTATTTAATGAAGACAAATTAGACGAGGTAAACTTATTCATTGAAAAATATTTTGAGATTTATTTAGAAATAAAGTATTTAAAATCTTCAATACAAAATTATTTAAATGCTTTTGATTCAAATTATTTTCATTTTTCATTTATAGCATTTTGCATATGTTTGGAAAGTATTACGGTCGGTAAAGCCGAACTTAACTACCGAATAGCAAGGAATATAGCCGTAATATGTGGAAAGGATAGAGAAACAAGTGCGGTAATTTTTAAGAATATAAAAAAGATTTATAATCTTAGAAGTGAAATTGTTCACGGTACAGAATTTTCAGACGATCAAGTAAGTGATTATCTATATTATCTAGAATTAATATGTTCAAAACTTATTACTGAACTTTTAAAACATAACGTGAATAACATTGATTCACTCAATGAAAAAATTACAACTTTAGGATTTGGTGAAAGAAGCATTATATCAGAAAATTGGATTAACACTGATTTTAATAATATAATTGAGAACAAAATTTACGGTGAATTATAACAT
>Ga0157369_10000215_pt1 | contig 80181 bp, 64 predicted proteins | sample C25metaG_FD_113461 | JGI IMG/M metagenome (GOLD analysis project Ga0157369, IMG submission 113461) | Corn rhizosphere microbial communities from Kellogg Biological Station, Michigan, USA - C2-5 metaG | ecosystem: Host-associated > Plants > Roots > Rhizosphere > Soil | place: USA: Michigan... | reverse complement strand
CCGCCGGTGGCCAGCGGGCGATCGAACTGCGAGATCTGATAGCCCTTCGGCAGGTCGGGATAGAAGTAATTCTTGCGCGCGAAGATCGAGCGCTCGTGCACCGTGCAGCCGGTGGCGATGGCCGCGCGAATGGCCAGCTCGACTGCGCGGCGATTCAGAACCGGCAACGCACCCGGGTAGCCGAGGCAGACGGGGCAGACCTGGGTGTTCGGAGCGGCACCGAATGAGGTCGGACAGCCGCAGAAAATTTTCGTAGCGGTGGAGAGATGCGCGTGAACCTCGAGGCCGATGACTGCTTCCCACGACATGCGCGCGATTATCGCCGCATAATCACCGTATGAAGCGAATTGGAATCGTCCTTCTTTTCATCGCAACCTCAGTCGCCGCCCAGAATCTCGATCAGATGATCGATCGCGAGATTCCATCGCTGCTGACCACCTACAAGCAACTCCATGCCGCGCCCGAGTTGTCGATGCAGGAGAAGAACAGCTCCGCGCTCGTGGCGTCGCGACTGAAAGAGCTCGGCTACGAGGTCACGTATCCGGTCGGCCAGTACCTGGAGCCGGGCGCGACCTGCTACGGCGTCGTGGCCATCATGCGCAACGGCAGCGGTCCGACGCTGCTCGTGCGCAGCGACATGGACGCGCTGCCGGTGCAGGAGCAGACCGGCCTGCCATACGCGAGCACGGTGCGCGCGAAAAACCAGAACGGCGACGACGTCCCGGTGATGCACGCCTGCGGACACGACATCCACATGACCTCACTCCTCGGCACGGCGAAGATGCTGGCGCAGATGAAATCGCAGTGGCACGGGACGCTGATGCTCATCGGCCAGCCCGCCGAGGAGGTGGTCAAGGGGGCGGACGGGATGCTGCGCGATCATCTGTACGAGCGCTTCCCGAGGCCCGATTACGCGATCGCCTTTCACGACAACTCCAACCTGCCCGCGGGGCAGGTTGGCTACACGCCCGGCTACCTGATGGCCAGCGCCGATTCCATCAACGTCACCATCCGCGGCCTCGGCGGACACGGCGCGTCGCCGCAGTCGACGAAGGATCCGGTGGTGATGGCCGCGCAGTTCATCACCGCGCTGCAGACGATCGTGAGCCGCGAAGACTCGCCGCTCGATCCGGTCGTGGTGACGGTTGGATCGATCCACGGCGGGACGAAGCGCAACATCATCCCGGACGAAGTCCAACTGCTGATGACCGTGCGGACGTACAAACCCGAGGTGAGGAAACGGGTGGTGGCGTCGATCGAACGGATCGCGAAGGGCATTGCCATGTCGGCCGGCGTTCCGGAGGATCGCATGCCGGTGGTCGAACTGCTGGCGGGGGAGTCGGTCGATTCGACGTACAACGATCCCGCGCTGACGGAACGGATCGCGGCCGCGCTGACGAAAGGGATGGGCGCGCCGAATGTGATCCGCATCGATCCGCTCATGGTCAGCGAAGACTTCGGACGATTCGGCGTCGATCGCAAGATTCCGATCTGCATGCTGAACGTCGGGGCAGTCGATCCGGCCAAGATCGCCAGCGGACAGCGGCTGCCGTCGCTGCATTCGTCCGGCTTCGCGCCGCTGCCCGATCCGACGCTGCGCGGCGCGATCAAGGCGATGACGCTGGCGGTGCTGGAAGTTTTGCATTGATCGTAGTGCCAGCGAGCCGCTGGCGGTCCAGCCGACGAGCCGTCGGCGCTACGACGGCGCACATCCGAATCGTGGGTCCGCTGCGTAGTAGAGAAGCATGACGCGATTCGCTGCCCTTCTCTTCGTTGCATTCGCAGCACTTCGCGCCTCGGCGCACGATTTCTGGATCGAGCCGTCGAACTTTCATCCCGCGGTGGGCGATCGCGTGACGGTCGCGTTGCGCGTCGGGCAGAAGCTGGCCGGCGATCCGCTGCCGAACATTCCGCCGCTGATCGATCGATTCGTGGTGCGCAGTTCCGCGGGGGAACGGCCGGTTGTCGGGCGCCCCGGAGCCGATCCTGCGGGCATCGCGTTCATCGGCGAGGGCGGCCTGCACTGGATCGGCTATCAGAGCAATGCCTATCCGGTCGCGCTGGAAGGGCCGAAGTTCGAGGACTATCTTCGCGATGAAGGGCTGGAGCGGATTGTCGACGCGCGGAAGAAGAATGGGCAGTCGGCGGCGCCGGGCCGCGAGCGTTTCTATCGCTGCGCGAAGGCGTTGCTCGATACCCCGGGCGCGGCGGTCTTCGATGCGCCGCTCGGATTTACGCTGGAGCTCGTGCCGCGAAAGAATCCGTACGCGATGAAGAGCTCCGGCGACCTGCCGCTCGCGCTCACGTTTCGCGGCAAGCCGATCGCGAACATTCTGGTCGTGGCGATGAGCAAAGACGATCCGTCGAAGGCTGTCCGCGCGCGCACCGACTCCAAGGGCCGCGTGACGCTGCCGCTCGCGCACGCCGGCTTCTGGCTGATCAAGGCCGTGCACATGGAAGCCGCGCCGGCCGATGCAGGAGTCGATTGGGAAAGCTGGTGGGCGTCCATCACCTTCGAGCTGCCGAAGTGAGCCGGCGCCTTCTCGCGACGCTTTGCCTGGCCGCCGCGTTCGCGCTCCCGCTCGTCGCGCACGAGCTCGGCCTCGTGCAGGTCGAGGCGATGTTTCGTAAGGACGGCAGCTACATCGTCGACCTGCTCGTCGACCGCGAGCATCTTCCGCTGCAGGCGAAAGGGATGGCCGTCGCGCCCGACGTTTTTCTGCGCAGCATCGAGAAGTCAGCGGTCATCGCATTCGATGGCAAGCCGGCCGCGCACGAAAACGTGGCGGTATCCGCCGTCGAAGGAAAGCCGAACGTGACTCGGCTGCGGCTGTCGGGACGCACGCCGCCGTCCGTCTCGCGGTTCACCTTCGCCGACAACGCGATCATGGGCTACTTCGTCCTCAAACTGCAGAGTGAAGGAAAGAGCGACGCCGTCACGCAATGGATCGACGGTGGCAAGACCAGCACGCCCTTTCCACTCGACCGCGCTGTCGTTCCGCTGACGCGCTGGCAGATCGTGACGCTCTATCTGCGGCTCGGCTTCACCCATATCCTCCCACGCGGCCTCGATCACGTCCTCTTCGTTCTCGGCATTTTCCTGCTGGCTGTCGATCTGAAACCGGTGCTCTGGCAGGTGTCGGCCTTCACGCTCGCGCACACGATCACGCTGGCGCTGACGGTTTACGGCGTGGTGTCGCTCTCGCCGAGAATTGTCGAGCCGCTCATTGCGCTATCGATCGTTTATGTCGCGGTCGAAAATATCTTTACGTCGAAGCTGCACGCTTGGCGGCCGGTGGTGGTCTTCTGTTTCGGCCTGCTGCACGGGATGGGATTCGCCGGCGTTCTGACGGAGATCGGCCTGCCGCGTTCCGAGTTCATCCCGGCACTTCTTTCATTCAACGCCGGCGTGGAATGCGGACAACTGACCGTGATCCTGGCCGCATTTCTCGTCTTCGGACTGCCATTCCGCAGAAAGCCGTGGTACCGGCAGCGCATCGTCATCCCGGGCTCACTCCTCATCGCTGCAATCGGGCTCTACTGGTCGATTCAGCGCGTCTTCTTTCCTTCCTGAAAATCGTACGACCGATTCTGCGATCCCACCGTAGATCGACTGTAACGAACAACGCAGTCGACAACGCTGTAAGAACAAAGGAGCAACAATGAGACTCTCTCCCGCAGTACGTGTGGCCGGAGCGTTCCTGGTAACGCTCGCCATTCTGGTGCCCCAGGCCTATGCCTCAAGTCATCGCGAGGCGCTGGCCGTTCTCAATGAGCCGTGTGCCGACAACACCGACACCTTCGCGTGGGTGTCGAACGGCGCGCATGACAAGCTCTACCTGATCATGGATTACAACCCGCTGCACGAGCCGGGTCAGGGGAACCAGGGATTTCGGGCCTGTAATGGCTACCGTTATGAGTTCCATATCGGCAAAGGAACGAGCCTGAAGGACGAAGCGGTCTATCGCATCGAATTCAAGAACACGCTCAATCCATCGCCCGCACCCGGCCCGACCGACGCCATCGGCGGCGGCAATGAGCTGCTCTGGCAGCTGACCGGCGGTACGGAGACGATGACGGTTACGCGCGTCCTCGCGCCGGGCCAGCCCAATCCGGTCGTAATCGGCGAGAACCTCAAAGTCCTGCCGAACAATCACGGCCCCCAGACCGACCGCCTCGTCTACGGTCTCGGCGCTTTCAAAGGCTACGATTCCGGCGATCCAGCCAGCCGCGAGCGCGGTCTCTTCGACCAGACGTTCATCGACAGTTTCATCCAGACGCTGGCCGGTGGCGCGCGCGTCATCGCCGGCGATTTCGATGATCCCTATCAGCTCGACGAGAAGGGCATCTTCGACCTCGTGAACCTCGGCAAGGGCGATCTCGGCGGCCTCCAGGGCGCGCGCAGCACGCCCATTGAAGACGTCTTCACCGGCTTCAACGTCTCGTCGATCGCTCTCGAAGTTCCGACGTCCGATCTTTTCCCCAATGGCATTCCTCACAATGGGACGCTGAATACCTCGTCCACCGACAGCCTGCTGCGCATCTGGGTCAGCATCAGCCGCCAGGCAACGCAGACGGTCGACAGCAGCAATATCGTGACCGGTTTGCGCGGCTCCGGAAATTACGTACAGGTCGGCCGTAATGCGCTCCCGCTCTTCAATGCCGGTCTGGTCGGAACGCAGCGCCAGACGCTCTATTTGCACACCGATCCGATGAAGGACGTGAGCCGCTTTGGCAATGACATTCTCTTCCCTGTCCTCGTCCGCGACGCGGAAGCGCTTGGCATTTACAAGGCGCTCGGCGTCCCGGCGTCCGCCGTGACCACGCTCAAAGGACCTCGTCTCGACATCATCAATGCCATCAACCTCGGCCGCCCGATTCCGGTCGCAGACGGCTCCACTGGCGACGTCATTACGCTCGATGCAGCCATCGACTCGCAATTCCCCAATGGCCGCCGCCTCGGAGGCGGGACCGCGCCGAACAAGCATCAGGTCAACGTCAATACAGTGCTCATCAGCCTGATTGTTGCCGGCGATCCCAGCGCCGGCCTTGCGAAAGGCGTCGAAACGAACGACAAGGATTTCCTGCCGCGCTTCCCGTTCCTCGCGCCTCCGCATCAGGGATTGCTGCAAGGCCACGGCGGCACGAATGCCGTCTCGACACCGGTCATCCCCGATCCTACGCAGCCGCAGCCATAACGCATTACGAACTTATAGGAGATTGACAGCATGAGACGCATTTCGCTCATGGTTTTCACAATGGCGGCGCTGATTACGACGTCCGCCTTCGCACAGCAGCACGCACGCAGCCTGGCCTTCGCCTCCGACTTTCAGACCGTGCCGGTCGTGGCGAACGTTCCCGGCATCGGCGGCGCGTTCCAGTCGTACGTGGCGCTGTTCAACCCCACTGCATCAGCCTTCTCCGTCACAGCAACTCTCTATGACGCGAACGGTACGAGGCGCACGGCGCTGATTCCGCTCGCGGCCGGTGAGTTGAAGACGTACAACAACTTCCTCGACACCGTCTTCAGCGGATTTACCGGCGGCGGCGCAGTGACCTTCAGCAGTCCCGATACCGCGGGCGGCACGCGCAACAACCGCTTCATCGTCAGCAGCGAAGTACGGACGGCGGGAACGCGCTACTCGACCATGATTCCGGCGCTCGAATTTGCCGGCACCAACTCGCGCTCGTTCGCGCCAGGAATCACGGTCGACTCGAACAGCCGTACGAATATCGGCTGCTTCGATCAGTCGGGCGCGGTCAACAGCGTCAAAGCGACGGTTCTCGACAGCACCGGGACCCAGACCCTCGGCACCGTCACGATCAATCTCGCCGCAAACGGCTGGCGCCAGGCGCCGGTGAGCACGATCGTCAGCAACGGCACCATCCAGTTCGACCCATCCGACTCCGCCGTCTGTTACGCCGTCGTCGTCGACAACGCCACCGACGACGGCCGCTTCATCCCGGCCGCCGAGTACAAACCGTAATTCTCGTGATGCAGGGCGGCGGCTTCGGCCGCCGCTCTACTTCGCCGCTTCCGCCTCGCGCCGCGCGGTCGCTTCGCGCTCGTCCTTGGCCGACATCGGCGGGTTGTAGGCGGGGATTCCGGTCACCGCTTCGCCGATGATCAGGTTGTGGATGTCGTGCGTTCCCTCGTAGGTCTTCACCGACTCGAGATTGAGCATGTGGCGGATGATCGGATACTCATCGCTGATGCCGTTGGCGCCGAGGATGTCGCGGGCGGAGCGGGCGCACTCGAGGGCGATGTTCAGGTTGTTTATCTTGCCCATCGAGACGTGATGCGGTTTCAGTTTGCCCTGATCCTTGAGGCGTCCCATCTGCAGCGCGAGCAGCTGGCCTTTCGTGATCTCGGTGATCATCCAGGCCAGCTTGTTCTGCACGAGCTGGTGCGACGCGATCGGCTGGCCGCCGAACTGGATGCGCGATTTCGCGTACGTCCGCGCCGTTTCGTAGACGCCCATGGCCGCGCCGAGGGCGCCCCAGGCGATGCCGTAGCGCGCCTGGGTCAGGCAGCCGAGCGGGTACTTGATCCCATTCGTTTCGGGCAGCAGATTCTCGGCGGGGATGCGGCAGTCCTCGAAGAAAAGCTGCGAGGTCACGGACGCGCGCAGCGAGAACTTGCCCATGTGATACGCGGTGGAAAAGCCGGGCGTGTCCTTCTCGACGAGGAAGCCGCGGATGACGCCGTCGTGCTTGGCCCAGACCACGGCCACGTCGGCGATGGAGCCGTTCGTGATCCACGCCTTCGCGCCGTTGAGGACCCACGAATCGCCGTCTTTGCGCGCGTAGGTGCGCATGCCGCCAGGATTGGAGCCGAAGTCGGGCTCCGTCAATCCGAAGCAGCCGATCTTTTCGCCGGCCGCGAGCTTCGGGATCCAGAAGTCGCGCTGCGCTTGCGATCCATACGCATAGATCGGGTACATCACCAGTCCCGACTGCACCGAGGCGAACGAACGTAGTCCGGAATCGCCGCGCTCGAGCTCCTGCATGATCAGTCCGTAGGCGACGTTGTTCAGACCGGGGAGGTCGTACTCCTTGATGGTCGCGCCGAAGAGGCCCATCTCCGCCATCTTCGGGATGAGGTGCAGCGGCATCTCTTCCTTGCGATTCGCTTCTTCGATGATGGGAATGACTTCCTCATCGACAAAGTCGCGCACGGTCTGACGCACCATCAGCTCTTCCTCGGAGAAGAGCGAATCGATATCCATGTAATCAACGCCGGGAAAGCTGGGCACGGTGAGGCTCCTTCAATAGCGGTTAGGTGCGCCGATGATATCGCAGCGTGTTTTTGCGGTCGCCGGCGTAGCCGGCGTAAGGACCGTAGCCCACGCCTTCAGGCGTGGGGGAGCGGATGCCGTCGAATTTGTGAGCCCGCCTTGGCGGGCGAGAGAAAGCTTTCTTTCGCGCGTCAAGACGCGCTCACAATCCGAAACCGGCTGCCGTACCCACGCTTGAAAGCGTGGGCTACGGTCCTTACGACGGCTACGCCGCCGGTACGAATGCGAGTGTCGCGGTGTACATCACGTGCGGATGCGGATATCCGAAATCGATCCGCTTCGATCTCACGTCCTCGAAGCCGAGGCGTTGTAATCGCGCGATGAAATCGGCCGGTGCTTCGTAGCTGAACGATTCTCCCAACGTCAGTCCGATCGCCGAGGCGAACCGTTCCTGGATCGCGTTCCATGCGTTTTTGATCCGCGCGGTCGGGTCCTGTTCTTTGATGATCAGGATTCCGCCGGTGTGTAGGCGCGAGCGGCAGCGGAGCAACAGCGCGTCCCATTGATCGAGCGGGATTTTGTAGAGGACGTCGATGATGGAGATGGCGTCGAAGGTTCCGGTGATGACGTCGTCGAATCCGATGACGAACTCGATGCCGGCGATGGGACGCACCTTGCGCGCGTCCGGTTCGACCGCGACGACGCGGCGCGCTCCGGAAGCGAGCACTCCAAACAAACCGTGACCGGCGCCGATATCGAGCAGCGATGCGTTCGCCGGCAGTGCCTTCAGCACGCGCAGCATCGGCGCGGTCAGGAAGCGGAGGAGGATGTGGATGCGGTCGCGCGGGGCGCGGTTGCGAAAAACGCGGTGCAGTACGATTAACGCGCGGATGAATCCCACACAAGCGATTGTACGGGGGTGGTGGCGCGAGGCGCTCGGCGCCGCGCTGGTGCTGGTCTCGCGCATCCTCACCGCGCCGCGAACGCCGTGGGAAAACGACGAGTTTCTGTTCGCCGAGGCCGTGAGGAAGTTTGATCCGTCGCGGTATCACCCGCATCCGCCGGGATTTCCGCTGCTGGTGCTGATCGGGAAAGTCTTCGCGTGGTTCGTGCACGATCCGTGGCGCGCGCTGATCGTCTTCAGCATCGTCGCCGCGCCGATCGGATTCGTGGCCATCGCCCGCGCCTTTCGGAACTGGATCGACGATCCCAATCTGGCCATCTGCGGGGCATTGCTCTACTACTTCTCCGCGTCGATGCTCGTGCACGGCACGCTGGCGCTGTCGGACGGGCCGGCCATGATGTTTCTCGGGCTGGCGCTCTTCGCCATCAGCAGTCCGCACGGCGAGGAGCACGACCGCAACGCCATCGCTATCGGCATCTGGACCTCGGCGGCGATCGGGACGCGGCCGCAGCTCTTCGTTCCGATCGCGCCGATGCTGATCATCGCTCTGCTGCAGATGCGCACGATGCGCCAGCGCGCGGCGTGCGTGATCGCGTTCGGACTCTTTTCGGCCATGTGGTTCCTGCCGCTCGTCGATGCCGCCGGCGGTTTTGAAGCGACGCGGCTTTACGAAACGAAGCAGGCCGCCTACGTGGCCACACACGACGCCACGATCTCGCGCGGCGGCCAGTCGATGGTGCAACTGGCGGTGCGGTTCGTGTTCCATCCGTGGGGGACAAAGTACGTCACGCTCCCTCTCTTCGCCTGCGTTTTCCTCGGCATGGCCGCGTTCGTGCGCCTGCTGCGCCGCGACAAACTGCGATCGACGCTCTGGCCGCTGGTGGCATTTACGATCGTGCAACTCGTATTCGAACTCGGCTGGATGGATCCGGCCGACGCGGCGCGCTACAGCCTTCCGATCATGATCCTGATTGCGCTGCTGGCAGTCCTCGGCATGGACGTCGTCCGTCGCAGCGTGAACGTGAATGCGACGCCGGTGATCGTGACGGCGATCTTTGCCATCGCCACGCTCGCGTACGGCTGGCCGCTGGTTGGATCGAGGACGACGATCGCGTCTCCGCCAGCGGCCGCCGCGGCGTTCGCGAACGCGAACCTTCCCGCAAACAGCGTCATCGCGTACGACGTCTCGCTCAAGCCGCATGCCGAATACCTGCTGCCGCATTTTCGCGTCGAACCGATCGAGAATGCGGTCGCGGAGCTCTACGACCGGCCCGACGTTCCGCTCTACCTCATTGCCAACGGTGCGTCGAACGCGGATGGCGCGCACGTTTTCACCTGGCCGGCCAGCGATGCGTACGAGAAGTTGACGCGCCAGTTGTATCGGACCGTGACCATCGTTCCCAAGCCGCCGCGCGAGCGTTACCTGGCCGTTCGCGGCGCGTATCCGCTGGAATGGACGGCGGAGGGCGATGAGTGGCGCTGGCTCGGTCCCGATGCGACGATCCGCCTTCCGCGCGCGCACGGCAGCGAGGCCGCGATGACGCTTCGTTTCTCCAGCGACGTTCCGTACGAAACGAACGCGGTGGCGATTTCGGTCAACGGACACGATGCGGCGATCGTCAACGCCGGGAGAGAGCCGGTGATCGCGAAGATACCGTTGCCGCCCGAACCGCAGGTCGACATCCGCCTTCGTTCCGCGCATTCGTTCTCACCAGGCGCGCTGCTCCACAACGCCGATCCGCGCACGCTCGCGGTGCAGTTGACGCGCGTCGTCAGCGAGTAGCGCGTATCATTCGATTCCGAGTGTCCACTCCTTCCGTTTCGCTCGTGATCCCGATGTTCAACGAAGAGTTGAATATCGAACACGCCGTGACCGCGGCGGTCGAGGCGTGCACCAAATACACGGACGATTACGAAATCATCATCGTCGACGATGCGTCGACCGATCGCTCGCCGTTTCTCGTGGCCTGCCGTGCCGCGGAGAATCCGCGCATCCGGATGATCCGCCACGAGCACAACCGCAAGCTCGGCGGCTCGCTCAAAACCGGGTTCGCCGCCGCCACGAAGGACCTCGTGCTGTACATGGACGCCGACCTGCCCTTCGATCCCGACGCCCTCGGGCGCGCCATGCGCGCGATGGCGGTCACGGGCGCGGACCTCATCGCCGGCTATCGCCTCGACCGAACCATGGAAGGGGCGAAGCGCACGCTGTACTCGTACATCTACAACGGTCTGATCGGCGTCCTCTTCGGTTGGCCGCACCGCGACATCAACTTCTCATTCAAGCTGATGAAGCGCGAGCTGCTCGACGCGGTCGATTTGAAATCCGAAGGATCGCTCATCGACGCGGAGCTGATCGTCAAAGCGAAGAACCGCGGATTCGCCATTCAGCAGATCGGGCTCGACTACTTTCCGCGGATCCGCGGCGAGTCGCATCTCTCATCGCCCGGCGTGATCTTCAAGATTTTCCGCGAGCTGGTGAAGCTCTATCCAGAGATGCGCGAGCGCGTGTCGCACGAGGAAGTGCAACGCACGGTTCGCGAAAAACGGGAGGCGGCCGTCCTCGCTGACGATCGCCATCCGATCGAGACGTAGACCGATCCGCCGATGGCGCAGATGAACGCAGAGAAAGCGTTGCGGCGTCTCATCGTGACCGCGGACGACGTCGGCCTGCATCCCGGCATGACCGCCGGCGCGATCCGTGCGCATCGCGAGGGGATCGTCACCGCGTGCAGCCTGGTCGCGAACGGCGCCGCGTTCTACGACGCGGTCGAGCGACTGCGCGATGTGCCGTCGCTGGAAGTCGGCGTTCATCTCACGCTGGTCGAAGAGCGCTCGCTGACCGGCATGCGCCTTCCGCGTTCGTATGTCGAATTCGTCCGCGACATGAAAGACCGCGTGGCCATCGAGCGCGAGTTGCGCGCACAGATCGAGCGCGTGCTGGCGTCGGGACTTCGCGTCACGCATCTGAACGGACATCAACACGTCCACATGTGGCCGAGCGTCTTTCTGATCGTCAGCAGTCTGGCCGACGAATACGGCATCGGCTACGTGCGCCGCGTCCGCGACCGCGGCGGCAGGGGAGGGATCATGCGCCGCCTCTCCATCGCCGCGCTGAACACCCTCGGCTCCGGCGGCTCGACGATCGGCGTGATGGAAGCCGGCCACCTCACCGCGGATCGCATCATTCAACTACTGCGTCACGTCAAAGGAACGACGGAGCTTGTCACGCATCCCGGCATCGACGTCGACGCCTATCCGCATTGGAACTACGACTGGAACGGCGAGACTGAGGCGTTGTGCGATCCGCGCGTGCGGACGGCAATCGCGGAGCGAGGCATCGACTTGATTGGGCCGGGGTCATCCTGAAGGCGTAAACGAAGAGAACGTGATTTCGCGCGCGGAGGCGCGCTCACCAATGCAGCCCCGCGCTCTGCGCGGCGTTGGGGTCGCGCAGAGCGACGTGCGGCCGCGGAGGCGGCAGCTACAAGGTCTCACGCGGCGCGGCATTTTGTAGTGGCCGCCTCCGCGGTCACAAACTTCGTTCGCGCTTGTTTCCCCGCGCGAGAGCGCGGGGCTGGATTGGGGAGCGCGCCTTCGCGTGCAGGCCCCACCGTCACTGCACGCGGAATCCCTACGAAAAACGGAGTTTCCGCTCTCTACCGCACTTCGATCGCCGGACTGAACTCCGACGTCTGCGTGAAAAACAGGTTGGCGACTCCCTCGGGTGCGGGTTTGGCGAAGCCGGTATAGCGGATGCGGGTCATGGTCGCTGAAACGAACTGCCCGGTAAGGTCGCCATCGACGGTGAAGTGGAAGCGATTCGGCTGACTCGTTGGGACAGCGACGACGCCGATCGGGCGTTGCCCTTCGCCGAGGCCGGTGGGATCGGGAAAGTCGTTTGCGAAAAGGCCGACCTCCGCGTAGAACGTGCTCGGCGGCGACGTCGGACTGGTCGTTCCTTCGATGACGGTTTGCTTCGCTACCGGATCGTAGTGCGCCAGCGTGATCGTCGGCATCGTGATTCCGCCGGTTGATTGGGTCGGTCCATCGAGGCCGATATCGATCCCGAGCAGCTTGTTGCCCCAGATGCGGTTCTTGCGGATCGCGACGTCGTCCACTCCCCCCGCCACCGCCACGCCCATCTCGCCGTTGAACGCAATCACGTTCCCGTCCTGATCGGAATTCGATGCCGAAAACGTAGCGCCGACGTCGGAGCCGTATCCACCCGGACCGATGAAGACACCTGCGTTTCCGTTGGGCAGCGGATCGTCCGCATGCGCCTTCACGCCGATGCGGTTTCTGGCGACGTTCAGCCGCCCGGAGAGTCCGAAGATGCCGCTGTGCAGGTTGCCGGAGATCACGCTGTCCGTGATGAAGACGCCGACGTTCGCGACGCTGCCCCCCCCGCCGTTCCAGAACGACGTGCCGATCCCTCGGGCATTGGGACGCGCAATCGATCCGGTCGCGTCCGTGCCGACGAACAGATGATGAAGGTTCGTTCCTCCACCGGACAGACATTGAGAAACGCCGGTCTGAACGACGGAGATCCCGTTGCGCCCGAAGCCGTTGATGGCCAGATTCGCGACCTCGGCGCCGCAGTTCGTAACGACCAGACCGTCGCCGTCCGGAGTCCCTGCGCCGCTGATCTCGACGTCCGGACCGTCGGGATTCGTGTCTCCGAGGAACAGGCTTTGCGTGGCTCCATCGATGCGGATGTGCGGCGCCGTCACCGCAGGAAGAGGCGACGTGACGACGATCGTCTTTGATGTCTGATCAATTCGAAACGCAATCGCACAAGTTTCGGTCTCGAGACACTGTCCGTTGGCATTGAGAATCGCCGATCGCAGAGAACCGCTGCCATCGCTATTCGTGTTGGTGACGTAGAACGTCTTGTAGAGCGCCATCTGCGCCGTTGCCGAATTCGAAATCGGATCGAAGTCGTGTTCGCGTTCGGTCACGACCGCTTTGAAGGTGACCGGATCGCGCGTGTACAGCACCGGAGCCACAAGCTGAAGCGAGAATCTCTGCGCCGGGCCATTCGCCGTGGGTGGCAGCGAGTCGAGCCGGCAGACCACCCGTCCCGTCGTGACACTGCTGCAGCCTTCCGGTAAGGACTTCACGGCGACATCCGAAGGGAACTCGATCGTCGCCTCGACATCGTGAGCGGTGAAGTTGGAGCTATTGCTCAGAACGACGACGACCGTAAACGGCAGCAACAGGTTCTGGATTTGCGGCGTTGACAGCCCGATCACGAGGTCGGGATCGGTCGATACGTTCACCACCACCGACGCGCTGTTGTTGGACGAATTCGGATCCGGCGTGTTGCTCGACGCGGTGGCGGAGAAGGCGATCGTTCCATTGATCGAAGGCACGACGAACGACGCGGCGATACTACGGACCTGGCCGGGCGGAATGTCACCGAGATCGCAATCGCATGTGGTCGGAACGCCGGAAGAAATCGCCACCTTCACGCCCGTCGCGGGATCAGGCCCGTCGTTGCGAACCTGGAAGAAGACCGACGAGCTGTAGCCCGCGCGAAGGAGTGGCGCGGGTGGCAAAACGGTCGTGACGAGATCCGCGGAGCCGAAGAGTGAGACTGAGCAAAAGATGAGCGCTGCAGTGATGGAGAGCGATTTCATGAAGGTTCCTTATTAGCGTCCGTCAGCCGGATGGTCTTCATGCAAAGTGCATACGGAGCCCGCCCGCTGCACGTCTATAATCCGCCGCCGCATGACGAAACGTATTGCTGTGATCCCGGGCGACGGGATCGGTCCCGAAGTCATCGACGCCGGTATGCGCGTTCTCAACCGCGTCAACGACGCCCGCAACCTCGGCCTGGAGTTCGTCCACTTCGGCTGGAACGCCGACGAGTACCTGCGCACCGGCGTCTCCATGCCTCCCGGCGGCATGGACGACATCCGCAACAACTACGCGGCCGTCTACCTCGGCGCGTTCGGCGATCCGCGCGTCCCCGACATGAAGCACGCCGCCGACATCCTCCTCGGCATGCGCTTCCAGCTCGACCTCTACGTGAACTACCGGCCGGTCAAGCTGCTCAACGAGCGCCTCTGTCCGCTCAAGGGCAAAAGTAGTCAAGATGTTGACTTTGTCATCTTCCGCGAGAACACGGAAGGCGCCTACGTCGGCATGGGCGGCAATTTCAAGAAGGGAACGAGCGAGGAGATCGCCATCCAGGAGGATGTGTCGACGCGCAAAGGGGTGGAGCGCATCATCCGCTACGCCTTCGAGTTCGCGAAGAAGAGCGGCCGCAAATCGGTCTGCATGTCCGACAAGAACAACGTCATGCGCTTCGGCGGCGACCTCTGGCTGCGCACGTTCGAAGAGGTGGCGAAGGATTTCCCCGACATCGAGCACTTCCACATGTTCGTCGACGCCCTGACCATGCAGATGGTGCGCGCGCCGGAGATGTTCGACGTGATCGTGACCAACAACATGTTCGGCGACATCGTCACCGACCTCGGCGCCGCACTCCAGGGCGGACTCGGAATGGCCGCCTCCGGCAACATCCACCCCGGCAAAGTGTCCCTCTTCGAACCAATCCACGGCTCGGCGCCAAAGTACGCCGGCAAAGACGTAGCGAACCCCATCGGCGCCATCCTCACCGCCGCGATGATGCTCGAATACCTCGGCCACGGATCCGAGGCCGACCTCATCGAACGCGCCGTCATCGCCGCCATCGACGCCAACGAAACCACGAACGACCTCGGCGGAACACTCGGAACGCGCGCAGCGGGTGAAGCGATCCTGCAGCGGTTGGAGATATGAGTCTCATCGACTGGTCCGATCCCGACGAAATGCTCGGCCTCCTCATCGATTACGTGGACGACGAAGCCATCGCCTCCCACGACGCCGCCCGATCGAACTTCCTGCACGAGCTGTCGAGAGAGCTCGCCGTCGTCGCCGACCGCCGCTTCACATCAGCCGCCCGCATCGAACAAACCCTCCGCGAAGTCCACGACGCCCAACCCCCCGAGTTCGCATCCGACGAAGTCATGGCCCACATGGAAGCCTGCATCGAAGAGTTGCATCGGATCGAGAGCGACGGCGCGTAAGTACGACTAGCAGCAGTCTTCACTACCCCCCAAACGCGCGCGGCCTCCACCTGCGTGAGACAGTGGCGATCGATCCACGTTGGCAGCGCTTCCGCCAGCTCGCATCGCAGACGACGCTACCGGGAAATTCGTTCACGTGGCCGTCCTATAGGATGGCATCCAACAGAGGAGGATAAGCATGCTCAAGGTCCATCTCCATCATCTTGCGATTCTCGGTGGTCTTTTGGCCTGCGCATGTAGCGCGGAAAACACCGCCAATGCGTCGCGCACTGCCACCGACACGGCTACCACCTCGACGATGGCAACCGCATCAACCGGCACGACGAAGTCTGATGTCCCAAACGACACGCTGGCCAGGGCTGATCACTTCAAATTCTGGAGGGCCAACGCTCACTCCGGCCCGCCCCTCGGGATGACTGTCTTTCTCAAAGGGCAGTTTGACAAGCAGCCCTGGAAGGCAACGGTGGACCAGATTCAATACGTCGGCAATCCAGCTGACAAGAAGAACGAAGGCATTCCAGATCTGAAGCTGCACTATGTCGTCTATACGATCAAAACGGAATCGCAGACGCCTCCTCCTGTGCTGGTCACTAACCAATTCGTCACGCGCGAGAGGTGGCAGCTTCACGATCCCAAATGGCTGCTCGTGCCCGCGGATGTCCAGCAGGTCGACATGCCCGGCATACCACCAAAGGGTAACCACTACGTTTGCTACGCCGCGACGGCGCCGACCCCGGTAACACAGCAAGTTTCCGTGGTCGATGCCTTCGATCAGAACAAGCCAGAGGTGTTGCAGAGTCTCGAGGCCAGGTATTTCTGCGTACCAGTCGAGAAGACGCGGCCGAACCATGACACCGAGCGGATCGTCGATGCCGAAACGCACTTGGCGGTGTATGCGATCGAGAACCGCAAGCATCGGATTCCGGCCAGATCAAACGATCAGTTTGGGCCGCGGAATCTCGACGTGGATCACAGTGAATTCCTGGCGGTGCCGTCGCTGAAGCATATTGATTGATCAATGAATGCGACTTCCGCCTTTGGCGCTGTGAGTGCGTTTTTGCAGTGCGCCGAGCCGAAGGCCCGGCGCGTGGTAGTCAGCGGAAAGTAGTGATCTCTGGGGTGTCGGACGCGGACGACCGTGGCCGGCTGCTGGCTCGGCTGCGATTCCGTTCCCCCACATTCGCCGAGAGAACGTGTCTTGAGCCTCGACCGGGGCGAATTTCCCTTTTCGGTCACTCTCAATACAGCGTGTCCGTTCTTCGTGCGCCGACTGGTGTCACGAGCAAATCCGCTCACAGCAACATAAAGGGAAGCCCGACGATGGCGAAACACGATGTGAAGTTCGAGATCCCTTCGGCAACGCTGGGTAATTCGGATGTCGTCTTCGAGATCAGGCGAGACGACAAGCTTCTGGGAAAGCTCGAGGTCTCAAAGGGTGCCATCGTCTGGGTTCGGAGTCATTCAAAAGGCGCGAAGTTTCGCCTGTTCTGGAAGGATTTTGACCTCCTCATGGAAGACAGAGGGGAGAAGGTCGGCGTGTAGCGCGTCATTCATGAAGCCGTAGAACTTATGTACTCATGGGAGGCATACCGATGGGGATCCCGAGTCGCGTCAGTGAACGCTTAGCGTCCGGTCTCAAACGATTTCAGCCAATCCTTGCGTCCGCGAAGTCGCGCGATGTGAACGAGTCTGATACTTCGATGATCGTCACCGACATGCTCGCGGACATCTTCGGCTACGACAAGTACAACGAAGTGACCCGCGAGTTGGCGATCCGCGGTACACACTGCGATCTGGCTACGCGCATCGACGGCAAACTACAGATACTGATCGAGGTGAAGGCGATCGGGCTGGAGCTCAAGGATGGTCACGCCAGGCAGGCTGTCGATTACGCGGCAAACCAGGGCGTCGAGTGGGTCGCACTGACGAACGGATCCGTCTGGCGTGTCTTTCGTGTTCTCTTCGGCAAGCCTATCGATACGGAATTGGTCCTGGACCTCGACTTTCTCGCGCTGAATCACAAGAGTGCGACCCAGCTGGAAAGCCTCTATCTGCTCACGCGCGAAAGTATGCTGAAGTCGGGTCTTTACGCATACCACGACCACCTGCAGGCCACGAACAAGTTCTACCTGGCAGCGATCGTCTTGAGCGATCCCGTCATCGACACGATCCGGCGTGAATTGCGCCGCGTATCGGAAGCGAAAGTCGACTCGGATGAACTGAGATCCCTGCTGCGCGAAGAGGTCATGAAACGCGACGTCTTCGAAGGGGAGAAAGCAGAGGCGGCGCAGAAGAAGGTGTCCAAATCCGCCGGCAAGATGCTTCGCATTCGGCGGGAAAGCGACGAGCAGCCATCGGAGGATGCCATTCCGCGGCTGGTACCTGCCCCGAGAGCGGAAAGTCAGTGATACCGACTTTCACCTGAAACAGCGGCGCCCCGTAGGCGCGGGGAAGAGCAAATTTCAGGACGCGCGCCGCTTCTGCACGCGCGGCTTGGGAACCGCCGTACGCATCGCGCGGATCGCAGACCGCAAGACGACGTTCACGTCCTCGGAGGACTGGAAGACCTTCGACACGTCTTCGTCGAGGACGATGAACGTCTGTTTGTAAACCTTCTTCTCACTCGCGAAGCGATTCGGCTTCATCTTCGTGTAGTCGAAATCGTAGTGAGGTCGAAGGTCGTCGTTCTCAGGAGTTTTCTTCTTCATGGCGTTTGCGTTCGCGCGCGTCTACGCGGCGGGCACTGATGATACGGAGGATTTCTCCGCGTTGGACGAAGCTCACCACGAGCAGTCGGCCTTCACGAGAATAACCGATGATCACCTCTCGGTGTTCACCGATGGAATGATCAGGATCGTCTTCGATGCGAGCGGTATCGTCATCGAACACAGTCTGCGCTTCGGCGAATGTGACTCGGTGCTTGCGGAAGTTGCTGCGTTCCTTCTCCGCATTCCAGTCGAATATCGTCACAGCGGTTGGATCCTCGCGAGCGGTAGCATCGTCCTGCACGCTACCGTCGTCAACCGGGAATGCCTGTCGGCGATATGCTGTCGAAGGACGTGGCTTGATATCCGAGGCGGACTCCGTCTCGTTCGTTTTGAAATCCCAACTGAAAACTGAAGGAGAACGTGTGAAGAAATTCTTGATTGGAATCCTGGCGCTCGCCGCGACGACGGCGGTGTTTGGTGCCGAGGGGATGTGGATGCCGCAGCAGATTCCGTCGCTGGCGGCGGAGTTGAAGAAGGCGGGGTTGAAGATCGATCCGCAGCGGTTCGCGGATCTCACGGGCGATCCGATGGGCGCGGTCATCTCGCTCGGCGGTTGCAGCGCGTCGTTCGTATCGCCCGAGGGGCTTGTCGTCACGAATCACCACTGCGGGTTTGGAGCGCTGCAGTTCAACTCCACGCCGCAGCGCGACCTCATCACCAACGGCTTCCTGGCGAAGACGAAGGACGAAGAGCTGCTGGCTGGTCCGGGATCGCGCATCTTCGTGACCACGAACATCGAAGACGTTACGGCCCGCGTTTCGGGCAACTTGCCGGCGTCGCTGTCGAACATCGATCGCGAGAAGGCCATCGATCGCAACGTCAAGACGCTCGTCGACGAGTGCGAGAAGCCGGGCGGCGTTCGTTGCCGTGTGGCATCGTTCTTCGAAGGCTCGCAGTACCTGCGCACGACGCAGATGGAAATCCGCGACGTCCGCCTCGTCTACGCGCCGGCCCTCGGCATCGGCGACTTCGGCGGCGAGACCGACAACTGGATGTGGCCGCGCCACACCGGCGACTGGTCGTACCTGCGCGCGTACGTCGGCAAGGACGGCAAGCCGGCCGACTTCTCGAAGGACAACGTGCCGTATCACCCGGCGCACATCCTCAAGGTTTCCACCGAGAGCGTGAATCCGGGCGACTTCGTCCTCGTGGCCGGCTATCCCGGCCGCACGTTCCGCTATCGCACGGGCGCGGAAGTCAGCAACATGCAGGGCTACGTTTATCCGACCACGGTGAAGTACGCGACGGATCTCAACAACATCCTTCGCGACCTCGGCAAGAACAACAAGGCGGTCGAGATCGCGAACGCCAGCCGCATCAAGGGCAACGACAACGTGCTGAAGAACTACACCGGCACGCTGACTGGCTTCAACAACTTCCACATCGTCGCGCAGCGGCAGAAGCGCGAAGCGGATCTGGCGAAGTACATCGCTTCGCATCCTGATGCGGCGAAGTACAAGGACGTGATGAATCAGATCAACGCGCTCGAGCAGCAGTCGATCGCGAATGAGCAGCGCGACACGGTGCTGAACTGGATCGTGCGCAGCTCGCCGATGCTGGCGCAGGCGTTCACGCTCAACCGTCTTTCGATCGAGAAGGCGAAGAGCGCCGACATCGATCGCGAAGCGGGATTCCAGCAGCGCGACTGGCCGCGCATCACGGAGGGGGTGAATCGGGCGCAGAAGAGCCTCGAACCGAACAGCGATCGCGCCGGGCTGCGTTACTTCCTCAACGAGTCGCAGAAACTTCCGGCCGGACAGCGCATCGCTCCGATCGACGAAACGATCGCGAAAGCGGGCGGCGTCGAGCCGTTCCTCGATCAGCTTTATGCAAATACCAAGATCGGCGACCTCTCCGCCCGCAAGGCGATGATGGATGAGACCACCGCGCAGCTGGCAGCGCGCAATGACGCGATGCTGAACCTCGCCGCGGCGATCACGCCGCTGTCACTCGACATCGAGCGCCAGCAGAAAGAGCTCGGCGGCGCGATGTCGCGTCTCCGTCCGATGTACATGGACGCGCTGCGCGCTTCGAGCGGCGGCCGTCTCTATCCCGACGCCAACGGAACACTGCGCATCACGTTCGGCAACGTCGCGGGCTACGCGCCGCGCGACGGCGTGGTTTACACGCCGCTGACGACGATCGGCGGCGTCCTGGCCAAGAACACCGGCACGGGCGAGTTCGACGCGCCGAAGGCGGAGCTCGACGCGATCCGCGCCAACAAGACGGCCGGGTACGTCGATCCGAAGCTCGGCACGGTTCCGGTCGATTTCCTCTCCACGGTCGACACGACCGGCGGCAACTCCGGTTCGCCGACGTTGAATGCCAAGGGCGAGCTGTGCGGCCTGCTGTTCGACGGCACGTACGAGTCGCTCGGCTCCGACTTCGTCGTCGATCCCGACATCACCCGCTCGATTCACGTCGATGCGGTCTACATGCTCTGGGTCATGGACGCCGTCGACGGCGCGCACAACCTGCTGCGCGAGATGAACGTCCCGGTGCACTACGGCAATGCGTCCACTCCGGCCACGGGGCGGTAGACGCAAGCAAGATCGTTTAGTTGTAAGTTCGGCGGCTCTGGGCAACCAGCGCCGCCGAATGTTTTTTACGCGGCGAGACGCCGAAGGCGCCGAATCTACGTCGCCGGATGGCGACTCGGAGGGTAGCCGGTGGTCGCCCGCGAAGCGGGAGACCACCGGTTAACGGCCGCGGGTGGTATCCGACCGCGGCAGCGGTCGCGGAGGGATTCACGGCGTCCGGTATTTGATCCGCGACCCCATCCGGGGTCGAATTCAAATCGCGCACGTTTTTCCGGCGGTCGCTCGCTGACGCTCTGACCGCCGGCTACCGTACTAGACGCCTCCGGCGTCGTAAATTGAGCGCGTTGCGTCTCTGGCGGCGGGAAACTGCATCCGCGCATCGGACGAATCGACAACTGACTGCCGAAACCTAACCATCTTGAAATCGTAAGTCCGCAATGCAGGCGGCGCCTTGGGCATCCAACGCAGCCGGCCGTGCCGGCCGGCTCTGCTATCATCGCCGCTCATTCGATGACACAGAAAAAAGGTTGGGGCTCGACGGTGGCCGGATGGTTCATCGTGCAGGATCCGACGACGGCGTCCGCTGACGACGGCTACAACCCCGATTCCGGCCTCTCCTCCGACGATGCCGTTCCGTCGTCCACTTCGCAGCCGCCGCTCGACGTCTTCAAGACTGCGCCCCCCGAGGCGCCGGGAGGGCAGGTCGATTTCGACAACGTCTTTGAAGCGGCCGGGATCGACTCCGAACAGCGCGAGCGCGTCAGCCGCACGCTGTCGCTGCTGACCGATCTTCCGCCCGGCACCGACGACGTCGTCAAAAAGCAGATCGTCATGGCCTCGCTGCGCGCGTTCAACGTGCCGGTGGAGAAGATCATCGAGAGCGGCGCGCAGGAGTTGCAGGCGCTCGAAGCGTACATTCGCGCCGGTGCCTCGGACGTCGAAAAGGTCACCACCGAGGCCGATCAGCGCATCAAGCAGCACGAAGACGAGATCGCCAAACTGAAGATCGTCATGCAGCAACGCGTCGAAGAGCAGAACAAAGTCATGGCGAGCTGCAACAGCAAAAAGCTCGAAGTGCAGAAGGTGCTCGAATTCTTCGGGCAGGAAGCCGTAGCGAAAGTCGTCCGCGAATCGCCGAAGCTCCAGGAACCTTCCCACTAGACTGCGAAAGGACCGACAGCCATGGGTGTGATTTCCCGCATTGCCAATCTCTGGAGAGGCTTTCTCTCGATCTGGATCTCGGACATCGAGAAGGAGCATCCGGAGATCGCCTACGAAAACGCCATCAACTCGATGGTCACAAAGTACGCGCGTCTCAAGAGCGCCACGGCCGCCATCATCCGTCGCCGCGAAGAGATCGACGAGCGCTATCAGGCCGCCACGAAGGAGCTCGCGCAGACCGAGGCCGAGCTGAATACTGCCGTATCGACGAACCAGGACGATCTCGCCGTCATCCTCATCCAGAAAAAGAATCAGCTCACCAACGACATCGCCGACATGAAGGGCGAGATGGAGACGGCCAAGAACGATGCCGACTCCGCGAAGACGTCGCTGCTCTCCGTGCAGACCGAGATCCGCAAGCTGAAAGCGGAGCGCGACACGATGCTGGCCAAGATGCAGTCGGCGCAGGCGCGCATCAACATCCAGGAACAGCTCGACGGCCTTTCCGTCGACGAGGAAGTGCGCGCGCTCGACACCGTTCGCACGCACATCAAGAACACGATCGCCGAAGCGAACCTCGGCAAGGAACTGGCCGACTCGTCGCTCGACTCGCGGCTCTCAAAACTTCGTTCCGAGGTCGGCGACGTGCAGGCGCGCGAAGAGCTGGCCGCGATGAAAGCCCGCAAAGCCGCGCAGCAGGGGCAGTCGCAGAAGACCATGTGATCGTAATGCTCGCGGCCCGAGGGCGCGATTACCTATCCCTCGACCACCGGACCAACTTCTGAGGAAGTGAGGAACTCATGCGTCTGACACCGTTTGCCAAAGCGTTCATCACCATCGTCATCCTGGGCGTCGTCGGCTACGCGGCCTGGCACTACAAAGGCCACGAGCTGCGCAAGTGGGCCACCGGCTCCGACAAAACCGCCACCGCGACCGGCACGGCGGACAACTCCGCCGACTTCAACGCGCTCAAGAATGCGCCGTCCGATCCCGGCCGCGACGCCGGCTCCAACGGCGTGCAGGCCGTCGGCCTCTCCGGCAGCGGCAAGCTGAATCGAACGCTGGTCGTCGCCATCAACACCTGGGCCGGTCACGCGCCGGGCATCGTCTTCAACGACGGACTCGAGTCCGGACCGGGATCGATGTACCGCAAGCGCTTCAACATGGACGTCAAGTTCGTGCTGATCGAAGACCCGGCCGCGAAGCTGGCCGCGTTCCGCAAGGGCGACGTCGACATCATGTGGAACACGGTCGACAACTGGGCCCGCGAGGCGTCGATCCTCGCGGAGAACAATCAGAAGGCGCGCTCGATCGTGATGCAGGACTGGTCGCGCGGCGGCGACGGCATCGTCTCGCTGGCGTCGATCACGTCGATCGAAGGGCTGAAGGGCCACAAGATCGCCTGCACGCAGTTCACGCCGTCGCACTTTCTGATCCTGTACCTGCTGTCGCAGTCAGGACTCTCACCGGCCGATCGCGCGGACGTGGAGAAGAACATCATCTTCACGCAGGACGCGCCGGCCGCCGCGGCCATGTTCAAGGCCAAGCAGGTCGATGCCGCCGTCACGTGGGAGCCGGATCTTTCCGCCGCCGTGACCGCGCGCGGCGACGAGGCGCACGTGCTCGTATCGACGTCTGCGGCCACCAACATCATCGCCGACACGCTCTGCGCGCGACAGGACGTGATCGACAAGGCGCCCGAGACGATGCGCGATTTCGTGCACGGCTGGTTCGAAGGCATCGAGATGATCAAGAAGGATCCGGCCGCCTCTTACAACATCGTCGGCCACGCGCTCAAGCTCGATACCGATACGGTCAGCGGCATGCTCTCCGGCCTGAAGCTGACGCCGTACGCCGACAACGCGCAGTTCTACGGCCTCACCGGCGGTAAGGCGCATTACGAGACGCTGTTCGATACGGCGTTCGTGATCTGGCGCAAGAAGGGCTTGGTCACGCGTCCGGTCGAGGCGAAGGATTGGGCGGATACACGCTTCATCCAGGCACTCGCTGCCGAATATCCCGGCGCGACGGTGAATGAGCCGAAGGTCGCGGCGAAAGCTCCCTCGGCCAGTGACCGCGCCATCATCAATAAACAGATCCAGATTCACTTCACGCCCGGCTCCGACGAGATCATGGCTGGTTCCGAGTTCGTCCTCGACGCCCTCGGCGAGACGATGACGTCGTTCGGCAACACGTACCTGCGCGTCGAAGGAAATACCGACGCCACCGGCAACGCGACGGCGAACCTGACGCTCTCCGAACGCCGCGCGCTGGCCGTGAAGAACTACGTCCTCAAGAATTTTCCGAACGTCGATCCGAACCGCTTCCAGACCATCGGACACGGTTCGAAGAACCCGATCGCCGAGAATCAGACCGAGGCGGGAAGGCAGCTCAATCGCCGCACGGACATCAAGGTCGTGCTGACGACGGATAAGTAAGTGGGGGAGTAGGGGTCGGGAGTAGGGAGTCGGAGAAAAGGCCGCGCAGGTTTTCGTCCTCCGACACCCGACACCCGACACCCGACACCTAAAAACATGACCCAGCACAAAGCGTCCATCTGGTCCATCCGTCAGCCGGTTCCCCGCGCGACGGCCACCATGCTCAGCATCGTGATGCCGGTGCTCGTCCTCGGCGTCTGGTGCGTGATCAGCTACGGCGGCCTCGCGCCGGCCGACTTTCTGCCGTCGCCGACGGAAGTCGTGCGCGGCACGCTGCAACTTTTCCTGCAGTACGACCTCTGGTCCGCGATCGTGATCTCGACGCGCCGCATCGTGATGGCGTTTCTGCTCGCCTCCGCCGTCGCGCTGCCGCTCGGCGTGCTGATGGGCGCCTTCACGCCGATTCACAATCTCTTCGAATCGATCATGGCGCCGCTGCGCTACATGCCGATCTCCGCGTTCATCCCGCTGCTGATTCTCTGGTTCGGCATTTACGAAAAGCAGAAGATCGCCTTCCTCTTCCTCGGCGTCTTCGTCTATCTGCTGCCCGTGGTCGTCTCTGCGATTCGCGGCGTGCCGGAAGAGCTGGTGCAGACGTCGCTCACCCTCGGCGCGAGCCGCATGCAGGTGATCCGCACCGTTCTCCTTCCGGCCGCACTTCCGGAGATCTTCGACTCCTTCCGCGTGATGAACGCAATCTCCTGGACGTACGTCATCCTGGCCGAAGCCGTGAACCCGGAGCACGGGTTGGGATACATGGTCGAACTGGCGCGGACGCATCAGAAAGCGAGTTGGTCGTTCGCCGGATTGATCGTGATCGGCGGCATCGGCATCCTCACCGATCAGCTCATCCGCACGGTGTCGATATTCCTCTTCCGCTGGCGGGAGGACGAGTTGTGAGCGACGAGACCCCGCAGAAGTCGACGCCGCAAGCCGGAGAGCCGGGCACCGTCGCCGTCACCGTCGAAGGAAAAAAAGGCGCGCCCGCGACCTACAAAGCCTCGCTCACCAGCGAGGCGCCGAAGCTGCGCATCAAAGACCTCGGCGTGACCTACATCGACCGCCACGGACGCTCCACCGAAGCGGTGCGTGAGGTGAGCCTCGACATCATCGACAAACCCGGCATCGGCGAAGTGGTCGTCTTCCTGGGCCCCTCCGGCTGCGGCAAATCGACGATCCTCAAATCGGTCGCCGGCCTCCTCCCGCCAACGCGCGGCGAAGTTCTGGTCGAAGGGAAGCCGGTCGAAGGCGTCGGCCGCGACCGCGGCATGGTCTTCCAGGCCTACACCTCCTTCGGCTGGCTGACCGTCCGCGAAAACGTCGAATACGGCCTCCGCCTGCGCTCGATGCCGCGCGACGAACGCCGCAAGCTCTCGGATAAATATCTGAAATCCGTCGGCCTAGACGAATTCGCCGACCACTACCCGAAAGACCTGAGCGGCGGCATGAAGCAGCGCGTAGCCATCGCCCGGACGCTGATCAATCAACCCAAACTAGTCCTGATGGACGAGCCCTTCGGCGCCCTCGACCCCCAAACCCGCTGGGGCATGCAAAGCCTCCTCCTCGACGTCTCCCGCTCCGAAGACAACACCATCCTCTTCGTCACCCACGACGTCTCCGAAGCCGTCTACCTCGCCGACACGATCTACGTCCTAGCCCCCCGCCCCACGCACATCCTCCACCGCATCGACGTCCCCTTCTTCGCCAACCGCGACATCGGGCTCAAGTCATCGACGGAGTTTCGGAACGTGGAGAAGAAACTGCTGGATTTGCTCTACTCGCCGGCGGGGTGAAGCGGGCGCGTGCGCGAACGCTCTCCGGCGCTCAGGTCGATGAGGGCGCTGATCGCACGGCCTAGCCACCCGGAGTGCAGCACGATCCAGTGCAGTTATCCTCTTCGAATCTCTTCAGTTTCTCGAGATATTGGAGGTAAGCGTTTGTCGGCCTCAGTGGGCCGACCGTTTTTTTGGCATGGGCGTTATGCAGCTTGGTTTTGTCGGCCGTTTTCGCGATCTTGGCGTAGAGATCGAAATGTTTTCCGCCGACGTGTCCGGGATGCGGATGGGGATCGACCGGAACACCGATAAAGTCGGGAGAATTTGCAAGAATCACCTCGGTTCCGGCCGGTACCGTAAGAGTGAACTCAGAGCCGTTGGGGTGGTGATGATCATCGAGAACGCGCGCCTTGATCGTGATTTCACCGGACTGTTTGTCTACCGTCCACCGCACGATCGGCGTTTTGTGGAGCAGCAGCGGCTGAAGGATGCCGCCGTGAATCACTACGTCGGCGATCGTGTCAGGATTCACGAGGTTGGGTACGAAGTCGGGATCCGCTTGCTGAAGCTTCGGAAGACCGTCCTCAAAGTCGACGCATTTGGCTGGAACATCGCTCTCGTCCGGGAATGTCAGTAGGGATCGGACGGGAATGCGAAACTCGACGAGTTGCCGGTCCTGGCCTTGCACTCTCACAATGCGGGGATCGGTGATCGCGCCTGGAAACCAGTTCGCCTTGTAGGGCACCTTCTCGATGAATAGGCTCGCGTAGTGCGGGGGATCGTGCTGAGTCCCATCCGGTAACAGCGCACGTTTTTCGTCCGCCTCGCAGCCGTCGAAATACATCAACCCCGAAAGATAAAACGTTGCCATGGATTCCTCTCCTCTTTGGTTTGACTTTCAATTGCCGATATCCTGGACCGCTGCCCACAACGACGCAGGTACATCGCCTCGACGAATGGATTCGAGCTGTGCTTCTCGAAGGGCTTCGCGCGGCGGAAGACCCTTGGCCAGGTACTGATGGAGTCGCGGAAAAAATATGGCGGACGATTCATCGCTGATCGGCCAAAGCGTCGCGATGACGGACGGCGCGCCCGCGGAGAGGAAGCCGTAAGCAACGCTGATCACGCCTTCGGCTGCCCTTCGTTCGCCGCGCGCCGTTCCGCATCCGGCCAGCACGATGGTCGAGTTGCTCCTGAAACGCAATTTCGCGATTTCGGCCACACCGACCCGACGCTCGTGGTCGTTGTTGCGGAGGACGATCGCCGCGGGATTGAACCCACGGTCGTCGCCGACCGCGTGCCCACCGAAATGCACAATGTCCGCATCAACGGCGCGGCGCGAGAGCTCCTCAAACTGATCGGAGCCTTGACGAATGCGAAAGGCCGCGGGGTATGCAGCGGCGATCATTCGCGACTCCTTCTCCACGAAAACCAAAGCCGACGCGCCCTCGGTGGCTTGCGATACGGCAATCAAGAGTGCCTTGCCTGGACGTTCGCCCGACTGGCCTCGCCGCTCGGACGTCGCAACGAATGCCGCCGCACTGGGCACAACCACGATTGCGTGCTCGGCGAGAAGGTCCGTGCCCGCGTCATCTCGAAGGGCGCTAAAAGCCACCATGGACGTCGCTGCATCAGTGACGAAGGCGATCGTTGCCGCTCCGCGAAGCTCCGAGGCGATGGGCGCGATCAGGTGCCGGTAGAGCGTTGCTGAGGTGGCAGCGTCGCTCACTGCGTCGCCGTGAAGCGAGCTGGTGAACGCTTCGACCTCTTGCACCAGCGCGCTGCGTGCGCAGTCTACGATCGTTGCCCGCACGCCCGAGGCGTCGGCGGTGAAGATCGTCAGGCGCGATGGCGTGGCGACATACTCCACGACCACGGACCGCGGTGGTAATCGCCGATAGTCGAGGATGGGTGAGCGGCCGTAGGAATCGAGTAGCGCGCGTGCACGCGCGCGCTCGGCAAATGCGAACGCCTCGTCCACCTGGCGGGCCTCAAGCGATAGCTCGATTCCTACGTCAAACAGCGCATCGGCGGCGTGGAACGCACCCCACCGCGCCTCGCCTTCCGGCAATGACTCGCGCTGTCGTTCCAGCTCCGCGATTCCGAGTTTCACGTCGGCCATCGCTCCCGCCGGATCGTGTGCTTCGCGGCGTGCGCGCGCTCGCTGCAACAATAAGCCGGGAAGGTTCCGGTCTCCTCGCGTCGGCTGAAAATCAATCGCCTCGGTCAGCAAGGCTACCGCTCTCGCGGGCGTCGTGCCGGAGAACATCGCTTCCGCTCGGCGCTGAGCGATTGTCAGGAACGCGCGGTGTGCTGGATCCCTCACTCGCTCGGCCGCCCGCTTCGCTTCGGCGAAATCTGCTCGCGATGCGGCTGTATCCCGAAGGCGGTCTCGCACGATGGCACGAAGGAACAGCGCATTGGGGAGCCGAACTTCGTCGTGCGCCCGCCCGGCCATGTCGATGTCAAGCGTCAGGAATGACGCTGCCCGTTCCCAGGCGCCGCTGACGATCGCTGCATCGGCGATCGAGGCCACCGTTTTCTCCCGAACCATGTCGGCCCGAGTACCCAGCGCATCACGCGCGGCGACGCGGTGTTTCCAAGCCGCGGACGGATTACCCATCCGGTCGTGGACGATCGCCAGCAACTCGCTCTGGATTGCAGCGTTCCCGGTTTCATGAATGGTGCCGAAAAGCGAGCGGCTTTCTTCATAGTAGCTGATCGCTTTTCCCCATTCGCCCTTCGCTGCGTGCGAGAGGCCGAGGTGCCAGAGGATGATGGCCCGATAGGCAATGAAGCCGGAGGAGGCCCCGGCGAGGAGCTCTTCGTGCTGACGTTGCGCCTCGTTTGGTCGTCCCTGATCGATCAATGTATTCGCGGCAAACAGCAGGGCGGGCAGCCGCATCGGACTCCCCGTTACCTCGAAACTCGCCGCCGCTCGCCGCAGCATTGCTTCCGCGTCGATGAGCTCCCTGCGGTCGAACGCGTTCAGTCCGTCAAGATAGAGCGAGTGCGCGGCGGCGAGCTGAGTCCGTCTTGTTCCCGAGGCCGCATCGATCGCCTCAATCGCTTTCTCCAGAAACACATCGCCGTTTCGGGTGACAGGAACCGCTAATTGCCGGGCCACTCGCAGATGCCGCTCCGCATCGCGCTCGTCTCCACGGATGACGGCGGAACCCCATCGGCCCAGAACAAACTTAATGGCCATGCCGCGCGCACCGAATGGATCGTGGGCTGTGAGTGATTGCGCGACTGCGGGATCGCTTGCCACACGGTCGTATTGCTGATCCAGCAGGTCGATAAAAGGACTCTCGCGAGTGAGTGCCGCGCGATGCGATCGTGCCTCATCCGCCCATGCCGTCGCCGTATCTACAGCTAGATATCGCATCCAGGCGACCCGCGCGTCGTCTTGGAACCCGAGGTGTTCGATGGCCAACGCGCGGTTGAAGAGCGCCTCGGGATAATGGGAATCGATCGAGAGAGCATGGTCCGCCGCGGTGAGCGCATCGGCGAGGAGCTCGGGCGCGTCACGGCGAAAGGCAGTCTCATAGTATGCCGCCGACAGATCGCTCCAAACAGCCGGCGCATTGGACGATGCCGACGTCTCCTTTAAGGTCGTCATCGCGCGGTCTGGGGCGCCCGCGAGCAACTCCACAAGACCGCGCCAGTGTTGAGACGCCACGGCGGCGCCTTCTCCGCGTGTTCCTTCCTCTTTTTCAAACGTGCGCCGTACAGTCTTGAAAGGCGCCCATTCCAGACCGCTCACTCGCGGCTCGATTGGGCGGGTGCTTCGAACCGATGGCGACAGGAGGCCAGCTAAGGACACCGGTGACGCCGGCGGACGGCGCACGAGGAAGACGATCAACAGGCTCGCAGTCGCAGCCGCAATCGCCAGAAGCGAACGAGGTTGCAACAGCCAAAGCTTCTCGGTTCGTTGCGGCAACAATGCCTCTCCAGACATCCGACTCGTCCCGATGCTTGAGACGGACGCAAGACGGAGTTTCTAGACGTCTTAAAGTTTCGGACCGTGAGAGGGAAGGATATAACGGACCCCGACGTCCTGCGTACGTTTCATCAGAGGCCCAGCATGTGGCCCAACCTCCCAAACGCCGCCGTCGGCAGCGACGCGTTCAGCATCGGTTCGGCGTCCTCTTTCCGCGTGGCTGGCCGGCATAGCCTGACAAGATTTCCTTCCCGTTTACGCGACTAGTAGAAGAGGAGCTTTCATGAAAAACCGTATCGCGATGCTGGTCGCATCTGTTCTTTCTGTGTCCGCGATGGCGCAATCGCCGGGGATGAAGCCGTTCGAGATCAACATGGATCGGGTGAGGGTGAGCTCGTTTGGCGGTAATTTTGGGACCACCACGACCTATCTGATTCCGACGTTGCGCCTTCGGGCGTCGGTGGCTGGGTCGGTGTGGGCGCAGAAGGGGGGTGCCAAGTCGCACGGCAAGTACTGGGTCAATGGCGCCGATCACGACTTGATGCAGGGGCTCGCGAAAACGTTGCAGGACGATCTCGTCACGAAGATGCGCGCGGCCGGCTACACCGTGCTGACTTATGACGACATCAAGTCTGATCCCGAGGTCGCGTCATTGGGCGCGGACAAGATCGATGCGCGGTACGGACTTCCTTCCAGCGGCGGCCTCGGCATGCCGGTCACGTTCGTCGATGCGTCGCCGAGCGATGCGCAGACGTTCTCGGCGCCGATTCAGGGGCCGGCCTGGTCGTTTCGCGGCATCGCCAAGGCTCAGAATCTCACCGTCATCGTTCCGGAGCTGACCTTCACCACGCCGCAGATGTTCGGTCAGACCGAGAGCCATGCCTGGGAGGACAAAGCGGGGATTTCGATGGACCCGACCATGATCTTCGAGGGCGCGATGGTTTACGGGCTGACGGCAAAAGGCGGCCCGGCCATCCAGGTGCAGCGCCATGGCAAACGAACCGCTGCCGACGTGGCGGGCACGATCGTCAAATCATCCGAGAACGACCTGAACGTGCACAACGTCATGGACTTCAAGTCGGGCGACTACGTCATGAAGCTCGACAAGACCGCATTCAGCGACGGCATCCTCCGCGTGGGCCTGGCGCTCAACGATCTCATCGTCGCGCAGGTGAAGAAGGACCACCATTGAAGTGATTCGTCAGTGCCGCACCGGCCTTCCTCGCGTCTCGGCAGGCTTGAGACTACGCGTGAGGAAATTCTCGACTTCGGCGAAGGCGGCGTCGGACGACCAAAAACTGCTGTCGTGATCGATGCCGTCGACTGTGCGCAGGGTGGCGTCGACGCCGGCGTGAGTCAGCGCGCTGTAGAGATTCTCCGACTGCGCGGGCGAGATGAAGCAGTCGGCGCCGCCGTGCATGAGGAGCATCGGCGGATTTCCTCGGCGGGCGTAGTGCGCGGGCGCGGCCGCTTCCGCGGAGGCGGGGCAATTGGCGGGGGAGCAGCCGATTAACAGCGCCGTGGGCGACGTGGGCGCGTTCCAGTCGATCGTGCTGCAGCCCAGAGAGTCGGCCTGCAGCGTGGCGGGATCGGCGATGCCGCTCCAGTCGATTACCGCCTGAACGGTGCCGCGCGTGCCGACGAGCGCGGCGAGGTGGCCGCCCGCGCCTGCGCCCCAGGCGGCGATGCGCTTCGGATCGATGTTCAGCGTGGCTGCGTTTGTGCGCAGCCAGCCGATGGCGGTGACGAGATCGTCGAGTTGCGCGGGAAACGGTGCCGATGAGGCGGGGCGATAGGCGACGCTCGCGACCGCGTATCCGCGGGCCGTCTCGCGAACCGCGGCAGCGTCGCCGGCGGCATCGTAGGAGGCGTTGCCCGGAATCCAGACGATCAGCGGCCACGGCCCGTCGCCGTTCGCCGGTGCGTAGAACGTGGCTCGGAGCGGAACGCCGTCGATCGTGGCGTAGCTGTAGTCGATCGGCGTGCGATAGGTCGGCTTCGCGGCGCGGGCAATCGTGACGGTCGCGCGCGGCGTGACGATCGATGCGCCATTCGGATTCGCCAGCTCCATCGCGAACGTCTGCTGTGAGGCGTGGGCGTTGCCGAGGATGTGGATCGGGATGGTGGCCGAGGTCTGGCCGGGCTGGAAGGTGAGCATTCCCTGCGCGGCGATGTAGTCGGCGCCGGCGATCGCGCTTTCATCGACGGTGCGGTAGTTGACGCTGACGACATCGGGCGACGCGGCGGAGAGCATCACCTGGACCGCGTCGTCGCGGGACTCGCTCCCGGCGGCGATCGTGGCGTTCGCGACGGACAATGCCGGCGCGATGATGCGCTGGGTCAGCATCTTGTCGGCGCGTTCGAAATCGCTGTCGCCGGCGTACGAAATGGTGAGCTCATGATCGCCGCCAGGCAGCGCGCCGACGTTCAATGCCGCCGAGCCGTTCGCGAGCGGCGCCTGCGCGACGATGCGGTTGTCTCTGCTCGCGTAGACGATGCCGCCGAGTGTCATGGACGGATGCGCGTGCGCGGCGACCTGCACGTTGAACGTGACCGCCACGCCGGCCGGAGAAGGATTCATCGGTGAATCGACGGTAAGGGTAGTGACCGCCTTCGCGACCGTCAGCGAAGCGGCGGCCGTCGCAGTTCTGAATGCTGCATCGCCCGAGTACGAGGCCTCCGCGACGTGCGCTCCCGCGGCGATGAGCGGAACGTTGATCGTGGCCGAGCCGCCGGCGAGCGGCGCCGTGCCGGCGGGTTGGTGATCGATCGATAGCGTGACGCTGCCGCCCGGTGTTCCCGTGCTGCCTGCATCGGGTTCGACAGCGACGGTGAATGGAATCCTGTCGCCGTATGCGGGATGCGCCATCGACGACGTGATGGTGACGTGAGGATTGCCTTTGACCACGTGGTGCACCAGCGGCGCCGAGGAGCTTGCACTGAACGAATCGTTGCCGGCGTACGACGCGGTGATGGAGTGATCGCCAGGATCGAGCGCCGTCGTCTTCAGCGTCGCGGTGCCATCCTGCAGCGGTACGGAGGCGAGCGTCGTCGAGCCGTCGAGGAATGAGACGACGCCGGTGGCAACGCCATTCGCGGACGTCACCGTGACCGTGAAGGTCACGGGCTGGTGCCATTCCGTCGTGTCGCGATCCTGCGCGATGGCCGTCGTCGTGGGCGCCGTGCTCGCACCTCCGACGACGCTCAGTACGACGTCGTTGCCGTCGCCGCCCTTGTATGTGATGTGAAGGGTGCGCTTCGTGCCGTAGCCGTTGTTGACCGTCGCTCCTTCCGGAAGGCCGCTGAACGCGCCAACAACCGGATCGTCGCCGTCGTTTTCGATCAGCGTCCACGACTGGCCGGGCGAGGGGGGAGTGATGAAGAAAAGCTGCAGCGTGCCTCCGAGCGAAACGGTTCCGGTGACCTCGACGCGGTCGGAAACGTTGTTGGCGGCATCGATGTCGGCGATGTACTTCGTCGAGATCGACAGCGCGCCGGTCTTCGACGTCGCTGTCTGATGCGGTGGTCCGCCTGCTTCTGGGTCATTGCTCGGAGTCCAGGAGCCTGGCGAGACTGTACCGGCGGTGACGGCGCCGATCGTCCCTTCGCCGCTCACGCGCGGACCATTCACCGAGGCAGTCGGATAGGAGCCGACGATATTCACCACTCCGCTGATCGTTCCGTTGAACGAGCCGCTGCTCTCGAGTGAGATGCCGTTGCCCGGCGCGGAGATCGCGCCGTTGCCGTCGAGCGCGCCGAGGAATCGCGCGACCCGGCTGGTCACGGTCAGCGTGTTGCCGTTCATGTCGACCGGCGCGTTGAAGATCGACGAGTCGGCTTGATCGACGCGGATCGAGTTGCCGAGCTTCAGCGGCGCGTTGCAGACCAGGCTGCCGGTGAAGCCGGCGTTGACGAAGTCGAGATCGTTCGTGAGCGTCAGAAGATTGCCGCTGATGGTGTAGTTGCGGTTGAACGTCAGGGTGCCGGGATTGAAGCCGGCCGGCAGGTCATTGGTGGAATCCTCGCGCGCATAACAGCAGGGCGGGAAGAGCAGCGGCTCGCCAGTCTTCGGCACTCCCTGCGGCTGCCAGTTTCCGGGATCCGACCACTTGTCGCTGTTCGATCCGATCCATGTTTTTGCTCCCGGCTGGCCTGCCGTCAGCACGACGTCGTTGCCGTCGCCGCCGTGATAACTGATCCAGAACGTGTAGTTCCCGGCGGTGATCGTCGCCCCTTCCGGAAGTCCCGCGAACGTTCCCTGCACCGGATCGGTGCCGTCGTTGTCGATGATCGGAAAGCGCATTCCGTCGCTCGGCGGCCAGAGACCGGCGATGGTCACGGTAAGAGTGCCTGCGATCGAGACCGGGCCGGTCACGAAGACCTCCTCGAGGTTGCCTTCCGGCTGGATATCGATCGCGTAATGCGACGTGATCGTGAGCGGACCGCTGTTCATCCACCACGCATCGTGCGGATCGGCGGGCATCCCCGGCTTCCATCGGCCGGGGCTGAGCTCGCTGGCGGTGATCGAGCCGAGAGTGCCGATACCGGTCAGCCGCGGTCCGTGAAACGCCGCGTTTGGATAGACGCCGGCGACGTAGGCGAAGCCTTCGATGGTGCCGGAAAACGATCCGCCGCCGATGAACGACGATCCCGGACTCTCGGCGTTGACCGTTCCGGCGCCGTTGAGCGGTCCGTTCAGCGCAGTTCCGTCCAGAGAGGCGAAGGAGATCGTTTGACCGTTGACATTGACGGCGCCGTCGATGCTCATGCCGTTGCCGGTGAAGCGGTAATCGCCGAGGAACGTCATCGATCCGACGCTGGTAAGGGAGGGGAGATCGAAGGTGATGTCGCGGTGCAGCGAGCTGGCCGGAAAGGTGAGGTCGTCGTTCGCCGCGGGGACGGCGGGAGGGCTCCAGTTGAGTGGATTGGACCAGTTGCCGTCGATGGTCCCGGTCCAGGAAATGCTCGCAGCCATGGCGCGACCGGAGAGCAGCACTGCAAGAACTGTCACGACAACGGTTCGTTGCATCTCAACCTCCCGAGGACTGCGGTTCGTCGGAGGCTGCAAAAAAAGGACCGGCTCAAGTAGGGCGTTGATGTCGTTCCGAGCTTCTCGCCAGCACGCGAAGCCCGCCGCTACCCCGAAACGGCGTTGTTGAACACGATGCGCATCACGCCGGAGGCGCTGCCGGAGTCGTTCGACGCCGCGGCCGCCTGCGTGTCGGTCGTAATCGTCGATCCTGTCGCGTAGCTTCCGCCGCCGCCACCGCCGGAACCTTTGGTGGTTTCGTTCACCCCGCCGCCTCCGCCGCCGTAGCCGCCACCGCCCGCGCCTCCATCACCGTCCGAGTTCCCCCCTCGGCCGGTAGTCTGATATCCGGCGTCGACAGCGGAGCCGTTCGTGAATTCTCGCAACACGTCGGAGCCGGTACCGCCGTAGCCGCCGATGCCGTCGGTCGACCACTGGTCGGCCAGCTTGGCCGCCTGGTTCCCGGAATTTCCGTTGTGGCCTGGGCCGCCGCCGGAATCACCGCCGCCGATGACGCCGGAGCCGTTCACGGCGGACGAGCTCGATGCGGCGTTGGCGATTCCTCCCGCGCCTCCATCCTCACCATGGCTGGTTCCGCCCTCGCCGCCTCCACCGCTGCCGCCCGCGATGACCACCACATTCGCGATCGTCGTCGGCCACGCGCTGCCGGTAAACATGATCGTGGACGCGCCGCCGTCGCCGCCGCCGAGATCGTGGCTGCCGTTGTCGCCGAGGTAGTAGCTGACGACGGTCGTGCCGAACGTCGATTTGAAACCGGAGAGAGAGGTCACGGTTTGCGCGAATCCGACCGCGCCCGGGCTGCCGCCTTTCTCGATTTCGTTCTGGCCGTAGCCGCCGGTCGCGCCGAAGGCCTGGATCCACATCGACGTCGAGTCGGTCGCGCCGCTGGCCTCTTTCAGAACATCGGCGAGGTCGATCGAAGCAGCAGTCGTAGGCAGGTCGATCTGCGTCAGCGCGCCCCAGATGCTCATCACGGCGCCGCAATCCAGCAGCCGAACTTCCGGTCCGACAATGACGGCGGCCGAGGCGATTTCGACCGCACCGGCACGATCGACGATCGAGACGAATGCGCGATAGCGGCCGTGCGGCAACGCGAAGCCGTGGCGCGGCACGTCGACGATGCGCGGCCCCGCCACGAGACGGTCGCGATGATCGACGACCCAGAAGCGATAGTGCTCGATCGCGCCGATTCCGCCGCCCGAGGCGCGGGCATCGAGATCAATCCAATGCGAGAGGCGCGGATGCGTTGTCGCGCGCAGAGATGCTTTGAGAGGCTCGCAGCGAAAACCGCCGAAACGGCCGGAAAGGGATTGAGGTACCGAGACAGGTAACCACATCTTCGCCTCCTTCTCGATGTATGGGGATTGCCGAAGCGCGGATGTTACGCGGTTTTGAGCGGCATCGCCACGCCCTCCGGACGGCCGGGAACGTCCTGCCGGTACAATCCCCGCCGTGGCTGATCCCATCAAGCCGAACCAGGCAGGCCTGCCGCCTCCGAAGTTGGCGCAGGCTGTGCGCGATACGGCGAAGGACATGGCGAAGGAGGCGATCTTCGAGAAGCGGCCGTACCTGAAGATGGCGTTCTCCAATCCGTACAATCTTTCGCTCCTCGGCGGGGCGCTGGCGGCGTCGGTCCTCACGTTCAATCCGATCCTGGCGCTCGGTGCGCTCGGGGCGGAGGCGATCTGGTTGCTGCACGGGCCCGACAATCCGACGCTGCGCCGGCTGCTGTGGGATCCGCGATTCGAAAAAATCCGGCTGGCGCTGGAAGAGCAGGATCGCAATGAGCGGATGAAGACGCTGCCCGAGGAGCAGCTGGCGCGCGTGGAGCGGTTGGTGTCGCGGCAGCAGGACATCAACCGGCTGGCGTCGCAGAACCCGTCATTCACCGGCGATCTGTTGCGCGGGGAGTTGATCAAGACGCGCAAGCTCGTCGACTCGTTTCTGGAGATGGCGCTGACGTGCAGCCGGTATGAGAACTATCTTGCCGACATCGATCTCGATTCGCTCGAACGCGACTGCGAACGCTGGCGCGCCCGCGCGGCGGCGAAAAATGCGACGCAGCAGGAGCGCGACATCGCCGGAAAGAATCTGGCGGTGATCCTGAAACGCCTGGAGAAGCTCCACGACATCCGCAACTACCTCGGCGTGGCCAAGGGACAGCTCGACCTGATCGAGAATTCGTTCCAATTGATCGCCGATCAGATCGTGACGATGCAGTCGCCGGCGGAGTTGTCGGGACAGCTCGACGACTTGCTCGATGGAGTGGAGTCGATCCGGCAGACGGCGGTGGATACGGAGAAGATTCTGCACGCGATCGAGGCGTGAGGATTCACAGAGCACGGGTTCACGCGGAGATGGGGAGAGGCGGAGAAAAGTAGAGAGATGGCTGACAAAACGTTGCCTGCGTGGGCTGAAGACCTTCGACGCCGTTATGTGCGCGGGGAAGCATCCGTGTTCGTTTTGCATGGCAATGTGTATGACGCTGTGATCAGCGGCGGGGAGACGCTGAGCATCACCGAGTTTCTCGGCAACACGCTTTTGCAGGAGACGAAGGACACCGTCGTGGTCTACAACGTGGCCACCGGCGTTCGGTTTTTGAAGCGCGCGAAGGGCGTGGATCATCTCGATGATCTGCTGCTCCCCGAGGACAAGACGCGGGCGCTGGCGGCGATCGAGCGGCTGTTGATCGCGTCGACGAAGACGGCGGTCATCCTCGAATATGCGGAGGCGCTGGCGCCGGCAGGCGATCCGAATTTCCAGAGCGAGTCGGATCGCGGCGCGGTCGTGACGCTGCATCGCTGGTCGTTTCTGCCGGAGATCGAGCACACCGACAACATCGTCATCCTCGTCTCGGAAAATCTCACCGATCTTTCGTCGAAGCTGATCTCGAATCCGAAAGTGGCGGTCGTCGAAGTGCCGATGCCTGATCGCGATACGCGTCGCGCCGCGGCGCTCATCGCGGACGACCAGCTCAGCGCGAAGGAAGCCGATCGCTACGCCGAAATCACCGCGGGTCTCAAGGCCATCCAGATCATCGCCATCCTCACGCCTGCGCCGCGAAGCGAGAGCGAGGCCGCCGAGCGCGAGGAGTTCATCGCCCACCTCCTCGGCGGCAGTGACGCGAAAGAGCGCGCGAAGAAGCTGGCCGCGCTGACTTCAGGATTAGGCCAGGACGAAATCGTCAAGCTGCTCGCTCCCGGTGCGCAGCCGGTGGAGAAAGCCGTCGCCGATCGCGGCGACCGCGCGCGGCAGGAAGTCGATCGCCTCATCGCCAGCCGCAAACGCGAAATCCTGGAGCGCGAATGCTTCGGATTGATCGAGTTCGTCGTGCCCGCCTTCGGCTTCGAAGTCGTCGGCGGCATGGATGAGGTGAAGAAGGATCTGCTGGTGATCGCCGGCAGCATTCGCGACGGCCAGACCGCACGCGTGCCGATGGGCATTCTCTTCACGGGACCGATGGGGACCGGCAAAACGTTCGTGGCCGAGGCCTTCGCGCGCGAGTGCGGGCTGACCACGATCAAACTGAAGAACTTTCGCTCGAAGTGGGTCGGCGCGACCGAGGGCAATCTGGAGAAGATCCTCAACGTCATCCGCGCCATCGGGCAGGTCGTGGTCATCGTTGACGAAGGCGACCGCGCGTTCGGCAATACCGATGGCGATGGCGACGGCGGCACGTCATCGCGCGTCATCGCCCGCATCAAAGAGTTCATGTCGGACACTTCGAACCGAGGACGGATTCTTTTCCTGGTGATGACGAATCGTCCCGACAAGCTCGACGTCGACCTCAAGCGCGCCGGTCGCCTCGATCGCAAGATTCCGTTCCTCTACTCGCAGACGCCGGAGGAGGTGGAGAACATCGCCCGCGCCGTCGTGCGGAAAAATCGCATCAACACGGACGTCGACTTCGCCTCCATTCGCGATGCCTTCTCGAAGAAGCTGGTCGGCTATTCGAACGCGGACGTCGAGGCGGTGATCCTGATGGCCAACGACGACGCGGCGCGCGATTCGTCGACGACCGTTTCGGCCGATCAGTTCGTGGCCGCGGCCGCCGATTACTTCCCCAGCCGCGACACGGAGCTGCTCGAATACATGGAGCTGCTCGCCGTTTTCGAATCGTCGAGCAGGCGGCTGCTTCCGGAAAAGTACGCGCACATCACGCCGGAGGAGCTCGACCTGCGGCTGCGGCAATTACGGCTCACGGTCGGCGATCGCAGATAGCGGCGCTTCGGCTATAATCGCGCCCCCTCAAAATATCCGGGACCGAGGTCCCGTCCGACCATAAGGAGCATCCCGATGTCCGGCCACAGCAAATGGAGCACCATCAAGCACAAGAAAGGTGCGGCCGACGCGAAGCGCGGAAAGATCTTCACCCGCATCCTGAAAGAAATGACTGTTGCCGCGCGCATGGGCGGCGGCGATCCGGCCGGCAACCCGCGCCTGCGCGCTGCCGTGGCCGAGGCCAAGGCCAACAACATGCCCAAGGACAACATCGAGCGCGCCATCAAGCGCGGCAGCGGTGAGCTCGAGGGCGTGGTCTACGAAGAGCTGACGTACGAGGGCTACGGCCCCGGCGGCGTCGCGGTCATGGTCGAAACGATGACCGACAACACCAATCGCACCACGCCGGAAATCCGCCACATCTTCGAAAAGTGCGGCGGCAACATGGGCACGCCCGGCTCGGTCCGTTTCCAGTTCGAGCGCAAGGGCTACTTCGCAGTCGAGAAGAGTGCGGTTTCCGAGGACAAGCTGATGGAAGTGGCGCTCGAAGCGGGCGCCGACGATCTGCAGAGCGGCGATCCCGAGGTCTTCGAGATCTACACGTCGCCCGAGGCCTTCGAGCAGGTACGCGAGGCGCTGGAGAAGAACAAGATTCCGACCGTCGAAGCGAAGATGGGTCAGATCGCGTCGAACTCGATCAGCCTCGACGAGCAAAAGTCAAAATCAATGCTGCGACTGATGGAAATGCTCGACGATCACGACGACGTGCAGAACGTCTGGACGAACTTCGACGCGCCGGATGAGGTAGACGAAGAGTAGTTCGCGCTCGTTTTCTCCATCGTCGATTAGGACTACTGTGGCCGAGGCGCTCGTGCGCGCCGGCGGTTTCGCGCGCCGGTCCCCCAAACCTTCTCCGACGATTTTCGTCTTACCATCCCGACTGCTTCGATGAAGATCCGTGCTCAGCTGGTGCTCGCCTGTTTTCTCCTCTCGGTTCTGCCGCTGAGCGTGATCGTCATCTATTCGTACCGGTCGTCGCGGAGCGCGCTGGAGTCGGCGTATCGGAAGGAAGCGGATGCGCGGACGCGGCAGATGGACCGGCGTCTGGCGACGATTCGCGGCGATCTGCAGCAGCGGCTGGCCGAGGTATCGGCGCTGCCGATTCCGGCCGGGGCGGCGGATCGCACGCCCGACGTCGGCAACATCCTGCTGACGATGGGCGACGCCGCGTCGCTCGTCGACTCGCTCGAAATCCAGCCGATGCGCGTGGCCGTGCCGCAGGTGAAGGCGATCGTGCAGGAGGCCGTGCGCCATGCGCCGCAGGCGAATCCGAATGCGCCGCCGGGCGTGCAACAGCCTCCTGCGCCGACGCCGCCGCCGCAAGCCGAGGAAGCGGCGGAGGCGGATGACGAAGCGGACGCGGATGCAAACGAGGCGCCCGAGTCGCCGGAACCGGTCGTCATCGCCATTCCGCCGCCGCCGAAGCTGCCGAAGTTCACGATGTCGCCGGAGCAGCGCGCGCAGATCAACGAGATCTCGATGCTCGGCACGAAGCTCGGAACGAGCGCGCAAACGATGCCGCCCGAGGAGCGCATCGCGGCCGAGAAACGAATCCAGCAGTTGCAGAAGGATCTCAATGCGTCGTTGAAGGCCGCGCAGTCGCAGTGGCGAGAACAGTTCGACGTCGCGCAGAAAGAGCGCGATCAGTACTTCAACTTGCGGCAACAGCAGCGCGACGCCGCGCTCGCGGCGCGGCAGCACGCGCGCGACGGTGAACGGATGCGGCGCGACGCGGAGAGGAAACAGGCCGAGGCCGCGCACCCCGCTCCGGCGCCGCTCGCGGCCGCGGCGCCAGCCCTCGCGACGACGACGGAAAACGTCATCGTCAAGCGCAAGCTGACCGAGGCGGAGAAGCAGCAGCTCCGGCAGCGCGAGCGGCAGGCCACGCTCATCTTCGGACAGAAATTCAACTTCCCGCTGCGCAAAGAGGGCAACATCGTCGGCCACATCTCGGCGCAGGTGAGCACGCCGGAAGTGGTCCGCCGCGTTCTGGGCGTGCACGGCGATGACGCGGACGAGATCACCTTCGCCGTCGACCGCGACAACAACGTCTACACGCGCACGCCCGACGACCGCAAAACGCTCGACGGCGCCGGCATCACCGACCGCGTTCTGAAGAATCGTCCGCTGAATGACATCAAGGAATGGATCGTGGTGATGTCGCGCGATCCGCAGAGCGGGCTGCGCGTCGGCGTGGCGCGGCCGGTGGGCGACAACCTCGAGGAGCTGCGCAAGACGGCGGGGAAGAACTTCGGTTACGGCATCGCGCTCATCTTCGTCGCGCTCATCGGCATCGTGCCGATCGCCAATCACATGACGCGCGACGTGAACCTCGTCACGCGCGGCGCGGAACGGATTGCCCAGGGCGATCTGATGACGCGCCTGCCGGTGAAGTCGAACAACGAGATCGGCCAGCTGGCCGCGGCCTTCAATCGAATGGCGCAGGATCTGAGCCTGCAGCAGCAGACGATCGTCGAGCAGGAGCGCACGCGCAAGGAGCAGGAGATTCAGCAGCGCATCCTGGAGCTGGAGTACGACCGCAAGTCGCTCGACCTCGAAGAAGCGCGGCGCTTCCAGCTGTCGATGCTGCCGAAGACCGTGCCGGCGCACGAGCATTTCGATGTGGCGGTCTTCACGCTGACGGCGGCGGAAGTCGGCGGCGACTACTACGACTTTCATGTGTCGCCGAACGGCGTGCTGACGGCGACCGTCGGCGATGCTACCGGCCACGGCGCGAAAGCGGGAACGATGGTGACGGTGGTCAAAGCGCTCTTCGCCGGTTACACGCCCGAGGTGATGCCGGCGCAGTTCCTGCGCGACGCTGCCGAAAAAGTGAAGCGCATGGACCTCGGCCGCATGGCGATGGCGCTGCTGCTCGCTCGCTTCGATCGCGACCGCCTCACGGTGGCCTCGGCGGGCATGTTGCCGGGGTACGTCCATCGCGCGCGCAACGGAAAGATCGAGGAAGTGGCGCGCGGAGCCACACCGCTCGGAACCCTCGGCGCCGACTATCACGACGTCTCAATCGATCTCAACGCCGGCGACACGGTGCTCTTCATGACCGATGGTTTCCCGGAGCTGCAGAACGCGAACGGCCAGCAGCTCGGCTACGCCGCCGCGATCGACGAATTCGTCGCCGCCGCGAAAGCTGCCACCGCGGATGACGTGATCGCCTCGCTCGCCGCGGCCGCGAAGCGGTGGAACGGTGAGCGGCCGCCGAACGATGACGTGACGTTCGTGGTCGTGCGGGCGCGTTGACCATAAAGAAAACCTTTTTCACGCGGAGGCGCGGAGACGCGGAGAAAGGAAAACCTCCGCGACTCCGCGACTCCGCGTGAAACGGTTCTCTTTTCCGCGTGAGACAATCCGCGCGGTGTCGCCCCGCGTTTCGGTCATCATCGCTACGTACAACTGGAGCAGCGTTCTCCCGTACTCGATCGGCAGCGTGCTGCGGCAGACGATGCACGATTTCGAGATTCTCGTGATCGGCGACGGCTGCACGGACGACTCCGAACAGGTGGTCGCGTCGATCGGCGATCCGCGAATCCGCTGGATCAATCTGCCCGCGAACACGCGCCATCAGAGCGCTCCAAACAACGAAGGACTCCGACAGGCTCGCGGTGACTTCATCGCCTACCTCGGCCACGACGATCTCTGGCTTCCGCATCATCTGGAAGCGCACGTTGCCGCGCTCGATTCGTCCGATGCGGCGATGACGTATTCATTGCTCGTCAGCGTATCGCCCGACACGCCTGAGCCGAGGCCGGTGAGGCCGCGACCCGAGGACGGCGCGTGGTCGCCACCGTCATGCACGGTGCACCGGCGTTCGGTGACGGAGGCGCTCGGAGGATGGCGTGACTATCGCGAGCTCGCGGTCACGCCCGAAATCGACCTGTGGCGGCGCGCGCGCAGTGCCGGTTTCGAATTCAGGTTCGTGCCGCGGCTCAGCGCGATCAAGTTTCCGGCGTCGACGCGGCGCGACGTCTATCGCCGGCAACCGAGCGATGAGCAGGCGATGTGGAGTGAACGCATTGCCTCGGAGCCCGATCTCGAAGCGACACTGCTGGCTCGCATCGTGGCCGAACGCACCGTCCTTCGGACCTTCACCGATGGCGAGCTTCTCCGGCAACTCGTTCCTCAGCTGTTCGGGCGCCTCGTACGGCGCCTGCGTCATCCAACGGTGTTGCTCGCAACGCTCTGGCCGCGGAAGGGCGCGTTCATCAACCGTGTTCGCCGTTTCAAAGGTTTGTAATCGAGGAGAGTGAATGCTTCCTGGCGCGCGAAAAGATCCGCAGTTGGTGACGAAGGACTGGCAGAAGATCGAGGAGCAGATCGAAGGCATCGTCGTGCGTGAAGTCCTTCACGTCCCGCGCGACCACGGCATCATCACGGAGATGTTCCGCACGGAGTGGGATCCGACCGGCCTGCCCGTCGTGCACATCTATCAGTCGCGTCTTTTTCCTGGCGCGATCGGAGCGTGGAGCTGTCACGCGAAAACGGTCGATCGCCTTTTCGTCAATCAGGGCAATCTGAAGGTCGTGCTCTTCGACGGACGCGAAGAGAGCCGTACCTATCAGCGCGTCGTCGAGCTCTACGTGGGCGATGCGCGGCCGGCCTTCGTCATCCTCCCCGCCGGCGTCTGGCACGGCCTGCAGAACCTCGGCGCCACCGACGCGCTGGTCATCAACTATCCGACGAACGCCTACAACTACGAGGACCCCGATCACTACCGCCTGCCGTTCGACTCGCCGGAGATTCCGTACACGTGGACGACGAGCGGCGCATCGCGGCTGCGTTCGGACGCGAAGTTGTCATCCTGAGCCGCCGAAGCCTTCGGAGCCGAAGGCGGAGAGGCGCAGGACGGTGAAGGATCTCAAATTGCGCTGAATTCGCTGAAACCCGGTTTCAGCTCAGGTTGCGTAACTCGAGATCCTTCGGCGTCCTCCGGCATCTACGCCTGCGGCTCCGTGCCTCCGGCGGCCTCAGGATGACATTGCGATACAGTGCGCGCCCATGCCGACACCGTACGAAAGCGCCAAACTCATCCTGCAGATCTTCGAAATGCGCCGCGAGACCGTTCTTCGCGAGGCGCGGTTGTGGTTCGTCCGCGACTTCAATCCCGAGACTATCGATGACGTGAAGGCCGCGCTGGCCGGGCCGCACAATCCACACGTGCGGATGGTGGTCGGCTATTGGGACATGGCCTGCTCGCTCGTCACGCACGACGCCATCGATCGCGAGATGTTCCTCGACGCGAACGGCGAGATCTTCGCCACGTTCGCCAAGTTCCAGCATCTGCTTCCGGAGATCCGCCAGATCGCCGCCGGTCCGGGATTCGGAAAGCACATCGAGAAGGTCGTGATGTCCGTGCCCGGCATCGAAGAGCGGCTGGAGATGTTGCGTCAGCGCTTCCGGGCCATGGCCGCAGCCGCCGCGGCAAAAGATCAGAGTTGATTCTTTACGAACTCGGCCAGCGGTCCGACGGACTTGCGCATCAGAAATTCGGAGTAGCCACGCACGATGTAGTCGTCCAGCTCGCCGACGAGTTTGTAGCCGAGGCGTTCGTAGAGCTGGCGGGCGCGGGGATTGATCGAGGAGACGCAGAGAAAGACGTTCGGGAACTCGGCGAAGATCCGTTGTTCCGCGAAGGCGACGAGTTTCGATCCGAGGCCGCTGCCGCGGGCATCCGCGGCGACGCAAACGACCTGGATGTAGCCGACGAACGCGCCCTGCGTGACGATTATGATGAAGCCGCGCGCAACGCCGTCCTCGCGCGCGACCCAAACGTCGCCGGCCGGATTCGTGACGCGCGCCAGGCATTGCTCGAACGTGCGTCCGAAGAAAATCCACGGGTCGCTCGTGGACATCATCTCCGCACACGCGCGCGCCTCGGCATCGCCATTCAGCCGTCCGATTTCCAGCTCTTTCATTGCGTGCGAGTCTACGCGATGATGCGCGGATGAAAAACGCGGGACGTCCTCAAGCCGGCGAATACGCCACCTACTATGGGCGCTACATCGATCTTGCGACGGAAGACGACGTCGTCGCCGCGCTCGACGCGCAGTCGCACGAGACGGCCAAACTCCTCGGCGGGATCTCCGAGCAGCAGGCCGCGCATCGCTACGAGCCGGACAAGTGGAGCGTGAAGCAGCTCGTCGGACACGTAATGGATGCCGAGCGGATCTTCGCGTATCGAGCGCTCTGCATTGCCCGCGGCGATACGACGCCGCTGCCGGGATTCGATCAGGATCCGTATGTCGCCAATGCCGCGTCCGACGATCGTCCGATCGCCGATCTCGCCGAGGAGTTCGCGACGGTCCGCAAGTCCAACGTGATGATGCTGCGCGCCCTGCCCGCCGAGGCGTGGGATCGCATGGGAGTGGCAAGCGATAATCCGATCAGCGTCCGTGCGCTGGCGTTCATCCTCCTCGGACACGAGCGCCATCACCTGCGCATCCTGCGCGAGCGCTACCTCGGCAACGCTACGCCGCCACGTACCGCATGACCGCGACGTAGTGGCACGCGCTGCCGCCGATCACGCAGAGGTGCCAGATGCCGTGCATGTGCGCGACGCGTTTCGACAGCGCGAAGAAGACGATGCCCGCCGTGTAGATGGCGCCGCCCGCGGCAATCCAGAAGATGCCGTTCGGCGGCATGGCCAGCCGCAGCGGCTTGATGGCCACGACGACCAGCCATCCCATCAGGACGTAGAGGACGACGGAGACCGGCCGGTAGCGGTTGGGCAGCAGGACGTCTTTCATCACGCCGGCGATGGCCAGCGTCCAGACGATGCCGAACAGCCACCACCCCCACGCTCCGCGCAGCGTGATGAGCGTGATCGGCGTGTACGTTCCGGCGATGAGCAGATAGATGGCGCAGTGATCGAAGACGTGGAAGAGCTGCTTCGCCTTGCCGCGCAACGAGTGGTAGAGCGTCGAGCTGAGGTAGAGCACGATCATCATCGCGCCGTAGATGGCGATCGCGGTGACGGTGGTGGCATCGCGATCGGCGACTGCGCGGATCGCAAACGCCGATGCGGCGATCGCCAGCACGCTGCCGGCGATGTGGGTGATGCTGTTGAATCGTTCGCCGGCGTACATGGGTGGGAATCGTAGCGCCGCCGGCCCGGCGGCTGGACCGCCAGCGGCTCGCTGGCAGTTTTCGTTTTACCTGCCGCCGAGCCGGCGGCGGTCCAGCCGGCGAGCCGCCGGCGCTACGGTCTGTGCCGCATTAAAACGGTACTTCGTCGTCGTCTTCGATCTCGGCGCCGCGTCCGCCGCCGGCGGGTGCGCCTGCAGGCGCGGACTTGCGATAACCACCGCCGCCACCGCCGCTGTAGCCGCCTTCGTCGTCGCCCTTCTTGTCGAGCATCTGCATCGTGTTGGCGATGATTTCGGTGCGGTACTTCTTCACGCCGGTTTCCTTGTCGTCCCAGCTATCGGTGCGGAGGGAGCCTTCGATGTAGACCAGCTTCCCCTTGCGGAGGTATTGCCCGCAGATCTCGGCCAGCTTGCCCCACACGACGATGTTGTGCCACTCGGTGCGTTCCTGTTTGTCGCCGTTCTTGTCGGTGAAGCGCTCGTCGGTAGCGAGCGAAAACTTGGCTACGCTGGTGCCGCTGGGGATGGAGCGCAGCTCGGGATCTTTGCCGAGGCGTCCGACGAGGATGACTTTGTTCACTGTTCCGGCCATTGATTTCTCCTGTTCGTGAATCTTCGCGTGCGAGAGATGAGGCTCCCGTTCGTCGTGTGGTGCCGCGCATTTTATGCGAGCCGCGCGATGCCGTGCGCTTTTCTACCGTGCGTAGAAATCGGCGAGTCTAATGCACCGCGCGGCGCCGGAGAGGCGCGGGCGGAGAGGGCGCAGGCGCCAAGGTGAACGCTGGCGAGTCGCCACCGCCAGGCGTCGGATTGTGGGCAAGGAAAGTTCCGCCGTAGGCCACTGCGAGGGTCGCCTGCGCTGGTGCGAGCTGCACCTCAAAGGGCGACACGTAGACAGTCGACAGGTCGATGCCATCCCATCGAATGACAGTGTTCGGCACGAATCCGACGCCTTGGACAGACAACGTCGGTGTCTTCGTGGCCGGATCGGATACTTTCGGCATGGCCGTGATGACCGGCGCCGGGTTGATCAGGTTCACGCGTGCGATTGCCAACGGCAGTCTCGGCTCGGCAGGCCCGCATACATCGAAGCAGATGTTGGGATTCCTCTCGAGCGTTGCCCAGATGTTGCCGTCGGGTCCGGCCGTCAAATTATTGATCCCGGCTACATCCGTAGAAACTGCGAGTGTGCGCATCGTTCCTGTTGATGACACGCTGCCGATCATGTGGTCGTAGGTTCCGAACCAGACCTGGCCATCGGGTCCGTACGTGATCGACGAGATGTCGGCGTACCTTCCGCCGTTGACGCGAGGTGCTTCGTAGAGTCCCGTGACGGATGCGGCGGACATACTTGCCATGTGGTCGCCTTGATTGAATGCCAGCCAGAAATTCGTATCAGGTCCTTTGGTGATGCGTATGGGACTGCAGCAGACGCCAAGCGCAAACTCGGAAATCTGCCCACCCGGAGAAACGACGCCGACCTGGCTCAAAGGATATTCGACGAACCAGACGTTTCCGTCGGCCCCTGCCGCCATCGATAGCACTTGGATTGGTTTCGCAAGCGGAGTGAGTGTGACCGCTCCCGTGGCCGTGTTGAGACGGCCAATTCCGCTGTAGTACCCAAAAAACACCTGGCCCGAACCGGCCGCCACGCTCAGCGGTTGCATGGAGGGAATGTCGTACGTCGTGACTGTTCCGTTCATGTCGATCGATCCGAGGCCGCCGGTGCGCACGAACCACATCAGGTTCGATCCAGCGGCGATGTCACCCGGAGTTGACATGCCTGAATAAACAGAAAACGTGGTCACCTCGCCACGCGGAGTAATACGCCCGATGGCCTCGTACGACGTGAACCAGAGGTTCCCGTCCGGTCCTGCCGCAATCGAAGCTGCCGTTCCCGCGATTCGGAAGTAGCTGATCGTCTGTGCCTGCGCGACGCTCGAAGCGAGTAGAAGTACAGCGATCAGTGTCCGATGCATGATCGACATCGTAGTGCTTTCCCGTGAGGATGTCAGAATGCGCGACACAGTGAAGTGTGTTATTCAGCGCGTTCGCCGCGCCTCGGTCGCCGTCGGCGAAGAGCTGATCTCCCAGATCGGCCCCGGCCTGCTGATCCTCGCCGGCGTCGAGAAGGGCGACACGGAACAGACGATGCGCGATGCCGCGAAGAAGATCCGCGAGCTGCGCATCTTCAGCGACGACGCCGGCAAGATGAACCGCGACGTCACCGAAGCTGGCGGCGCGATCCTCGCGGTCTCGCAGTTCACGCTGGCCGGCTCGATCGCAAAGGGACGGCGTCCGGGGTTCGACAACGCCGAGGAGCCGGAGCGGGCGCGGGCGATGTTCGAACTGTTCGTTCGCGAGTTGTCGTCGACTGGCATCGACGTGAAGACCGGCCGCTTCCGCGAATATATGATCGTGTCGTTGGAGAACGACGGCCCGGTCACGTTTGTGTGGCCGTAGAAGGACTGGGGCGAATCGCCAAAAGAATCGCCTCGAGATCCTCCGCGGAATCGAAAAAATAATCGGGATTTTCCGCGCGTAACTTCGACGCCGGAGTTTTCCCCGAAGCGATGGCGATCGTCGTCGCGCCGTGGGGGACGCCACAGCGGACGTCGTAGATCGAGTCGCCGATGATCACGACGTCCGCGCCGCGGAAGTCGATGCCCGTCATCGCCGCCGCGCGTTCCACCGCGATCGGCGGCAACTCCTCGCGGCGCGGCGAGTCGCTGCCGAACGCACCGAACGGGAAGTAGTCGTTGAGCGCGATCGCGGCGAGCTTCAGCCGCGCGCCCGGCTCGATGTTGCCGGTGAGCAGCGCCAGTGTCAGACGCTCGTCGGCGCGAATGGCGTCGAGCAGCGGGCCGACGCCCGCCAGCGTGCGCACGCGACCCGGCGCGTTGCGCGCCAGGCCGGCCAGGTAGTGATCCCAGAGAGCGGGGAGGCGCGACTCGATGTCGGCGTCGGCCCAATCGGCGTCACGCAGAATCATTCCGGCGATCTGCGGATCGGTGCGGCCGGAGAAATCGTAGCGGCGGACGTCGCCGCGAAATCCGTAGACCTCGGCCAGCGCCTCGGCGAACGCTTCGCGCGCCGCGCCATCGTCGGTGATGAGCGTTCCGTCAATGTCGAAAAGCACGAGGCGGCGTGACGTCGGCGGCATGGGTCGACAGGGTACACTTCGCCGCCGGTCATGAAGAAAACGTCCCTCGCCGTCCTCTTTCTCACCGTCTTCATCGATCTCATCGGCTTCGGGATGGTCATCCCGTTCCTCTCGTTTTACGCGCGCGAATACGGCGCCAGCGGCACGACGGTGGGGATGGTGGTCGGCATCTACTCGATCATGCAGTTCTTCTTCGCGCCGGTGTGGGGGAGAATGTCCGACCGCATCGGGCGCCGTCCGGTGATCCTGATCAGCCTCACCGCGAGCTGCGCCGGATATTTTCTGTTCGCCATCTCGCGCAGCCTCACGGTTCTGTTTCTGTCGCGGATCGTGGCCGGCGCGGGCGGAGCGAACATCGGCACGGCGCAGGCCTACATCGCCGACAAGACCACGCCGGAGAATCGCGCCAAAGGGATGGGGATTATCGGGGCGGCATTCGGGATGGGATTCATCCTCGGGCCGCCGCTCAGCGGAATCCTTTCGCACCTCGGCACGAAGCACGGATACGCCGGCAATCTGCTGCCGGGCGTGGCGGCCGGATCGCTGTCGCTGATCGCATTGCTGATCGCGTTCTTCGTCCTCGGCGAATCGAAAGCGCCGGATTTGAAGCCGCGCAGCGGAGTCCCGCCGCAGTTCGACAAGCGCGTCTGGCATGAAGTGGCCGCGCGCGGACTGCTGTTCGCCGTCATCGCCACGCTGTTCATCACCCTGCTGGCCGTCTCGGGGATGGAGATCAGCGTCACGCTGCACGCGCGCGACCGCTTCCATTTCACGCAGCTCGACCTCTCCTGGTTTTTTCTGTTCATGGGCGTGATCGTGGCCGCGATTCAGGGCGGCTTGATCGGACGGCTGGCGAAAAAATTCGGCGAGAAGACGCTGGTGGCGATCGGCGCGGCGTCGTTCACGATCGGACTGGCCCTCGTGCCGCTGGTCTGGCGTGTGCCGATGCTCTACGTCGTGGCTTTCTTCATCGCCATCGGACAGGGATTGTCGTATCCGTCGCTGACGTCGCTGGTGACGAAAGTCTCGCCGCCGAACGAGCACGGAAGCATGCTCGGACTGGCCTCGGGGATCGGATCGCTGGCGCGATTTCTCGGTCCGATCTGGTGCGGATTCCTCTACGACCTGGCGCAGGCCCGCGGCGCGTTCTACGGCAGCGCCGTCCTGACGGCGATCGCGTTCGTCATCGCGCTGCGCATGCGCAACAAGCCGCTGCTCGCTGAATCGGCAGGTTAAGATTCGGGTCATGTCGATCCTGAAAGTCTCCCGTCTCGGCCATCCCGTTCTGCGCATGAAAGCATCCGACGTCGAAGCCGCCGATATCAAGGCGGGAAAGTTCCACGCCCTGATCGACGACATGATCGAGACCATGCACGAATACGAAGGCGTCGGACTGGCAGGGCCGCAAGTCCATCTGCCGCTGCGGATTTTCGTGTTCGAGGTGCAGGAAAAAGTGGCCAAGCGCCGCGGCATCGCGAAATTGAACGCGGGCGTTTTCTTCAATGCCGTGTACGAGCCGATCGGCACCGAGACCATCACCGATTGGGAAGGCTGCCTCAGCGTCCCGTTCCTCGGCGGCGAAGTGGCGCGCTACAAACGACTGCGCGTGCGCGGACTCGATCACGAAGGGAACGAGGCGGAGCTGGAAGTGGCCGATTTCACCGCGCGCATCTTCCAGCACGAAATCGATCACACCGACGGCCACGTCTACCTCGATCGGATGCCCGATCTGACCACGCTCGGCTACACGGTCGTTCTGTAGGCCGGGCCAGTAGCGCCGCCGGCTCGGCGGCTGGACCGCCAGCGGCTCGCTGGCATTTACGACCCGAACAACCGTTCGGCTGCCTGCCATACGCACCTACAGTCCGTCAATATTGAAGTTCTGACACCGTTCCGTTACCGTGCGCGGCAGTTCCCCATCCCCGGTAAATTGCTTCTCTCCCGGAACAGCCGCCCGCTGTCCCCGAAAGGACTTCTCCCGCATGCGCCTCCTCAGAGCCTCGCTGGTCTCCCTGCTACTGCTGTCTCTTCTCACCGGCGCGGTCAACGCGCAAACCTGCTCCCCGCTGCAAGGCGTGCAGGCGACGCTGGAAGGAGCGCAATTCAGCTGCAGGACGTCGACCGGCGGCACCTACACCGCCGCCGAAATCGGAGGCGGTACTTCGACGCACCAGTGGGTCTACGCGACGTCGAGCAGCGGCCCGTGGACGCCCATCACCGGCGCGACCGGGACGACGTATCGCCTGACCGGCAGTGACTTCCCGTCGACCGGCCTCTGGTGGGTCGCCGTGACCTCGACGCCGCAGTGCGGTTCGCCGATCACCGGCGGCGCGCAGTCGGTGACGATCTACGACACGCTGCCGGCGCCGGAAATGTTGGGGAACGATCAAATCTGCGCGAACGCTACGAACGCCATCGCCTCGGCGTGGGGGCAGTGGGATAGCTACTCGTGGTCGATCGCGCACGGAACGCTGATCGCGGGCTCGAATGGCTGCGGCGACGATCCGGCCAAGCGCTGCGTCTCGTTCCGTCCCGACGGAACCGGCGCCGTGCAGCTGACTCTGACCGTCACTGCCGGATCGTGTTCTTCGAGCGCGGTTCGCACGGTCCCGCTGGTCGAGAATGCTCCGCCGCAGCTGTGGGTCTCGTCGCCGATCTGCCCGGGCGGAGAAGGAAGCGCCGCCACCTCGCAATTTCCGGCCGGCGTGTGGACGTGGTCCGTTACCAATGGCCATATCGAATCGAACTGGGGCGATCACATCTTTTTCATCGGCGACGGCAGCGGCCCCGTCGACGTCACGCTCGTCTTCACGGATACGAACGGCTGCTCGTCGACGAGCACGGCGCGCGCGAACCTTCTGGCGACGAAGCCGGTCATCACGCTCGGATCGACGTCGGCGTGTGCCACGAGCGACAGCGCCACCGCAAGCGGCGGATGGGATTCGTACGACTGGTCGATCACGAACGGCTCCATCACCTCGGGGCAGGGGACGGCGAACGTCACGTTCTCAGCATCCGGCTCCGGCGCGGCGATGGTCCTGACGGTCACCGGGCACGCGAACTACAGCACCTTCAGTTGCTCGTCGGCCAGCGATCCCGTCACGGTGCCGGCGATGCCGCCGCCAACGATCACGCTCGATGCGGCGGACATCTGCCCGTTCGGGAGCGACACCGCCACCGCCCCGCCGGGCTACGCGAACTACTGGTGGTCGTTGGCCAACGGCTACATCACGGCCGGCGACGGCACGAACTCGATCCGCTTCTCACGCGGCGGCTATCCCAACAATCCGGACGAACCGATCACCGTCACGCTCTCCGTGGCGGATGCGAACGGCTGCTCCTCGCCGCAAACCAGAGTCACGGTGCCGACGCGCACGATTCCCCCTCCCACCATCACCCTGGACACTCCCGACATCTGTCCGTTCGGGACCGACACCGCTACGGTGCCGGCGCAGTACGCGAACTACTGGTGGTCGTTGAACAACGGCTACATCATGAGCGGCGACGGGACGAATTCGATCCGCTTCTCACGCGGCGGCTATCCCAACAATCCGGACGAGCCGATCACCATCAGGCTCTACGTGCAGGACGCCGACGGCTGTCCCGCGCAAGCGGACATGGTGACGGTGCCAACCCGTGTCCTCACCCCTCCCACGATCACGCTTGCTACGCCCGACATCTGCCCGTTCGGCACCGACACCGCCACGGTACCGGCGCAGTACGCGAACTACTGGTGGTCGTTGAACAACGGCTACCTCATGAGCGGCGACGGGACGAACTCGATCACCTTCTCGCGCGGCGGCTATCCCAACAATCCGGATGAGCCGATCACCATCAGACTCTACGTGCAGGACGCGAACGGCTGTCCCGCGCAAGCGGACATGGTCACAGTGCCAACGCGCGCCATTCCCGTTCCCGTCATCACGCTCGCTACGCCTGACATCTGTCCGTTCGGCACCGACACCGCCTCGGTGCCGGCGCAGTACGCGAACTACTGGTGGTCGCTGAACAACGGCTACCTCATGAGCGGCGACGGCACGAACTCGATTACCTTCTCACGCGGCGGCTATCCCAACAATCCGGACGAGCCGATCACCATCAGACTGTACGTGCAGGACGCGAACGGCTGTCCCGCGCAAGCGGACATGGTCACGGTGCCAACCCGTGTCCTAACCCCTCCCACGATCACGCTCGGAACGCCCGACATCTGCGCGTTCGGCACCGACACCGCCTCGGTGCCGGCGCAGTACGCGAACTACTGGTGGTCGTTGAACAACGGATACATCACCGGCGGCGACGGGACGAACGCGATCACCTTCTCACGCGGCGGCTATCCCAACAATCCGGACGAGCCGATCACCATCAGGCTCTACGTGCAGGACGCGAACGGCTGTCCCGCGCAAGCGGACATGGTCACGGTGCCGACGCGCAACATTCCACCGCCGGCGGTCACGCTGGCCACGCCTGACGTATGCCTGCATGGCACCGACACCGCCAGCGTCCCGGCGCAGTACGCGAATTACTGGTGGTCGATCACCGGCGGTTCCATCATCGGCGACCAGAACGCGAGCTCGGTCACCTTCGCTCCTGATCAGATCAACGGAGGTCCGGTCACGCTGTCGCTCTACGTGCAGGACGGCAACGGCTGTCCGGCCAGCTCCGGCGACATCGTCGTTCCGATCCGCACCCTTGCTCCGCCGGTGATCACCGCCAGCGGCTCGACCTCGCTTTGCGGCGGCGGTTCGGTCACGCTGACCGCGCCGGACGGCTTCAACTACTCCTGGGCCAACGGCGCCACCACGCGCGCCATCACCGTGACGCAGCCGGGCGACTATTTCGTCACCGTGAGCGACAGCGGCTGCAATGCCACCAGCGCTCCGGTGCATGTCACCGCCGCCACGCCGTCCGCGCTCGTCATCACCACGCTGCACGACACCACCTGTCTCTACGGCACCATCCAGGCCACGATCAGCAATCCCTCGCTCTTCAGCAACGTCACCTGGTCGGCGGTGGGAGGATCGATCACGCCGAGTGGTGCGTCGTCGTTCACCGAGGCGACGAATGGGACGGTGGGGCAGGTGTCGATTACCGCGAATGCTACCGACGTCGCTACCGGATGTGCGGTCAGCGCCACCATCGTCATTCCGATCGTCCCGCTCGATCCGCCGGTGATGACCGTTTCCAGCAATGGCCCGATCTGCTACGGCACGCCCGTCACCATCTCCATCCCGGCGCAGCCGGCCGGATCGCAAATCTACTGGGATTACACCGGAGTGAAACTCGGCGGCGGCGACGGGCAGACGTTCATCACCTTGTCCGCCCCGCCAATCCCGTCGTTCAGTCTGCGCGTGCGGTTGACCGATCCGCGTTCCTGCACGACCCAGAACACCATCGTCGTGCCGGTGCATCTCCCGGTCGTCCCGGTGCTGCAGGCCGATGACCGCTACGGCTGCGCCTACGCCGAGAAGACCGTGACCGTCACCAACCCTTCGGCGTACACGAGCTACTCGTGGAGCGTCACGAACGGCACCATCGTCGGACCGAACGACCAGCCGACGGTTCACGTCGCCCTGATGGGTCCCGGCGTGACGACCGATGTGACCTTCACCGCCAGCGACGGAAGCTGCCCGATCAATGGCTACGCCAGCTTCTACGCCACGCAACCGACCGCATCGATCTCCGGCGGCAGCGGCACGTACTGCACCGGCACGACCGTGACGCTGAGCGCCAGCACCGATGCGTCGAACGCGACCTATCAGTGGTCCAACGGAGCCACCTCCAGTTTCATCACCGCCTCGGCGGATGCGCCCGGTCCGTACACGGTCACGGTGACCAACGCCTACGGCTGTTCCACGACTTCTGCGCCGCTCACCGTCCACTTTGCACCGCAAAGTACGACTGTCAGCGCCAGCGGCCCCACCACCTTCTGCGCCGGCGGCAGCGTCACCCTCACGCCGGCCATGTTCGGCGATTCCTACGCCTGGTCGAACGGCGCCACCACGCGCACGATCAACGTCACGCAGAGCGGCTCATACAGCGTCATCGTGACCAGCGCGGCTTGCCAGTACGTTTCGCCCGCCACGACCGTGACCGTCAATCCGCTGCCCGCGGCCACGATCACCGCCAGTGGTCCGACCACGTTCTGCGCCGGCGGCAGCGTCACGCTGACGGCGTCCGCGGGATCGACGTACTCCTGGTCGAACGGCGCGACGACGCAGGCGATCAACGTAACGACGGCCGGCAACTACACCGTCACCGTCACTACCGCGAGCAACTGCAGCGCCACCTCGCAACCGGTGGCCGTGACCGTCAACGCGGTTCCTGACGCCACCATCACCGCGCCGTCCAGCGTCTGCGCCTCCACCTACGGCGACAACGCGCACGTGACGTCGATCTCCAACGGCTCGTACGCCTGGACGATCAGCGGCGGCACGATCACCGGCGGCGACGGCACCTACCAGATCGCCTTCAAGCCGTCCGGCAGCGATCCGGTCACCCTCGGCGTCACCGTCACGAATGCGAGCGGCTGCGCGGTCTCGTCGACGCGCGTCGTCGACGTCCACAGCGTTCCCAAGCCGGCCGTCACGCCGTCCGGCGCGGCCTCGTTCTGCAACAGCGGCCTGCTCACCGCGCCCGCCGGCTACACGGCCTACTCCTGGAAGCGCGACGGCGGCCAGATCTCCGGTGCCTCGGCACAAACTTTCCTGGCCACGCAAAGCGGCACCTACTCGGTCATCGTCTTCGACGCCACGAACTGCTGGGTCGAATCCGATCCTGTTTCGATCACCGTTTCCACGACGCCGGTGGCCGATATCAGCGCGCAGAACAGCGTCTGCGCCGGGACGACCTACGGGGCCGTCTCCTCCGGCGGTGCCGCCTCGTATCAATGGTCGGTCACCAACGGCACGATCGTCGACGGACAGGGGACGAACGTCATCCACTACACCTCCGGCGCATCGGGCAGCGTCACGCTGACGTTGACCGCCGCCAACGCGCAGGGTTGCAGCGACACGCAGTCGGTCAACATCCCGATCGCGAACGTGCAGGCCACGATCACGCCGTCCGGACCGCTGACCATCTGCCCCAACGGCAGCGTCACGCTCACTGCCAGCGCCGGCGCGAGCTACATCTGGTCGAACAACACATTCGCGCGGTCGATCACCGTCACGCAGGCCGGCACGTACTCAGTGCGCGTCTTCGATGCCGCCGGCTGTTCCGCGGTGTCGCAGTCCGTGACCGTCAACGTGGCGTCGCCGTCTGCGACGATCACCCCTTCCGGTCCGACCACCTTCTGCGCCGGCGGCAACGTAACGCTGTCCGCTCCGAGCGGCTATTTGTACAGCTGGAGCACCGGCGCCACGACGCAGTCGATCACCGTCAACCAGTCCAACACGTACACCGTCACGGTGCAGGACGTGAACGGCTGCACCGCGTCATCGTCGGCGTCCGTCACCGTCAATTCCCTTCCCACGGCGGTCGTCAGCGGCAGCAGCGCGATCTGCCCCGGCGGCTCGACGACGATCACCGCTGCGCTCACCGGCACCGCGCCGTTCACCGTGACGTGGTCCGACAACGTGACGCAGACCATCAACAGCGGTACGACGGCGTCGCGCAGCGTCAGCCCCGCGGCAACGACGACCTACACGATCGCCTCGCTCACCGACGCGAACTGCAGCGGCACCGCGAGCGGCTCGGCAACGGTGACCGTCAATCCGATCCCCACCGCGATCGTCAGCGGCAGCGCCACGATCTGCGCCGGCGGCTCGGCCACGATCACCGCTTCGCTCACCGGCACCGCTCCGTTCACCGTCACCTGGTCCGACAACGTGACGCAGACCATCAACAGCGGCACGACGGCATCGCGCAGCGTCAATCCGTCCACGAACACCACCTACACCGTCGCATCGCTCACCGACGCGAACTGCAGCGGCACCTCCAGCGGCGCGGCGACGATCACCCTCCGTCCGCTGCCGACGGCCACGGTCGGCGGCACGACTGCGATCTGTCCTGGCGGTTCGGCCACGGTCACGGCCCTGCTCACCGGCAACGCGCCGTGGACGGTGACCTGGTCCGACAACGTGACGCAGACCATCAACAGCGGCACGACCGCATCGCGCAGCGTCAATCCGACCGCGACGACGACCTACACCGTCTCGTCGCTTTCCGACGCGAACTGCAGCGGTACATCGAGCGGCTCGGCAACGGTCACCGTCAACCCGCTTCCCACCGCGATCGTCAGCGGCGCCAGCGCGATCTGCCCCGGCGGCTCGGCCACGATCACGGCCGCGCTCACCGGCACCGCGCCGTGGACGGTGACCTGGTCCGACAACGTCACGCAGACCATCAATAGCGGCACGACCGCATCGCGCAGCGTCAATCCGTCCGCGACGACGACCTACACCGTCACGTCGCTCAGCGACGCAAACTGCACCGGCACCGCGAGCGGTTCGGCAACGGTGACCGTCAAGACTCTCCCCACCGCAACCGTCAGCGGCGGCGGCGCGATCTGTCCCGGCGCGTCGACCACGATCACCGCCGCACTCACCGGCACCGCGCCGTTCACCGTGATCTGGTCCGACAACGTGACCCAGACCATCAACAGCGGCACGACCGCATCCCGCACCGTCAGCCCCGCCACAACGACCACCTACACGGTCACCTCCGTCACGGACGCCGCGAGCTGCCCACGCGCCGGCACCGGAAGCGCCACGGTCACCGTGAACGCCGCAGCCACCATCACCACGCAGCCATCGAACGTAACCACCACCCGCAACACCAACATCACACTCTCCGTCGTCGCCGCCGGCACGACACCGATCTCCTATCAATGGTTCAACGGCAACGGCACGGCCATCTCCGGCGCCACCTCCAGCTCCTACACGACCTCATTCACCAAGAAGGGACCGAACACCTTCTACGTCGAAGTCTGGAACGCCTGCAACACGACCCACGCGCGCAGCAACACCGTCACAGTGACGGTGAATTAGATTCTTCCAACGTGACTGCGGCGGCAAACGCCGCCGCAGTCATCGCCAAATTCGGCGGACGAGTTTTCGCGCGAGACAAGTTCGTCGTCACGAAGTGGCCGGGCGTTCCGGCGGCTGCTGGGTGAAGTGGCTCCGAATTCGATCTCACTGAAATGGAGTTGTGCGCTCCTCTCCGCAGTGATAGCATCGCGGCGGTCCGTAAACAAACCATTCCGTTTTTCAACCTTGTCCGGAGGTTTCTGTGCGATTGGTGCACTGTCTCGGCGGGGGGAGGGGTCGCAGGTTTGCGGCGGCGTTGTCGATTCTTATGGCGCCGCTGGCATTTGGTGCGAACGCGCTGTTCCCGAAGCCGCTGCACCTCGTGCGCCGGGTCGACGATCCCATTTCGAAAACGACTGCGACTGTCGACGAATATTGTGCGGGAAATCGCGTCGTTACGGTGCGCGGCTCGAAAGTAGCCATTGCGGATTATGACGCGCAGCAGTTGACGGAGATCGACCACGCCGCGCAGACGTGGAGCGTGACCTCCTTTGCGGATATCGCCCGGTCGCGGACGGATCTCGACGCGCGCATTGGAAATAAGGCGCCAGCCGGCGAGGCGAAAATCACGGCATTGGGGCGAGCAGCGGCTGGCGATCGCTATGTGGTCGGTGGCGGGCATCGGCGGACGCAGGTTGCTTTTAATCGCAGCGTCGCATTGTCGCGCGCGGCTGCGGAAGTGCTGATCGGCGCCGCCTATCCCAACGTCAAGAATTCGGAGGCGGACGGCATTCTGAGTGCGGCGGGTGGTCGTGAAGGCGTTTCGGCGATGAGTACCGGCAGCGCGGTCAACGCCGCTTATGGCCTCCTCGTCGAGCGGACGCTGACTATTGACGACGGCAACACCACGCTCGTTTCTCACAATGAAGTCATTCGCATTGGCGATGAGTTGCCGCCGGCGGCAATGATGATCATCGAGCCTGGGTCGAAGCGGGTGGAGTCGCGGCTGACCCGTTTGGCCCGCGAGCTGCGCGACGCCGACACCCTCCCATCCGCGAAAACGCAGCACTGAACGTCCTCATGAGCGGCCTTCGAAAGAGTCTCGGGGTATTGGCGGCGATCGTCTGCCTTGCCGGGAGCGCGCGCGGCGGCGACATCGATCACAAGGATCTGCTGATCTCCGGATTGTCGCTGGAAGTCGATACCGCCACGGTCGTCGCCAATGTAGGAATTCCGGCGGCGGTGCAGACAAAATTCGGCGGCCGTATCAATGATGACGCGCCGCCGGACAATGGGATGACCGCCATCGGCGATTTGACGGGACCCGGTATCGATACTCCGATCCGGCTGGTCACAAAGCCGGGACATCTGTTCCAGCTGCCGGCGCTCAATGAAAAGGGCGACTACATCCTGCGCAATATTCGCCTCGTGTCGGCGGACGGGAACGTGCTGCAGATCGCCGTCCCTTCCTTTGCAAACATCACCGTGGCACAGGTGCTCGATACGAAGCTGAGCGTACATCAATTGACGCCGGACGAATTGCGCGCCCGAGGAATTACGGTCGACGCGAATAATTTCGATGTTTATGAATATACGTTCCTGTTCGCCATCAACGGCCAGACCGTCACCGTGCCGTACCCGGTCATCATCGATAAGAGAAGCCACGAAGTGGTCAGTGCGCCGGCGGTCGATCCGTATCACATGCCGGCGCTGCCGCAACATACACAGCCGCCGCGGTTTCAGCCGCCGGTAACGATTCCGTTCAACCTGCTTGCCTTTGACGACGATCCCATCGCGCCGCAATCAGTCAGCGAGAACGAGCCGCAGCGAAGCATCCCCACCATCCCGGCGGCGCTGGTCATTCCGACCGGATTGGGAGTCCTGCACCAATTCTTCGCCGTCATTTTGAACGTCGGCAACTCCGCGCCCGCCGGGGGCGCCATTACGATCGATTCGATTACGGCCACTCTCGACGCGCCGCCGGGATTGCGTCTGGCTAAGACCACGCCCGCCGTCACCATTGGCCAGGCCGTCCCGGTCGTCGATGCACAGACCGGAGCGAAGTTTCTTGTGGCAGCGGCGCAGGGGAGCGCGGAATGGTCCTTGGAGGCGCTCAAGGCCGGCACGCATTCGGTGGCGGTTCATTTGCGCGCCACGTACAAGGCGCCGAACCAGCCCGACACGGCGCTCAAGGGCGATCTCTCCGCCTCGTTTGTGGTCAGCGATCCGCGCTTTCAGGTGAATTTCGTTCATCCGCAGACGATCCGGAGCGGCGAGGAGTACACCGCGTACGCGTTCATCACCAACACGTCGGCGGCCGCGCAGACCATTCGCCTCGACGTCGGCCAGATTCCGGCCTGCAGCGGCGATTCGTCGTGGAGCAGTTTCAACGTCTGCTTCCCGCAGGCGATGGATCCGGTCGAGGCCACCATCGAGCGCGGAAAAACGCTGACCGTTCCGTACCGCCTCAAGTCGCGGCTGAACGGAAACATCTTTGCGGCTGCCGGCGATGCGGACGACAACATCAAGGTGGGCGTGTCGCTGTCTCTCGGCGTCAGCGCCAGCGGCATTCCGCTGTCGCCGGCGACGCTGTTGATGCCGTGGTACACGCGCTACGTCGATCCCGATTTCGTTTCCGCCCAGATGACGCTCCTCGGGCTTGGCTACAGCCTGGCCGTCGAGCCGCTCAGCGACCGCACCGCTCTCTTGCCGCGCGTGATTCCGGACGACGTTTTCCGCCGTGCGCAGGACGTGGCCCGGGCCGGCGAGCGGATGTTCATCCAGCGCGCCGCCGCCGACGTTGCCGAACCGGCGGCGGAGCGCGAACCGTTCTTCGCTTTGAGTCTCGATCTGCTGAGCAACGTGGAACAGCTGGACCGGCTGGCCTTCGCGCCCGACTTGAAGGAGTGGGACGAGTTGCGGCGTTCGGAAGAGAGCGGACGGGCTGCCGCCGCGGCCATGGCGCGGCAGCTCGAACGGGTCGGGCTGACGCCGGGAAAAAGCGCCAGTGATTTCGACAACGACTTCGCCACCGCGACTGCGCATCGTTCCCCGTACGCGCTGGCCATCGTTCACGGCGCGACGGTCAACGGATCGGCGCGGCCGTACGCGATGACCGTGAGCGGCAGGACGTCGCACGGAGTTCTGGCTGTGACCTCTGAAGCGGGGCCGCCGAGGACGAGGAGTTTGCCGTTTGCGGAGCTGACGCAGTTTCACATCCCGAACGAATACGGCGAGTTGGCCATGGTCGGGCGCTTCAGCGAAGCGATTCAGATCGACGTCGTCCCGGCCGCGCCCGATTTTTCGGTTGAGTTGATCTATCCGGCAGCGGCGGACGGATCGGTGATGCGCGCCTCGTTCCGCATCACGAATGCGAGCAGCAACGGCGTCTCGTTCGTGATCGACCGCGGGCTGACGAACATCGTCGTCACCGGCGGGACGTATGTGCCGGTCAGCGGGCCATCGACGGTCGCGCCGCCGCCGCTGGCGATCGCCGGCGCCGCGCAGGACATGCATCTCAATGGCGAGGGGCGAACGGTCTCGCTGCTTTTCAACCGGCCGATCAGCGTTGCCGACACGTCTGCGGTGCGCGACCTGATCGCGCTGACCACCGACGTTGTGGCGATCGGCTATCACGCGCGACGCCGCAACACGGCATCGCGAACCTACATCCCCGGTGCGGCGCTGCAGGCCGACGGGCGGACGCTCGACGTTTACTTCGACAAGACGCTTTCGAAGAACGCCGCGTACACGATCGACCTCGATGCCTCGCTCGTTCCCGGCGGAACGGTGCATCCGCGCATCGACATCGACGTCCCCTCCGGCTTGCTCTACGGAAAAGTGCTGCGCGGCGACAACACGCCGATCGCCGACGCGCCGGTCACGCTGCAGACGAACGACCTGCTGCAGTACGACCGCTCGCTGGACGGCAGCGTCACCGGCAACAGTGACGACAGCGGACGCTATCTCTTCGAATACATCCCGCGGGACGACAACCGTTCGCTGCCGGGCACGTTCAAAGCGACGGCCCAGACCGCGACCGCATCCATCATCAGCGACGGCATCATCCGTTCGCCCGGCGAGTTGCGGCAGCTCAATCTCGTCTTTCTCGGGCGCGGCACGGTCACCGGTTTCGCCACGTACAGCGACGGCCGCCCGCTCGCGCACGCGACGGTCGTGGCCGGAAGCGCCGGCTACAACAACCCGCTCATGGCGGAGATGAAGAGCGGCACGACCGGGACGGATGGCGCGTTTACCATCGGCGATCTTCCGGTCGGTCCGTTCACGCTCAGCGTCAGCGACGACGCCGGCAACGTCAGCTACGCCGCGAATCAGATTCATGCGGCGGGGGAGGTGCTGCACCAGGATCTGGTCGTCCAGCTGCGGCCGTTTCCCGGCACCGGCACCGTGCGGGTCACCGTGCGCCGCTCGGACGTCGGCGCCTCCGATCCGCATTCGCTCGTGGCCGGCGCGCACGTCGGCGTCTTCAGCGAGGGATTCGGTCTCGTGGACGGTTTCACCGACGCCAACGGCCGCATTGATTTCGCAAAGATCCCCGCCGGAACGATCAGCATCCTGGCGGCCAATTTCGACATCGCGCGCGAGAGCGCCGGCGTCGAAGCGGACCTCCATGCCGACTCCACGCTGGACGAAGTGCTGACGCTGAACGTCCCCAACGCCGCCGACCTGGCCGCGCGGGCCACGCTCACCGGCACGGTCTTTCGCGACGATCCGTTCAATCCTGCCAACGTCACGCCGGTGCCCGCCGCGATCGTGACCGTGGCCGGCTTCGCCTCCGTCACCGCTGGCGCCGACGGCAAGTTCACGTACGAAGGGATCCCGCTGGCGCTGGCGGGGAAGAATGCCGTGCGCGTCTTCGATCCCGGCACCGGACGGCAGGGCGCGTTCTCGCTGCCGACGCCCCTCGTGGCCGGAGCGAATCCGGCCACCTTCGTTCTCTCCAGCACGCAGCCGAAAGGATACGGAACGTTTCGCGTGCGTCTCTTCGACGCCGCCGGCCAGCCGGTCCTGCACTACAAAGTTCTGATTCCCGGATTTCCTTCGACACCATTCACGGAAGTGGTCACGACTCCGGGCCTCTACGAGCTGGTCAATGTTGCCGTGCCGCACAGCGACAGCGTGATGGCGGTGCCGCAAGGCGTCGACTCCGTCTACGGCGATCAGACCGCGACCGGTTCCGTGCGGCTCGATTTCAACGGACAGACCTCAACGCTCGATTTGAGACTTCCCGGCCAAGGCAACGTCATCGCTCATCTCGGATGCGCGCCCGGCGTAACCGACTGCAACCTCGACGTCCATTCGCCGGTGGTCATCTCCTACAAAGTCTGGAACGACGGGCAGCAGGAGATGACGCCGCAGGACCGCCGCGTCGATCCCGGCGCCGACGGCGTCTTGAAGATCGTCAAGGTTCCCGTCAATCAGAGCGCGACCGTGGCCACGCTGGACAACCCGCTCGGCTACGCCGCCGCCTCGGTGGAACTGCAGTTTCAAGGGCAGCAGAAGGACGTCTTCCTGACGTTGACCTCGACGAGTACGATCTCCGGCCGGCTGTTGAACTGGGATCGCCAGACGCCGATCTCCGGCGCGCTCGTGCATCTCGACGGCGGCTTCTCCAGCCTAGGCAATTTCCCCACCGCCGCCGACGGCAGCTTCCGCATCTCGGGCGTGGCCGCCAATGCGCAGATTCGCGTCATCGCCGAGTACTCGATCGACGGCGTCTACCGCACCGGCTATGTCGACGCGCGTACGCCGCTGCACGGCGGGCCAGTCTCGAACCTCGTGGTGATCCTGCAGGAGCAGGCCAGCGTCGAAGGCACGATCGTCGACGGCAACGGCGCGCCGGTGCCGCTGGCGCGCTACTGGGCTCGCGAGCTGTCGTGGCCGTACCAGACGCACGGCTCGTTCGGCGCGCCGCTGAGCGCCGACCGCAATGGGCATTTCGTCATCAGCAACGTCTTCGCCGGCGGCATCCACATCTCCGCGCAGTCGCCGCAGCTCCAGGAGCAGCGCGGCGAGTTCGAGGGGACCATCGGCGGCGAGGCGAACAATCTCAGCGGCGTGCAGATCATCGTCGGCGCGGGCGGCACGGGGACGGTGGCCGTCACGGTCTACGACGGCGCCACGCGCGTGACGAACGCCGAAGTGACGTTGAATCGGGGCGGAGCTCCGTTCGATTTCGGGCAAAGCGACGCCAACGGCATCGTCACGTTCGATAACGTGCCGGTCGGGAGCGCGTATGCGGTGCAGGTGATCTCGCGTGCCCGTGCGCGGACCGGCAGCAGCGGCGCGTTGACGGTCACGCAATCGGCGGTCACTTCCGTCGACGTCGGATTGAGCGTCCTGGGCGTCGTCAGCGGCACGCTCGTCGACGGCGAGACGACTCCGGAGCGGCTCATTGCCGGCGGGCACATCACACTCATTTCGGGCAACACCACGCTGCGCACGAGTACCGACAGCGCGGGCACATATCGCTTCGACGGCGTCCCGGAAGGGCGCTTCTCCATCTCCGGATTCGACTTCGACAGCGGGCGGAGCACGCCGCTGCCGCCTCAGGAGTTCGTCCTCAGCAGCACCATTCAGGAACTGACCAACGTCAAGCTCACGCTCGAGCCGACCGCGTCGCTCGACGTGCACGTCTTCCTTCCCAACGACGCCGGCGGGCCGGGCGCGGCCGCGCCGCTGGCGGACGTGACGGTGGGGCAGGGCATCCGCTACAGCCGCGAGCAGCAGGGACCGGGTAGCGGATTGACCTTCCCCAAGCTCTTCGCCAAGGCGCCGTTCCATGTGACGGCCACGGAGCTCGGCGGCGAGTCGCGGACGACGCAAGGCGACGGCTCGTTCGCGAACGGAGCGACGACCGGCTCGATCTCGTTGACCTTCCCGACGAGTGGGACGGTACAGGTCACGGTGGCCTCCGACGATCCGAACGCCGCATCGCTGATCGCTTCGTCGACAGTAACGATCGTTACTACGGCGCAGGCGTTGACGCTCTTCCCCGACTCCAACGGCAACATCACCGTAACCGGCGTCGGATTGGGCAGCGTCTCGGCAACGGCCGTGTCGCAGGGGCTCTCCGCATCGGCCAGCGGAACGCTCGGCAGCCGCAGCGTCCCGCTGCACCTCACGCTCATGCTCGGCCGGCGCATCAGCATGGCCGGGCATGTCGAAGCCGAAGCGGGGACGGGCCAGCCGTCGGTGCACACGCGCGTCGTGGCCGCCGTCACCAGCAGCGCCGCGAACGGCACGTTCACCATCGAAACGCGCACCGACGCCGCCGGCAACTACAGCATCGCCGGCGTACCGGTCGGCAACACCAGCGTCCACTTCGACTTCTATGGAGCCGATGACGCCACGCGCGGCGCGCAGCGGACCGTCACCGTTCCCGACGGCACGGTCAACAGCTATCCCGCGCCGAACGTCAAGCTCGACGCCACGGCGCCGCGCGTGGTGAGCATCGATCCGCCCAACAACGCCAACAGCGTCGCCCCGAACTCGCCGGTCACCATCACCTTCACCGAAGCGCTCGACGCCAGCGCGATCAACACGGCGCGTTTCCGCGTCGTCGCCAGCGACGACTCGCTGTCTGCGCCCGTTTTGATCACGTCGGACACCCTTGCGGACGGCCGCTTCCGCGTCCACCTCACGCCGACGTCGCTGCTGAAGAGCAACATGATCTACACCGTCTCCATCAGCGACGCGGTCGCCGATCTGAACGGCAGCAAGATGGCGCTGCCGGTGACGACGAATTTCACCACCGTCGACTACACCGAGCCGCGGATCGTCGCCACCGATCCGGCGACCGCTCAGGCCGTTGGCGACGGCACCACCTTCTATCTGCACTTCAACAAAGCGATCGACGCCAGCGTGTTCGGCAGCGGCGGAAGCGGCGTTTTAACGCTGCAACAGCTCGATCATAACCACGGCAACGCCGTCGGATCGCCGCTGCCGATCTCCGTCTTCATCGATCCGCAGAGCGCGTCCACATTAGTTGTCGCGCCGGTGGGGGTGGCGCTGCAGCCGGCCTCGTTCTACCGCATCACCGAGAACGGGGGAGCACGCGACGCCGTCTTCCGACCGTAGTGCGTTACCTGCCGGAGCGCCGACGCGCCGGCAGGTAACGCGTGTGCATCAATTCCCGATCACGAAAAACACGTCATAGAAGGGCACTACCTTGTGGCCTTGGTGCAAGTGGCCTTCGTAGCCGAGGTAGTTACCCGAGCGATCACGGCGATTCGTCCAGTGGTGATCCAGCTCGATACCTGTGATGGACGAAACCGCGATCGGCTGCAATTCGCCTGGTTGGGAAACGCCGTCGTGGTTCCAATCGATCCACAGAAGCAGGTACTGCCAGATAGGATCGGCGTCGTCGATTACACCGTCGCCGTTGTTATCATATTGAGCAAGAGCGTCGAAGCCGTTCGCAGCATGCTGACCATTCCGTAGCAACATACCATTTCCGAACAACTCCCCGCCGCTATCAACAATCCCGTTCCCATTCCGGTCGAGCGCGAGGAACGCGGTATTTGAGGCAGGCGCGGTCCAGCCGACATGCCGTGCTCCTGCGCGCGGGCCTGCACCAAAAATATCAAAGAAGACCGGATTTTCGAGCCCTGTAAGTTCGTAGCCGCCGTTTCCCAAGTTGAAGACGATCGGTTCGGCGCAGCCCCACTGCAGATCGCATTTAATCAGAGTGGGGTCATCTGCGTTGTTGCTGCCGCTATTCCCAGCGAAAGTGGAAAGGGCGCACATGTCGACGGATGTGGGTCCAGTGGTGTAGGGCCCGCCTAGCGTGATGCTTTCGAACATGACAGTCTGGCCCGCGCACGAGCTGATCCTCACATCCTCGAATCCAATTGCATGTCCGAACTCGTGGGACAAAACCTGGTTCAAAAAGCCGTCCGTCCGGCCCTTATAATCAGGATTCAACTGAATCGTCCCACTTCCCGCGTTTGTTACGCCTCCGATGCCACTGTTATGAAGCGTGGGATCTTCGCTGATGGTTACGTTGGCTAAGTAGCCGGTGGTAGTAATTGTGTACGGTGCGGGATAGCCACTCTGTACAAACCATTGATTCCACGCCGTGATCGCCGCAGCCGCGGCATTAGACTCATTTGCGCTGAGATTCGAGTCAAAGTAAACAACGAGTGCTGCGCCAGGCGTGAACCCCTGCTTAACGCCCGGTTGGCAAGGGCCGCATTGCGCACTCGCTGAGACGGCGGAGAGAAGGAGAAGAACGGAAAGAGCAGTGAGTGTCGCTTTCACGTCAAATCCCTACTCTTTGACGGCAGCGCGCCGTGAAATACGATCTAGTTCGTCTGCAAAGGATCTTTCGGTTAGATTTCGTTGTTCCTCTGCGATTTTTCCGAACCCCTGCGGTTGGATGCGGCCATTCACTACTCTGAATGCGCCGTTTTCTTCCCCTACCAGCATCCTTCCGCCAAACCTGGCGTTCAGCCGTAGGAAGACGATATATCGTTCACCTACTTTGAGGGGGACTCCGTTCGCGCGCAGGATGTGATCCGGGAACTCGAGGTCACCGGCCGATTGCGTGAATACGACCTGGTGCGGCGGGTTGCCCTTCCGCTTTTGAATAACGCGACCAACATAGAACGTCCTCACGATTGGGTTCGCAAGGTCGCCGCCGACACCCTTCACGGAACTCGAAAGGATTTGCACGTCGAGCACTTCGTCGGCTTCCGAGTACATTTCTTCGAGATTGGCCGGGACGACCGCAAACACGTCCTGCGTAACGATCCGCTTCCGCGAGACGCCCGGGGCTGACTTCGAAACCGCCGGTGCCGCTGACGCAGTTGCCGCGACCGCCGCCGTCAGCGCAAAGATTCCTACAAAGGCTATTTTCCGCATTGTCAATCTCCTTCAGGCATCCGGTATTGAATGCGGACGCGCGCGGACAGTAACGGCCCATTGGCAGCATGTCAATAAGTAGCACATAAATGTCTATCGCTACAGTCGTCTTTGTATTTTCGCGCAGGAGACGGCCTACGACCCACGCATCTTCCCCTTTTCGAGCTGACGGGTCCTTTTTTCGGAGCCATGAATACTTCGTGTTGAGGCCCATGGTTCGCCTCCAACCCTTCACGCTGCCGCGCCGGCGGCAACCAGTTCAAGCGTTGTCTCCGGCTCGTACGCCGGTCTGGCCGGTGTCGATTCCGGCGCCACCACGAACGCGACCTACGGCTCGAGCACGAATCCGACCGACTTCGGCAGCGGCGGTTCCGGCTGCATCACCGTTTGCGCCGGCGGCAACGGCGGCGGCGCGGTCGTCATCGCCGGCGGAAGCGGCGGGAACGACAAGTCGCGCTTCGTCATCGCCGGCGCCATTCGCGCCGATGGCCAGAGCGGCGCCGGCCTCGCCGGCGCCGGCTCGGGCGGATCGATCAACCTTCACGCACGCGCCCTCATCGCCGGCTGGGCCGCGCATCACCGCGAACGGCGGCGACGACGATGCCGGCGCGAACACGTCGCGCGGCGGCGGCGGCCGCATCGCCGCGGTGATCAGCGACCGCTGGGACGTCGAGCCGTCGCAGCCGATCCTGCAGGCGAGGGGAGGCCGCAACGACAGCAACACCGAATCGCACGCCATCCTCGACGCCGGCGCCGGAACGCTGTTCGTTCAGAAGCCGGGCGAAGCGAACGGCGAGCTGGTCGTGTCGTCGTTCGACGATCGCCATGCCGGCTCGCTGCACCTCACGCGCGCGACTCCGCTGTCCGGAATTCTCAATTTCGATTCGATCGCAATCGTCACCGCCGCTCCTGCCATCTCGCCCATCGCTCCTCCGCCCGGCGCGGTGATCGGCACGCGCATCGTGAACCTGTCCGGCGCGGCTGGCACCGCCACGTCCGTGACCGTCAACGGAATCGCCGGCGGCGCCATCGTGATGCGCCGGCCGAACATGAGCGTGAGGTGCAACGGAACACTGCGGCTGCTCAGCGTTCCGCTGGCCGATGCGGAAAGCCCCTGCGACACAGCAGTGTCACCGCCGACCGGCTGGCGAACGACGTCTTCGAGAAATCGGTTACCTTCGCCACCCCGGCCGACGGCTCGCCGTTTGTCGTCAATGCCACCATCAGCGACAGCGGCCATCAGACGGTCCTGCCGATCACCATCGATCCGGTCGCGGTCGACGTCGATCTCGCCACCGATTCGCGATCAACATCGGCAGCGTCGGCACGTTCTTTTGGTGGCTGTCGTGGGTGAAGTGGCCGGCGGCGAGCCCGACTTCGAAGCCAAGGAGGTTGGGTCCGTCCACGGGAGGGTCTTCGAATCTCAGCCGCCAGCCGTAGTCAACTATGCGTGGCTGTCGTCGCAAAAAGTAGTCTCATTTTTGACGAATTCGCGGCGATACATCAGACCAGCGCGAAAGAGTAGTCTCATTTTTGACGTGGGCTTTATGTTGCGATAAGGGCATTATTCGTTCCTGCGCGAAAGTACAATGACTCCTATGCGTGACTTGCATTCTGAAGGGGGCGAAACGCCCTCTCCTTCGGAAAGACCGCTGCCGTGTGTTGAAATCGCCACCGTGGTGCATGCACACGACCCATTGGCTGAGATTTACCGGGAGCACGCTCCGTTCATGCTGTTCGTCGCCATCCGCGACTTCCATGTGCCGCCGGGCGACTCCGAATCGATCGTCCACGACATCTTCACGCGCTACTTCAGCAACCCCACAATCGTACGTGGCGAGTTGAAGGCGTATTTCCGCGGAGCTGTGCGCAACGGCTGTCTGGAGTACTGGAGAACCCGAGACCGGGAGAATAGCGTCTTCTGCGATCCTGACGACGCCACAGCCGAGGAGGTCTGTGACGAAAGCTCGCTCGCGGAGACGACCGCCATACGTCTTGCGGTCACGGAGACGCTGGCACGACTGCGCCCGAGATGCCGCGACGCGCTACGCCGCTTCCACTTCGAAGGCAAATCGATGCAGGTGATCGCTGAGGAGCTCGACGTCGCACCACTCTACGTTCGCCAACTCCTCCATCAGTGCCGCAAGACGGCGCGAGCTATCTTTGAATCGATCACGAGGTTTTCATCATGAGCCATCTCGACGACGACGCGCTCGCCGAGTACGCGCTCATACCTGATGGAGCGCCCTCCGGTTCTGAAGGTGCGGCTCATCTCGCCGAGTGTTCCGAATGCATGGTGCGGCTGAACGCGATGCGCGCTTTCTATGACGCGTTGGCGACGCCCCAGGTGTGGTTGGAAGGAGACCAGTCGGACACGGCGGCGCGGGAAGAACAGCTCCTGGCATTTGCGACGCGGGCGCAGGAGGAGTACCTGACCGCTACCGCCAAACTCGCTCCATTGTTGACGAATGCGGTGGCCTTCGTCCGCGAGCGCGTCGAGTTGAAGGACGACTACCGGACTTCGGGAGCGATTCGCGTTCTGGCGGAGGCGGCCAACGCTACCTGCGAACGCGAGCCCATTCACGCGCGGAATCTTGCCGACGCGGCGGTCGCCGTCGCAGACGCGCTACCTGACGGAGCGTATCCCGAGGATACGATCCGCGCGTTGCGTGGACTGGCGTGGAAAGAGCGTGCGAATGCGTTGCGCTACCTCGCTGAATACGATGCAGCACTCGAGGCGCTGACTCACGCTGAGCACGAGTTCGAACACTTCGGCACGCGCTCGTTTGAATTCGCCAGCCTCGCGTATATCCGCGCCGTGATCCTGACGTACACCGACAGACTTGATGAGGCGACGCAGCAGGCTGCGCTGAGCGCCTCAATATTCAAGGACTACGGAGATACCGACCGTGCCATGCGTGCGCGCAGCGTTCAGGCGGGTGTGCTTTTCTACCGTCATGAGTATCGTGCGGCTGCGGCGATCTTTGAAGAGTTGCGGGCGTTCGCGGAATCGAGAAACGACGCCGTTGAAACATCCCGGCAGGCGTTTAATTCGGCCTCCTGCTGGATTGAGCTAGGCGACGCGGAGCGTGCCAAGTTTCTGCTCACCAGTGCGAAAGAAGTCTATGAGGCACTTGGGATGCAAACGGAAGTTATCGCTGCCGACTGGAAATTGGCCGTCGTGGCACGGCTCACTGGAAACGTCGATCAGTCGATCTCTCAGCTTCGCGCGGTCAAGCAGGCATGTGAGTCATCAGGAATGGCCGATGAGGCGGCGAACGCTTCTCTTGACCTGATGGAATCTCTCCTGGTGTTGGGCCGTGAGAGCGAGATCGCCTCGCTGTGCTCCGACGTGATGCGGTATTACCGCCGCGCCGGTAAGGTCCGCCAAGCGCTCACAGCCATGGCTTTTTTGAAGCAAGCGGCGACGACTGGAACTATCCGAATTGAAACCGTGAAGCATGTCCGGCGGTTCGTCGAGGTCTTGGATCGCCAGCCCGAACTCCTCTTCGTGCCGCTGCCGGATTAGTTCCATCTCAAACAACTGTCTCCCCCCCGCTTCTTAGTATCAGGGGCGCCCTCCAAATCAATCCGGTACTTCCGGGCAACCAGGAGGGTTTATGAAAGGTGTATCTACGACTCTGGCGAAGCTCTGCGCAGTTGCCGCCCTGGCATCACTGCTGGCAGCGCAGCCGCTCTTCGCAGCGCCCAAACTTCCGTCGCAAGGCCAATCCGTCGGAAGCGTCATACGGTCCATCATCCGCCACGTTCTCGATCTCACGGACATCCGCTTCCCGCCAGGCTGACTCCATCGACCACGGAACTTGTAAACTTTTTGCGTCGTCGTGTCATGAAGTAGGCGTTTTCGTCACTTCTTCCGTGATGGGCGTGTCCCATCACGGAGAGACACGTCTATGCGCAAAGGTGAGGGCAGAGAAAACGTTGACGATGAACGGAACTGGTACCAACGGGGAGTAGAAGCGTACCTGGACGCCAGCTATCGGGCTGGCACTCGCGCGACTACGTCGGAGTTTGCCAAGCAGTTCGGGATAGCCAGTACGACGCTCACCTGTACGTTCCGACGACTCTTTCAGCAGACGCCGTTGGAGTACTTTCGTTCGCAGCAACTCTCACATGTGGCGAAACTTCTCCGGCGTTCGCCCCTCACCACTGATCAAATCACCGTAAGCGCCGGCCTCGGTACGCGCGGCACCCTGTTCCGGCTATTTCGGCAGAAGTACGGTGTGACGCCTGATACGTATCGGAGCGACCCCACGCGTCGACCACGGTGCGCCAACTCGCGATAGAACAGCCACAACGGCAAAAATAGGACTGTTTTATCGCGGATCCGGCGCGTACTTTGGGCGCGGGTTCCGATAAACATGTCCGAGGCCGACCCAGACCGACCCGACGCGATCCCGGCGATGCGCCTGCCTGGGGCATCCACACATGAGCTCATCGTCGATGCGCTCGGCCGCATTCTGTTCGAGACGGATATGGCGCTAGAGCTCTTCGCTGATCCGAGCGCGAATGAGCTCCGTTGGATCGAGGAGTATCTGCGCAAAATTTTTGATGAGGTGAACGGCGTGATGCTGCAGATCACCGACTAACGATCGGCCGGATGGGGAGGAGCGTGGATGCTCACGACACACGACGAACCCAGCGATGTGAGATCGAAGGCAAAACAGGGAACGCGGAACCTGCTCCCTGGTCCATGCCTCTCCGTAAAGCTTTCACTGATGCGCAAGCACCTCGTGCAACTTGATCGCCTGGCCGTCGAGATCCGAGCGGCCCATGGTACGTGGATTACACGTTCCGGAATCGTCACCGCGATCCTCGAAGCGGCGGCCAAATCCGCTGCCGTTCCAGAATCGCAGGGCGTTTGCGACGAAGTCGTGGATGAGTAGCCAAAGCGAACCTAGCGTGCAGGCGGCGGGCTTCTTCAAGAGGGGTGCGGGTCTCTTGCAAAAGCGAATTAGCTTTTGGCAAAAGGCTAAGAACCATTTGCCAAAAGGCAAATTGCCTCTTCGAAAAGGGTCAGCCGTTTAAGCAAAACGTCGGACCGATTTGGTAAAAGTACAGGACCTTTTTACAAAAGGTCAGAACCGTTTCGCGAAAAGGTAAAACATCTCTTCGAAATGTAAAATCACCTTCTGCACGCATGCGGCGGTTCTGCGGGAACAAGAAAAAAGAGTCTCCGATATAAAGCCACGGTAATGCAAATGATGGAAGGCTTAACCCTATTGCGTCGCGCTTTCACCTGCCACGAACTTCATGAATTAAAGAGGTTCGTTCCTGTAGCGCGTGTTTTACAAGTGCACAGTGTCTTTTGCACTTCCACCGACGTAACATAGGGTATCGGTCCGATTGTAACGGCAGGCATGCCGATTGCCCGCGCCGTATGGCCATACGGCCCGGTGCCACTCCGCCGCCCTGATCGCGCGTCGCGTACTCGTGCGGCTTTACGTTCGTGAAGGGAGAATAATCATGTCTGACACGGATGCCGGAGGTGTGTCGGAAGAGCTGCCGGTGGAACCGCCACCAACACCGACCACCACCCATTACCAGGAGGTTGCCAAGCAGCTGAGCGCCTCTTTCACTTCCGCCATGTCTCAAATTCCGGCCTTCGAGCCGTCACATGAGGCAACCGCGAAGTTCGTTCGTTCCCATTCAGGGTTTCCGAACGACTTCATCTCTACGGTGCTCGCTGCCGTAGAGGCGGATTCGCAACTGCAGAACGTCAAGAAGTTCGACGTCGTCGAAGCGCGCGACACACTTCAGTTCCTCGATGCTTTCCGTCCGGTCATCGACCAGATCGAGGCGCTCCTGGCAAACCTGAAGTTCACGTGTGCCGCGCGCAAGGCGCGCGTCGTTGCCGACGGGCTGCAGCTCTACGAGATCGCCAAGGGCCTTGGTCGCGATCCCGGGAGCGCTTCAGTCGCCCTGCATGCGAAAAACATGAAGCGTGACCTCAAGCGACCGGGGCCGACTCGTAAGAAGAAGGTGAAGGAGGTGCCTGTACCGCAGACAGAAGCAGCGTAAGAAACCGCACGGCCGCGTGTCTGCGCGGCCGTGCGCAACAACGGACCCCCTAACGGCTAAGAAAGGAGTTTCGTGTCAATGCGAAACATACAACAAAGTTGTACCGCCATCCCCCCGCACATGTTGCGGCATTTGGCGGAGCACGGCGACGATGAGTCGCGCGAGACGGTAAACGCCACCCTGCGCCACACGGCGCGGATCGCGGAATACCGCTCTCAAGCGCTCATTGAAGCGCCGGATGCGGCGTCGGCCTTACCGGCCAAACGCCGTAGCGTGTACGACGCCCATCACAAGCAAACCCTGCCGGGAAAGCTGGTCATGGACGATCGCCACACCGGCAGTACTGACATCGAAGCGACGGAAGCCTTCGAAGGCTGCGGCGCGACGTATGACTTCTTCTCCAAGGTCTTTCGGCGTAAGTCGATCGATGACAAAGGACTGACGCTCGTCTCCACCGTCCATTACGGCACCAATTTCGACAACGCCATGTGGAACGGCAAACAGATGGTCTACGGCGATGGCGACGGGAAGCTCTTCAACCGCTTCACGATCGCACCCGACGTGATCGCCCACGAGCTCACGCACGGTGTCACGCAGTTCAGCGCCGCGCTGGAGTACCGCGATCAGTCCGGCGCACTGAATGAGCACCTCTCGGATGTGTTCGGGATCATGGTCAAGCAGTGGATGCTTGGCCAGACCGCTTCGCAATCCGACTGGCTCATCGGCGCCGGCCTGTTCGCGCCGGGCGTCCGCGGCCAAGCCATCCGCTCCATGAAAGCGCCTGGCACCGCCTACGACGACCCGGTACTCGGCCGCGATCCACAACCCGCGCACATGCGCAACTACGTCACCTCGGCCGAAGACAACGGAGGCGTGCACGTGAACTCGGGGATCCCGAACCACGCCTTCTACCTCCTCGCGACGACGCTCGGCGGCTACGCCTGGCTGGTGGCCGGGCGCATCTGGTACGTCGTACTGACCACGAGGCTGTTCCCGCACGCCGGTTTCCAGGATTTTGCGGCAGCCACAGTCACTGTTGCCGGCGAGGTGTACGGCGTCGGGAGCACGACCCAGCTCGCGGTCGCCGAGGCCTGGTCGCAGGTCGGGCTGCCCGTGCCGCCGTCGCTGACGCGAAAGAAGCAGCAGCCGCCCAGCCGCATGAAGTGGCGCAACCGGCCGCTGCAACGCAAGGCGGCGTAACGCAAGTCTCTAGTCCACCAAACACACAACCGCGGCGCGCGCGGCGACGCGCCCGCCCTTATCGAAACGAAAGGAAAATCATGAGCACTGGACAACAGCACCACAACGAAAACAACGCGACCTCCTTCGAGGCGATCAACGCCCACGTCATCCGCTTCGGCCTCGACGACATCGATGCGCCGACTTCGCCGGCCGCGGTTTCGCAGACAGCCGCCGACCGCGCGCAACGCCTTCTGACGTCGTACACGGCGGCGCGGCCGATCCTGGTCGCGTTGGCCGCGATCCCGTTCATTCCTGCCAACTGGCGCGCCATCGTGGGCGTGCTGGTGGCGACGCTGGATCAGGTCACCGCCAGCTTCAAGGCAGGGAAGGACCTCGCCGTCGGCGATGACGCTCCGGTCAGCACGATGGAACCGAAGCTCCCGGCGTGACGCCGCAGATCACACACCGAAGGAGAACGTCATGATCTTCATTCAGAAAGTCGCCCGTCACGCCGGCACCGGCCGGTTCGTGACGGCGGCATACGCCCGCCGATTCCCATGGCTGACGGTCGTGGAGAAGATGCTCATCCGCATCCCTCCGCGCCGCCGCCTGCGGAAGCGGTAATCCACAAGCAGTAGAGCCGGGGCCCGCGCAAGCGGGCTCCGGTGTTTCGTGTTCGCGCAACAGTTACTTGCACGCGGTGCGTGTTCGGTGTCATACTCCTCAGGCTATTCCCCAAAAGCAGACGGCTAAATTAGCTGGCTTCTGAGGGGTCTAGCCACCAGTCGTTGGTCCGACTCACCCCCCAGAGTCAGAAAGGATCGACGATGAACTTATCTGGGATCGTTGCCGCGGAGGTTGGCACTACTAGTGCGATATCGCGGCGGTGTAGTAAACTTTCCGCCTCTCCACTCATATCTCGTCGCGAGGGCCCCATGGCGCGTTCTATTGGTGCGGCTGTCATCGTCTCAGCGTGTTTATTAAGCTGCAGCTACGGCACACATGTGTCGAAGGTCCAGCGCAATGTACCTTCTCGCACGCTCGACACCACCTTTGCGCACTTCGAGGTTGCTGCGAAAACAGACGTCGCCAGGAAGTTCCCGAAGCAAATCGCCAAGACGTGCGACCGTGGACTTATTGCGTATTTCGAAATCCGCGACATTTCGCGAATCGCTCCCCAAAAGTTAATTCCGCTTAGATACGTACATTCGTTGCAGTACGACCTGAATACCTTTACTCAGGTCATTCAGCTAGCAAGTCTGTCGCCCGCCCAGGAAGAGGTACTAAATTATGCCGTCCTGAACTTGGAGCTCAAGGCAACCCAAGCGCAAAAGAACCCAAGCAGATGGGCGGCTTTGATTGACACGACCGTCGAGACAGTTAGGAACTCTAAACCGGTTCCGAATCTGCAAGTCTGGTATTGCCCTCGTGGGTGGGCGAATGTGATACCGCGTTGGCAGCGATTTGCCGATCTCAGCACTCCTACAACGGAACGGCTCGCACCAGGTATGTATATGGTTGCTGTGACGTCGCCGAACGTCAATTCAGTTCCGATGCGTGTCGGCGGCGACGGCAAGCTGACAGCACATTTCGTACTTGAGGTTCCGTGAGTGAAACCAAATTCATTAGATAGAGCGTTGTCCCACGCGAAGCAGGACTGGCTTCGTCTTGGGCAATTTGCTGCCTTTGCCTTACTATCCGTTCCATTCCTGTGGCCGCCTCCCACGGCGGCAGCGGACACCGGTACTGCGAAGGCTACTGCAGCGCTAATCTCGACAGCTGTTATCGCCATACTCATTGTCGCGGGCAGGCGCTGGTCGGCAGAAGGGCATTGGCTAGCGTGGGCTGGGACAGTCGTTATTTTGTTGCTTGCCGCAGCCGTCGTGTTCATGTTTTACGATCGCGCCGTGCGCCGGTTTACTTGTGAGTACAACCACCACCGAGTACTCATCGGAGACCGGTTAACTGAACAAGCTGCAGAACACGCAAAAGCCCTCAGGATGACATCGTGTTCGGAGTTGATCGAGGAGTTCGCTGGGAACGTAGAAGATATTTGGACATTAGATTCGCGCATTCACGCGAGTACTGTCCTTTCTTCTCTTTATGTTGCGGTTGTTGGTATGTTGGCGAGCATGCTCGTTGCTGTGACGCAACTCTTGGGGGTGGCCTTTGGTGTCGGGTTCCGCCGCAAGAGCCATTTGCGCCAATCGGTCGCGCCAACTTGATGACACGGATGTTCGAGGACACCCCGCAGCGGGGTAGGGAAACCGAGCTCCCGAACCACTCCTTAGTGATGCTTTCTGCACTAGTCGCGCCTTCACCGTCGGAAATCACGATTTTGGTCGCCTGCGTGGCGGCCATCCCGCCGTTGCTGACGGTACTTTTCACGTTTGTTCGGGACCGGTATGCAATTTCGGCGCGTGCGCGATGCGTAGATGAGGCGACGCGCTTGGCGATGTTTGCAAGGGCATATGCTGAAGCGATAACGGCCTGTTCAAGTAAGGACATCAGCAGCGACGTTCGCACGCAGCTCGAAACGGTTCTGGCTGCGGCCGCCTTGAGAGTTCATGAGAGCGCAGCTCTCATTCACGAGTCGCCTCAACCACGGGGTTTCTTGATGTTCTGACGTCGACGATACGGCGCCCTTTGACATCTCTTTCATACAAAACCCTGCGTCATAACCACTGCCGGACGCCGCCGTGGTGGGAGCAGGTGCCGCTGCGGTGTTTGGAGAAGCTGTACGTTCCGTCGTTGCATTGCGCCGAGGCGCCGGGCGGGGGGCCGTTGGGGCTGAACTGCGGGGAGGGCACCCACTCTCCGTCGGAGTTTATGTAGCCGCGGCTGGTGCTCTGCTGCCGTGACTTCGTGGGTCTGAGATCGTGGTACGCGATCCAGCCGTGCTTACCGCTCCACGTTGCACTGCACCAGGTCTTCGAACAGAAGGAAACCTCTACCGCCACGCCGGCCGGCAACGCCGCGAGCCACGCCGACTTCGCGCTCGGGGATGCGTACAACGGCGTACGCAGTGTCGTCAGGTAGGTCGCCGCGTCCGCTGCCGAGGCGAGGAGGAACAGCAGGAGTGACCCGAGGATGAAACTGTGGCGTCGCCTGAGGGCCATACGTGCCTCCGTCCGTCGCGTTTGTCATGGTCGTCGTGAACGTGAACCAGCTCATCATTGACTACGTCGTGATTTGCGACAAATTCGCGAAAGTGCTCGACTTCGCCGAGTTCGTCCCATTTTGGAAGGTGGCGAACGAAATTGCGGAGGAAGGAGTGCGGGGTGAGATCAGAGCGGAGCCAGTGAACAACTGACTGCGCACCTAGCGCGAGCCGGGGCGCAGAGGCGCCCCGGCCCGCCCGAGGTTAGTTGTCGTTGAAGAGTTCTACGAATTCATAGATGTAGTTGCCGGTGCCGAGGGCGTCGGAGAACTCGTTGATGAAGACGCCTTTGGCGCAGCCTGTCAGGCCGACAGTGCCGGGTGTGCCAGACGTCGACGCAACCTTGTTCCAGGTTCCGGCGGTGCCGACCGCGCCGCAGTTTGCGCGCTGAAGGCTCTTGCCGCCTGTGGCGTCCATGGCCACGGTTGCGCCGTCGATGACCGTCCCGCCGGCGTTCTTCAGCGTGTATGTTTCGCTGCCGTTGATCTGGGGCATGGTATCCGCGCTGTTGATGTAGATGACGTTCGAGGCGAGCGTGACGCCCCAGAACGATTCGAAGGCCGCTTTCGTGGCGTTGCGTCCGATGACGACGTAACCGTGCGATGGGATCAGCGTGCTCGACGGAATCGTGTAGGTAAGCGTCGCATTAGCCTGCACGAGCTGGTAGCCGCTGATGTCGATGGCGTCGTCATTGTTGAACGTGAGCGGCAGGCCGGCAGCCGTTTTTTCGTTCGGACCCTGATGCACCAGGCCGTCTGCATCGGCGGTGAATGTGCTGGTTCCGTCCGTGGTGATCTTGATGTTTCCCACGCAATAGCCGGTCGTACTCATGCCCGTCGAACCGGGATTTCCCTCCTCGGTCTGCAGGACGAAGGCAGCAGGAGATGTGACGCACGAGGTCGAGCCGGCGCGCAACACGTGGTCGACGACGTCGATCCGCGGCAGATCCCATCCTGTCGATTCGCCGTCGCCTACGCCAATCACGGCGAGCGCCGGTGCCGCCTTGTTGAAGTAGGTCGGGTTGGTGCTGCTCTCCGAACCGTGATGGTTCACGTTGAGGACATCGATTCCGCCCGTGGTGATCAGAGGATTCGCGCCACCAGGGCTGATGGCGTTGATCACGCTCGTCTCCACGTCGGTCTGCGTCGTGGAGCGGCCGGTGCAGGCGTCGCTGCCTCCGCCCAGATCACCAGCCCATAGATAATCGAATCGCCCGTACTTGACTAGGACGGCGATGGAGCGGTCGTTCTCGTCAGAAACGCTGACCGTGCCGCCGCCGATGATGGAGCCGTTGCGCGCGACGCAGGTGAGCGTTGCGCCGTTGCCGAGGTTGATCACGGTGCCGACAGGCATCGCGACGGGGCTGCCGCCCGTGGTCGTAGCGGCTGCCGTGTTCCAGCCTGTGACGCAGGTAGAGGTATTCGTCGATCCGTTGTAGTAGTTCGCGGTGTGGACGTTGTACCCGGCGTTTACCACTTCGTCCATTCCGCCCACGTGATCGCAGTGCTG
>Ga0157369_10000214_pt1 | contig 80288 bp, 71 predicted proteins | sample C25metaG_FD_113461 | JGI IMG/M metagenome (GOLD analysis project Ga0157369, IMG submission 113461) | Corn rhizosphere microbial communities from Kellogg Biological Station, Michigan, USA - C2-5 metaG | ecosystem: Host-associated > Plants > Roots > Rhizosphere > Soil | place: USA: Michigan... | reverse complement strand
TTGCGTCACCGCATCGGCCGCGGGGATCGTGCGCGATTTCAGCGCGACGACGATCGCATCGGCGTTGGGTGCGGCGCTCGTTGCCGGCACGCCGATCGTTTGTACGGTGCGCATGCCGCAGCGCACGAGCATATTCGCGAGATCGGTCGCGCCGGTGAAATCGTCGGCGATGCAGCCTAGCAGCGGACGCGAGGGGCTAACGGGATGATTCATGGCTCAACCTATCTCTTCTTATTGCGCGCCCGGCAACGTAATGCCGGGGAAGATTTTGATCACGGCGGAATCGTCTTCGCCGCCATGGCCGGCGCTCGATGCACTCATGAACATCTGATGAGCCGTGGCCGAAAGCGGCAACGGGAATTTGCTTCTTCGCGCCGTATCGAGCACGAGGCCCAAGTCCTTCACGAAGATATCGACGGCGGAAAGCGGCGTGAAATCGCCCTGCAGGATATGCGGCACGCGATTCTCGAACATCCACGAATTGCCTGCGCTATGCGTGATCACCTCATAGAGCGCATCGGGATCGACGCCTTCGCGCAAGCCGAGCGCCATCGCTTCGGCCGCCGCCGCGATATGAACGCCTGCCAGCAGCTGATTGACGATCTTCACCTTCGAGCCGATGCCGTGCAGCGCGCCGAGCCGATAGACCTTGCCCGCGATCGCGCCCAACACGTCCTCGCAGGCTTCGTAGGCGCGGGCGGGCCCCGAGGTCATCATCGTCATTTCGCCGGAGGCCGCGCGCGCAGCGCCGCCCGATACAGGCGCATCGAGCATCTGCAAGCCCGCCGCCTCGATACGCTTGCCCAGTTGCACGGCAAACTCGGGGGCAACAGTCGCGCTTGCGATCACGACGCCGCCCGGCTTCATCCGTGCGACGGCGCCCTGCGTGCCGAAGAGCACGGCTTCGGTCTGCTCGGCATTGACCACGAGCGTAATCACAACCTCACACTGGGCGCCGAGCTCGTCAGGCGCCGAACAACGCACGCCGCCTTCCGCGGCGAATGCATCGAGCACGCTCTCGCGCACATCGCAGGCATGCACGCGAAAGCCCGCGCGCAATAGCGATCGGGCGACGCCCAGACCCATGGCGCCGAGGCCGATAACTCCAGCGTTTCTTGACATGGTGTGACCTTGATCGATACCGAAGAAAGAGGGGACGCCTCGCCCGATTCAACAAATGCCGGCTTGAGCCAGGCGGCGGGCGGCGTTGTACATGTGCGTACAAGCGGCGTTGCGGGCCGCCATCGGATCGCCCGCACGAATCGCCGCGACGATCGCCGCGTGCTCGTCGCGCACCTGCCGCGAGAAATCGTCGCGCGCCGCTTCGTTTCCGCGCGTCACTTTCATGCCCGCCTCGAGGTACTGATTCAGAAAATCGAGGGTTTTGAGGAAGTAGGGATTGCCGGTGACATCGGCCAGCGCGCGATGGAACGCAAGGTCCTCCGCCACGCCGTCCCGGCCTTGCCCCACCGCTTCATCGATGGCTCGCAGCGTGGCGTCGATCGCATCCATATCGGCATCGGTACGGCGCCGCGCCGCCTCGGCGGCGACCTCGGCCTCGATCGCGCGACGCACCGCAAGCAGGTGCGGTAGCGACTTCGCATCCACGGCCTCCGCGTAATCGATCCGCAAGGGACGGATGGCCGCGTGCTCGCTAATAAACACGCCACTGCCCTGCCGAGGCTCGACCACTCCCTCGTTCTTTAGTCGCGAAATCGCCTCGCGGATCACCGTGCGGCTGACGCCGAATTCCTGTGCAAGCGCCGCTTCCGTCGGGAGCTTGCCGGTCGCCCGGAAGCTGCCGACTTCGATCTGCTTGAGAAGCTGCTGGGCGACTTGATCGCTCATCGCCCGCGCGGGGATTTTTTCAAACATAAGATTGAGGCGGCTGCTTGTCATGTGATGTGGTCATCATACAAGTTAACGCTAGCCTCTCTATCCGGGATAACCCTCGTCGCCGCACCGGCGAAGCCATCGCCGTCCACAATACGGCGGGACCGCCGCGCCTCTTTCTTGCCGAGTTTTTCTTCGCCCAGTCTGTCCATTCGCTCGGCGGCCGCACGACATTGAGACGGCGGCCGATATGAAGCTTCGCCGCAACCCAACCACGGAGGCTCCATGCAATACCTACTGATGATTTATTCGCAAGAGAACGGCTGGAACGAGATGAGCGATAACGAGCGCCAGCAAGGCGTCGCGGCCTATCACGCGTACACGGAATCGCTGAAGAAGGCCGAGGTTTGGGTGGGCTCGAATCGGTTGCAGCCGTCCGGCACGGCCACGACGGTGCGGCTCGTGGATGACAAGCCGCAAGTGCTCGATGGGCCGTATTCCGATTCGAAGGAGCAGCTTGCCGGCTACTACCTGATCGAGGCGCCGGATCTGGATGCGGCGATCGCATGGGCGTCGCGTTGTCCGGGCGCGGCACACGGGACGATGGAAGTCCGCCCCATCTGGCCCACCGCCACCTACGCGCAATCGGCCGCATGAGCGTTCCTGGCGGCGAACACGACGGTAATCGGGCCGCGCAGTCGATCGCGGACGCCGTCGCTCGCCGCAGCTACGGTAAGCTCGTGGCGCTGCTGGCGATGCGCACCCGCGACGTCGCCGCAGCCGAGGATGCGCTGGCCGATGCGTTTGCGGCCGCGCTCGCCGATTGGCCGAAAAAAGGTTGCCCCGCTAATCCCGAAGCGTGGCTGATGACGGTGGCGCGCCGCCGGGCGATCGACGGTGCGCGCCACCGCCGCGTAGGCGATGCGGTGGTGACCGAGCTCACGATCTTGGCCGACGAGATCGACGATCGCGACGCGAGCGCCCTGCCCGATCGGCGGCTCGCGCTGCTGTTCGCCTGTACGCACCCGGCGCTCGAACCGGGAATCCGCACGCCGCTGATGCTGCAAGTCGTCCTGGGCCTCGACGCAAAGCGGATCGCCTCGGCGTTCTTGACCTCGCCCGCCGCGATAGCCAAGCGCCTGGCACGCGCGAAGCAGAAGATGCGCGGGGCGGGCATCCCCTTTAGCGTGCCCGAGCGCGAGGAGTTGCCGAGCCGGCTGGCGGCCGTGTTGGAAGCGGTTTACGCCGCCTATGCCGAGGGATGGGGTGATCCGCTCGGCGCCGACAGCCTACGGCGCGATCTCGCCGGCGAGGCGCTGTTTCTGGCGCATTTGCTCGTCGAGCTGTTACCCGAAGAGCCTGAGACGATGGGCTTGCTCGCGTTGATGCTCTACGCGCAGGCCCGACGCGATGCGAGGCGCGACGAAGCGGGCGAGTACGTGCCGCTCTCGGCGCAAGACCCCACAAAATGGAACGCACCGATGCTCGACGCGGCCGACGCCTTGCTCCGTCGAGCGAGCGCTTTTCATACGATCGGCCGCTTTCAGTTGGAAGCCGCGTTGCAATCGGCGCATGTCTATCGGTGCCGAATGCAACGCCCGAACTGGGGCGAAGTGATGCAGCTGTACGATGCGCTGCTCGCGATCATGCCGTCGCCGGTGGTGGCGATAAACCGCGCGCTGGCGCTGGCCGAGCGGGACGGCCCCCAGGCGGCGCTCGATGCGCTAGCGCCGTATGCCGATGATCCACGGCTATCCGAGTACCAACCGTATTGGGCCGCCCGCGCCGATCTACTGGCGCGCGCCGGTGCGACGCGCGAAGCGCTCGATGCCTACGAACTCGCGATCGGGCTCGAACGCGATCCCGCCGCGCGTCGATTCTTGCAGCGCCAGTGCGCGGCCGTATCGACGGCCAACCGCTAGCCCTGCCAACAAACGTAATTCCATCCGCCCGCCGGTTTCGCGTAGACTGCCCCAGATCTCCGTTCGCTCGCCTCGACGCTAGCAGCGGCGGTCGAACTCCCGTTACGCAAGGAGGCGTCACGCATGCACGCAATGCCGTTACCGGATAGCAGCGCCATCGATTCGCCCACGAGCGCACCCGTACGCGATTTACGCCGGGTGCCGATCCATCCCGATCACTGGTATCCGCTCGCCTGGTCGCGCGAGCTGAAGAAGGGCAAGACGCTCGGCACGCACTTTGCGGGAGATCCGATCGTGCTCGTGCGCACCGAATCCGGTGCGATCTTCGCCCTTGAAGATCGCTGCGCACACCGGCAGGTGCCGTTGCATGCCGGTGTAGTCGTCGGCGAATCGATTCGATGCGGGTATCACGGCTGGACCTACGACTGCGCCGGCCACTGTGTCGATGTGCCGTACCTCGGCAGGGAGCGCTTGCCCAACGGCGTGCGCGCCTATCCGTGCCGCGAGATGTACGGCCTGATTTTCGTGTTTCCCGGCGATGCGACGCTTGCCGACGAGCGGCCGTTGCCCGATCTTCAAGAGGCCGAGAACAGCGCGTACAAGACGCGCCGCTTCGGCCGCGAGGTGAAGTGCCACTACTCCTTCATGCATGAAAACCTGATGGACATGAACCATCAGTTTCTGCACCGGCGGCAGATGGGGCAGATGCGGGCGCGCTCGCTGGGCCGCCGTCGCGGCGACGATTGGGTCGAAGTCGATTACACCTTCGCGCGCGAGGAAGGCAAACAGCCGGTAGGCGAGGCGTTGGTGTTCGGCGGCAGTAAAAACACCGGCGGCAAGGACGACAAGGACGTGATGACCATCCGCACTTGTTACCCGTATCAAACCCTGCGGATTCGCACGAGCAACGACACGCTCGTGATGAGCCTGTGGATTGTTTACGTGCCGCTCGATGCCGCGCAGCGGACCAATCGAACTTTCGGTCTGCTTTCGATCCGCAAACCGAGCATTCCGTTTGCGCTCGATCTCGCCTGGCCGCTGCTGGTCTGGTTCACCGAACGCATCTTCAAAGAAGATCGGTGGATCGTCGAGCAAGAGCAAGCGGCGCACGACAAACAGGGCGCCGATTGGAATCACGAAGTGTTTCCCGTCATCAATGACTTGCGCGATTTGCTGCGCAACTGCGGGGGGCGTGCCGTGATTCCGATTCGGGAGATCTAAGGTTTAACCGGGCGGTGGCGACATTCCTGTCCGCCCGGTCATTCCGTTTCCGTGATGATCTGCCTGATCGCCTGCTCGAACACGTCCACCGGCTGGCCGCCGCTCACGAGATAGCGTTTATTGAAGATGACGGCCGGCACCGACTGAATGCCGAGCGCTTGATATTCGTGTTCTTCGGCGCGGACTTCGTCGGCGAATTTTCCGGTTGCCAGCACCTCGCACGCCTGAGCGGCGTCCAGGCCCACCGACGCCGCAGCCTCGACGAGCACGCCATGGTCGCTCGGGTCTTTGCCATCCGAATGGTAGGCCTTCAGCAAAGCTAGCTTAAGCGCCGCCTGCTTGCCCTCTATCCTTGCCCAATGCAACAGCCGATGCGCGTCGAACGTGTTGTAGACGCGGCTGCGCGTGCCGAATGCGAAGCCCACCTCCGCCCCGCGCTCGCGGATCATCGCCTGAGTTTCGGCGATTTGCTCCGGCGTGCGGCCATACTTCTTTCCGAGGTACGCGACGACATCCTCGCCGCCGGGCGCCATCCCGGGATTCAACTCGAACGGATGCATGACGAGCTGTGCGTCGACGGTATCGCTAAGTCGCGCGAGCGCTTGCTGAAGCGATGAGAGTCCGATCGCACACCATGGGCATGCGACGTCGGAGACGAAATCGATTTGAAGCGGATGTGTAGTCATAGTGCGCTCCGAGCGGCAGATGGCCCGGATTATCGCATCGAAATCCAATCGACTCAGCGCCTCTCCCCCACAGGTAATCACCCCGCCCAAGCGCCGTTGCACGAACGGATACGTCCGTCGATACGAACGTGTGATAGAACGGCGCCCCTCGTTCTTCCAGAATGCGTTGACCGTGAGCGTTCGCTGTCATTCCGACAGCAGCACGCGACACGCCAATCGCCTCAGGAGGTTCGAGCACCATGGACGTCAAGACTATCCGCGATTTAGCCTTTGCCACGCCGTTTGTGCGGCCGGCTTATCCGATGGGACCGTATCGCTTCATTCAACGCGAATTCCTCGTCATCTCCTATCGAACCGATCCCGACTTGCTAAGGGCGATGGTGCCCGAGCCGTTGGAGATCGCCGAGCCGCTCGTCCATTACGAATTCATTCGCATGCCCGATTCCACCGGCTTCGGAAATTACTCCGAATCGGGCCAAGTGATTCCGGTGACGTACGAAGGACGGCCCGGGAACTACACGCATTCGATGTTCCTCGACGATCATCCGCCGCTGGCCGCCGGACGCGAGCTGTGGGGTTTCCCTAAAAAGCTCGCCAGCCCTCGCTTGGCGGTGGAGACCGATACGCTAGTCGGCACGCTCGACTACGGCCCGGTACGCGTCGCGACGGGCACGATGGGTTACAAGCATCAAACGATCGACAGCGAACAAGTGCGCGACGCCCTCGCCAACACGCCGAATTTCCTCCTCAAGATCCTGCCGCATGTCGACGGTTCAGCGCGCGTCTGCGAGTTGGTCTGCTATTTCCTCAAGGACGTGCAAGTCAAGGGCGCATGGACCGGCCCTGCGGCACTCTCGCTGTTTCCGCACGCACTGGCGCCCGTTGCATCGCTACCGGTGCTCGAAGTTGTCGGCGCGAAGCATTACGTGGCGGACCTTACGCTCGGATTGGGCGAGGTCGTCTACGACTACCTGCGGCACTAACCCTATCGATCAATGGAGCAACCCATGAAACTTCAAGGTAAATCCGCCGTCGTGACCGGCGCCGCCAGCGGCATCGGCAAGGCCATCGCCGAACTCTTGGCCAAAGAAGGCGCCTCGGTGGCCATCGCCGATCTCAACGAAGATGCCGCCAACACCGTAGCGCATGCGATCGAAGCCGCCGGTGGCCATGCCATCGGCGTGGCCATGGACGTCACCGACGAAAACGTCGTCGAGCGCTCGATGCAATCCGTAGCCGAGCGCTTCGGCGGCATCGACATCCTGGTCTCGAATGCGGGCATTCAAATCGTCAACCCCGTGCATGAATACAGCTTCGCCGATTGGAAACGGATGCAGGCCATCCACTTGGACGGCGCCTTTCTGACCACTCGTGCGGCGCTCAAATACATGTACCGCGACAAGCTCGGCGGCACCATCATCTATATGGGTTCAGTCCATTCCCATGAAGCGTCGCCGCTCAAATGCGCCTACGTGGCCGCCAAGCATGGCTTGCTAGGCCTTGCGCGCGTGGTCGCCAAAGAAGGCGGCGAACACAACGTACGCTCGCATGTCATTTGCCCCGGGTTCGTGCGCACACCGCTCGTCGATAAACAGATCCCCGAGCAGGCGCGCGAGCTCGGCATCAGCGAAGAGGAAGTGATCCGCCGCGTGATGCTGGGCGGCACCGTCGACGGCGTGTTCACCACCGTCGACGACGTGGCGCAGACCGCGCTATTCTTGTGCGCCTACCCCTCCACCGCGCTGACGGGCCAATCGTTCGTCGTCAGTCACGGCTGGTACATGCAGTAAGCGTAGGGTCGATGTGCTCGCCGGATTGCCAAGCGACGAGCGCATTGTCCCGCCAATCGATTGAGGGAGTTTCACATGTTCCAGGACAAGCAAGCGTTGCAGGGATCGTCCGGCCCCGCGGCGGCGACGGCAACCTCGGCGTCGACGATCGAGATCGACCGCGAATACGCCGTCACGGCGCTCGTGCTCCAAGGCGGCGGCGCGCTCGGTTCCTATCAGGCAGGCGTCTATCAAGGGCTGGCGGAAGCAGGCATCCGGCCGAACTGGATCGCGGGCATTTCGATCGGCGCGCTCAACGCGGCCATCATCGCCGGCAACGCGCCTGAACACCGCGTCTCCAAGCTGCGCGAGTTTTGGGTTCACATTTGCCGTCAGCCTTGGCTACCGAGCCTATTCCCGTACGAGATGATCGCCGATACGGCGCAACACTGGCCCGATCCGCTGCGCATCTGGTTCGACGGTATCGAAGCGGCTCGCGCGTTGCTCGAGGGCCAACGCGGGTTCTTCTCGCCACGCCATTGGGCAGCCGGATTCATGCAGCCGCCCACGCCTCATGGCGCGAGCTATTACGACACGACGCCGCTGAAAGCCACGCTCGAACGCTTCGCCGATTTCGATCGCATCAATCGCCCCGATGAAATGCGCGTATCGGTCGGCGCCGTCAACGTCCGTACCGGCAACTTCGTGTATTTCGACAATACGAAGATCGCGCTACGCGCAGAACATTTCATGGCGTCGGGCGCGCTACCGCCGGGTTTTCCGGCCGTGGAGATCGACGGCGAATTCTATTGGGATGGTGGACTCGTTTCGAACACGCCGCTGTCCGCGATTTTGAAAGCGCAACCTCGACGCAATTCGCTGATCTTCCAAGTCGATCTATGGAGCGCACGCGGCAATGTGCCAGACAATCTCTTAGGCGTCGCCACGCGGCAAAAGGACGTGCAGTATTCCAGCAGAACCCGCTTCATCACCGATTACATGAGCGAACAGCAAAACTTCCGCGTCATGTTGAACGAGGTGATGGCCTTGGTGCCCCCCGAGAACCGACAACACGAAGCCTATCTGCGCGCCGCCGAACGCGCCTGCAACGCCCGCCGCAATGTGGTTCAACTGATCTACCGCGATAAATCGTTCGAGGGCAGTGCGAAGGATTTCCAGTTCGGCCCGCTGACGATGAACGAGCATTGGGGCAGCGGTCTCGAAGATATCCGCGAAACGTTGCAGCATCCCGAATGGTTGGCGATGCCGACGCAAGACAATCCGTTCGTTACGCACGACATCCATCGCCACCGCGATGCGGCTCAACCGTAGCTGGCGACCATCGATTGCGGCGCCGTGCCGGTAGCAATGCGCGGCGCCGAGCTTTGATCGCGCCCATCACGCTGGGCCGGCGCCGCGCGATCGAGTTCGATCGCCATCTTGACGAGATCGGCGAACGTGCGCGCCGACATCTTGCGCATCGCTCTACCGCGATGGATCTTGACCGTCACTTCGCTCACGCCGATTTCGCCGGCAATCTGCTTGTTCATCAATCCCGAGACGGCCAGCGTCATCACCTCGCGTTCTCGCTCGGTGAGCGTGGCGAAGCGCTCGCGCAGATCGTCGTCGCACCGCTCCGCCCGACGCTTCGTGCGATCGACGGCGATCGCTTGCGCCACCGCGTCAAGGAAGGTTTGATCGCGAAACGGTTTAGCCAAGAAATCGACGGCGCCGGCCTTCATCGCCTGCACCGTCATTTCGATATCGCCGTAGCCCGTGATAAAGACGATCGACAAAGCGATACCCCGACGCTTCAGCTCTTGTTGGACGTCGAGCCCGTTCGCGCCGCGCAGCCGAACGTCGAGCACCAGAGCGCTGGGCTCTTCGCCGATTGGCGTCGATAGGAACGCATCGGCGGAAACGAAGGACTTCGATCGCATCCCGGCCGAATCCAGCAAATCGGCCAGCGCGTCGTTCATATCCGGATCGTCGTCGACGATATAGACGACTGGATCGGCACGTTCCCGTCCGCGACACGGCATGAATGGCATTGTGCTCACGATAGGGCTCCGGTAATGAGGTTAGACACGTATCAGTGTTGGCTCAGACGCCCCTGTCATGCGGCGCATTCAACGTCGGAGCGACTAGGCTCCTCATGCGTTTCGAGCGACGCCAGATCCCGCTCGCCCGCCTCTAACATCGAAGGCACTTCCTCGCGCAGCAAATCGATGAACGCTCTAATCTTCGCGTCGAGGAAGCGCCGCGAGTGGTAGAGGGCATAGACGTTCACAGGCTGCGCTTCGTACCCGCGAAGGACCTGTACGAGCGCCCCCGAACGCAGGCCGGCGAGCGCCACGCAAGCCGGGAGGATCGCAATGCCGAGCCCTCGCGTCACCGCCGGCTCCAGGGCCTCCATCGCGTTGACGGTCAATCGAGCCGCACCAATATTCACAGCGATCTCACCGCACTCGCCCACGGCGGTCCATCGATCGAACGGAAAGATCGGCGACGTCAATTGCAGGCAGTGATGGTTGATCAAGTCTCGCGGCGTATCGGGCGAACCATTAGCCGCCACATAGCGCGGCGAGGCGCACACGATGCCGCGAATACTGCCGAGCCGCACGCTCACGAGCCCGGAGTTCGGCAATTCACGTGCGATCACGATCGACGTGTCGTAACCTTCTTCGAGCAGGTTGCCCGCGCCGCCCGTCATCGCGAGATCGACGCTCAGCGACGGAAATCGCTGCTGATACTGCAGCACCGCCGGCATCACCAATTGATGCCCGAAGCTCGACAATGCGTGGACATGTAGCCGCCCGCTGGGGTTGATCGTCGCCGATTGCGCCTCCGCTTGGGCGTCGTCGAAGCACACCAGAATTTCCTGGCACCGGTGCAAGTAGCGCTCGCCGGCTGCCGTCAATGCGACGCGGCGGGTCGTCCGGTTCAGTAGCCGGCTGCACAGTTGCGTCTCCAGTTGCGCGATGGCGCGCGAAACGGCAGGCACCTTCAGGTTGAGTCGCTTCGCAGCCGAGGTGAAACCGCCGTCGGTCGCGACTTTGACGAAGATGCGCATGCATTGAAGGGTGTCCATGAGCTATCCCTCACAAAGGAGAATCAGGCTCGCCGAACGCAGCGGCCCATGACGAAAGCGGGCGCAACGGCTGCGCTCGAATCAAAGGTGGCCAGGCGTCGCACCGCATGCCCCGAGGCGCGGCAAACGCACCACGAAGCGCGCGCCGCCCTCGGGCAGGCTCACTGCTTCAAGGCTGCCCGCGTGCTCCGTGACAATACGGCGGCAAATCGCCAGGCCCATTCCCGTCCCACCTTCCTTCGTCGTAAAGAAGGCGTCGAACAAGTGCGGCGCGGCCTGCTTCGCGATACCGCCGCCCGTATCGCTCACCGCGATCACCGCATTGCGCCCTTCGACGGTCAGGGCTAGAGTAAGCAGCCGCGTCGAATCGTGTTCGACCATCGCCTCGATCGCGTTGACGAGCAGGTTGACGAGCAACTGCTGCAGCGCGACGCGCGCGGCGCTCACCTGCACGTCGTCATGAAACAAATGCAGCGACACCACGATCTCGTTACGGCGAAGGTCGTCCTCGAGCCATCGCACCGTGTCGCGCAACAGCTCGTTTAGCGAAAGCGGCAGCTTCGGGCCGGCAGTCGGCGACGCCAATGTCTTTAGCGCCGCGAGCGTCGCGCTCGCACGCTCCGCGTCTTCGACCAATCGCTCGAGCGACGCGATGGCCGCTTCGACATCGGGCGTATCGCGCCGCAGCCATCGCAAGGCCGATTGCCCTCGCGTCAATACCGATCCGACCGGCTGCAGCGCATCATGGACGATGAACGCGACCGCACGCCCGAGCATAGCCAGCCGATCCGCATGAACCGGATCACGCACCATGATTCGGGGCCTCGTTTTGGTGAATGATTTTCGCGATCTCGGCATCGGCCTCTCCGCCGTATTGCGCGAACACATCGGTGCGATAGCTCGTATTGGTGGCCGCGCCGAGTTGCGTGCCCGAATCGTCGTGCGTGTCGGTGTCGACTTGCATCGACAGCCCGATTCGCAGCGGGTGCGCTTCGAGTTCGCGCGGGTCGATGCGGATGCGGACCGGCAAGCGCTGCACGATCTTGATCCAGTTGCCCGTCGCATTTTGCGCGGGCAGCGTGGCGAACGCGCTGCCCGTACCGGCCGAGAAACCCTCGATCCGGCCGTGATAGGTGACGCTCGAACCATACACGTCGGCCGTCAGCGTCACCGGTTGCCCGATGCGCATCCGCTTGAGCTGGACTTCCTTGAAGTTGGCGTCCACCCAAACGCCGTCGAGCGGCACGATCGCCATCAATGGCGTCCCGGGCGCGACGCGCTGGCCCACCTGCACGGAACGCCGCGCCACATAGCCGGTCACCGGTGCAGGCAGCGTGTCGCGCGCATAGGTTAGGTAGGCGTCGCGTACTTTCGACGCCGCGGCTTGCACATCGGGATGCGTGTCGACTGTCGTGCGAGCCGTTAGCGCCCGATTCGCCTCGGCCTGCCGGCGCGCCGCGTCCAGCGCCGCGCGCGCGGCGTTGACCGTATCGCGCGCATGCGCGATGTCCTCGGCCGATACGGCGCCCGTGCTGGCGATCGCCTGGCGACGACGAAGATCGTCGGCGGCGCGCGCGAGATCGGATTCGCGCTGCGCGATGTTCGCCGCGTAAAAATCGTTGTTCACGTATAAGCTGCTGACGCGCCGCACGGTCTGCCCCAGTGCGGCTTCCGCGTTCGCCAAGGCGATCTTCGCATCGGCGGGATCGAGCGCGACCACCGGCTGGCCGGCCTTGACGATTTGCGTGTCGTCGGCGTTCACGGCCACGACGGTGCCGGACACCTGCGGGGTGAGCTGCACGAGATTGCCGCTCACATAAGCGTCGTCGGTCGATTCGTAATAGCGCGCATAGGTGTAGTAGTAAGCGCCGTAGACCGAACCGGCGGCCGCCACAGCGACAGCAAGCAGCGCGAGCAAGCGCTTGCGCCGGCTCGGCGGCGTGGCGCCCGGGTTGCCGGACGGCGCGCGGCCGGCGCTGCCGCGTACGGGGTTGTGACGATCATCGCTGCTCGAATCCGCGCGCTCGCGATCGGACGTGATGGTATCGCTCATTTCAATTCTCCTGATGGGATGGCGAACTGCGGTTCGGCGTGGCGGTATCGACATAGCCGCCGCCAAGCGCCGACGCGAGCGCGATCTGCTGATCGCGGCGGCTCATTTTCAGATTGACGACGGCCTGATCGGCGTTCAATGCGACGACATCCGCATTGAGCACGGTCAGTTGATTCGTGAGTCCGGCCTTGTATTGCGTCACCGCCAATTGCTCGGCGTCGCGCGCAGCCGCTTGCGCCGATTGCGTATCGACGAGTTGCGCGTCGCTTGAACGGATCTCCCCGAGTTGCGTCGCGATGTCGGAAAGGGCAGCGATAAGCGTCTGGTTGTAGGCCGCCACCGCATAGTCGAATTCGGCGTACCGGCCTTTCAGTTGCGCCCGCAACGCGCCGGCGTCGAAAATCGGCAGATGGATGGCTGGACCGGCAGATGCCGTCCGGCTTGCGGCCGTCAGAAAGCGGCCGAATCCGAAGGCATCGAAGCCGATCGCGGCGCTCAAATTGATATCCGGGTAGAACTCCGCCTTGGCTTCCTTCACCTCGTGCATCATCGCGTCGACACGCCAGCGTGCGGCGGCAATGTCGGGCCGCCGGCTGATGAGATCGGCGGGCAAGTTGTCGGGCAGCTTCACGTCATCGCCGGCGCCGAGCGACGGCCGGCCGATCGCGAGGCCGCGATCCGGGCCCGCGCCGACGAGCGCCGCCAATTGGTAGCGTGTCGTCGCGATGTTGCCGTCCAAGGCGGTCACGGCGGCGCGGCTCGTCGCCAAGTTCGCCAAAGCGCTCTTGCGTTCCACTTCGGTGTCGAGGCCCATGGCGATACGGCCGGCCGTCACTTTATCGATTTGCTCCCGCCGCTCGACTTCTTGCGCCGCGATGTCGCGCAGCGCGAAGAGCCGAGCGAGCCGGTTATAGCTGCGCGCAATCGCAGTCTCGAGCGTGAGCTTGGCGAACTGCATATCGGCTTCGCTCGCTTGCGCTTGCGACAGCGCCGCTTTCATGGTTTCGCGGTTCTTGCCCCACAGATCGAGATCGAACGACGCCGATAACAGGCCCTTGTTCTCGGTTTCCCAACCGCCGGCGAACGGCGGGGGAATCATCGTGGCCGCGCTGTAACGCTCGCGCGTTAGCGAGTAGTTGGCGTCGACGCGCGGCAAGGTGCCCGCCCTCGCCGTTTCGCCATAGGCCTGCGCCTGCCTGACCCGCGCCATCGCCTGCTCGATCGTGGGGCTCGCCTTCAACGCCTCGTCGATCAACGCCTTCAGTTGAGCGTCGCCGAATTGGTCGACCCAATCCGCGGCGGGCCAGCGGCCCTGCTCGGCGGGCAAGCTGCGCGCCGTATCGAATTGCTGCGGCTCGGCGATCTGCTTGTCGCTATGAATGCCCGCATAGTTCGCACAGCCGGACAGCATCGCAGCGACGATCGCCGGCACGGCCCATGTGGGAGCGCGAAGGCTCATACCGAAGCTAGGAATCCGCGATTTCATTTTGTTCACCGTCCAGAGAATGAATTGAGCACGAAGCGCCGCGCATGCCGCTCAGTGGCCGCCCGCGGCGGCTGCGCCGGCCGCGCCGCCCTTGACCGGCCGTGTCAGCCAAATCAACGGAATGATCAAGATGAAGACCACGGACGAAAGCCAGAAGATGTCGTTCAGCCCCAGCATCGCCGCTTGCGCGTTGAGCGAATATTCGAAGAAGGCGCGGGCTTTATCGGCGCTTGCGCCGAGGGCTGTCTGCAACGCAGCGATCGCACCCGTGAAGCTCGGATTGTTGATACTCGTTTGCTCGATCAGCCGCTCATGATGGAAGATGGTCCGGCTATTCCAGCCCGTGCTGAGCAGGGAGGTTCCCACGGCGCCCGCAAAGATGCGCGCGAAATTCGATAGCCCCGCCGCCGACGGAATCCGCTCGGGCGGCAGGCCTGACAGAATGATCGCCGTGAGCGGCGTGAAGAACAGCGCTGTCGGAATACCTTGCAACAGCGTGGGCAGCACTAGCGTGTAGGGATCGACGCCCGTGGTGTAGTGCGAGCGCATGAGGAATACGCCTGCGAATCCGACGAATGCCAACGTGGCGAGTACGCGCATATCGGAGCGCGGCATGATCTTGCCCATCACGGGTGCGAGGATGACGGAAAAGATGCCGAGCGGCGCCGTCACGAGCCCCGCATCCACCGAACGGTAGCCGAGATAGCCTTGAATCCATTGCGGCAGTACGACGAGGTTGGCGAAGAAAAGCGCGAAGGCGACCGAAATGGCTACCGTGCCTCCGGCAAAATTGCGCCTGGCGAATAGCCTCAGATCGACGACAGGCTTTTCCTCGGTGAGCTCCCAAATCAAGAAGAAGATAAAGCCGACCACCGCCACGATGGTGAGGATCCAGATCACGGGCGAGTTGAACCAATCGAGGTCCTTGCCTTTGTCGAGCATGATCTGCAGCGACGCCACCCAGACGATCAAAGAGAGGAGGCCGATCTTGTCGATCGGCAGTTTGCGCGCCGGCGTTTCGCGATCGCGATAGATCATCCAGATCGCGGCGGCGGCAAAAAGACCAACGGGTACATTGATATAGAAGATCCACGACCAGCTATAGCGATCGGTGATCCATCCGCCCAACGCCGGCCCGGCGATCGGCCCGACCGTCGCCGTCATCGCCCACAACGAGAGCGCGCTCGAACTCTTGTCCTTGGGAAACGAAGCGAGCAGCAACGCCTGCGAAAGCGGCACCAACGGTCCCGCCACCGCGCCCTGCACGACCCGCGCGGCCAGCAGGGTCAACAGGTTCGGCGCTAACCCGCAGGCGGCGGACGAGAGCACGAAAAGCAAAATCGCCCCGACGAACAGCTTCACTTGCCCGATCCGCTGAGTGAGCCATCCCGTCAGCGGAATCGACACCGCATTGGCCGCCGCAAAGAGCGTGATGACCCACGTTCCTTCATCGACGGACACGCCCAGATTGCCGGACAGCGTCGGAATGGCAACGTTCGCGATCGACGAATCGAGCACATTCATGAACGTGGCGAGCGCGACCGCGAAGGTGCCGAGGGCAAATTTGGCGCCGGACAGCGGTGCCGGGGCGGTCGCATCGGGTGTTGAGCTCATGTTTCATCCTTAGTAGTCCTAATTAGGTAGCGCACCGCCCGAGCGCATGCGCCAGTGATTCCCCGGAGGTCCGCTCTCGCCGGTTCGGCTAGACGCCACCGAGCTGCGCGGCGCAACCGAGCGCCGCGACCGCGCCGCGCACCTGGCGAACACAGCGCACCACCCGGCTCGCCCAGCGATGAAGCGTGCGATCGCTTCGCACCAGCGCGCGCAGCGTCTTGACGCCGGTCCATGGATTCGTCACGCATCGATGCACCTGCTCACTGCGAGCAACGCCGTATAGGCACCACGCGCAAAAGTGCTCACAGTTGTTCGTCAAGAGCCCATATTCGTCTTCACCCAACCGTGATCGGGCACGCGCCACGGCATCGCTTCCCAGATAAACGGCCGCCGGCTCGCATCGCACGCCAATCGGTCTTCCCGCTGCGAAACGCCGTAGCGAAATGGCTTCCACGGGGCGTCTCCTCACCGTGTGATGAAAACCGCCGTAATGAATCACCTGTCCGTTGCCCACGTAAATTCCATGGTGCGAATAACCGTCTCGCTCGCTAACGAGATGCGCGCCGAGGCAAATTCCGAGTTCGACGTCAGCCTCTGCGAGCGACACGGCAATCCAATCGATATCGAGCGTTTCCATGGCGAGCCACCCCACCTCGTTACCGCGATGCGTCCATGACTGCCAATGTTTTGCAATCGAACGAATCGACGGGCTAAGATCCCTGCCTCGGGTTGAAGACAAAGCGGCCCCCTCTGAGAACCGTTGCGTCTCAGAAGAAATCGATCGCTGCGTGAAGTCAGTCAGATCGCGTGTTGCCGCGTTGCCATGACTGAATGGTAGGTGCGAGGCCTACACGGCGGTAGACCTGCTCGCGAACACTCACCGTTTCCTAGCGGACACCAATAGGACACGAATAAGACACGGATTCGCACCAGGAGGGAGCGTGAAAAACTCAGGGCGACGTGAATTCGCCCAAGCAGAGGACATCGAGCGCCCGAATCTCCGTCGTCATGAAATCGACGAACGCGCGAATGCGCGAGGGCAAATGCTGCCGGCTCAAATAGCAAATGAAGTGGCCACGATCGTCCGGCACGTAGCGCTTCAATGCAATGACAAGCTCGTTGCGCACCAGGTGATCGCAGATTTGATAACCGGGCATCTGCGCAATACCACGACCGTCGAGGACAGCCCTCAACACGAGATCGGTATCGTTGAACGTCAATTTAGCGGCCGGCAAATACTTGTGGACACGGCCGTCGACCTTAAACTCCCACTCCAACACGCGGCCGCCCGCGAATCGCAAGTTGATGCACTCGTGTTGATCCAACTCTTCGATCGAAGAAGGAAGACCATATTGCTGCGCGTATGCGGGCGAGGCGCAGAGCGCGCGCTCCATCGGCACTAATTGCTTGGCGATGATGCTCGAATCTTCGATGCGCCCGTCGCGGAACGCGACGTCGATCTGTTCCGAAACGAAATCGACGGGCCGATCGTCGAGCACCAGATCGACCGCCACATCGGGATAGGCCGCCATGAATTTTTCGAGCAGGGGCGCCACCACCTTTCTGCCGAAGCCGACCGTCGAGCTGATGCGCACGAGCCCGCGCGGCGGCCCTTCGCGAAGCTCGAGCATCTCGTTGACCGCCTCGACGATGCGCTCGACGCCTTGATGACAATTCTCGAAGAACCGCTCGCCCTCCAGCGTCAAATGCGTGGTGCGCGTGGTTCGCAGGAACAATCGGGTGCTCAGCTGCGCTTCCAGCTTTTGCACATTGCGGCATACCGCCGAGCGGCCGATCCCGAGCCGCTCGCCTGCCTTCGCGAAACTGCCTTCGGTCGCCACCGCCATGAAGGCGATGATGCCCGCATAGCTCGTGGCGAAACAGGTCGATAAATCGTCGGTGCGATTGGGCAAGCCAATGCGAAATCCGACCCGCTGCGTATCCGATTGATCCATGGACGGCCTGCTCCGCTTGGGCTTGACATGTCGCGAGGATAGGCCTGCAGTGTAAGGCACATCGAACTGATGCGATACCGGGTGCTGCGCGCTTTCGTTAAGCGTTTCATCCATAAAATGAGCCGAGATTGGTGTCGAACAGGAAACATGGTGCGTACTGGAACGGTGCTACCAGCGCCTCCAAGCGCTGGCCTACCATTGAGTCAAGCGCGCCCATTGAAGGGAACGCGCATGACCGGATTTGAGAACGCTTATGGACGATAAGAACCTGCAGGCGCCGCCGCTTGCGCTGCTCGACAGGTACAGGGGCCAAGAATTTCTTCCGCTGTATACGACGCGTGTCACCGTCTCCGGCGGCTCCACCGGGCACGGCCGCGCCTCCGGCGTGGCCCGCTCGGACGACGGTAATTTGGATCTGGAATTGCGCCTGCCCGCCGAATTCGGGGGCCCGGGCGACGGCACGAACCCCGAACAATTGTTTGCCGCGGGCTTCGCCGCGTGCTTTCACGGCGCGTTGAATCTGCTGGCCAAGCGCGACGGGTTGAAGCTCGACGACATCGCCGTCGAAGCCGAGGTGTCGTTCGGCCGCGATCCGATGGATGGCGGCTACGCCTTGGTGATCGATCTTCGCGTACGCATGCCGAGCGTCGAGCGGCGCGTGGCCGAAGAGTTCGTGCGAAACGCCGAACGCTTGTGTCCCTACGCAAAAATGGCCCGGCAAGGGACCGTCAATATCGTTGCGGTAGTCGACTAACACAAGCTGCGCCTCCTTCGGCACGACGTTTTTTCTCGGCGGTTGACGACTCTCGATGACACGAAATACGACGCTGCGCCCACCCCCGCTCACGCTGCTCGACAAGTACCACGGCAAGGACATCCAAACCCTGTACTCGACGACCGTTACCGTAACGGGAGGCGAAGCGAACCACGGCCGCGCGTCGGGGCTTGCCCGCTCCGACGACGGCGAGCTCTCGGTCGACTTGCGTCTGCCGAAAGCGCTGGGCGGCCCCGGGGGCGGCACGAATCCCGAGCAATTGTTCGCAGCCGGTTACGCGGCTTGCTTTCATGGCGCGTTGAGCCTGCTCGCGGCGCGCGCGGCCATTCCCATTTTCGGTGCGTCGGTCGGCGTCACTGTCGATTTCGGACGCGATCCGATGGACGGCTTATACGTCCTAACGGCCCGCATGCGCGTTCACTTGCCGGGCGTCGAGCGGGTCATCGCCGAGGAACTGGTCCGCAACACAGAGCGCTTTTGCCCCTACACGAAGATGACGAAGCAGGGAATCGCAAGCGTCGTTTCGCTCGCCGAACCCGACGACGCCGATCGCTCGTGATCGCTTTGCCGTGACTTAGCCGCCGCTGTCCGCCCGCGAACCGGCCGTGCAATAGTGCGAGCAAAGCGTTCCGCTGTAATGAGCCAGTTGCCGACTGATACGTTAGGCCAGTTCGCGCGCGGAAATGTTGGTGCAGGGTGTCACAAGTTCTTCGCACGAAGCGTCTAGAACGCAAGACTTCCACTGCGGCAAACCATTTCAAGCCTTATTTATGAACGATCGACGTGTTGCAGCCACCGAAACCGCGACGCGCGAACGCGATCCGGTCGTTTGGTCGCTCGTGCTCGGGGCGCCGGACAACACGGCAGGCCTGCAGCGCTGGCTCTATGACGCGTTGAGGCGCGCGATCGTCGCCGGCCGCCTTCCGCCCGGCAGCGTGCTGCCAGGCACGCGAACGCTCGCGCAACAATACGGCCTTGCGCGCGGGACCGTCGCCAGCGCCTATGAGCAGTTGCTGTCAGAGGGCTATCTCGTCACTCGCAAGGGCAGCGCCACGCGCGTCAATGCCGTGCTGCCCGAGCTTCGGCATGCAGCCGAATCTCCCCCCTCATCGCTGCCCGAGCCCGCTGCCCTTTCGCAAGCGCCCGACGACAGCCAGCCGCCCAGCTTGGAGGCGCGTGGCCCCTGGATCGAGCGGCTTACGCAGCACGCGTCCCCGTTTCCGCTATCGGAAGTCCCCTCATTGCCGCAGCCGTTCCATCCCCATCGCGGCGACGTCCGGTTATTCCCCATCGATCTCTGGCGCAAGCTATATGGACGCCATTTGCGTCCCTCTCGCCTGCTGACGCTCGACGATGCGAACCCCGCCGGGCTGCCTGCGTTGAGAGAGGCCATCGCCGAACATCTGGCTATTTCGCGCGCAGTGACCGTATCGCCGGATCGCATCGTCATCGTCGGCAGCGTGCAACAAGCGCTCGATCTTTGCCTGCGCTTAATGACCGCGCCGGGAGATTACGTCTGGATGGAGGACCCCGGCTATGTCGGCGCGCGCCAAATCATGCACGCAAGCGGCGCAAACATCGTCGACGTCCCCGTCGATCATGAAGGGCTTGTCGTCGAACACGGCGTACGCGAAGCCCCCGGCGCGGCGCTCGCCTATGTCACGCCTTCGCGCCATGCGCCGCTCGGCGTGTCGATGTCGACGGAGCGGCGCGGCGCCTTTTTGCAGTGGGCGCGCGCGAACGGTGCGCTGATCTTCGAAGACGACTACGACAGCGAATATTGCTTTCGCTCGCGGCCGCTCCCCGCACTACGCAGCTTGCCCGGCGCCGAATCGAACGTCGTCATGGCCTGTACGTTCAGTAAGCTGCTGTTTCCTTCGCTGCGGCTTGCTTATGTCGTGCTGCCTGAGCGGCTCGTCGCGCCATTCGTGCGCGCCGCTTCGATCACAAGCCGAAGCGCCAATGGTCTAACGCAAGCGGTGCTCGCCGATTTTCTGAGCGAGGGGCACTTCGATCGGCACATCCGTCGCACCCGCACGATTTACGCCGCTCGTGCGCGCGCGTTCGAGCAATACGCCCTGAAGCACTGGCAAGACTGGATCCGCGTGGCGCCCGCCACCGCCGGATTGGACGTCCTTTGCCGCCTCTTGCAGACCGACGAAAACAGCGCCGTTCGAGCGCTCAAGGCAGCCGGCATCGACGCGGCGCCGTTGAGCAAGTACACGCATCGCCATCGCCACGATCCCGCACTCGTCATGGGCTTCGCAGCCTTTAACGAAGACGAAATGGAACGAGCGGCGCAGCGCGTCGCCGCCACCTTGCGCAAAGCTGTCTGACATAAAACCGCGCACCGCTGTGGTGGCGATTGGTGTTTCAACGTCAACACTAAGAGCCCGTTTGCATACCTACCGCAACGGCGCGCGCCCACCTACGATTGATTCCGAGCGGCGTCGTGTCGCTAATACCATCTGGAGGTTGAACCATGAAGATCGTCGTCATCGGCGGGACTGGGCTGATCGGCTCGAAGACTGTCGCCATCCTGCGCGAGAAAGGCCATGAGGTTGTCGCGGCGTCGCCCCAGAGCGGCATCAATACGCTCACCGGCGAAGGGCTTCAAGACGCATTGCGCGGCGCGAAGGTCGTGGTCAACCTCGCCAATTCGCCCTCGTTCGAAGATGCAGCGGTGATGGAGTTTTTCGAAACGTCGGGACGCAATCTTCACGCGGCGGAAGCAGCCGCGGATGTCGGCCACCATGTCGCGCTATCGATCGTCGGCACCGATCGCATGCCCGATTGCGGCTACTTCCGCGCGAAGGTCGCGCAGGAAAAACTCGTCAAAGCCTCGGGCACCCCGTACACCATCGTTCGCTCCACGCAGTTCATGGAATTTCTCGGCGGAATCGCGGCAACGAGCATGCAAGGGGATGTCGTGCGGCTCGCGCCGGGCCTCTTCCAGCCGATCGCCTCCGATGACGTAGCCGCATTCGTTGCCGAAGCCGCTCTGGCCGCGCCGCGCAACGAAACAGTCGAGATCGCGGGCCCGGAGCGCGCGCCGTTCAACGAATACGTCGCGCGATACCTCAAGGCCGTCGGCGATTCGCACGAGGTCGTATGCGATCCGGCCGCCCGCTATTTCGGCGGCGTGGTCGAAGAGAAATCGCTCGTCCCGTTAGGCGAAGCGCGTCTCGGCCGCATCAACCTCGACGAATGGCTGTATCGCTCGCAACCGAAGGCGTGATCGATCCGGCTTTCTCTTAAAAGGGCGCCCCGTCAGTCGAGAATCGACATGCACTTAGGCAAGTCATACAAGCTCTCCGAATTCTTGTTTTGGACTCGGCGAAAGGTCTATGTCCTGCTCGTCTGCGGGTCGGCGCCGGTCGTGCTTTATCGATGGCTCGGCGTCACTTGGCTGTGCGTGCCGCTGACCATCGTCGTTCTGCTCGGCACGGCGACGTCGTTCATCGTCGGCTTCAAGAACGTGCAGACCTACAACCGGGCGATGGAGGCTCAAGCCATTTGGACCCACATCGTCGCGGCCAGCCGTCGTTGGGGGCAATTGGCGCGCGATCTCGTCGACGATCGCGAGCTCGCCCGCGCGCTTGCGAACCGCCACATGGCATGGCTCACGGCGCTCAGATTCGAATTGCGCAAGCCGCGGATATGGGAGAGCACGCAAAAGGCCTTCAACACGGAGTATCTTCGGCACTATCGTGTCCCGGAATGGGAAAGCAACCTCGATGAGCTGCTGCCCCGTTATCTGGCCAAGCGTGAGGTTGAACTAGCGCTGTCCTGCAACGGCTCCGCGACATGCATATTGAGCCTGCAGGGCGCGGCTTTGAAGACGATGCATCGGGATGGACATGCAACGCCGAGCGGCTATATGCAACTGCAATCGTCGCTCAGCGATCTCTTCTCGCTGCAAGCGGAATCGGAACGGCTGAAGAATTTCCCTTATCCGCGCCAATATGCGACCGTCAGCGCATTGTTCGTCAAATTCTTTTGCTTGCTGTTTCCGTTCGGCTTGCTGCAAGAGTTCGACAAGTTGAATGAGTTCGTCGGCGGCTTCATGCACGGCAACATGGTATGGCTCGTCGTGCCGTGCAGCACCGTGGTCTCGTGGATGTACGCCTCGCTCGAACAAGTCGGCGAAAGCACGGAGAACCCGTTCGAAGGCGGCGCCAACGATGTCCCCATCACCATGCTCTGCGATGAAATCGAACGGGATCTGAAAGATATGTTCGGAGAACATGCGGATGAGAGGACAGAGAGCCAGGTCATCGCACTGTAATCGATGCTAGCCGCAAAAAGCGCCTAGCCCCTCAGCACGAGCGACGCCTTCGGATATCGTTCGCAGAGGAACTCGACGAACGCCCGCACTTTCGGTGAAGGCAAACGCCGCGAGGTATGCAGCACCCAAAGCGCGGCTTCCACACCGGACACCGTGCCCCACTGCACCAATTCCCCGCGCGTGAGCGGATCCCATGCAATGGATTGCGGAAGAAGCGCCGCGCCGGCGCCGGCCACCGCCGCATCGCGGATCATCAGAAACGAGGAGAGCTTGAGCCGAGGGATCGGATCGAGCACGAGACGGCCGCCGTCGAGCGTCCAGGCCGTCGGCTGGAACGTCGAAAACACGATGCCCGGCACCGATCGAACGGCGCCCGAGCGGGGCATCGGAACGGTAGGAGCGGCCACGACCACGAGCTTATCGGTGGCGAAGCAACGCCCCACCAAGTTGCTATCGGGGTTCGGATTGATGCGGATGGCGACATCGAACTGTTCCTCGACGAGATCGACCATGCGATCCTCCGCCACCGCCTCGACACTCACCTCGGGATAGGCGGCGCAGAACTCGGCGCAAATACGCCCCATCGCGAGCTGCGAGAACAGCACGGGCGCGGCGATGCGCAGGCGTCCGCGCGGCGCCGCTATGCCCTCTCGGGCCGCCGTCATGGCTTCGGCCACCTCGTGCATCGGGCCCTCGGTTCGCGCCATCAGCATCTCGCCCGCTTCCGTGAGCTTCAGCCCGCGGGCGCCGCGCTCGAGCAAGCGCATACCCAGTTGATCTTCCAGCTCGGCAATCCGGCGCGACAGCGTCGCCTTCGATTTGCCGCTGGCGCGGCTCGCCTTCCCCAATCCTCCATTTGCCGCCACGAGCGCAAAGTCGGCCAACGCGTTCAGATCCATTGCTGTTCCACTTTTGAAACGAGGTGTCTACATTTTCGCGTCTTCGTTTTGTTTGCGCAACGTCTTATATTTCCCTCACCCCAACCTGATATGAGAAAAACATCATGAATACGACTCAACGTGCTGTGCTGCTCCGCGCCTACGGTGGCGCAAACGCAGCCGAAGTGGCGCTCGTCGGAACGCCCGAAGCTGGCCCCGGCCAAGTGCTCGTCCGCGTCCGCGCCGCCGGCATCAACGGTATCGATTGGAAAATCCGCGAAGGCTACGTGCGCGACGCGTTTCCGCTTAAGCTGCCCACGGTTCTCGGTATTGAATTGGCCGGTGTAGTCGAAGCAGTCGGATCGGGCGTCACGCGCCTGCGTGTCGGCGATCGCGTGATGGGCCCGCTGGGCGCACCTGGCGCGTATGCCGACTTCGTCGTGGCCGACGAGGCGAACCTGGCCCTCACGCCATCAGGTATGGACGATGTGCAAGCGGCGGCGATTCCGATCGCAGCCGTGACGGCATGGCAAAGCCTGCACCACGCGGGCCCGGTTCGCGCGGGGCAGCGAATTCTGATTCACGGTGCGGCCGGCGGGGTCGGCGGGTATGCCGTCCAGTACGCGAAACGAGCCGGCGCTGAGGTATTCGCGACTGCCTCCACCGCGCGTGTCGACTATGTGCGTAGCCTTGGCGCGGATTGGGTGATCGACTATCGGAGCCAACGTTTCGAAGAAGTCGCAAACGATATCGATCTCGTCCTCGACTATGTCGGCGGCGAAACGCTCGATCGCTCGTGGCAAGTCTTGAAGCAGGACGGCGCCATCGTGGGGACGACCTCGCCCGACATTCTCGCGCGTACGCCCGAGGGGCGTCGTGGCCTCTGGTTCATCAACAAGCCCGACGCGGCGCTTCTGGAAAAGCTGGCGGCCGATGTCGCCGCCGGCGCGCTGAAGGCGCACGTGAGCGAAGTCGTCGGTTTCGACGACATCCCAGCCGCCATCGAACGCAATCGAACCGAATCTCACTTCGGCAAGGCGGTGGCGGATTTCGCGCGGTAATGCGTACGTCGTGAAGGAAGGTGCGACGACGCGGACCACCGGCGCTGCTCGATATCGGGCGCCGGTGATCGCAGCAGGGTTTCGATCAGGCGATGGCGTCCAGGTATTGCCACTCGAAACCTTGAGACCCTTCTCTCACCACGCCGGCCGATACTTCGGGGAAGTGCGCCGGAAACAGGCTTGCGCCCGTTTTTACGGCATGTTCCAGCAACCATCGCCGCGATGAGCGCGCCTGCGCTTGATCGAGGCAGAACGTCGAATTCCAATCCGGGCGATGGACTTGCAGCGGGCTATGCATGACATCCCCGCAAAACAGCGCCGTTTCGCCGCGCGAGCGCAGTTCGATCGCCATGTGGCCGATGCTGTGGCCTGGCGTCGGCAGAAAGCGAATCCCGTCGACGGTCTCTTCCCCCGCGTCAGGCACGACGCGCGCCTGTTGCGCTTCCATGAGCGGCAGGACGCTATCTTCGAAGACCATGCGCCGCGGCTCGCCTTCCGCGGTTGCGAAGTAGTCGCGTTCGCGCTGGCCAAACACATAGGTCGCGTTCGGAAACACCGGCGTCCAACGGCCGTCCTCCCAATGCGTATTCCATCCGACGTGATCGACGTGCAAATGCGTCAGCAGCACATAGTCCACTTTCTCGCGCCGAAAACCTGCCGCTTCGAAACGCTCGAGCACGGGGTTATCGAGGTTGTGGAACAAGGCGCTGAACGGCCGCGTCTTGCCGTTGCCGATGCCCGTATCGACGATCGCCGTGAGCCCGCCTGCTTCAATCACCCAAAAATGCGTTTTCAACGCGACGCGTCGATTCGTCAGATCGAGGCTGTCCGTCGCGAAGCGTTCTTCGAGGGCCCGGCCCGAGGCGACGTCCCAGTCGGGAAACAGCACGTCCGGGGCCAGCCCGAAGAGGGTTTCGTCGACCCGCGTGATAGTGGCGTCGCCGACGGTGAAAGCAATCGAGGCGTTTTTCATAGGATCTCCGCGATGTGCGCTTACTGCACGTTGCAAGTTGCACGTTACAAGTTGCAAGTCAAAGAGCCGCTTGTTCCGAGGCCAGTCTATTCGCAACCGGCACGCGTCGCATAGCGAGTAGATAAAGTCCGGCGCCGAGCAATGCCGACAGCCCACCGGTGACAGCCAGCGCGACGCCTAGGCTGTTGCTCACGTGCGCGACGTGCTCGTTCAGATAGCCGACGGCCAGCGGCCCCACGCCGCCGCTGATCGCATTCGTCATAAAGACGAGCAACGCGAGCGAACGGCCTCGCATGCGGTTGGGCACGGCGATTTGCAACGGCACGGGCGCAAGACCCATCGCGATACTCGCCATGAACGCGCAGAGGCCGTAAAGCAAGATCGCGACGGTGCTGTCGCCGACGAGCGGCATCGCCACCGCGGCTGGCACTAGCATGGCCACGGCGCCAGCGGAAAAACCGAGTACCTTGCGCAACGTGCTGTCATCGGTGACGCGGGCCGCGAGCATGCCCGCGCTTGCGATGCCGAGCACACCGCCGATCATGTAGGCCGGTGCGGCCATCTGGCCGACGGCCTTCGGCGCGAGATGAAAATGCCGCATCAGCAACGTCGGAAACCAGGCGGCGTGCGAATAGAAGAGCGTGATCAACGCCACGTACGCAGCGAAGTACGGCAGACAAAACCGGTTGCGCACGAACAGTTCGCTAACGACATCGGATAGCGTCGGCGTAGCGTCCTTCGCTTGCGCTGCTTCACCGAACGCTTCGCGGCGGACGGGTTCGCGTATCGTCAATGCCACCAGCGCCGCCAATACGAGCCCGGGCAGCCCAACCACGACGAACACGGCTTGCCAGGGCGCTAGACCATGCGCTGCGAGCCACGCACCGGTTTCTCCGTGGATCGACGACAGCAGCATGCCCCCGCCGAACAATGCCGCGCCTCCGCCCACATACGGCCCGAGCATGAAGACACTGCTCGCCCGTGCGACGCGACGCGGCGCGAACAAATCGCTGAAGATCGACAACGCGGCGGGGCTCAGCGCGGCCTCGGCGATCGCCGTCCCTGCGCGAGCCATCAGCAGTTCCGCGAAATTCGAAGCGAATCCGCACGCCGTCGTCGAGATCGCCCAGATGGCGATGCATACGGCGATCAGCTTCACGCGGTTGGTTCGATCGACGAGCCTAGCGACGAACACGCCGGCCGTCGCATAGCACAACGTGAATGACAGCCCCTGGAGGAGGCCGATCTGCGTATCGGTGAGCGCAAGCGATTGCTTGATCGGCTGCACGAGAATGCTGACGATTTGCCGATCGAGATACGAGAACGCAAAGCAAATAAAAAACAGCAATACCGTGTAGGCCGGATGCCGCGCGTCGGTAGGCGCGAGCTGCGCCGTGTAGGTGGGCGGCTCGTCGATGGAAGGATAGGCGCTCATTGCATGTCTCCTGACTCCTGATCTCTGATTTCTTGTGATGAATTGGGGCGCGGTCAGCGTCAGTCGCGCCGCGTCGTATGCGCTTAAAGGGCTGCGCTCTCGGAGGCGAGCAATGCGAGGCAGTCGCCCGGCTCGACACGCGCCAACGTGCGAACGCACATTGCGATACCGTCCGCGCGAAAGCGGATTTCCAACGGTGCGCGCCAGGGTTGATGCGGATCGAAGAGCCGCCCTGCGACCTGCCCTTCTCGAACGCGATCGCCGAGCGCGAAAGCCGGTTCGAACACGCCCGCAAGCGGCGAATACGCGTAGTGGCGCGCACCATCAACGCGAAGGAATCGCGTCTCGCCGGCGGGCGACGGCTGCTCCTCCGGCGTCATGCCAAGCCGGTGCAGCACACGGCGCAGCCCGTTCTCGACGATCGCGAGGTTGGCCGCGTCGCAGCCCGCATGTCCGCCGAATTCGCCGCAAAGGAAAAGCTTGCCGTGGCGTTCGGCAGCCGCCGCGAACGTACGGTCTTCGCCGAGCAAATCCATGATCATCGTATTCGGCGCGCCGAAGGCACGGACGAGATCGACATAAAGCTCACGTCGCGCACTATCGGCGGGCGGCGAAGCGAGCAGCGTGGGCGCATGCTCGAACGAAGCGCCGCCGGCATGCAGGTCGATCACGATATCCGCGCGCGGCAGCAATTCGGTTTCGACGTAGTGCGCGATCATCTCGGTCGGTTGCCCATTGCGCGCGCCCGGGAAAAGGCGATTCAAATTGCCGCGATCGATGGGAGACGTGCGCGTGCCGTTGATGAAGGCTGGGAAGTTCAAGCCGGGGACGATGATGAGGCGACCGCGGATCGTCATCGACGGTAGTCGCTGTAGCAGCTTCATCAATGCGATCGGCCCTTCGTATTCGTCGCCGTGATTGCCGCCCGTCAGCAGGACGGTCGGGCCTGTGCCGGGCCCGGCATTGAGTACCGCCAGCGGAATGGGAATGTGCCCGTAGGCCGAGCGGTCGTGCGACCAGGGAAGCCGGAGCGTGCCGGTTTGAAAGCCCGTGCGTTCGAAGTCGACGTCGGTGGCGATGAGCGAAGCGGGATGGGACATGGTGCGATCCGTAAGCAACGAGGCGGCGCCCCGGTTGCTTTACTATCGTCGACGATAAACCGCCTGACCAATGCCGTTTTCTGAGGCGGGTGATGCCTTGGAGGCATCGCCGCGGCGCACAAGAAGGCGCATCCGCTCCCTGCAGGCCTTTGCTGCCGCGGCCCCAAATTTGGCGGCCATCGCGGCTAAGGTCGAGGCGGAATGGAAAACGTCGATTAGCCGTTCGCCTCTCGGAGGTGGCCGACAAACCGATTCAGCGCCATATTGGCCTCATTTTCGAGGTAACAGAATTCGAGCGGCAACGGCACCGACAAGTCCTGAAGATCGACGAAACGCACGCGTGCCGGCGGACGATCGCGATTGGCGGCGTTCACGATCGCCGCACCCATGCCCGCTGAGACGAGCGAAAGGATCGCCGTTTCGGTGGTCGCCTCTTGGCGGATGTCGAGCGTCAGGCCGCGCTCGGCGCACGCGGACAGCAGACGGTCGTAGTAGGCCGGGTAGACGGAGCGAGGAAACGCGATGAACGGCGTCTCGCGCAGCTCGGTTGCCGCGACGGTCCCGCTTGCGCCCAGCGTCCATGCTTCGGGCACGGCGAGCACGACATTTTGCTCGAGGACGTGGATGCTCGCGATCCCTTCGGGCAGCGTGCCGACGCGATAGCAGAACCCGCCGTCGAGCCGCCCCCCGGCGATCGCTTCGAGTTGGGCCGGGGTGTTCATCGGTTGCAGTTCGAGCGAGACGTGCGGCAAGGCTTGTTCGAATGCGTGCAAGGCATTGGAGACGATGCCGCTCCATGCTGCGTTTTCGACGAAACCGAGGCGCAAGTGGCCTTGCGTACCCGTGGCGATTTGTCGAGCGAGGCGGTTGGCCGCGTCCACACGGGCGAGAATCTCGCGGGCTTGCGCCAGGTAGGCTTCGCCGGCCGCCGTGAGCGTCAAACCGCGTGGCGTGCGTTCGAACAGCGCGGCGCCGATGAAATCTTCGAGATCCTTGATCTGCCGCGAGATCGCAGGCTGCGTGACGTGCAGCTGCTCGGAAGCCGCGCGCACGCTGCGCAATTCGGCGACGGCGATGAAGTAGCGCAGGTGCCGGAGTTCCATGGGGGGGATGGGATGGGGGCGTTGTAGCCGCGGTTCGACCGGCGTACCGCGGCTTCGTCAACCAAATATCGTCAGTCCGTTTTTCTGAACCAGTTGCAGCATCCGAGCGGCGATGCCACTCGGCCTTTTGTCGCCTTGCTCCCATTGACGCACAGTGGAGGCGGTGGTGTTCAGATATGCAGCGAACACACCTTGACTGACATTGACGCCCTTTCTGATGCGAGCAATCTCTTCGGGCTTGAATTCTGGCGCCTTTTCGATGCATAGCTCGTCGTAGTCCCGCATCGTCTTTTTGTCGATGACCTTGGCACGATGCAGACCGGAAGCCGCGCTATGAATCGCTTCCGATGCGTCGCTCCTGTAGCGGGTCTTAGCCATTGCAAATCTCCGTTAGCTCCTTCAACGCAAGCATTCTCTCGAGGTCAGCAATCTTCGTTTTCCCGAAGTCGCGAGCAAGCTTCTTGAAATGGCGTAGTTCTCGCTCGTCGATGTTATCTCTATCGCTTTTGGCGAACAAATAGACGAACACCCAAAAGTCACCGATCTTGTTGACGACGATGCCGCGCTTGGTGTTCTTGTCTAGTCGCTTTTTCCAGACGTTTCCGCCAGGATCGTCACCCTGCCCCGCATCCAGTTCCCTCGCCGCTTTACACAAGTCACCATCGGGGATTCCTGCTGCCCTCGCCTTCTTGGTGAACCAGGCCGTCTTGAACACTCTCGATATTGTTTTTGCCATCGGTGGTTCGATTGTCAGAACTCCGACACTATACCACCATGTGATATACGTTCAAGTTCTCGGCAAAATGGGGCTAGATCTTGCGCTATGTCTAGTCGTCGGGCGCTTCTCCGCAGGGAGCGCTCCACAAGCATGGACGCTCCCCGTTACCCTTTGCTAAAACCGATGCCGAATCCCAAGCATGACTTTCGCTTGGTTCTGGTTGGACGAAGGAGCCCAGCCGTTAAAGTTTGCGACCGCCTTCCCGCCCGTCGAATCGATCCCAGACGCATGCTGGAATACCGCGTTCGCATAGAGGTCGGTCCGCTTCGAAAGGATGTAATCCAACCCGAGCACGCCTTGTTGGTACGTGGCGGCGTTCACGCCATATCCCTTCAAGTAGTTGTAGCCGGCGCCGGCGAAAACCGTGGGCGAGAACTGATAGAGGACGTTGACTTCGATGTCGTGGAAACGCGCATCGCCGCCCGCGCCCGTCGCCGGAAGGCCGGGTAGCGTTCCGATCCCTGTGAACTGCGTATTGCTGTAGTCCACGGCGATTGTAGCGGCGCCCAGCACATACGCAGCGCCGGCCGTGAAGACTCGCTGCCTTTTCGCGGATGCGTAGCCCGAATACACGCGACTTCCCCCCATGTTGGATCCGGTTGCGCTCGATGCGGCGTTGTTGCCGAAATACGAGAAGTTCGGATCCTGTGCGTCGGCGAAGGCGGCCCCGACCGTAAGCGGACCGCGCACGTAGTTTGCCGCCACGGTCCAGATCTGATTTTGGTTGAATTTTCCAGCGACGCCGCCGAGGCTATAAGTGCCCTCGAACGTAAAGCCGCCGAACGAGACGCTCGTGAATTTGATCGCGTTGTTGATATGGTTGCTGCCGTCCGTGTTGTCGACATCGCCAGGATGGGCGGCGGCGTATCCGGCCCACGTCTGCGCCGCGACGAACATGTACGTCAAATCGGTAATCGCATCGTATTGGCGACCGAACGTCACCGTCCCGATCTTCGACGATGAAAGGCCGACATAGGCATGACGCCCGAACTCGTCGCCCCCTTGGCCGAGTTTTCCGTTCGCCAAGCTAAAGCCGTTCTCCAGTACAAAGAGCGCTTTCAATCCGCCGCCGAGGTCCTCCGTGCCTTTCATCCCCCAGCGGTTGCCCGCGAGGTTCCCGGCGTCCATCGAATACTGATGATGGCCGCCGATATTGGTCGTATAGTTGAGCCCGATATCGAGCAAGCCGTAAAGCGTCACGCTGCTCTGAGCATGCGCCGCGCAAGCAAACGAGCCCAAGATGGCCGCTGCAATCAAAGACTTTTTCATAGCAATGAGGTAATCAAATCGAATCGAAACAAGGTTCGTCATGCGCGGGGGCAACGCTGCCGAGAACGACGAAAGCGCCGGCAATCGCAGTTGCCGGCGGCCAGCTAAATCAAAGCGTTATCACTCCGGTAAATGCGGCAGCACGAAAGACAACGTGGCCTCATGCTCGTCACTCATGGCCTTCGTGGGTTCCGCCGGCGCCGTGTCGAGTTTCGCCACGATCACATTGAGGCCTTGATTGCGGACCTTGATCGTCACGATGCCGTCGGCGGCCGTCTTCAAAGGCTTCGAATCGGGATCGTTGACCAGATCCGGCTGCACCTCGGCGCCGCGCGCGGGCTTACCCTCGAAAAGAACGCGCAGCTTGAGCGGCTGGCCCATGTGCTCCGGCAGTCGATTGCCAACCGGCACGATCTGCAACTTCTGCCCGGCCAGAACCGGAACCGGCCCAGGCAACGGCTTCATCAGATGCACGGCATACTTGAACGTGTGCATGCTTTCCGTCGCATTGGGCACTTCGTCCTTGCCCTTGTTGAGCCACTTGCCGTCCGGCGTCTTGCTCCATAGGCCGTTGTCGAGCACGCCCGCCACGATTGCCGGCTGGTTGTCGGTATTGACCACGAGCAGCGGCCCGCTCGCCGTCAGTTGCGTGGACACCTCCTTGCCCTGATCGTCGTAGGCCGTCACGCTCTTGACCTTCGGCTGGCGCTTGATCATGTCGAGATCATCGGCGCCGAGGCCGTAAATCAACGCCAGTTGGTTCGAGCGCTCCGCGAACCAGATGCCGTGGGCTTGCGCCACGCTGGCGGCGCCGATACCCGCAACGAGGCTTGCCACGACGGCGAGCTTTCCGGTGATCTTCATGTGTGTCTCCATTCAGTGGTTGTAAAAAACAGGTGAATTCCAAGCGTTATCGATAGTCGCGAAGGCGAAGCCCGCGTGGTGATCGGCACGCGCGAAGCATTCGCGGCCGCGCCGCACGAGCGCATGCGTACCGCCAGCGCGATCCTCAATCGCGCCGACAGTCGCAACGCTCATTGCGTTTTGTTTTTGAGGTTTGGCGAAAACACCGGTGGCTCCATCTAAAGATCGAGCAGAAGCGTCCGGCTATTGGCACGCGAACAGCAAGGCGCGAAGCGATCGTTTCTTTTTCGCTCGTCGTCGGAGAGAAACAAGTCGCGATGTTGCGGTTCGCCTTCGAGCACGCGCGTGACACAGGTGCCACAGACGCCTTGCTCGCACGAGGTCGCGATATAGATGCCGCTATCGGCCAGTGCAGCCAACACACTCTTATCCGCGGGCACCCGAATCGTCTTGCCTGTGCTGGCGATCGTGACGTCGAATGCGACATCGCCGCCACGTTCCCTCGGCTCGGCGCTGAAGCACTCGCGGTGCATTTGATCTTCGCGCCATCCCTTTTCCAATGCCGCGCCCATCACCGCATTCGTGAATGCCTCACTGCCGCACACGTATAACTGGGTTTCTGCATCGTGCGTCTCAAGCAGCGCGGCTAGGCGAAGCTGTTGTTCTCGCTCGTCTTGCGAGAAATAGAATCGAGCCTGGCCGGCGAACGCGGAGCGTTTGATGCGATCGACAAAAGCGGCCCGCGCCGCCGAGCGAGCAAAGTAATGCAGGTTGAAACCAACATTGGCATGGGCCAGGTGTTCCGCCATGCAAAGGATCGGCGTGATGCCGATACCGCCCGCGATCAGCACAGCGTGCGTCACGGATGGCGCGAGCGGGAAGTGATTCCTCGGCGCGCTGACTTCGATCAGATCGCCTTCGTTGACGTGCTCGTGCATGGCCTTCGATCCACCGCGCGTCGGCTCCGCCCGCATCACGGCGATCAGATAACGATGCTGCTCCGCTGCCGAATTGCACAACGAGTATTGCCGAAGCTTTCCGCCGGGTGCATGGACGTCGATGTGGGCGCCCGCAGTGAATCGAGGCAACATTTTTCCAGCGGGGTCGACCAGTTCAAAGGATTGGACGTTCTCCGCCTCCACGGTTTTCCTCGCCACCTTCAACATGAGCGTCGTTGATTGCGCGACGGGAGGTGGCGTAGGCCGTTTGCGCTTGCCGCGCAGATAGCTGCCGATGCCGAGGTAAGCCAAGACGGGTACCGAGAGCACGCCGAACAGTTGCAGCGCCTGCAAATACCCGCCACTCAGCCATCCGTAATGGAAGGCGAGCGCCGTCAGATAAATTCGGTGTCCTAAGCTGTTCTGCGCATAGGGCGTAAAGCGCAACACCTTTCCCGTGCTCGGATCGAAACTCGCGTAGGAAAACGCATTGATATGCGGTGCGTCAGGCGCCACGAGATCGAACTTGACCGCGCTCCCGGGTTTGCCGGGGAAATGAATGCGGGCATATTTTGGCTGCGGCACCAAGGCCTGCGCGCGTTGCCAAAGCGCCTCCACGGGCAAACGTTGCGCATCGGGCTGCATGGCCAGCTTGGGAGCCGGCGCGGGGGGCTTGGAGGCCGTCAGCGTGTACAGCCCGTCCGCCATGAATTGAAACGATTGCAACGCCCCGGTGAGCGCACAGGCGAGCAAGATGACGCTCGCATAGGCGCCAAGCGTTTTGTGCAGATCGAGCCTGCGTGCGCGGCCCGTTAGTGTTGCGCTAACCGCGCCAGCGCGCTTGCGCTTTCGTTTGCGCAACGTGTCGGGAATCCACACCGCTAAACCGCCGCAAATGAGGACGATCGAAAATGTCAGCGCAAGCGATCCCGCCACGACGCTTCCGTCTTTCAAAAAATGAAAGCTGTGCAGCGAAGCCATGACACCGAAAACGCCGCCATAGCGGTCCTCGCTCCCGCGAACTTCGCCCGTGCAAGGGTTAACGTAGTACCAGCGGTTGTCGCTAAGCAGAATACGTGTGGTGGAGTCGGCTTCGGCATACAGACGAATTTGCGTTGGACCGTGTGCCGTCGGATTGGCGGCGCGTGCGTTGGCGATCAACGTATCGAGCGGTAAACGGGTACTGCACGATTGCACCTTGAGCAGGCGGGGGTACATGAGCGGCTCGAGTGGCGCACGAAAGAGGTTGCCGGCTCCCGTCACCGCCACCATCACGATGAACAGGCCAATGCTCAGACCTATCACGCGGTGCAGCTGAACAAAGGGTTTACGAAAAGACGCTCGCATACGATCACCAATCAATGAAACGACGTTGAGATTGGTCTTGACAGTACGTCTTCTCGCCGTGAACCTATGAGTCCAATTCAGAAAGTTCGATAGGTCCAATGGCTGACTCGTTGCTCGCCGATCTCCTGATCGGCCGCCTCTGTCGGAACGGGCCCGTACCGCTGCAAATCCAGATAGCAAACGGGATTCGAGACGCAATATTCGACGGCACGTTGAAGGCATCCACGCGCTTGCCCTCTTCGCGAACGCTCGCGGCGGCATTGGAGGTTTCCCGAATCACCGTGGTGACTGCCTATGAGCGGCTGTCGGCCGACGGTTATCTGCGCTCCGATTCCACCAGCGGGACGCTGGTCTCCGATACGCTGCCGCTATCGATGCAGCCGTCGCCGCGGGAATCGACGGCGCGGACCTTGTCCGAACGCGGGAAGCAACTGATCCGCGCGCCCGGCGGCATTCAGGAACGCAAGGGGGCGTTCGTTCCGGGAGTCTGCGATACGGCGTGTTTTCCGTATCAAACATGGCGGCGCATACAGAACCGCTATCTCGGGGAGCAGCATGTCGATCTGATGGGCTACGCCAATCCGGGCGGATATCTTCCATTGCGCCGCGCCCTGTCGGAGTATTTGCGCGTATCGCGAGCCGTGCGAACCACCCCGGAACAGATCATCGTCACGATGGGCAGCAACCAGTCGATCGATCTTTGCTCACGCATGCTGGCGGACGCCGGCGATCTAGCCTATGTTGAAAACCCTTGCCATTGGGCCACGCCGATTCTATTGCGCGCCAACGGGCTCGATGTGGAAGCAATCGCTGTCGACAACGACGGCATGAAGGTCGAACGATGTGTGCGCCAGCCCCGCCTTATTGTGTTGACGCCATCGCATCAGTTTCCGATGGGCGTCACGTTGTCGGATAAACGACGTACCAGGCTATGCGAGGCGGCGAAGCGGTGGGACGCATTCGTTCTCGAAGATGACTACGACAGTGAGTTCCGATACGATCAGCGCCCGCTTCCGTCGCTTCAGGGCGCAGATGAAAGCGGTCGCGTGATTCTGATGGGAACCTTCAGCAAGGTGATGTACCCCGGCATGCGGCTCAGCTACATCGTGGTTCCACCGGATTTGGTCGATTCGTTCGCCGCTGCTTCGTTGCGCTTATATCGCCCGGGACACCTTTCGTTGCAGGCGGCCATGGCGGATTTCATCGCCGACGGACATTTCGCGAAACATATTCGGCAGATGCGCGATGTCTACGGGGCCAGGCAGGCGGAGATGCTCCGATGCCTCGATCAGTGCTTCGGCGATTCGCTCGAAACTTCACGGAACGCCGCGGGGCTGCATATGACGATCAGGATTCGGGATCTGGTCGACTTCGACACGACCATCTCCCGGTCGATCGAACAAGGCATTTACCTACGACGGCTTCAGACATTCAATCAAGGCGATCCGAAGTTTCGCGATGGATTCCTACTGGGTTTCGGCGCGCTCGATCTCGAAGCGATCCGCCCCTCGGTCCATACGTTCGCTGAGGTCGTGGAGCGGGTCGTGGCTGGGCAGGGTTAGGGTTAGCGGTAGCGCAGCGCAGGCGCCTTGTTAGTCACCCAGCGGTTCACTCCACTTTAAACCGTCCAATCGTCGAAGCCAGCGCATCCGCCTGTATCTGCAACCCAGCCGATGCCGCAGCCGATTCCTCGACCAACGCCGCGTTCTGCTGCACCATGGCGTCGAGTTGCGTGACGGCGCGATTCACCTCTTGAATCCCGCGCGTTTGCTCCGTCGTCGAACGCGCGATGCCCGAGATGACCGTTTGCACACCCGCGGCATTGGCGACGATTTCGTTCATCGTCTCCCCCGCCAGCCGCACCTGAGAAGACCCAGCGGCAACGCGCGAGACCGTCTCTTCCACGAGCTGCTTCACCTCGCGCGCGGCCTGTGCGCTGCGTTGCGCAAGACTACGGACCTCATGTGCGACGACGGCGAAGCCACGGCCCTGCTCGCCCGCGCGAGCGGCTTCGACGGCGGCATTGAGCGCGAGAATGTTCGTCTGAAACGCGATGCCGTCGATGACGCTAATGATCGCGCCGATTCGGCCCGACGCCGCCTCGATCTCGCCCATCGTGCCAACGGCATCGGATACGATCTCCCCGCCGCGCGAGGCCATTTGCGTGGCCACGCCCGACCGCTCGTCGGCCTCGAGCGCGGCAGCCGCGGATTGGTCCACCGTCCCGGAGATTTGCTCCATCGATGCCGCCGTCTCTTGCAGGCTAGCCGCCGCCGCTTCGGTGCGGGACGACAAATTTTGGTTCGCCGCCGCGATTTCATTCGAAGCGGCACGCACTGACTCGCTTGCGCCACGGATGTCCAACATCACACTTTGAAGCTTGGCGACAAACTGATTGAACGAACGCGCAATGTTGGCCACTTCATCCCGGCCCTCCTCGGGTAAGCGCTGCGTCAAATCGCCCGTGCCGGAACCGATCGCCGTCATGGCCAGACAAACGTGCCCGAGACGGCGAAACGCCGTGGTCGTCACGGCGATCCCGATGACCGACGCGATGCCGACGATCACGATGAGCGACACCAGCGACGCGCTCAATAGCGACCGCATTCCGGCGGTCGCCTCGGAGGCATCGAGGGCGACCACGACGTCCCAATCCGTACCCGGTACATTCTGTGCGCGTACGAGCTTCGTCTTGCCGTCGACCACCACTTTCATCGGCGCCTTGCCCGGGCCCGCCGACGCGGTGCTCACCCCGGCAAAATCCGCCGCTAGATCGGTAACGGGCTTGAGCCGCAGCTTGGGATCGGGATGGGCGAGCACCCGGCCGCTGTGGTCGATTACCATGCCGAAACTCGACGGCGTCGGATGGATCGACTTGATGTTCTCGATCACGCTGTCCAAGGTGATGTTGCCATCCAGCACAGCCTTCACCACCCCGTCGCGTATCACCGGAATCCCCAAGCCCACCAGCAACGCTCCGCTCGTACTGACGTAAGGAATAGCGACCGGTTTGCCCGATTCCACGGCGGCTTTGTACCAGGGGCGGACAGTGGGATCGTAGCTGGCGGGAGGGTTCGGCCAATCGTTGAACTTGGCGGTTTTATTCGGGTAGCCCACACCGACGTCGAAGAAACCACCGGCCACGGCGATCTGTTGAAGCATGGGCAGCGGGTCGGCCGTGAGCACGACATCCTGCAACGACGCCACCATCTGGTTCTTGCCGGCGATCCACTCGCCGATGGCCGCGGCATGATCGTTGGCCGACGTGGTCAAGTTGTGATCGATCGCCGCCTCCATGCTCGACTTCGCGATCGAATAGTCGGTCGCGGTGCTGGAGACGACGGAAAAGACGACGAGCGAGATGCAGGCGAGCACGACACGCGCGCGTATGGACGATAGCATCGGATGGTCTCCAGGTTTCTTATGATTCGATTTGCGCACGCGTGCGCACACCCGCGCTCGGCGCGTCAAAAAAAAGCCCGCAGACAGAGACTGCCCGCGGGCGAAGCTACACCGGAGGCGTGATTCGAAGCGGAATTTGCGGCATGAGCCGGCCGACGATCGCGTCTGCTTTCGCGACGTGCGCGTTTGCGACATGCGCGTTTGCGGCGTACGAGCAGCTATCCCAGCTGCACTGCATGCCCATTGCCCGCGGCAATGTGGACACCTCGTGTTCCGGTCGCGCAAATTCCTATCAGCGGCCAAATGGTAATCGCTGCCCGTCAGCGTATGTCACCGTTTATAGCCGTCCAAACAGAAGAAAACGCTGTCCTCGCTCGCGCTCGCGTGATCGTCTCAAGCCACGGCGCCCGTGCCACCGTTGTGCGCATGCGGCTCCTCGGCGTGGTGCGTCAATACATGCCGCAAAAATTCTCGCGTGCGTGCTTCGCGCGGCGACCCGAGCACCTGCTTGGCGCTGCCCTCCTCGATGATCTGCCCCGCGTGCAGAAAACAGACACGGTCGGCCACCTCGCGCGCGAAGCCCATTTCGTGCGTGACGACCAACATCGTCATTCCTTCGCGCGCCAGCGTACGCATCACGCTCAGCACCTCGCCCACGAGCTCGGGATCGAGCGCCGAAGTCGGCTCGTCGAACAGAATCGCCTTCGGCTTCATCGCGAGCGAACGCGCGATCGCCACGCGCTGCTGCTGGCCGCCCGATAGCTGATGCGGATACGCGTCGATTTTTTGACCGAGGCCCACCTTGTGCAGCAACTCGATCGCCTCGCGCCGGGCTAGTTCGACCGGCTCGCGTTTGACATGCACCGGCCCCTCCATCACATTTTCTACGGCGGTGCGGTGCGGGAACAGATTGAAGCGCTGAAACACCATGCCGACTTGCGTGCGCAATTGATTGATATGGCGCGAACGCTGCTGAACGACCTGATCGAGCAGTTTGATCTCGCCCGCATCGTAGTACTCCAACGCATTGATGCATCGAAGCAGCGTCGACTTACCCGAACCCGAGGCGCCGATCAAACACACGACTTCGCCTTCAGTGACGTTCAACGTAATGCCCTTGAGCACCGGCACGTCGCCGAAGCTTTTATACACATCTTTGATCTCGATCATTTGCAGCCTCACTTCACCTTGTGTTTGCCGAAGCGCCGCTCGAGCATCTTCGTCAAACTCATCAACGGAAGGCTCATCGCGAGGTAGCCGATCGCCACGAGCGTATAGACCTCCAAGTTCTGGAACGTCGCAGCCGCGATCAGCGATCCTTGGCGCGTCATCTCCGCGACAGTGATCGTCGAGGCCAAGGACGAATCCTTGAGCATCGACACGAGCGTGTTGCTGTAGGGCGGCAACGCAACCTTGATCGCTTGCGGCAAGATCACGCGCGTCATGGTTTTGATGCGGCCCATCCCGATCGATTGCGCCGCTTCGTATTGGCCCGGGTCCACCGATTCGATGCCCGACCGAATGATTTCCGCGACGTAGGTGGAATACCCGAAGGCCAGACCGACGATGCTCGCTTGCAGGGCGCTCATCTGGAGGTGAATCGACGGAAAGACGAAGTAGATATAAAACAGCAGAACGATCATCGGCAGCCCGCGAACCACGTTGATCAGCGTGGTGGTCACCCGTCTAACCAGCGCATGGCGCGACATCTTCAGAAGCGCCCAGATGAGACCGAGGATGGTGCTGACAACCAGGCAGCTAAGGGTGATGAAGATAGTCATCCCGACCCCTTGAAGCAGGATCGGGACAAACTCGACTATGTCGTTCCAACGCATGATTCGCCTTTCTAATAATCGTTACACTGCATAACCGGCGCCGAGCTGCATCGTAGCTATCGAAAATCGATGACCGTTTCGTACGCTACGTGCGGATCTTTAAGCCAACCGGCTGTCTCCATGCCTATCGGCCAAACTCATGTACTGCTGAGGCTGGGTAGCGGCTGCCGCAGCACCCAGCCGATGGAGCGCATCGCTTTGCTTCCCGGCGAAACGCTTCAATCGAATCCAGGTGGCTCAACTCCCGAAATTCCATTTCTTCAGAATCCTGTCCAAGGTTCCGTCCGCTTTGATTTTGGCTAGGCCATCGTTGATCTTCGCCATCAACGCCGCATTACCCTTCTTCACGCCGAACGCAATCGGCACCTTGCGCAGCGGCTGAAAGCCATCGACGACACGCGTACCTTGCAGCGTCCCGGCCGCTTCCTGCGCCTTCCAAACCGGGTAATCGTTGAACGCCGCCGTAATGCGGCCCAGCGCTACGTCGCGGGCCATGTCGGCCCCCGTGCTGTACAGCTTGACCTCCTTGAAGATGCCGAGTTTGATCAGCTCGTCTGTCGTTTCCTCGCCCATGCCGGCGCCGACAACCGTGCCCTTCAAATCGTCAATCGTGCGATAGGTGTTCTTATCGGAAGCATTGACGATGATCCCCTTGCCGAAAAACGCGACGGGCTGTGAGAAGTCGATCACCTCTTGACGCTTCGGCGTAGGCGTCATGCCCGCTACGATCAGATCGATTTTGTCGGAGACGACCGATTGAATCAGCGCCGAGAACGGAATGACGTCGAACGACACGTCGAACCCTTCACGCTTGCCGATCTCGCGAATCACATCGGGCATGACGCCTTCGATTTCGTGTGTTTTGAGATCGAGGAACGCATTCGGGACGCTCGACGGCGTCGTCCCAGCGGAGACCTTGACGGGAGCGGCATAGACATCGCCCGCTACGAAGGCCATTGAGATTGCCACGGCGGCGACAGCGACAACGCGCTGAAAGAAGCCGGCCTGCGAGCCAAGCGCACATTGCGACGGAAAGCGATACATGACAGATCCTTAACGAGAGTTCTTCAGACGAGCGCGGCGAAAGCATCACTACGGGATGACCACTGCTTCATGCCGCGAAGGAAAGCAATATGCAAACGCGGTCACCCCCTATTCAACGACTCCAATCGGAATTCAGCTCATCGCGGCCCATGTGGCCTCAGTGGGCGCAGGCTCCGCGACCTACAGCATCGCCTGGCTAACCAGCGCGTATAACCGCCAAACCGGATCGGCCGCGCCACTGTGTGCATGGGCAGGCGCATTGCGCACCATCTTCGAGCAGGTGTCCACGCGTTGCAGGCCCTGGTGGCTTAACCAGTCCAGCATGTTCGTTTCAGCGGGGACATCGATGCGAATAAATTCGCCGTCTCGCTGGGTGAGCCAATAACCGATCAAAGCCTTCGCGCGCGCATCGTCAAGCGAACGCAACGCGATCACGGGGCCGATCGCATACCCGCGGCCGAAGCGGCGCAGCACGGAGAATCCGACGATTTCATCGTCGCACTCCAGCACGACGCTTTCTCCCATGCGCAGCAGTCGCGACATGATTCCATCGCGCTGCAGACCCGTCGCGCGCGACGCCAGCGTAATAAGGTAGGGAAAATCGGCAGGCGTTCCGGGGCGCAGGCGCTCGCCATCGAGCAATGCAATCGGCAATGCATGACTGACGTTTCCCTGGCATTGATGGAGCGAGCCGCATACGGTAAAGCCGAGCTTTTCATAGAGCGGTTGACCGGCCGGCGTGGCATGCAGGAACGTCACGCGCGGCCCCAACGCTTCAAGGACGGTCTCCGTCAGCTTGCGGCCGATGCCGCGCCCTTGGTGCTCAGGCGAAACGATCACGTGACCCAGCGACGCACGGTCGTCGCCGAGTATCCAACACATCGCCGTCCCGATCACGACGCCTTCCTCCTCCGCCACGAATCCCTTCGACGTATCGGCGGAAAACTGCCAGTCTTGCGGCCGATAGGGCCAGCCGAGCGCCGCTGAAAGCGCATGCGCCATGGGGACATCGCTCGCGGTGAACGAGCGATACCGAAGGTTCGTCTTTGTACTTTTGGTATCCATCGCCGTGGTCCTCTCGCTTATTCGGCCACTGCCTACGCTAGCGCAGTCGCTTCGATTTCGATCTTCAGACCGAAGTGCAACGCGGGCACCGGCACGACGGCACGAGCAGGCCGGGCATCGCCCGCCCATCGCGCGTAGATCTCGTTGAAACTCGCCCAATGCGCGACATCGACGATGTACGCCCGGACTTGCACCAGTTTCTTGATATCGCTGCCTGCGCCGGCGAGCGCCGCGGCCACATTCGCTAACACTTGCTCGGCCTGCGCTTCGAACGGCTGCTCGGTGAGCTTGGCGCCGGCCGCATCGATCGGCAGCTGGCCCGACACAAAAACGAGCCCATTGGCGATCGATACATGGCTGTAGTGCCCACCGGGCGTGGCCAATCCCGCGGGGTTTATCTTTTGCGGGTGCGGCCCGACATGCTGGTTCTGGTTCATGACAACCACACTGAATAGACGATGTCTCACCCCACGAAATCGAGGCGGGACCGAGGTTTGTCGAATGCCGGCGCGCGCTTGGGCTAGCTAAGAGCACCGAGCCGCAGCGACCAAGCGCATGCGACCCACTATAGAAAAGAATGTTTTCGCCGTGTTTAATAGCCAATAAACACGCCATTAAACTGCCCTTAATGCCTCGATCGCTCGGCGCACCTGACTCTCGGTTCCGGCACAACGGGCCTTCATTCAATCCGGCTTAACGGTAGATTTACCCACCATTAAGCACAAGTTCTCGGCGACCTCCTATAGTGGCTTCTCCGCATGCGTGGCATGGGCGTCGAACGCCGGCCGCGCGAAGAATCGCCAGGAGCCCCAGATGAATTTGGAGTCGTTGAATACGCCCGCGGCATTGATCGATGTCGCGCGCATGCATCACAACATCGAACGGATGCAGCAGCGCATGAATGCGCTCGGCGTGAGTTTCCGCCCGCACGTCAAGACAAGCAAATGCGAGCAGGTCGTCAAGGCGCAAATAGACGCCGGCGCACATGGCATCACCGTGTCTACCCTAAAGGAAGCCGAACAGTTTTTCGCCAGCGGCGTTCGTGACATCGTCTACGCGGTCGGGATGGCCCCGACGAAGCTCCCGCAGGCGCTGGCGCTTCGCCGGCAAGGCTGCGACTTGAAGATCGTCGCCGATAGCGTCGCCTGCGCCGAGGCCATCGTCGCTTTCGGGCGGGAACACGACGAGCGCTTCGACGTCTGGATCGAAATCGATGTGGACGGCCATCGTTCCGGCATCACCCCCGAAGACGATACGCTGCTAGCGGTGGGAACGACGCTCGCTCGCGGCGGCATGCATCTGGGCGGTGTGCTCGCACATGCGGGTTCGAGCTACGACTACGATACCCACGAGGAGTTGGTTCGCATCGCCGAACAGGAACGTTCGCGCTGCGTGCGTGCCGCCGAGCGGCTCCGGGCGGCGGGATTGCAGTGCGACATCGTCAGCATCGGATCGACGCCGACGGCGCTGGCCGCCGAGCATTTGGAGGGCGTAACAGAGGTACGCGCAGGCGTCTATGTCATGTTCGATCTCGTCATGCATAACGTGGGCGTCAACGATACGTCCGAGATTGCGCTGAGCGTCCTGACGACGGTGATCGGCCATCAGAAAGAGAAAGGCTGGGCGATTGTCGATGCGGGCTGGATGGCCATGAGCCGCGATCGCGGCACGCAGCGCCAAAACCGTGATTTCGGCTACGGGCTTGTCTGCCTCGAAAACGGCGAAGTGCTGGACGAGTACCTGATGAGTGGGGCGAACCAGGAGCATGGCATCGTCTCGCGGTCTGGCGAACCCGATCACGACATCGAGCAGCGGTTTCCGATCGGCACGCGTCTACGCATCCTCCCCAACCATGCGTGCGCCACGGGGGCTCAACATCCCGCCTATCAGGCCGTTGGACCGGACGGCAATGTCGAAACCTGGCCGCGCTTCTACGGTTGGTGACGCGCACCGATTTCAAATCCATAAGCAGGAGCGTTGTGATGAGGTATGTCTCGACCCGGGGCGGCAGCGTCGATCGGCGGTTTTCCGAAGTGTTGATGGAGGGCCTCGCGCCGGACGGCGGGCTGTACGTGCCTACCACCTATCCGAAAGTCGACGAAGCCACGTTGAACCGCTGGCGCGGCCATTCTTATGTCGAGCTGGCCTTCGAAATCCTCTCGCTGTATATCGACGACATTCCGGCCGATGAACTGCGCGGCATCATCGCCCGTACTTACACGCCGGAAATCTTCGGCTCCGAGCAGATCGTTCCGTTGCGAGCGCTCGACGAATCGATCGCTTTGCTGAACCTGTCCAACGGCCCGACGTTCGCCTTCAAGGACATGGCGATGCAACTGCTCGGCAACCTGTTCGAAGCGGAGCTCGGGCGTCGGGGCGCAACGCTCAATATCCTCGGCGCCACCTCGGGCGATACCGGCAGCGCCGCGGAATACGCGATGAAAGGCAAACGGAGCGTGCGCGTGTTCATGCTGAGCCCACACGGACGCATGAGCCCGTTCCAGCAGGCGCAGATGTTCAGCTTGCAGGATAAAAACATCCACAACCTGGCGATCGAAGGCAGCTTCGACACGTGCCAGGACATCGTGAAAGCAGTCTCTGCGGACTTAGCGTTCAAGCAGCGTCATAGCATCGGCACCGTCAATTCCATCAACTGGGCGCGCTTGCTGGCGCAGGTGGTCTATTACTTCGCCGGTTATTTCCAGGCGACGAACGATAACAGCGAACGCATATCGTTCTGCGTGCCGTCGGGCAATTTCGGCAACATTTGCGCAGGCCACGTCGCTCGCATGATGGGCTTGCCGATCGATCAGCTGGTGCTGGCGACGAACGAGAACGACGTACTCGATGAATTTTTCAAGACCGGCCGCTATCGTGTTCGCACGAGCGGCGAAACGAGGGTGACGTCGAGCCCGTCGATGGATATCTCCAAGGCGTCGAATTTCGAGCGTTTTATCTTCGATCTACTGGGGCGGGACGCACAGCGTGTCGCGCAGCTGTTCGGCACGGAGCTTTCGCAACATGGCCAGTTCAGTCTGACGAAGGAAGAGGCGTCGCGCATCGCCGGCTATGGCTTTGTGTCCGGTAAGAGTGTGCATGCGGACAGGCTGCGCACGATTTCCCATGCGTGGGAGCGCCATCGCACGATGATCGACCCGCACACCGCCGATGGCGTCAAGGTTGCGCGTGAATATCTTCGCCCTGGGGTCCGCACCGTCGTGCTTGAAACCGCGTTGCCGTTGAAATTCGAAGACATCATCCGCGAGGCCACGGGTCACGCTGCGTCGCGACCGGCCGCCGTGGCCGACTTGGAACAACGCCCCCGGCGCTTCGAGGCCATCGCCCCATCGGCGGATGCGGTGATGGCCTACATCGCGCAGCATTGCTCACTCTGAGCCGACGAAGAGAGAGCGCTTGCCATGGCTGTATTTACGCCTGTCTCACACGAACAAGCTTCTGCTTTCATCAAGCCGCTGGCGATAGGGCAACTGCTTTCGCTACGCGGCATTCCGAGCGGAATCGAAAACACCAACTATTTCGTGACGACGACGGCCGGCGAATTCGTGCTGACGCTGTTCGAGCGGCTATGCGAAAAGCAACTGTCGTTCAGCCTGACGCTCATGCAGCACTTGGCGCGACGCGGCATTCCTGTACCGGAGCCGAAAGCCGACGACAACGGGACAATAGTCTTCGCGCTGAACGGAAAGCCTGCTAGCGTCGTCACCAAATTGGCGGGGCGGCATTGCCTCGCGCCCGAACGACACGATGTCGAACAGGTCGGCGACATGCTGGCGCAAATGCATCAGGCGAGTAGCGATTTCGATACGGAGCATGCGAACTCGTACGGATTGAACTGGTGGCTTCGGGCCGTCGAACGAATCGGCCCGTTTCTCGACGATGAAAGACGCGATGTCCTCATCGACGAGTTGCAATTCCAGCAAGAGCTCGCAAACGACCACTCGTACCGCGGCTTACCCCGCGGCCCCGTACACGGCGATCTATTCCGCGACAACGTCTTGTTTTGCGAGGCCAGCGCGGACAATCTATCGGGCTTCTTCGATTTTTACTTCGCGTGTACGGACGCATTCGTCTTCGATGTGGCCGTGTGTTTAAACGATTGGTGCATCGATCGTCAAACCGGCGCACTGCTGCCCGCGATGGCGAGTGCGTTTCTCGAAGCGTACGAGCGCATCCGCCCGCTAACGCCGCGAGAGCAACGCTACCTGCCTGCCGCACTAAGAGCCGCAGCGCTACGTTTTTGGCTATCTCGCCTGATGGACCTGCATTTCCCGCGCGATTCCGCGTTGCTCAACGCGCATGATCCGGAGCACCTCTTTCGCGTGCTGAGCCATCACCGGCGAGCGTCGGTTGTTTGACGCGCCGCTTACCGCCGCTCGAGCATTTCGCGCGCCGCCGGACACCGCCTCATCACGGCCCGACCCAATCAATCACACGCGCCAGACAGCTACCATGAAAAAACCTTACGCACTGCACGAACTGATTCGCACCGACAATTTCATCGACGGCAGGTGGGCGCCGGCCGCGAGCGGCGCCCGTTTTGCCGTGACCGATCCAGCGACCGGCGAGGTCATTGCGCAGGTGGCCGACAGCGGCCCCGCCGACGCCCGCGCGGCCACGGATGCCGCCGCACGCGCCTTCCCCGTTTGGCGCGATGCCTTGCCGAAGGATCGCGCTGCTGTGTTGCATCGCTGGCACGCCCTCATCGTTCAGCATGCGGATGCGCTTGGGCGCCTCATTTCGCTAGAACAGGGCAAACCCTTCGCGGAAGGGCGCGGCGAAGTCCTATACGGTGCGTCATACGTCGCGTGGTTCGCTGATGAAGCGACGCGTATCTATGGCGACATCATTCCGCAGCAGCAGCGCGGCAAGCGCATGAGCGCAGTGAAAGAGCCCGTGGGAATCGTCGCCGCCATCACACCGTGGAACTTTCCGCTCGCGATGATCGCGCGCAAGATCGCGCCGGCGCTCGCCGCGGGTTGTACGGTCGTCGCGAAACCCGCGGAAGACACGCCCCTCACCGCCATTGCACTGGTGCTGCTCGCGCACGAAGCGGGCGTTCCGGCAGGCGTCTTGAACCTCATTAGCGCATCCCGAGAGAACACGGCGGAAGCGGTCAAGAATTGGTTGGACGACGGCCGCGTACGCAAGGTGACGTTCACCGGTTCGACACCGATCGGCAAGCATCTCGCGCGCGAATCGGCGGCGACGCTGAAAAAGCTTTCGCTGGAACTCGGCGGCAACGCGCCATTTATCGTGTTCGACGACGCGGACCTCGATGCCGCCGTGGCGGGCCTGATGGCAGCCAAATTTCGCAACGGCGGGCAGACTTGTATCTCCCCGAACCGGGTCTATGTTCACGCGTCCGTCTACGATCGGTTCGCCGAGCTGCTGACTCGGCGAGTCGCCGCGCTAAAGGTGGCGCCCGCGACGGATCCGGATGCGCAAATCGGCCCGATGATCAATGCGAGGGCCGTCGAAAAAATCGAGCGTCACGTCAGCGACGCAATCGAACACGGCGCTCGCGTCCTCACAGGCGGCAAACGATTGACGGAAAGCGGTCCCAACTATTACGCACCGACTGTGCTTGCCGACGTCACGCCCGCGATGCAATTGAGCTGCGAGGAAACCTTCGGGCCTGTGGCGGCGCTGTTCCGTTTCGACGAAGAAGAGGTCGCGATCAGCGCCGCCAACGATACGCCGTTTGGGCTCGCGGCCTACTTCTACAGTCAGGACTTGCGGCGCATCGAGCGCGTTGCGCGCCAGCTCGAAGCGGGTTTGGTCGGCATCAACGAGGGCGCCCCTTCCAACGCAGCGGCGCCGTTCGGCGGCGTGAAAGAATCGGGCTACGGACGCGAAGGCTCGAAGTACGGGCTCGACGACTACCTCTCGATCAAGTATCTCTGCCAAGGCAATCTCGGCTGACCGAGCCTGTCCCGCGGACGCTCACGCCAACCGACGATGTTGGCGTTTCGCTCGTTTGATGCTGGCCTCCAACAGGTCCAGCGAACGGGCCAACGCCTCACTGTCCATATGCCCGTATCCAAGCAGAAAACCGCTTGGATCGGATTCCGAGGTCGTGAAATCGGCCACCTCATTGAACACGACGCCATTCGATCGCAATGCAGCTCGCAGCGCGCGATCGAACGCGCCGTCGCGACCTGCGATGACCACGTGCAGGCCGCCTTCGTCACCCGCGAGCGTCACCGCCTCCGCATAGTCGGCGAGCCGTTCGCGGATGGCATCGCGCATCGCCCCGTAGTGCCGCCGAACCCTGCGCAGGTGTCGATCGAGCTCGCCGGAGACGAGCAACGTCTCGACGATCCTCTGTACGGGCCACGACACATGCGTTCGCTCGCGTTCGACTAGCGCAAGCATGGCGGCGGCCGCCTCCGCGGGCGCCACGATAAAGCCTAGCCGAAGGGACGGACTGATCGCCTTGGCGAATGTATTCAGCAACAACGTGCTTTCCGGCGCATGGCTGAAAATCGGCGGATGGTTCGTGCCTTCGTAATGGAACTCGCAGTCGTATTCGTTTTCGACAATGAGCATGGAACGCGCGCGCGAGTTCGACGAGCGCTCTTCGCCTCGGCCCCGATAGGCGTCCTCCCATCGGATACTGATGGGCCGGCGTCACGTGAACGAGCACGGGCGCCGCGGCACGCTCGACGATTCGATCGACCATCACGCCTTGCGCGTCCACCGGGACATAGCGCAATGAAGCGCCCGCGCGCAAAAAAGCCGACGCGGAGCCGGCGTACCCTGGGTTTTCCGTCGCGCAGAGATCGCCCGGCTGCAGCAGCGCCTGCGCCACCAGATGCAGCGCTTGGCCCGTGCCATGCGTGACGACGATCTGCTCGGGTTCGACGTTGACCGATCGGTGCTGGGCTAGCCAGTTCGCGATCGCGCGTCTAAGCCCCGGTTCCCCGCCGGGATCGCCATAGCCCTGCGGCGGCAAATGCCGCCCCGCTTCCCGGCAAGCGTTGCGCCACACATCGAGTGGCAGGGCGCCGGCGCCGGCTTGTCCAGGACGCCAATCGAGACTCGCCCTCGTCCGTGGTTCAGGCTCGCATGCGCCGCTGCCACTGAGCCTTTGCAACAACGCCGGCGTCCACAGAGGCCCGACCGCAATCGCTTGCCGAGCAAATGCATCGGCGACGACGAACGTGCCGTGACGCCCGCGCCCTTCGAGAACGCCCTCGGCAATCAGCTCGTCATAGGCCTCGATCACAGAGTTGCGGGCCACCGCGAGTTGGCCAGCGAGGTCTCGGCTGGGCGGCAGCCGGGCGCCGGGCGGCAACGCACGGCTCGCGATTTTCTCGCGCAATTGCCGCGCGATCTGCCTAAAGACCGGCGCGGCCGAGCCGCGATCGAGTTCGAGCGCGATAAGCGCGGGCATTGCCTGCCTCGACGAACGATTCGCAACCATAAATGCCCCAACCCGCCTCAACTTTGGTTCTTAAAAATTCCGCGAAAATCGCCAGAATTGACGAACCAACAATACCACGGGATCGCCATGCGCATCCGCATCATCACCGACGACTTCACGAGCGCGCTCGATGGGACCGCCAGCTTCGCCGCGCGCGGCTGGGAGACAGCGGTCCTCATTCGCCCCGACAGCACCCACCCCGCAGCGGTGGCGAGCCTCGACACGAATTCGCGCGAATCTCCTTTGCCGCTCGATCACGACGTGATCGCCAACGCCGCGACGTCATGGCGCGACGCGGATGTGCTCGCGGTACAGTTCGACTCGACGCTGCGTGGCCGCGTCGCGCGTGACTGCCTGGCGGCGCTCGGCGCTTCCGGGCGGCGCAAGCTACTCATCGCGCCGGCATTCCCGTCGGCGGGGCGTACCGTCGAGGGAGGACGCGTATACGTCGATGGCGTGCCGGTCAACGAAACCGCCTTCGGTCGGGACCCTACCTTGCCTGTGCGCGAATCGAGCGTGCCGGCCTTGTTCCGCGCGCATGGCATGGGGGTGAATGTCGCGCGCGACGCCGTCCACGCACGCACGCTGCTGCTCGCCCACGACGCTGTGGTCGTCGATGCACGCACCGAGGCGGAACTCGATGCGATCGCCACGTTCTTCGCCGGGGAGCGCGACCTGCTGTTGGCCGGCTCGACGGGACTGCTGCGCGCGCTTGCCCGCGTGTTGCCCTGTCCTCAAGCTGTGCCGGATGACCCTTGTGCTGATCACCCTCCCGCATCGGCGCTCATCGCGCACGCGCGCCGACCATGGCTAGTCGTCGGGAGCGCGAACCCCCGCTCGCGCCGGCAGCTCGCCGTCGCGCAAACACAGGGCGGCATCGATGTCCTCGCAACCGACAACACCCGTTTGCCCACCACCGCCGCGCAGCAAGCGGCGCTGCGCGATTTAGTGCTGCGCGTGGTCGATGCCGTCAACAGCGGAACGTGCGACGCTCTCGTGGTCACCGGCGGAGAGACCGCCCGCCGCATCATCGATGCGCTACCGGCCGTTTCGCTGCGCGTGAGCCGTGAAGTCATGCCGGGCGTGCCTTTAGCGATGGTTCGAACCGCAACGCGAGCGTTTCCGATGATCACGAAGGCCGGTGGCTTCGGAGACGACGACGCTCTAATCACTTGCTACCACCTACTGATCGGGACAAAGCCATGAAGCAGAACCTGATAGCCGTCACGATGGGCGACGCCGCCGGCATTGGGCCGGAGATCGTCCTCAAGACCTTTGCCGATGCCGCATGGATCGCCGAGCATCCATCGTTCGTGATCGGGGATGCGGGCATATTGCGCAGACAAGCGTCTATGCTGGGCCTAACGCTCGATATCCGTGAGGCGAGCTCGGTCGCTGACATCGCGCCGCAAGCGGGCGTGCTCGACGTCTTTCGCGCACCGGGCACGAACCCGCTCCCTGCCGATTTGCCTATCGGCGCCGTAAATGCCGCAGCGGGCCAGGCCGCATTCGAGGCGATCCGAACGGCAATCGACCTGGCGGTGCGCGGCGAAATCGCGGGCATCTGTACCGCGCCTATCCATAAGGAAGCGCTCGCCGCCGCGCACGTGCCTTATCCGGGCCACACGGAAATGCTTGCCGACCTCTCGGGCACGCGCGATTTCGCGATGATGCTCGTCAATCCGACGTTGCGCACGATCCTCGTCACGATTCACTGCTCGATGCTCGAAGCGGTCGCCAGGCTGTCCGTGGAGCGCGAGCTGCGCATCATCCGCCTCGCATATCGCGCGATGCGCGACATCGGTATCGACCGCCCTCGCATAGCGGTGGCCGGACTCAATCCGCACGCGGGCGAAGGCGGCCTGTTCGGCCGCGAGGATCTCGACATCATCACCCCCGCGATCGAACTTGCTCGAGAAGAAGGCATCGACGCCAGCGGCCCGTGGCCCGGCGATACGGTGTTCATGAACGCCCGTCGCGGCCGCTTCGACATCGTCGTCGCTCAGTATCACGATCAGGGGCTGATACCGGTCAAGCTAGCGGGGGTGGAAGACGGCGTGAACATCACCGTCGGCCTGCCGTTCGTGCGCACGAGCCCCGATCACGGCACTGCCTTCGACATTGCCGGCAAGGGTGTGGCCGATCCGTCGAGCCTGCAGGTTGCCCTTCAAACCGCCCACCAGTTCGTCCGCTCGCGCGCGAACCGTCCGTCTACCACAGGAGCCTGATGTGTCCCACTTCATTTTGATGTTGACCGAGAACGACGCCACCGTCGGCGACGCGATCGCCACCTACGACAGCCTGCGCGACAGCCCCGTCCGCTACGTCGGCTTCAAGGACGTTGGTTTGCCCATCCCCGTCCTCAAGCAGCTTGCCCAGCGCATTCGCGCAGATGGCCGCACGGTGATGCTGGAAGTCGTGGCCACAAGCCGCGAGGCGGAGCTCGAATCGATCCGCGCCGCACTCGAGATCGGCGTGGACTACCTACTGGGGGGCCGCCATGTCGAAGACGCGCTCCCGCTGCTGCGGGGGGCAGACATCCGGTACTTCCCTTTCGCGGGCCGCACTGTGGGCCATCCGACCGTGCTCGAAGGGACGATGGAGGAAATCGTCGAGGACGCGCGGCGCATCGCCTCGACGCCGGGCGTGCATGGCATCGATCTGCTCGCCTATCGGTTTGCCGGTGACGGCGATCCTGCAGAGCTGACGAGGCGTGTCGTCGAGGCGGTGGACGTGCCTGTCATCGCCGCCGGCAGCATCGACGGTGAAACGCGAGTAAAGGCGATGATCGATGCCGATACTTGGGGTTTTACGGTCGGCAGTGCGTTGTTTCAGTATGCGTTCGTCGATCGGCGTCTGTCGGCTCAGATCGATACGATCTTTCGAATCGAGGGTGTTTCGGCGTGACGCGCAGCGTCGCCTCGCAGAAAACGGGCCCTCCAACCCATAGCCCCTGCGGCTCGACGATCTGCCTATTCATTCTCTATATTGCACCGCACCATTTCCCGCCGCACGAACTGCTGCGAAGCCCTCCAAAAACCAATCAATCTTGTCTTTTGCCCGCCTCAATTCAGCGTAGCCGCGCGGTCGTTCTTGCTTAAATTTGTACTACCGACATCGCCATCGGTGCTTGCCGGAAGCGGCATGTGGCAAGCCCCTCATTCAAGAGTCCTGTGGGATTCGTCACTGATAGAGATTGAAGACATGATCGACTTCGAGCCGAAATTCATTACATTCGATTGCTACGGCACCCTCGTCAACTTCCGCATGGCCGACATGGCGCGCGAAATCTACGGCAGCCAGCTGTCCGCCGAGGCGATGGAACGTTTCGTCACGTTTTTCAAGGCCTACCGCCTCGACGAAGTAATGGGTGCATGGAAGCCCTACAGCGAAGTCGTCGCCAATTCGTGGCGCCGCACCTGCGAGCGCACGGGCGTACCCTTCCTCCAAAGCCACGCCGATAAGATCTATCAGGCCGTGCCGACCTGGGGCCCGCATCCGGACGTCCCCGAGGGGCTCTCGCGCCTGGCGAAGAAGTACAAGCTGGTCGGCCTGACCAACGCGGACAACTCGCAGATCATGAGCAACATCGAAAAGCTCGGCGCGCCGTTTCACGCGATCATCACCGCGGAAGATGCTCAAGCCTATAAGCCGCGCATGCAAGGCTTCGAATACATGTTCAAGAAGCTGGACGTACAACCGCACGAAATCATGCACGTCTCGTCGAGCCCGCGGTACGACTTGATGACGGCCCACGACCTCGGCATCGTCCACAAAGCCCACATACTGCGCGGCCATGAACCCGAAGCGCCCGCGTACGGTTATACGGCGGTCAAGACCATCATCGAACTGGCCGAGCAACTGGGCTTGTAAGCGATTGCCGACACTGCGGCCGCGCTGTTTCGAGGCGGCCGCGAGTTCACATCGCGCCATCGCCATGACACCTGCCCTCACTCGATCCGACGGCACGTCAGACATCTCTCGCCATACCGCTGTCCACCCTTCTTGCACCAGGTCGCCCATGCTCACGACCAGTCCACCGACAAGCCCAGGCTCCACGCCCGCGGTTGCCCTCGATACGCTGTTGGCTAGCGGGCTGTCGGTTAGTTTTTCACGCCTGAACAACGTCGACGCCATCGCGATCATGCGCCGCGTGTACGGCATCGACGGCGTCGCTACGCGGTTCTCCACCGAGAAGGACGACACCTTTCGTATCGACGCCAGCGACGGCGCACGGTATGTCCTGAAAGTTTCCAACCCCGGCGAGACCGCCGAGGAGCTCGATTTGCAAGTCTGCGCGATGCGGCATGTCGCCGAAGTCGCTTCGCACTTGCCGGTGCCGCGCGTGCTGCCTAGTCTCGACGGGCAATGGGTGGTACCCGTCGCCTCGCCGGCGCAACCGCATCGTACCGCGCGCCTTTACAGCTATGTCGACGGCAAGCCGCTCGACGCGCTGAACGGCAGCGCAGTCAACTATTACGAGATCGGCGAGGTGCTGGCCCAACTGCAACAGGCCATGAGCAGCTTTCGCCATCCGCACGAGCACCGAGTGTTGGCCTGGGACGTCAAGCACCTGGCGAGTCTAACGGGATTGCGGGCCCACATCGCCGATCCCTTGCATCGGGCGATGATCGACGAGGCTTTCACGCGCTTCGCCGCGATCGAACCGGCCCTGCGGCGCTGCCGGACTCAGGTCGTCCATAACGACTTCAATCGCTCGAACATCGTCGCTAATCCGAACGGGCCGGCCTTCGTCAGCGGCATCATCGACTTCGGCGACACCGTGCATACGGCGGCCGCCATCGACGTGTCCACGGCGGTCATGAACCAGTTCCCGCTCGATTTCGACGCCGACAGCCAAGACGATCTCTTCATCGAGGCGCGCGAGCTTCTGCGCGGCTATCTCGCGCATGCCCAGCTCAGCACCGAGGAACTCGTTCTGATTCCGCACCTCGCCATGGCGCGCGTCGCGGCCCGTGCGTTATTGACGTCGTGGCGAGCGATGCTGTTTCCGGAAAACGAAGCGTACATCCTGCGCTTCACTCGGCCCGGCTGGGAGCATCTGCGCTGGTTCATGCAACGCGACCATGAGGCGGTTTCCAGCGCCTTGTTGTAGCGCTTGCACCACCTCAGCCTACTCAATCCATCTCGATCGATCGCTCTATGAACGCCACTCCAAATTCGCAGGCAGCAACCGTAACCGATGCCGTCGATATGCCCCAGGCCCACAGCGCCCTGCGCGGCGACATGCCGAACGGTTTCGATCCGTCGTCGATCGCCCATCTCGACGCCACCACGCAACAGCACATCGCGCGCCGGCTGCGACTGCTCAGCCCATCGTATCGACTGTTCTACGCCGAGCCGGTCAAGACCGTGCGTGGCGAGAAGGTCTACCTCTACGACGGCCAAGGCAACGACTATCTCGACGCTTACAACAATGTGGTCTGCGTCGGCCACGCCAACCCGCGCGTCGTCGAGGCCGTGACGCGCCAGCTCTCGACGCTCTGCACGCATACCCGCTACATGCAGGAGCCGATCCTCGACTACGCCGAGGATCTGCGCGCGACGTTCAACACGCCGATCCGCGACGGGCAGATGATGTTTACCTGCACGGGCTCCGAGGCGAATGATCTGGCTATGCGCATCGCGATGCACTACACGGGCAAGACGGGTGTGATCGTCACCAGCGAGGCGTATCACGGCAATTCGCATCTGACGTCGAGCTTCTCGCCGTCGCTCGGCCGCAAGGCCCTGCTCGGCCCCTATGTACGAACGGTGCCGGCCCCCGATTCTTATCGCATGGCGCCGTCCGAGGTCGGCCAGCGCATGGCCGAGCAGGTCGCGTTGCAGATCGAAGACATTCGTCGCCACGGCGGCGGCCTCGCAGCGTTCATCGCCGATTCGTTTTTCTCGTCCGATGGCGTATTCGCTCATCCGACCGACGTACTCGCCCCGGTAGCCGAGGTCGTCCGGCGTGCGGGCGGCTTATTCATCGCAGACGAGGTGCAATCGGGCTTCGGGCGCGGCGGCACGCATATGTGGGGGCATGAACGCCATGGCGTCACGCCCGATATCGTCACGCTCGGCAAACCGATGGGCAACGGCTACCCGGTGGCGGGGCTCGTCGTGCGCCCCGAGATCGTCGCCGGTTTCGGCCAAGACATGCGCTACTTCAATACGTTCGGCGGCAACTCGGTCGCGATCGCGGCCGCTCAGGCCACGCTCGACGTGCTGCGCGACGACCATCTGCTCGACAACGCGCAACGCGTGGGGGCGATCATGCTCGAAGGGCTGAACGCCTTGGCGCGCAAGTACGAATGCATCGGCGACGTGCGCGGTGCGGGGCTGTACTTCGGCGTCGAGATCGTGCGCGATCGCACGACGAAGGAGACCGATATCGCGACCGCTTTGGCGATCGTCAACGGCTTGCGCCGGCGACGTGTCCTGATTTCCGCGACCGGGCCCGATGCGAGCGTACTCAAGATCCGGCCGCCGCTCGTCTTCGGCGCCAACGACGCGGATCGCTTGCTGACGCAGCTCGATAGCGTGCTGGCCGAGCTGTGATCGCGGATGGCCGGCCACGCAAACGTGTCCGCCGGTCGTCGGTTATGGGGAGATCGATCCCCGAAGACGCTGCGTTTTTGCCATTAATGCTTCATTAACGCTAGCTTGTTGTGCCGTTAACCATTGGAAGAGGGTTGCGCCGCATAATTTCACGCACGGGCGGCCCTCATCCGCGCCATTCATAGGAGCACAAGTGACTGCAGCATTCGTATTGCACCGCGCCGACGGTGCGCCGTTTTCGACATCGTTCCGTAGAGCGGCGTTCGGCAAGAACGATCCCTTCGCCCAGCATCGCGAGATCGCTTGGGAAGGGCCCGATTCGATGGCCGCGGGCCGCGTCAGCTTCATCGGCGAGGTCGATGTGCAGCGCTTCCCGCACATCGAAACGATCGTCGTCGTGGAAGGCGCGCTCACGCTCGAAGCGGCGGGGACGGCCCCGCTGGTGCTCGGTCCGAACGAAGGAGCCGTGATCGGCAGCGGTACCGCACTGCGTATTCGCGCCGAATCGCGCACGCGTTTCGTGTTCTGCGCCGCCGCTTGCGCGAGGCCGACCAAGACCGGCATCGTCCCCTTGCGCGCCGACGCCGATTTCAAGCCTTCCGCCACGCTGCCGGCGGAAGTGTTGCTGGGCCCGGCGCCCGAATGCCGCAGCGATAACGTCTTCGACGAGGACGACGCCCAGTACAAGGCGGGCACCTGGGATTCGACGCCCTACCATCGGATCGTTCGCGCGCATCGCTTAAACGAGTTCATGCATCTGGTGGCCGGCGGCGTGCGATTCGCCGCGCCCGACGGCAGCGTGCTGTCGCTCGACGCCGGCGATGCGCTATTCGTCCCGCAAGGTGCGTCGATCGGCTGGGAAAGCAGCGATCGCGTCGCGAAGTTCTACGTTGTTCAACCTGTCCAAGCCTGAAGCGAACGAGATACACCATGTCACCTCCGCTGCGTCACATCAACACTTCACCCACCCCGCCTGCCGCCGCGGACGTGGTCGTCATCGGAGGCGGCATCATCGGGACGTTCGCCGCCTACTACATGGCGCAGCGTGGGGTGTCGGTCGCTTTGGTCGAGAAGGGGCGGATCGGCGCCGAGCAGTCGAGCCGCAACTGGGGTTGGTGCCGGCAGCAAAATCGCGACGAGCGCGAATTGCCCCTTGCCAGCAAGAGCATCGATCTGTGGGAGCGATTCGCCATCGAATCCGGCGAAGATACGGGGTTTCATCGCTGCGGGCTGTTGTATCTGAGCAATGACGACGCCGAGTTGTCGCGTTGGGCGAGTTGGGGAGAATTCGCCAAAACGGCAGGCGTCACCACTTACATGCTCGATAGCCGGCAGGCGGCGGAGCGAGGGAAGGCGACGGGCCGGAACTGGAAAGGCGGGGTCTTTTCGCCCACCGACGGCACAGCCGATCCGGGCAAGGCCGCACCGGCCGTAGCGGCGGCGCTCATGAAACTCGGCGGCAGCGTCACGCAGCATTGCGCGGCGCGCGGCATCGAGACGGAAGGCGGGCGGGTTTGCGGCGTCGTGACCGAAGCGGGTGTCATCAAGACCCGCACGGTTGTGCTCGCAGGCGGCGCATGGGCGTCCGCGTTCTGCCGTCAGCTTGGCATCCGCTTTCCTCAGGCCTCGATTCGGCAGTCCATCCTGAGCGTGTCCCCTGTGGAGAATAGCTTGCCGGATGCGTTGTTCACTTCCGGCGTATCGATCACGCGCCGTAACGACGGGCGCTATGCCCTGGCTATCAGCGGCCGCGCACGCGTGGATGTCACACCGCAGTTCCTGCGCTTTGCGCCGCAATTCGTGCCGATGTTCGCCAAACGGTGGCGCAGCCTTTTGCCGGGCGGCCTGGAAGGTGTCCGTGGGGGGCATGAAACGCTGAAGCGGTGGCGGCTCGATGCGCCCACTCCGATGGAGCGCGTTCGTATTCTCGATCCGAAGCCCGATGGGCCGACGATCAAGGAAACGCATCGCCGCGCCGTCGAGCTGCTGCCTGAGCTCGGCCAGGCCAAAATCACGCATGCCTGGGCCGGTTTTGTCGACAGCACGCCCGATGGCGTGCCCGGTATCGGCGAAGTGCCGGGCGTACCGGGATTGATCTTGGCCGCGGGCTTTTCCGGTCACGGCTTCGGCATCGGGCCGGGCGCAGGACACTTGATCGCGGATCTGGCGACGGGCGCCGAGCCGATTGTGGACCCTGTGCCGTATCGGCCAGGCCGGTTCGCCCACTCGTCTTGGGGCAAGGTCGCAGATTTCTAGACCCATTGGCGAGCCCCTAACGCGGCTCGTCAACCAACACACAACAACTCGAATCGCACTATGCCTACCATCGCCGTGGTTCACACCGGGCTCGTCACCGTCCAGCCGCTCAAAGCGGAAATCAGCGAGCAGATCCCCGCCGCACGCGTGATCAATATCATCGACGACAGCCTGCTTAGCGACGTTCGTGCAGCCGGCCATTTGACGCCGCAGGTTGCCAGCCGAATTCATTCGTATATGGCGAATGCGCAGGCGATGGGCGTCGATATCATCCTGAACGCTTGCTCTTCCGTAGGCGAAGCCGTCGACTCGGTGCGCCACTTCGTGAGTACGCCGATCGTGAAAATCGATGAGGCGATGGCGGAAGAAGCGAGCGCGATCGGCCGCCGCGTTGGCGTCGTCGCCACCGTATCGACGACGCTCGATCCCACGGTCCGGTTGATTAAAAAGAAAGCCGACGAACACGGCCGCACCATTGAGTTGACGGAGCGGATCGCAGAGGGTGCATTCGAGGCGCTCCTCAGCGGCGACGGTGCGCGGCACGACGACATTCTCAAGCAGACTATCGCGACACTGGCAGAGGACGTCGACGTGATCGTGCTGGCGCAAGTGTCGATGGCGCGCCTCGTGCCGCAATTGGAGAACGTGCGTATTCCGGTGCTCTGCAGCCCACGCAGCGGTGTAGCTGCGCTGAAGCGCGCGCTCGATAAGGTTGCCTAGGCGCCTCGGGCGCCCCTAAGCGGCCCCCTTCGATTCGTCAACGAGCGTGACGCGTGACAAGGCGAGCAGCGGGACAGCGAAACACGCCACCCGCCGCCCGCTTTACGCCTGATCGAAATAACGCTGCGCCAAAACCACCCAGTAGCGCACGCCGGCAGGAATGATGTCGTCGTTGAAGTCGTATTTCGGGTGATGCAGGCTCGGCGCAGCCGTTCCGACGCCGGCATTGCCGATCAGCACGTAAGTGCCGGGCCGCTCCTCCAACATAAAGCCGAAGTCTTCCGATGTCATGTTGGGCGCGATGTCGCGATGAAGGCGCTCCTCGCCGAATGTGTCGCGGATAACCGCTTCGCACAGCGTTGTCTCGGCCGGCGTGTTGATCGTCGCAGGGTAGTACTGAAAAAACGTCACCTCGACCTGCGCGCCATAGGCGGCGGCTAGCCCTTCGCACATGCGTTGAATGTCGCGCTGCAACTTCTGTTGCAAGACGGTCGACAGCGTGCGAATCGTTCCGCGCAGCTCGGCGCTATTGGGAATGACATTGTCCGTATCGCCCGCATGGAACATGCAGACGGAAATGACGGCCGGATCCACGGGATCTTTGTGTCGCGCCGCAAGCGTCTGGCACTGGAGCACCATCGAGCACGCCAGCGGTATTGGATCGAGGCCTAAATGCGGCTGCGCGGCGTGAGCGCCCTTGCCAGTGACCGTGATCTTGAACCGAGAGCCTGCCGCCATGATCGGGCCCGTGCGTAATCCAAAATGCCCGGCCGGCAAACCGGGCCAGTTGTGCATGCCGAATACCGCTTCCGTCGGAAATTGCTCGAACAGGCCGTCGTCGATCATCTTGCGCGCGCCCGCGCCCCCTTCTTCGCCAGGCTGAAACACGAAATGCACGGAACCCGGCAATGGCGGCAGCGCCTTCAAGAGTCGCGCCGCGCCTAACAACATCACCGTGTGGCCATCGTGCCCGCAGGCATGCATGATTCCGTGCTCGCACGATGCATGCGCGAAGTCATTGGCCTCTTGGATCGGCAGCGCATCGAGATCCGCACGCAGCACGATGCCTCGTGTGGTATCCACCCCGGGCAGGCTCGCCACTACACCTGTCCCGCCCAGCCCGCGCGATACGGTGTAGCCGATCGCTTCGAGCTCCTGCGCGACGACGTCCGCCGTCCGGCGTTCCTCGAATCGCAATTCGGGATGAGCGTGCAAATCGCGCCGCACGTTCGCCCAATGCGATTGATGCTTGATCAACGAAGCCTCAATGATGGCGGAGGTATCCAATCTCAATCCCTTAAAAAGCAAAAAGCCGATTCGATCGGCAGCGTGGCGGCGTCTGGTTTAGTACCTCGTTTACCGGCCGCTTCAATCGTAAAACCCGAGGATCGACTTCACTTCCATGTACTCTTCCATGCCTTCGATCCCATACTCGCGGCCATTGCCGGACTGCTTGTACCCGCCGAACGGCGCTTGCGGATCCCAGGCCGGATAGTTCAGATGGACGTGGCCGGAGCGGATGCGCGCGGCGACTGCGCGGACGAGCGCTTTATCCGCGCCTTGAACATGTGCGCCAAGCCCATACACAGTGTCGTTTGCTATGGCCACGGCTTCGTCGATCGAATCGTAAGGCAGAACGGCCAGGACCGGCCCGAAGATCTCTTCTTGGGCAATGGTCATATCGGTGCGAACCTCGGAAAAAATCGTGGGCCGCGCATAGAACCCTCGACTCAATCCCTCTGGCCTTCCGCGCCCACCGGCGATTAGCTTGGCCCGTTCGTCCATGCCGGCTTCGATCATATCCCGCACCCTGCCGAACTGCGCCCGATTCGCCAGCGGGCCATGCGTCGTCGTATCGGCAAACGGATCGCCGACGATCATCTGCTCAGTCGCCGCGACGGCCAACGCTTCGACCTGCGCCAACGCGCTGCGTGGCACGATCATACGCGTCGGCGCGCTGCACGATTGGCCCATGTTTCGGAACGCGGCGGCGACGCCTAGCGAGACGGCGCGCGGCAGATCGGCATCGGGCAATACGACGTTGGGCGATTTGCCGCCAAGCTCCTGCGCCACGCGCTTGACCGTTGGCGCCGCCGCTTGCGCAACGAGTACGCCCGCACGCGTGGAGCCTGTGATCGAAATCATATCGACTTGCGGGTGCGACGCGAGCATCGTACCGACCTGCGGTCCGCTGCCGTTTACCAGGTTGAATACCCCCGGCGGAACGCCCGCATCGGCGATGACTTCGGCGAACAGCAAGGCGCTGAGCGGCGAAAGTTCGCTCGGCTTGAGAACGACCGTACACCCAGCGGCGAGCGCTGGGCCAACCTTCGCCGTGATCTGATAAATGGGCCAATTCCATGGCGTGATGAGCGCGCACACACCGATCGGCTCGCGCACGATGGCGGTCGTGCCGCGTTGACTCACGAACGGATAGCTCGCCAGGTTGTCGCGCGCGACGCGAATATGTTCGGCCGCGAGCGGCACGTGCGCCGAGCGCGCATAGCCGATCGGCGCGCCCATCTCCGTCGCCAAGGCCAGGGCGAATAGTTCGGCGCGCTCGAGCATCAGCGTGTGAATACGGTCGAGCAAGGCGGCGCGCTGTCGCGGCGTTGTGACTGACCAACTCTCGAACGCTTCGCGCGCGGCCCGTATTGCCCGATCGGCGTCGTGCTCGTTGCCGAGCGCGATCTCGCAGACGGCTTCTTCGGTGGACGGCGAGACGACGGCGATTCGATCGGCGCCGTCGGGCGCGACCCATTCGCCGCCGATGAAAAACCGATCCAGCCTTCCCGCTTGCATAAGGTGACTAACAGGAGAGTTCATTGGAGGGTGTCCTTGAGTCGATACCATGCGCCCACGAACGGCAAAAACCACGGCTTGCCGAAGTGACCCGGGATCGCGGGCCAGTCGAAATCCTTCCATGGGTTCAGATCGGCGCGGCCGTCCATGATCTCCGCCATCAGCGTGCCCATCAACGTGGCCATTTGCGTGCCGTGGCCGCTATAGCCCATCGAGTAGTAGACACCGTCTCGCTGCCCCGCGCGCGGCAAGCGATTGGCCGTCATATCGACCATGCCGCCCCAGCAGTAGTCGATGCGCACGTTAGCTAACTCGGGGAATACGGCGGCCATCTGTTGTCGCAAGATTAGCCCGCTTTTTTCGTCTGAACTGGGGTTCGACGTCGCGAAACGTGCGCGTCCGCCGAACAGCATCCGATTATCGGGCGTCACGCGAAAGAAGTTGACGAAGTTTTTGGTGTCGGTGGCCATCCGGCGCGTAGGCAGCAACTGGTCGAGCAATGCGATCGGCAATGGCTCCGTGACGATGAGGAAAGCCCCCACCGGCACGATTCTGCGTCGAATCCAACCGAATGGCCCCACCTGCGAGATGCCGCTTGCGAGCAGCACCTGCGATGCGCGGATTTCTCCGCGCGGCGTCTGGACCACATAGGCGCCACCCGATTCTCGCTGCAACCCGAGCACCGGCGCATGCTCGAGCACGTGCGCGCCGCGCGCCTGCGCCGCCTTCGCGAGCCCACGAACATAGCGGCCGACGTGCATCCCGGCGCTCTTCTTAAAGATCAACCCGCCGTGATAACGATCGGAGCCGAGTTCGTCGCGCAGCTCCGCCTTCGTGACGAGGCGCGTATCGGGATCGACGCTGGCGGCTAGCAACGCCTGGCTGCGCGCCAGCTTATCGAAGTGTTCGGGCTTCGCCGCCAGCTTGAGCTTTCCTCTGCGAACGAAATCGCAATCGATTGATTCTTCCCTAACCAGCCGCTCAACGGTGTCGACGCCCGCATCGAACGCGAGATAGAGCCGATTGGCCAACTCGGTCCCGATCCGCGCCGACAGCGAGGCGTAATCCTGCGCGAAGCCGTTGTTGCACATGCCGCCATTGCGGCCCGACGCCGCCTGCCCGATCGTTTCGGCTTCGCAAAGCGCGACGCGCGCGCCTTTTTTGGCCAGCGCCAAGGCCGCCGCCGATCCCGTGATGCCGCCGCCGACCACGACCACGTCACATCTACCGTCGGGCAGATCGGGGGATTCGCCAACGAACGGCTCGGACGTATCCAGCCAGTAAGAACCGAAATGCATTCCACACTCCAAAGTGGGCGGGCGTCTACGTCGGATAACGGCAATCGAGCCGCCCACCGCAGTTGCCATGCTAGTGCGTGCCACTATAGGAAAAAACTTTCCGGTCGTGTTTAATACCGGCTGAACCCATCGTTAAAGAGTTCTTAATGCTTCAACTAGAAGACATGCACTTGCTTCGCGCGCTGGGCGGCTCGCAATCGCTTGCCGCAGCCGCCAGGCTGTTGGATTTGACGCCGCCCGCCGTCACGGTGCGGCTTCAGCGCATTGAAGAGCGCGTGGGGGTACGCCTTGCCACGCGTGCGGCGAGAGGTATTTCGCTCACCGATGAGGGACAGCGTCTCGTCCAAGAAGCGATCGACATTCTGGAACGGATCGAATCGATCGCGTCGCGTGTGTCCGGCGAATCGAGCGGCGTCAGCGGGCATTTGCGCGTGGTAGCGCCGTTCGGGTTCGGGCGCGAATATATCGCGCCGCTCGTGCGCGACTTGCATCGCGCGCATCCGAATCTCGCGGTCTCGCTCATTTTGGTCGAGAGCCCGCTCGCGGCGGCCTCGGGCGCCGATGTGGTTATTTCGATCGGTCATGTGAAAGGGTCCTCGTGGATCGGCCACTTCCTCGCCCCGAACGACCGCATTCTTTGCGCGAGCCCCGCCCTCGCGCGCAGTCTGTCGAAGCTTAAGCATCCGTCGGAGCTCACACGGCACGAGTACTTGACGTTGCGCGAAAACGACGAGGACGTGACCCGCCTGCGCTTCACCGAGCACGATGCCGCCGGCAAGCGGATCAGCAAAGCCGTCACGGTCAGATTGAATAGCGTGCTGTCCTCGAACGACGGCACCGTGGTGAGGGATTGGGCGGTGGACGGCCTTGGCGTGGTCGCGCGATCGGAATGGGATTGCGCACGGCTCCTCGCTGAAGGAAAACTGAAGCGGGTGTTGCCGTCGTGGCGTCTCGAACCGGCGCCCGTTATGGCGCTAATGCCCACGCGCCAGGGGCTGACGATCCGTCAGCGGGCGTTTCTCGAAGCCGCGAAGAAGGCTTTTAATCCGCCGCCTTGGCGTAAGTGACTTCGCAGTTTCGCAGGAAGCGTAAGCCACCGTTGAGAGCGCTGCGCCCAACGATCGTCAGGCGCGTGCGTACAACGACGAATCGGCGAATTGTTCAGTTGCGAGCACGCGTCCAACAAGAATCAAAGCCGTGCGGGTGATGTCAGTTTGTTCAACCTTGCCGACGATATCCGCCAACGTGCCCGTCACTCGCTCCTCGTCTGGCCAGCTCGCGCGGTACACGACCGCGATCGGGCAATCGTCGCCATAGTGCGGCCGCAATTCGTCGACGATACGCGCCAGATGCCGCACGCCGAGATGAATCGCCATCGTCGCGCCATGACGCGCGAGATCGCCAAACTGCTCGCCGGCGGGCATCGTCGTTTTCGTCGCATAGCGCGTGAGGATGACCGTTTGCGATACGTCCGGCAGCGTCAGCTCGCAACCCAACGTTGCCGCGCAGGCGGCCGTGGCGGTGACGCCCGGCACGATCTCGTACGGAATGTTCAACGCCCGGATGCGGCGGATTTGCTCGCCGATTGCACCGTACAAAGAGGGATCGCCCGAATGGACGCGCGCGACGTCTTGCCCTTTTTCATGGGCTTGTGCGAGCAAGGCCACAATCGCATCGAGATCGAGATCGGCTGTATTGACGACGAGCTCGGCCCTATGCTCGGCCAGCACCGCGTCGGGCACGAGCGAGCCCGCATAGAGGATCACCGGGCAGCGGCGAATCAAGCGCTGCCCTTTGATCGTCAGCAATTCGGGATCGCCCGGGCCCGCGCCGATAAAGTACACCGTCATGCTTTACTCCAAGGTGAGCCATGCCCGATGAGCCGGGCGTCGTTTTCCGTGCGCAACGTTTCGATCGCGGCCAGCAGCGTCTCCATTGCGTCGAAGGTTCGGTCGACTTCGGGCAAGCTCGGGCGTTGCAGCATGACGATCGGCAGGCCGCGCTCGCGCGCTACCTGGAGCTTGGCCTCGGTCGCTGTTCCGCCGCTGTTCTTGCTGACCACCACGTCGAAGCCGCATTGCTCGAACAAGGCGCGCTCGCCGTCCAATGTGAAGGGGCCACGCGCGCCGATGATGCAGGCTCGCTCGTTGCCAGGATGATCGTCGAGACAACGGATCGTCCAATGCTGATGCGCAGGAATTTCGTCGAGACGAGACAACGGCGCTCGGCCTAGCGTGAACAAGGGACGGGAGAACGGCGCCAACTCGGCGATGAGCGCATCCCATCCACTCACAAATCGCCAATCGTCACCGGCCTGAGGGCGCCAAGGCGAGCGGCGCAGCGCCCAGCAATGAACGCCTGTGGCGCCGCTGGCCGCCGCGGCGTTTGCGCTGATTTGCGCCGCGTACGGATGCGTTGCATCGACAATCAAGCCGATCCGCTCGGCTTCGATATAACGCGCGAGCCCCTCGCTGCCGCCGAAGCCGCCGACGCGAACTGCGCACGACAGACCATCGGGGGTCTTGCCTAGCCCCGCCAGGCTATAGACGTCGTTCTCTCGCAATTGCCGCGCGATCTTCAAGGCATCGCCCGTTCCGCCCAAGAGCAAGATGCGAATCATCGCGCCACTCCCACGAATCGCCCTTCGCGATCGATCGCAAAAACTTCGACCGTGACTTCGGCTGGCACGATCGCGCGCGCCACCTCGCGCGCATGGGCGCACACGATGTCGCCCAACGGCACGCCCTGCTTCGAAGCCAACGCAAGCGCTTGCTGGCTCGTATTGGCGGCGCGAATCTCGGCTTGTAACGCCTCGCTGCCGCCGGCATCGGCCGCCCATTGGGCAAGCAGCGGCAAATCGATGCTGGAGCTGCGGCTATGCAAATCGAGGTGCCCTGCCGCCAGCTTGCTGAACTTGCCGAAGCCGCCGCATAGCGTGAGCTTGGCGACGGGGGCTCGCCGCAGATGCTTGAGCACCGCGCCGACGAAATCGCCCATCTCGATCAGCGCGATATCGGGCAAGCCGTAATGCGCGCGCATCGCATCTTCGCTTGCGTTTCCCGTGCATGCCGCGATGTGCTCATAGCCGTTCGCGCGCGCCACATCGATGCCTTGGTGGATCGAGGCGATATAAGCCGAACACGAGAACGGCCGGACGATGCCCGTCGTCCCGAGTATCGACAATCCTCCGACAATACCGAGCCTCGGATTCATCGTCTTGAGCGCCAGCGCTTCGCCGCCTTCAACACCGATCGTCACCTCGAACCCGCCTTCGTATCCGTGCTCCGCCGCGAGCTCGGTGAGATGGTCAGACATCATTCGGCGCGGCACCGGGTTGATCGCCGGTTCGCCGACGGCCAAGGTCAAGCCTGCGCGCGTAACGGTACCCACGCCTGGCCCTGCGTGAAAGCGCACACCTGGCTCGTTACTGAGCCGCACACGGGCGAATACCACGGCGCCGTGCGTGACATCGGGATCGTCGCCGGCATCCTTGATCGTGCCGGCCTCCGCACCAGCGGAGGAATCCGTTGCATCGACAAATCGGCAGAACACCAAAGGCAACGATACGCGCTGGCCCTTCGGTAGCACGATGTCGGCGCAATCGCTGGCGACACCGGCCAGCAGCAAGCGCGCCGCGGCCAGCGAGGTGGCGGTCGCGCAGCTGCCTGTCGTGTATCCGCTGCGCAGCGGCCGCGCCTGTTCCGGTGTTTCCTCGCGCATCGTCATGCTGGCTCGCTAGACGTGGGCGGCGCGCCCGTCACCGGTTTTATGACCTCGAACAACGTGATCGGCAGCGCCGCCCGCCAAGCATCGAAGCCACCGAGTGGCTCGGCTTCGCTCAGCGCGATGCGCGTCAGCGTCCCGCCGTGACGGCGACGCCATTCGACGAGTGCGGCTTCCCCTTGGAGCGTCACGGCGTTGGCCACGAGCCGCCCGCCTTCGCGCAGGCTCGACCAGCACGCTTCAAGCACGCCCGGGATCGTCACGCCGCCACCGATGAAAATCGCATCGGGCGCGGGTAGCCCGGCAAGCGCATCGGGCGCGCGTCCTTCGATCAATTGCAGGCCCGGCACGCCGAGCGCATCGCGATTGTGCGAAATGAAGGCCTGCCGCCGAGGATTCGATTCGATCGCGATCGCCTTGCAGGAAGGATGGCTGCGCATCCATTCGATCCCGATCGATCCGCAACCGGCCCCAACATCCCACAGCATCGCGCCAGGGCTCGGGGCAAGGCGCGCCAGCGTCATCGCGCGGACATCGCGCTTCGTGAGCTGGCCGTCGCTCTCGAAAGCGCTGTCCGGCAATCCGCTCGTCAACGGCAGCGACGAGCTGCTGCTGGAGCGGCCAACGCTACCAGCGCGGCATTCGAGCGCAACGAGATTGAGGGCGCCGACCGCTTCGTCCCGCCACGTTTGCGCTCGTGCATCGATGCGGCGTTCGGCGGGGCCGCCAAGGCTTTCGAATACGCTCATCGGCGTCGCGCCGAACCCGCGTTCGTTCAATAGCGTGGCGATCTCGAACGGCGATTTGCCGTCGCGGCTTAAAACCAGCAGGCGAACGCCCTCGCGTAGATGCGCATTGAGCGCCGCGAGCGGTCGGCCGACCAAAGAAATAACAGAGACGTCTTGCAACGGCCAACCCAAGCGCGCGGCAGCCAAGGACAACGACGAGGGCCCGGCAATGATGCGCATTTGCGCGGGTGGGATCACGCGCGCAAGCGTCGCTCCCACGCCGAATAGCATCGGATCGCCGCTGGCCAGCACGCAAACGGGCGTGCCTCGGTAGGCCTCGATCGGGGCGATGTCGAACGGTTTCGGCCACGGTTCGCGCCGCGCACGGATCCGGGGCGGAAGCATCGCCAAATGGCGGTCCCCTCCGATCACGACCGCGGCGTCGAGCAGCGCTCGCCGGGCGGCGCGACCCAACCCGAAAAAACCATCCTCTCCGATGCCGACAACCGTCAGCCAAGGCACCATCGCTCCCTCGCCAGTCATACGCATTCCGATCCGCCGCGTGCGGCTGCCCCGCGGTATTCGTACCGTTGCAAACAGGGCATAATACCCGCTTTGCCGGCGCCACTATTTGTTCGCGCGAGCCACAGCCGGGCAGCGTTTGCCCTTCAGCCGTTCTATTTGCCGGGACATCGTGGCCGCCGTGCGACGCCAACTCCGTCGAACCTTGGGCAACCCTCCACTTTCTTCGCTTCGGCCGTCGGCATGCCCCGCGCTTTCGCGGATCGTCGCCGCGCGCGACGGCGGGCTATGCCGCATCAAACTGCCGGGCGGCAAACTGCTCGCAGGGCAAGCGTTGGCGATCGCCGATGCGGCCGATCTGCATGCTTCCGGTGTCGTCGAATTCACGAACCGGGCCAACTTGCAGGTGCGTGGCGTGAAGGCCGGCAGCGAGGCGCTATTGAGCCGGCAATTGTTCGATGCTGGGCTCGGTCCTCGCCTCGATGCTGCGCAATCGCTCGATCCCCTACTGGCGGCGCGCCAGGCGGCGATTGCCGACGACGCGCGCAATCTGCTGCTCAGTCCCGTCGCCGGGCTTGATATCGATGCGTTGTACGATACCGCGCCGCACGCTGAACGAATGCTTGCACTGCTGCAGAGCGAGCCGCGGCTTGCCGAACTTTCGCCGAAATTTTCGGTGTTGCTGGACGGCGGCGAGCGGCTCGCGGCGCTCGATCATCCGCACGACGTGTGGTTCGCCGCCATGCCGCCCATCGCAGCGGGGCAGACGGCGCAGGCTTGGTTTGCCGTCGGTCTCGCCGGCCAACCGTCGGCGGATCGCGGCGATGCGCTCGCCGCGGTTCGAGCAGACGATCTCGTTATCTTGATGCGCGCGCTGCTGCATACGTTCCTCGATCTGGCGGCGCCTGAAGACACTCGCATGCGGGATTTGCTGCGCTCGCACGATCGCCTGGCCGTGCTCGAACAAGCCGCCTTCAAGGCCCGCATCGATCTGCAGCGCGGCTCGCAAATCGACGCGTGGCGGCGCACCGCGGCCGACCCATCTCGACGCTTCGGCGCTTATGAACAACGTCAAGCGGGATGGTGGCATGTCGGAGGACAGCCGCCACTGGGACGCATCGATACAGCCACGCTGCGGGGGCTGGCCCAGCTTGCATCGGAGTACGGCGACGGCACACTGCGGTCGACGCCATGGCAAAGCGTATTGATCCCGAACATCGGCGAGCAGGCCGTCGCGCAAGTTACTGACACCCTGCGCTCGCTCGGCCTCCTGCTCGATGCGCGAGAGCCGTTGGCGCGGGTGATCGCATGCGCCGGATCGACCGGATGCGAGAAGGCTTCGGCCGATACGAAAGCCGATGCCCTCGCGTTAGCGAAACGCTTGCCTGCCGAATCGCAAGTTCAGCAAGTCCATCTCAGCGGCTGTCCGCGCTCATGCGCGGCCGCCCATTGCGCGCCCTATACGTTGTTGGCCGTCGCGCCCGCTCGCTACGATCTGTATCGCCGCACGCAAGCGGAGGAGGCTGAACGAGCGCTCGCAGCCCGCGATAATGCAGCGTCTCTCGGCAAGCCTTCCGGTGAGCCTTTAGGCGAACGCTTCGGCGAGCGCATCGGCCTATCCCTGACCATCGAAGAGGCCGCGACACGACTTCGCAACGCGGCCGGAGCCACTATTTCATGATCGATTACGTCCGCGACGGACCAGCCATCTACCGCCAATCGTTCGCGACGATCCGCGCCGAAGCGGATCTCTCCGCCGTTCCTCCCGATCTCGAGAAGCTCGTCGTGCGTGTGATTCACGCATGCGGGATGGTCGACATCGCCCAATCGATCCGTTTTTCGGAAGGCGCAGGCGCAGCCGGGCGGCAGGCGTTGGCGAACGGCGCGCCGATTCTTTGCGATGCCCGCATGGTCGCCGACGGCGTGACGCGCGCGCGGCTGCCCGCGTCGAACCCGGTGCTGTGCATGCTCGGCGAGCCTGCCGTACCCGATCTCGCGCGAACGATCGGCAATACACGTTCCGCGGCCGCGCTCGAACTCTGGCGCCCTTGGCTCGAAGGGAGCGTCGTCGCGATCGGCAATGCGCCGACGGCCCTCTTCTACTTACTTGAAATGCTGGACGCCGGCGCCCCGCGCCCCGCGCTGATCCTCGGCTTCCCCGTGGGCTTCGTCGGCGCGGCAGAATCGAAGGCCATGTTGGCCGCCGATAGCCGCGGCGTCCCCTACGTGATCGTGGAAGGCCGGCGCGGCGGTAGCGCCATGGCCGCCGCCGCCGTCAACGCACTCGCATCGGAACTCGAATGATGAATCGTCGTGGGCATCTCTATGGCATCGGCGTCGGCCCGGGCGATCCGGAACTGTTGACGCTCAAAGCGCTGCGTCTGCTGAAGGCCTCGCCCGTCGTCGCTTATTTCGTCGCCAAGGGCAAGAAGGGCAACGCGTTCAGCATCATCGAAACGCATCTCGCCGACGGGCAAACTCGGCTGCCGTTGGTGTACCCCGTCACGACGGAAACGCTCGAACCGCCGCTGTCCTATGAGTCGATCATCGCCGACTTCTACGATACGGCGGCGGCCATGATCGGCGAGCATTTGAATGCCGGGCGCGATGTGGCCGTCGTCTGCGAGGGCGATCCGCTGTTCTACGGCTCTTACATGTATTTGCACGATCGGCTGGCGCCCGCTTTCGATGTCGAAGTGGTGCCGGGCGTTTGCTCGATGCTCGGCGGCGCCGCGGTACTCGGGACGCCGCTCGTCTATCGGAATCAAAGCCTCTCGATTCTTTCGGGTGTCATGACCGAAGCCGAGTTGAAACGCAAGCTCGCCGATACCGACGCCGCCGTCATCATGAAGCTCGGGCGCAACTTCGATAAAGTCCGCCGCGTGCTCGCAGAGCTTGGCCTCGCCAGCCGCGCGCGCTATATCGAGCGCGCCACGATGCCCAATCAGCGCATCGTGCCGCTCGAGGAAGTCGATCCGATGGCGTCGCCGTATTTTTCGTTGTTGGTCGTGCCGGGGCAAAAATGGCAAGGGTAGTCGCACCGCCCGCGATCGTCGTACTCGGGCCCAGCGCGCTAGCGACAGCGAGGCGCATTCGGGCCGCGTGTCCCGGTGCGCTGATTCATGGGTTGGAAACACGCGTCGATGGCGAGATCGATTGCCGCTATGCACAGCTCAGCGATCATCTGAGGGCGCTCTATGCGCAAGGGACGCCGATCGTCGCGCTGTGCGCGGCGGGTATCGTGATCCGTTGCCTCGCACCGATGCTGGCCAATAAAGGCGTCGAGCCGCCCGTGCTGGCCGTGGCCGAGGACGGCAGCGCGGTCGTGCCGCTGCTCGGCGGCCTGGCCGGTGTGAACGCGCTCGCACGCGATATCGCGCAGGCGTTGAGCGTGGCTCCCGCTATCACGACGAGCGGCGAGTTGCGATTCGGCACGTGTCTGCTCAATCCGCCAGAGGGCTATCTGCTCGCCGATCTGGAGCAAGGCAAGCACTTCGTGTCCGATCTGCTGGGCGGTGAGTGCGCACGCATCGAGGGCAATGCGCCGTGGCTCGACCAAGCGCAGATTCCGCAAAGCGACGCCGCCCGACTCACGATTCGGGTCACGCCATTTGCATCGGATGCGCGCCGCGACGAACTCGTCATTCATCCTCGCAGTATCGTCGCCGCGTTTCCCGAGCAAGGGCCGATCACGGCGGCAATCGTCCGTGAGGCGCTCGCGACGCAAGGGTTCGCGCCGCAGTCGCTGGCGGTGTTGCTGGCCCCGGCTGGGCGGATGGGCGAGGCTAATCTCGAAGAAGCGGCGCACAGCCTTGGCGTGCCGCTGCGCTTTGCGCTCGGCGACGCGCACACGACCGAACAGCGCCTTGCCGAATCGCTGCCCCAAAGCCACGAAGCGAGGGCTGCCGATACACATGGCGTGGTGCTCGGCATCGCAGCCGCTCCGATCAACGTGGATCAAATCGGTTGCCCCAGAGGGCGCTTGACCGTCGTCGGCCTCGGGCCCGGCAGCGCGGGCTTGATGGCGCCCGACGCGCGAGCGGCATTGAACGAAGCCAGCGATGTGCTCGGCTACGAAACCTACGTGAAGATGGCGGGCCCGTTTCGAGCGGATCAACGAGTGCATAGCAGCGACAACCGAGAAGAGCTGCAACGGGCGCGACACGCATTTGAATTGGCCTGCGAAGGCAGGCGAGTCGTCGTCGTATCGTCGGGCGATCCCGGCGTATTCGCCATGGCCGCCGCCGTGTTCGAAGCGCTCGATTCCTGCGACGACGCGCGCTGGCGCGCGATCGACCTGCGCATCGTGCCGGGCATCTCCGCGGCAATGGCGACGGCCGCGAAAGCCGGCGCCCCGCTCGGTCACGATTTCTGCGTCCTGTCGCTCTCCGACAATTTGAAGCCGTGGAGCGTGATCGAAACGCGGCTCGAGCATGCGGCGGCGGCCGATCTCGTGATGGCGCTGTATAACCCGATCTCTCGCGCGCGCCCCTGGCAGCTCGATCGCGCGCTCGAGATCGTTCGCGCTCGACGCAGCGCGGGCACGCGAGTCGTGCTCGGACGAGACATCGGCCGTCCCGGCGAGACGTTGACGACAACGATGCTGGGCGAACTGCAATCGAGCCAAGTGGATATGCGGACGATGGTCATCATCGGCTCATCGATGACGCGCGGCATCGCCGGTGGGCCGCATGGTGAGTGGATCTATACGCCGCGCTGGTATGAAGGGTAACGGCAAGCGATTACGCCGAAAGCGCGATGTCCTCAGGGCGTAAATAATCGACGTCCCAATCTCGGGCGAGCTGTTCCCACCGTCCAAGAACGGGATAGCCGGCGCCGCCTGATTCGCAGTCGACGATGATCACTCGGTCTGCCGCGCGCGGTTTTTGCGGACGCTCACGCGTGCGGCCGTCGCCCACCATCCACAGCACGCACGCCTGACCCGGGCTGCGTCGCTTCGCGCGTTCGAGCAACGTCGCGGCCGCTGCCACGCCGATCGATAGAGATGTCCCCCCGCCCCCGCCGATCGGTTCGACCCAGCGTTCGTTCCACCAGCGCGGCACGGCCGGGCCGAATCGCACATCGGCCCGCCCGCCGCCAAAGCAAATCAGCGCGGCGGAGGCGCGTTCGGATGCGGCTCGATCGAAGCAAGCGAGGATGAGGCCCTTCGCTTTCGATAAGCGTTCACCGCGCAGCATCGACGCCGAGCAATCGAGCACGAAACAATGCAACGTACCGCTTTGTCGATCGGGAGGGAGAAACCGCAGGTGCTGCATGCGCAGCGGCGAGCCCCCCTTTTGTGCGAGCGATGCAGGCCATGCAATGCGGCGGCTCCGGCTTGTCGAGCATTGACGGCCGAAGGCCAATCCTTTCGCGCCGGACGGCCATCGAAATCCGCCGGTTGAATCGGCGGTGGCGCTTTTTCGATGGCTCAGCGTTTTTTTGAGGAGAGCGGAACGACTCCCTTGAAATGGGCGATGCCAACGCGCTCGGGCGGCAGGTAGCCCCAATCGGCATCGCGCTCGCTCGCACCATCGCTGGCTTCCTTGTGCTGCGCAGCGCCGGCGTGTGTCTGCCGTTCATCGTCGTTTGATGCGGCGGCGCGTTCGTCATCGGCCGCTTGCGCCGTATCGGGCTGAGCCCCGTTCATGCGTCGCTCCGGCTCGCGCCGACGGTGCCGCAGAACGAGTTCCGACACGTGCTCGACGTGCTGGTGCGTCACGGTCGCGGCCGATTCCAGCGCCGCCAGCGCTCGCGCCGCACGCAGCATGACAAGATCGGCGCGCAGCCCATCGACAGCCGCCTCGATACAACGCGCGCTCACTGCCGCATGGACATCGTCGGCAAACGGCAAGTCCGGCAACTTGGCCCTCGCCTCGCGAATCCGTCGGGCCAATTCCTGCTGCGCCGGCGCATGCGATCGTCGAAACGCATCCGGTTCCAGATCGAACGCCATGCGCGCTTTGACAATTTGCTGCCGAACCTCGGCATCGAAGCAGTTTTCCAACTGCACCATCAGGCCGAATCGATCGAGCAACTGCGGCCGCAATTCGCCTTCCTCGGGATTCATCGTGCCGATAAGCACAAAGCGCGCGACATGGCTATGCGAAATCCCATCGCGTTCCACCACGTTGATGCCGCTCGCGGCTGCATCGAGAACAACGTCGACCAGCGCATCGGCCAGCAGATTCACTTCGTCGACATAGAGCACGCCGTTATTCGCGCGCGCCAACAAGCCCGGTGAAAATCTGACCTCGCCGCCGCGCAGCACTTCATCGAGATCGAGTGTGCCGACCACGCGGTCTTCGCTCGCGCCGAGCGGCAACGTGACGAAGCGGCCGTCCGGCAATAATTCCGCCAGCGAGCGAGCCGCCGTGGATTTCGCTGTGCCGCGCGGGCCGCTCACCAACACGCCGCCAATCGACGGATCGACTGCCGCGAGCAACAACGCCTCGCGCAACGCATCTTGGCCGATCAGGGCCGTTAGTGGAAACGGCGGCAACACCGCGCCGGCTACGGGCGCGTTCGAACGGTTCACGATGACCTCTCCTCAATCTGCTGCTCGCTCGCCAACAGGTGTTCTTCGATCTGCTCTCGATACGCGCCGGGCGCTTGCCACAGCCCTCGCTCGATCGCCTCCAACATGCGCTCGCAGATCGAACGCAGCGCATGCGGGTTGTGTTGCTGCAGAAAGCCGCGCGTGCCGGGATCGTTGAGATAGGCCTCGGTGACGAGCGCGTATTGATGATCCGATACCACGCGCGCGGTGGCGTCATAGCCGAACAGATAATCGACAGTCGCCGCGATTTCCGCCGCACCCTTGTACCCGTGCCGCTTTACGCCGTCGAGCCACTTCGGATTGACGACTCGCGCACGGATCACGCGCGCAATCTCCTCGCGCAATGGCCGCACTTGCGGCGCATCGGGATTGCTGTGGTCCGCATGGTAAATCTGCGGCTGTTGCCCGGAAAAATGACGGACCGCGGCGGCCATTCCACCTTGAAACTGGTAGTAATCGTTCGAATCGAGCAAGTCATGCTCGCGGTTGTCCTGATTCTGCAGGACGAGATCGATGGTCGCGAGCCGGGTCGCGAATGCGCCGTGTGCGTGCTCGCCCGCGCTGGCCGATGCATAGGCGTAGCCGCCGAACGCTCGGTAGGCATCGGCGAGCTGCTCGTCGGTATCCCACGATCCCGTATCGATCATCTGCTGCAAGCCCGCGCCGTATGCCCCAGGCTTCGAGCTGAACACCCGCCAGCCCGCCCGCTTGCGCGCCTCTTTGTCGTCGAGCCCGCGCGCGATCCAGGCATCGCGCTCGCGCAGTACGCGGGCGCGGATCGGATTGACATCGTCGGGTTCGTCGTCGAGTTCGGCCACGGCTTGCACGGCCGCATCGAACAGATGCATGACGTTCGGAAACGCATCGCGAAAAAAACCCGATACGCGCAGCGTCACGTCGATACGCGGCCGTTCGAGCACGCCGGCCGGCAGGATTTCGAAATCGGTGACGCGATGGCTGCCCGGCGCCCATTTCGGCCGCACGCCCAGCAACGCCATCGCTTGCGCGATATCGTCGCCGCCCGTGCGCATCGTCGCGGTGCCCCAGATCGACAGGCCGATCGCCTGCGGGTAATCGCCATGCTCTTGCAGATGCCGTTCGAGCAATTGGCGCGAGGATTTCACGCCGAGGGCCCAGGCCGCTTGCGTGGGAATCGCGCGCGTATCGACCGAATAGAAATTGCGGCCGGTTGGCAGCACATCGGGCCTGCCACGCGAGGGCGATCCGCTCGGGCCCGGCGGCACGAAGCGGCCTTCGAGGCCGCGCGCGAGCTGCCGCAGCTCTTCGGCGCCGCATGCGTCTAGGCGCGGCGCGATGTCGGCGCGGACGCGATCGAGCACGGCGTATGCACGCGGAAGCAGCAGCGGGTCAGAGGCGTCACCGTCATCCTCACGCTCTCTATCGCATGCCCGCGCAACGAGCCGCTGCGCAAGCAACTCGAGCCGTTCGCGCGTATCGCCGTTGTGACGCCACGCGGCATCGCTGACCTCCGCGAGCATCGCCGGACGCGGGCCACTCCACGGTGCGGACCAATCCGCGGTCAACGGATCGAACCACTGATCGAGCTGCAGATCCTTGGCGAGCGCATCGATCAGGCCGGCATTGCCGCCGCGCCCGTCTCCGATCGGAAAGCGTGCGAGCGCCAGCAACGTATCGCGGCGTTCGCGCCCCGTCGGCGATCGACCGAAGATGTGCAGCCCATCGCGAATCTGCGCCTCTTTCAATTCGCACAACCAAGCATCGACGCGCGTGAGCAGCGCATCCTCCTCGTCCTGCCCGCTCGGCTTCGCCAGGCTCAATTCCTCATGGAGACGATGCTTGACGATCGTCTCCAGAATCATGCCGCGCAGCAGCTTCGCGCGACGGGCGTCGACCATCAGCGCTTCGTAGTACTCGTCCACCTGCCGTTCCAAATCCTGCAGTGGCCCATACGATTCGGCGCGCGTGAGCGGCGGCATCAGATGATCGATGATGACCGCCTGCGCGCGGCGCTTCGCTTGGCTGCCTTCACCCGGATCATTGACGATGAACGGATAAAGATGCGGCATCGGGCCTAGCGTCAGATCGGGCCAGCAGGTTTCGCCGAGCGCCACGCTTTTACCCGGCAACCACTCGAGGCTGCCGTGCTTACCGACATGCACGACCGCATCGACGTTGAACACGTTGCGCAGCCAGAAATAGAACGCAAGATACGCGTGCGGGGGAACGAGATCGGCGTCGTGATAGCTGGCGTAATCGCCGTCCACGCGCGAGCGCGATGGCTGAATGCCGACGAACACGCGCCCGCACCGCCATCCGGCGATCATGAAGCGGCCCTGGCGAATAGTCGGATCTTGGTGCGCCGGGCCCCACCGTTCGTTCAACGCATCGCGCACTTCGGCAGGCAGCGCTTCAAACGCTTGCAGATAATCGTCGAGCGACAAGCTCTGCAACGCGGGGCGCAGATCGCGGACATCGGGATCGTTCGTCACGCCTTGCGTCAAACAAGCCATCAGCGCATCGCCGCCTGCGGGCAAGGCATCGAGACGATAGCCGGCCGCGCTCAGCGTTTTCAATATTTCGATCACCGATGCGGGGGTGTCGAGCCCCACGCCGTTGCCGATTCGTCCCTCGCTGGCGGGATAATTCGCGAGCACCAGCGCTAATCGCTTTTCTTCGTTGCGCAGCGTTCGCAGCCGGCACCAGCGGCGGCTCAATTCAGCGACGAACGCAACCCGGTTGGCGTCGGGCTGATAGCGAACCACATCGACTTCCGTCTGCGGGCACCGATAGGCCAGCCCCTTGAAGCTGACCGCGCGCGTGATGATGCGGCCGTCGACTTCCGGCAAGGCGATATGCATGGCGATATCGCGCGAATTGAGCCCTTGGTTATCCTTGAGCCAATCCTCCCGGTTGCCACCGCTCAGCACGACTTGCATGACAGGCGCATCGAGCCCGAACACGGGGAACTGCCCGTCTTCCGGCGTCGACGCCGCGAATGCCGTCGTATTGAGGACGAGCCCCACCTCGTGCTCGCGGCATAGCTGCATCACCAACTCGTGGCTGATTGCGTCCTTGAGCGAGGTAATCGCGATCGGCAACGGATTCAGTCCTCGCGCTTCGAGTGCTTCGATCAATGCATCGAAGACGGCCGTATTAGACGCTTGAAGATGAGCCCGATAAAAAAGGATGGCGACGACGGGCGCACCCGCACGCCAACGCGCCTGCCAATCGGCGATGGTGGGCCGATCGAGTTGCGGGAGATAGAGCGCGGCGTTCGGCACGGAAACCGGCAGCGCCGGCTCCTCGCCCCAATCGAGCGCGTGCCAAGCGATCGTTCGCAGGAAGGCCTCGGCGTTAGCCGCCCCGCCTTCGCGCAGATACCGCCACAAACGCCGGCAAAACTCGGGGCTCGCCGTGCTCTGCGCGATCAGATTCGGGTCTTCCTGCAGATCGCCCGAGAACATGACGAGCATCTGCCCTTTGTTGCGCGCGAGTTGAACGACGCGTTCGATGCCGTAAGGCCAGTACGCTTCGCCGCCGAGATGATCGATCACGACGACCCGCGCATGCTGCAGCACATCGTCGACATAGAAATCGACCGACGCGGGCTGCCGCAAATACGTGACGTTCGTCAGCCGCAGGCTCGGAAACCCGGCGCCCAGCCGATCGACGACACCGGCCAGCAGCGAGAGCGTCGTATCCGCGGAACTGAGTACGACAATCTCGCCGGGACATTGATCGATGCGAACGACGCCCGCCGTGTCGTCGACGAAGCCCCCCGGTACGGTTCGTAGCAAGTGCATGTGCGCGCCGCCTACCTGTCGAGCGGCCGATCAGGCCGAAGCCAACGCTTCATCGAATGCGCGCTGCAGCGCCGTCCGGTCCAAATCCTCGCCGATCAGCACGAATTTGCTGACGCGCGCTTCGTCGTCGCGCCAGCGGCGATCGAAATAGCTGTCGAAACGCTGCCCCACACCTTGAATGACGAGCCGCATCGCCGCACCCGGCAATGCGGCGAAGCCTTTCGCCCGATAGATCGTATGACGCTCGACCAGTTGCCCGAGCGCGGCGATCGCCGCTTCTCGCGTAGCGGGCGCCCCCGAGACGACGACCGAATCGAAATCGTCATGATGATGATCGGGATCGTCCGCCGAGCCATGATGGTCGGGCCGTTCGTTGATCGTTTCCTCCGACGCCGAATTCAAGCCGAGCAGGACGGGAAGATCGAGCTTGCCGTTGCTGGCCGGCACGATTTTCACATGCGGGGGGATCTCTTCTCGGATTAGCGACGAAACGGCGGCGAGCGCGGATTCGTCGAGCAGGTCCGTTTTGTTTAGCACGACGAGATCGGCGGCGCCCAGTTGATCCTCGAACAATTCATGCAGCGGCGATTCATGATCGAGATTCGGATCGCGCTGGCGCTGTTCATCGACGGCCTGCGGATCGTCCGCGAATTGCCCGCTCGCCGCCGCGGGCCCGTCCACAACAGTGACGACCGCATCGACGGTAAAGCTGTTGCGGATCGTCGGCCAATTGAACGCTTGCACGAGCGGCTTCGGCAACGCGAGGCCCGAGGTTTCGATCAGGACGTGATCGATCGTCGAACGTCGTTCGACGAGCGCCTCCATCACCGGAAAGAATTCTTCTTGCACGGTGCAGCACAAGCAACCGTTCGCGAGTTCGTACAACTGCCCCGCCTGCTCCGCGCCGTTGTCATCGCAGCCGATGCCGCAGCCTTTGAGGATTTCGCCGTCGATGCCGAGTTCGCCGAATTCATTGACGATCACGGCGATACGCAGCCCGTTCGCCTGAGACAGCATATGACGCAGCAGCGTGGTTTTACCGCTGCCGAGAAAACCCGTAATGACAGTCACGGGGATCTTACGCATGGAGGTCGACATAATCGGGAAAGGTAAGGAAGCAATATTGCGAGGGCGGCGGCACGCGTGCGCGCGCACGAGATTAGTCGCGAGTGTAGGTAGGTGGGCCGGGTCCGTCAAGGAAAGCGGGCCGCGCGCAACGGCTGTGGTATCTTCTTTTCCCCTCTTTTTTCCGCCTCCCGCGCAAGAGCATGCATCGCCGCCTCGGCCCTTCGCACGCTGCCGTATCCCGTTCCGGCGATGCCGGCGCAAGCGGCCCGACGCTGACGGTCGGCTTAGGCTTTCGGCAAGGGGTAACGGTCGAACAGATCGAAGCGGCCGTTCGCACGGCGTTGGCGCCGAACGCGATGGTCGATGTCGCCTGCGTGGCGACGCTCGATCGAAAGGCGACAGCGCCCGCGCTCGTTGCGTTTTGCGAGCGGCACGCCTTGCGGTTGCGCACGTTTTCGACGCAGGACGTGCAAGCATGTTTCGCTCGCGAGCCATCGCTGCGCGGCTCGACGCTCGTGGTTGAGCACACCGGCGTTCAAGGGGTGGCTGAACCTTGCGCACTGCTGGCCACGCAAGGGGGTAAGCTAGTGCGCACGAAGCAGGTGCTGGACGGCGTGACAGTGGCGATCGGCGCCCTGGCCCCTGTGCGCGGCAACACGGATAGCGAGACTTGAAAGGACACCCCCATGAAGACCGATAACGAATCTCATCTGCGGATGACGCAGCGGCGCCGCGAAGGCCACGAGAAGAAGCAGGCCGCGGCCACGATCGAGAAGGGCCTTTTGATCGTCAATACCGGCAACGGCAAGGGCAAGAGCACCGCGGCGTTCGGCATGGCCGTGCGCATGCTCGGGCATCAAGAGCGGGTGGGCGTCGTGCAGTTCATCAAAGGCGCGCTGCATACCTCCGAGCGCGACTTTCTCGGCGCCCACGCGCAGTGCGATTTCGTGACGATGGGCGACGGCTACACCTGGAACACGCAAGATCGCGAAGCCGATATCGCGACCGCCCGCAAAGGCTGGAACGAGGCC
>Ga0157369_10000213_pt1 | contig 80715 bp, 76 predicted proteins | sample C25metaG_FD_113461 | JGI IMG/M metagenome (GOLD analysis project Ga0157369, IMG submission 113461) | Corn rhizosphere microbial communities from Kellogg Biological Station, Michigan, USA - C2-5 metaG | ecosystem: Host-associated > Plants > Roots > Rhizosphere > Soil | place: USA: Michigan... | reverse complement strand
GTCAAACATCAGTAAACCGGACGCTTAAATCATGAGCACCACTGCCGCAGACGCACTCCATCTCGAAGCACCTCATGAGGGGCATTCGGCGGATCATCATGCCGATCACAAGCCGGGGTTCTTTACCCGCTGGTTCATGTCGACGAACCACAAGGACATCGGCACGCTCTATATCATCTTCGCGATCATCGCCGGGATCATCGGCGGGTCGCTTTCGGGCGTCATGCGCGCCGAGCTCATGTATCCCGGGATCCAGGTGATCAACCAGGCGTGGCCGCTCGGTGCCGGGACGGCGACATTCTCCGAATGGACCCATCACTGGAACGTGCTGGTCACCGCGCACGGCCTGATCATGATCTTCTTCATGGTGATGCCGGCGATGATGGGCGGCTTCGGCAACTGGTTCGTCCCGCTGATGATCGGAGCGCCGGACATGGCGTTCCCGCGGATGAACAATATCAGCTTCTGGCTGCTCGTCCCGGCCTTCCTGCTGCTCCTCGGCTCGACGTTGGTGCCCGGCGGAAGCGGTCTTGGCGCCGGCACCGGCTGGACGCTCTACGCGCCGCTCTCGACTACTGGCTCACCTGGGCCCGCCGTCGACATGGTCATCTTCGCCATGCACCTTGCGGGCGCGAGTTCGATCCTCGGCTCGATCAACTTCATCACCACCATCTTCAACATGCGCGCGCCGGGGATGACCCTGCACAAAATGCCGCTGTTCGTCTGGTCAGTGCTGGTGACGGCTTTCCTTCTGCTTCTGGCGCTTCCGGTGCTCGCCGGAGCGATCACGATGCTTCTGACCGACCGCAATTTCCAGACCGCCTTCTTCGATCCGTCGAACGGCGGCGACGTCGTGCTCTATCAGCACCTCTTCTGGTTCTTCGGCCACCCGGAAGTGTACATCATGATTCTTCCGGGCTTCGGGATCATCAGCCAGGTGGTGTCCACCTTCAGCCGGAAGCCCGTCTTCGGCTATCTCGGGATGGCCTATGCGATGGTCGCGATCGGCGTGGTCGGCTTCGTCGTCTGGGCGCACCACATGTTCGTCACCGGCATGAGCCTGGACACGAAGATGTACTTCACCGCGGCGACCATGGTCATCGCCGTCCCCACAGGCGTGAAGATCTTCAGCTGGATCGCGACGATGTGGGGCGGATCGATCAGCTTCGAAACGCCGATGCTGTTCGCGATCGGCTTCATCTTCCTGTTCACGATCGGCGGCGTCACCGGCGTCGTGCTCGCCAACGGCGGCATCGATACGTACATGCACGACACCTATTATGTGATCGCGCACTTCCATTATGTACTGAGCCTCGGTGCGGTGTTCGCCCTCTTCTCCGGCTTCTATTACTGGTTCGGGAAGATGAGCGGGCGGATGTACAACGAGATCCTGGGCAAGATTCACTTCTTCCTGATGTTCATCGGCGTGAACATCATCTTCTTCCCGCAGCATTTCCTCGGCCTCGACGGAATGCCTCGGCGAATCCCCGACTACACGCCGGCCTTCGCTTACTGGAACTGGTGGTCGAGCGTCGGCTTCATCGTCACCGCGGCAGCGATGCTCGTGTTCTTCGTCAACCTGATCTACTCGCTACTGGCGGGTCCGAAGGCGCCTGCGAATTACTGGGGTGAAGGCGCGACGACTCTGGAGTGGACCCTCCCGAGCCCGCCGCCGTTCCACCAGTTCGAGACTCTGCCGGTTATTGATTGAGCTCGAGCCCGCCGAGAAAAACGCCCCGTCCCGCGCCAGCGGGGCGGGGCTTTTTCGTAGAGCTGCCGAAAGCCTGTCTTGAGCTTGTCGAAGGCCCGAAGACCCGCAATCTAGTGTCTAATCGCGCTATCTCACTTGCCGGATGGAGCTTCGTCGTCAAGAAGTGACGGCGGCACCAGTGGCTTCAGGGTCGGATCTTTGGCTGCAGCTCTTAAACACCCGACCAAAACATCCACAACCCTTGGGTCCTTGGCATAGGCGTGGTTGAAGGCGACCGACTGTTCAATTACGTCATGAACGGAACCGCCGCTCTTTCTAATCTTCTCGACTTCGTAGGCGGCAATTGCCCTGTATTTGGCTGAATATTCCGGGTGTCGGCTCGACTTGTCGGCGTCGTTCCAAGCCGCTGCCATTGTGAGCGAGGCAATGCAATGCGCTGGATTTCGGCTGTCCGGAGGTGCAGCCCCGGCCTTGCTGCAACCGCCCAAGAATGTCGACACCACAAGAATCGCCAAACCATTGCGCATTTCGAGAGCTCCGCTGAGTAGTCGGAGCACTTAAGACACAAACGCTAATCTACGGTTATGTCCGCACCACGATTGCAGACACCAGCTGGCCTCACCCCCGCGGGATATCTCTCGGATCGCGGATGATTTTGGTCACCATCCCATAGTCGATGGCCTCGTCGGCGCTCATCCAGTGGTTGCGGTGGATGTCCTTGTTGATCCGCTCGATCGGCTGACCGGTCTCCTCGGAGATGATGCGCACCAGCCGCTCGCGCATGCGCAGGATTTCCTTGGCCTCGATCTCGATATCCGCCGCCATGCCGCGGGTGCCGCCGGCCGGTTGGTGCAGAAGGAAGCGCGTGTTGGGAAGGCAAAAGCGCCGGTCCTTCGCCGCGCCCAGGAAGATATGCGCCCCGGCGCTCGCGACCCAGCCGGTGCCGATCATGTTCACCTGAACATCATTGCGGATAAAGCGGATCATGTCGTGGATGGTGTCGCCCGATTCTACGTGGCCGCCCGGGGAATTGACGTAGATGTCGATCGGCTCACCGGCATCGCGCCCGGCCAGAAGCAGCAGGCGCGCCGACACCTCGCGGGCGAGGCGATCGTTGATCTCGCCGAAGATGAGCACCTTGCGCTGCCGGAGCAGCTCGCTTTCGATCCTTGCTGCGGCGCCTTCGGTAGGGGGGTTCTGCTGATCGGGGGATTCGTCTTCCATACAGGTCCTATTTCGTGGTGATCGGCGATAGGTAGGGAGCGGCGAGAGATTCGGCCAGCGCTGCGGCGCGATTATTGAGTCACCCGAACCATCTTCAGGATCTTCACTGGCGGATCGAGCATCTGCCCCCTCATCACCCCCTCGCCTTCAGTGACTGAGACTGGGGCGGCGAGGATCTTCTTCACCACATCCATTCCCTCGGTCACGTGGCCGAAGGCGGCGAAGCCCTTCGCACCGTCGAACGCGGGGATGTCGGTCGTCTCGATAAAAAAGTCCGACTGGGCGTCGCCGGGAGCGTTTGCCGCCATGGCGATCGCTCCGGCGGTATTGTGGATTCCGGTCTGGTCGGAGGATTCGAAAGCGACCGGCGGGTTGACCTTGCGGGCGTCCCGGATTCCGCCCTGGACGAGTCCGCCGTCGCCGTAGGGCATCGCGCGGTAGAATGCCTGCCCGTCGAACTTGTGGGCGTCGACGTAGCGGAGGAAGTTGGCCGTGGTCAGCGGCGCGTGCGCCTGATCGAGCGCGACGACGATCCTGCCGAGGCTGGTGTCGATTTCGACCGGGACGAGGCCGGGGGCAGCGGGAGCCTGGGCCAATGCCGGCGCGGCAAGGGCGGCGGCGAGGAGTGCGATTCGGTTCAGCATTGAGCCGACATAGCATCGCTTCTTATCCGGCGAAGGCTTTTCCTCTCCCGATCAACCTTTTATAGGCGCGTCCGTGCCCACCATCGAAATGACGAATCCGGCCGCGCTTCCGGCCGACTGGCGCGACCTTTATGCGCTGACCAAGCCGGGCGTCATGCGCCTGGTGGTCTTCACCGCACTTTGCGGATTGCTCGCCGCCCCGGTCATGCCGCCGGCGGTGATCGGCTTCACGGCGATCCTCTGCATCGCTCTTGGCGCAGGCGCCGCCGGCGCGCTCAATCAATGGTATGAGGTGGACCTCGACGCGAAGATGCGGCGGACGGCGAACCGGCCGCTCCCTGCCGGCCGTGTCGATCCGCAGACGGCGCTCCATTTCGGAGTCGGGCTCGGCGCCTTTTCCGTCATCTTCATGGGCTTTGCCGCCAATGTCCTTGCAGCGGTGCTGCTCGCCGCCTCCATCCTCTTCTATGTGCTGATCTACACCGTCTGGCTGAAGCGCCGGACGGCGCAGAACATTGTCATCGGCGGCGCGGCAGGAGCCTTTCCGCCGCTGGTCGGCTGGGTCGCGGCGACGGGACACATCAGCCTGCTCCCCGTGCTGTTGTTCGCGATCATCTTCCTTTGGACTCCGCCCCACTTCTGGGCGCTCTCGCTCTTCGTCCGCTCCGATTACGCGGCGGCGAACGTGCCAATGATGCCGGTGGTCGCGGGGGTTCAGTCAACCCGCCGGCAAATCGCGGTCTACAGCGTGATCATGGCCGTAGCCGCTGTCGCTCCCTGGCCGCTTCACCTGACGGGCGCGATCTATGGCATTGCCGCGGCTCTGCTTGGGGCCGTGTTTGTCGGACTCAGTCTCGTCGTGCTCGCAAACCAGGCAACCGAGCCCAAGCTGATGAAGCCGGAAAAGCGGTTGTTCGCATTTTCCATCCTCTACCTGTTCGTCCTGTTCGCAGCTTTGGTCGCTGACCGCTGGCTGCTGGCATGAGCGTGGGGGAGAAAGCGCCGCTGCCCGAGGAAGAGATGATCCGGGCCCGCCAGAAGGCACGGGCGCGGATCACGGCGTGGCTTCTCGCCGCGTTCATCGTGCTCCTGTTCTTCATCACCATCGCCAAGACGGGCCTTCATCGGTGAGCGCCGCCGCGTCGCGAAACAACCGGACGGCGGCCATTGCAGCACTTGCAGGACTAGGAATGCTCGGTTTGGCATTCGCGTCGGTGCCGCTCTACCGCGAGTTCTGCCAGGTCACCGGCTATGGCGGGACGACGCAGCGCGCCGACTACGCGCCTGGCGCGGACGTCGCTGCCGGCAAGATCACCGTCCGCTTCGATGGCAACGTCACTCCCAGGATGCCATGGCGCTTCGGACCGGTGCAGGAGACGGTCCAGGTCATTCCCGGCGCTTCGACCCAGATCTTCTACCAGGCAACGAATCTCTCCGATCACCCAATTACCGGGCAGGCTGCGTTCAACGTCTCGCCGGACATCGTCGGGAAATATTTCGACAAGATCCAGTGCTTCTGCTTCACCCAGCAGACGCTTCAACCAGGCCAAACGGTCAAGATGCCGGTCATCTTCTACGTGGACCCGAAGCTTCGCGACGATCCCGACGCGAAGGACGTTCACGAGATCACGCTCAGCTACACATTTTATCCAGTGGAAACTCCCGCGACGGGCAGCTAGAGCACCGGCAAAAGGGCAATAAGGGAAGCGTTGATGGCCGCGACGAAGCATCACGATTATCATCTGGTCGAACCGAGTCCGTGGCCGCTGATCGGTGCGTTTTCGGCGATGGCGCTGTTCGGCGGCGCCGTGCTGTGGTTCCACGCGAATCCGTATGGCGTGCCGGTGATGCTTGCCGGCTTCGTGATGGTTCTCGTCACCATGTTCAACTGGTGGAAGACGACCATCGACGAAGCGCATGAGGGCTACCACACGCCGGTGGTGCAGCTTCACCTGCGCTACGGGATGATCATGTTCATCGCCTCCGAGGTGATGTTCTTCCTCGCCTGGTTCTGGGCCTTCTACAGTTCCGCGCTGTTTCCCGCGGTCTCGACCGGCGGCGTCTGGCCACCGAAGGGCATCGAGGTCCTCAATCCGTTCGGCTTCCCGCTGCTCAACACGCTGATCCTGCTGTGTTCGGGAACGACCGTTACGTTCGCCCACCACTCGCTCATTCACGGCGACCGCAACGGGCTGAAGCTCGGCCTGTGGCTGACCATCCTGCTGGGCATCAGCTTCACGTGCATTCAAGGCTGGGAATATGCCCACGCGCCCTTCGCCTTCAAAGGCAGCATCTACGGATCGACCTTCTTCATGGCGACGGGTTTCCATGGCTTCCACGTGATCGTCGGAACCATCTTCCTGACCGTGAACCTGATCCGCTCGTACAAAGGCGATTTCACGCCCAAGCAGCATTTCGGCTTCGAAGCGGCAGCCTGGTATTGGCATTTCGTTGACGTGGTCTGGCTGTTCCTGTTCGTGTCCATCTACGTCTGGGGCGGCTGGGGCGCGCCGATCGCCGGTTGAGCGGGAGTGCGGGAGGCATCCCCTCTCGCCGGCGCGATCGCCGGCCACTGTCCCAAGTGCCAGTCGAAGACCCTGTTCGCCGGGTGGGTGAAGTTCGCTGACCGGTGCCGGGCCTGCGGCCTCGATTTCGCGAGCTTCAACGTCGGCGACGGCCCCGCCGCTTTCCTGATCCTGATTATCGGCGCAATCCTCGTTGCCGCTGCTCTGATCACCGACGGCGAATTTTCGCCGCCCTTGTGGGTTCACCTGATATGGATTCCGATCGGGATCGCACTCACCGTCCTGGGGCTTCGCGTGGCCAAGGCGCTGCTTTTGACCCAGGAATATCTGCATCGCGCCCGCGAAGGCCGGCTCGTCAAATGACTAGGCGCATTCCGGTCATCCCGACGATCATCGTGGTGGTCGCGGTCGCGATCATGGTTCGGCTCGGATTCTGGCAGCTGCATCGTGCGCACGAGAATGAGCAAAAGCTCGCGCAATATGCCGCTGCCTCGAAGCAGCCGCCGATCGCTTTTCCGACCGCGCCGAGCAAGGGCCCGCTGCCGCTGTTCCGCTGGGCCACGGGCTTTTGCCAGCACGTGGTAGGTCATCGTTCGATTGCGGGGGAAAACCGGAGCGGCGACACGGGCTACGCGCAGATCGTCGATTGCGCGACCGGGCCGGAAGGTCCCGGAATGTCGGTGGATGTCGGCTGGTCGCAGGATCCGAACGCAAAAGTGAAGTGGAACGGCGGCCCCGTGACCGGGGTCATTGTTCCCGACCGGCTGCACGGAATCCGGCTGGTCGCGGCAGGAGCACCGCCAGGGCTCCAGCCGAGCGCGCCGCCGTCAGTTGAGACAGCCGTTCCGACGACGCCCACCGGCAATCGCTTTTACGCGCTTCAGTGGTTTGTGTTCGCGGGGCTGGCGGCGCTGATTTATGTGCTTGCGCTTCGAAAGAAACGGCGCTCGCCTCCCCCGGCGGCGTGATGTGCATGGAGCTCCAAACGCTGGTCGCTGAGCCGTGGCCTGACTGGGGCCTGATCGATAGCGGCAATGGCCGCAAGCTCGAGCGCTACGGCTCTTACACCGTGGTTCGCCCGGAGCCGCAGGCGATGTGGACGCCGGCAAGCAATGATTGGGATGCGGACGCTACGTTTGTCCCGGCCTCTGACGAGGAAGGGGGCGGCCGCTGGGTTCGTCACCGGGATGTCCCGGAACAATGGGAGCTGTCGCGTGGGCCTGTGCGCTTCGATGCGTCGCTAACGCCCTTCCGTCACCTCGGCTTCTTTCCCGACATGGCGCCGCAATGGGACTGGATGCGCGAACGAGCGGCGGATGCCGATATCCTCAACCTGTTCGGCTACACCGGAGTCGGAACCCTGCTTCTGAGCGAAGCCGGCGCTCGGCTGGTGCACGTCGATGCGTCGAAGAAATCGGTCGAGCAGGGCAAGGAGAATGCCCGCCTCTCCGGGCTGGGGGAAAATCCGATCCGCTGGATGGTCGACGATGCGAGCAAATTCACCGCTCGCGAGGTTCGTCGCGGCCGCCGCTACGACGGCATCCTGCTCGATCCGCCCAAGTTTGGGCGCGGACCGACCGGCGAGGTCTGGCGGCTGGAGGAAAATCTGGCGCCTTTGCTCGCCGATTGCCGGCGATTGCTGGACGAAAATAGCCGATTCCTGGTGCTTACCGTCTATGCGGTCAGAATGTCTGCGTTGGCCATCGGCGAACTGCTGAAGCAGCTATTGGGTGACCTCGGCGGCAGTGTTGAGGCGGGCGAAATGGCTGTGCGCGAGGAAGCACGTGGCTTGCTGCTTCCAACCGCGATTTTCGCCCGATGGTCTAGGTCCTAGAAGCCCTGATCGCTGCGCCAGCAACGAACGGTGATCCGGCGAGAACGAACAGCGCGATCGCGATTTCGAGTAGAAGCGCACCGGAGGCATTGTCACCCGAAGCCGCCGCCCCGAAGATCAGCAATGGGATTGCGAGCGGCAGCAACAGGAGTCCGGCAAGCGCGCCCGCACGCGGCAAACCCGCAGTTAAGGACGCGACAGCCACGGCCAGTGCGGCAAGCGCAAGACTGCCGACAAAAAGCGCGATGAGCAGCTTCGGAAGCTGATCGGGCGCAACATCGAGCAGAAGCGCTGCGATGATTGCACTTATGAGGAGCAATGGGCCGAAGGTTAGCCAGTGGCCGGCGATTTTGGCCGCAGCAATGCTTTCGTCAGCAACGCCCCGGATCGACAGTTGATCGAGAATGCCGTCAGCGCGATCCGGCTCGACCAGCCGCTCGATCGGCAGCAATGCGGCGGTCAGCGCTGCAACCCAAAGCACTCCACCGCCGATGCGCGCGAGAAGCTTCGGATCGGGCCCGATTGCAAAGGGTACCAAAGTCGCAACCAGCAGGAAGAAGGCTGCGGGGAGCCATGCCGGGCCGCTAAACCCTCGCCGCACCTCGCGCGCAATCAGCTGCCCGATCATGGGGTGAGTTCCAGCCGCCGCCAGCTGCCCGGCAGATCGACGTGCGAGGCCGCCAGTATAGCGCCGCCGGCTTTGCGATGCTCCACCACCAAGCTCGCCAAAAGCGCCGCGCCGTCGGAGTCGAGACCGTTCAATGGCTCGTCGAGCAGCCACAAGGGTGCGTCCGAGGCAACGACCCGAGCCAGGGTGGCGCGCTTGCGCTGCCCCGAAGAAAGCAATCGCACGGGAACGTCGCGGAGGACGGCGAGGCCGAGAGCGTGGAGGCCGCCTTCTGTTGAACCACCCCAGAAGGCCAGCGCACGCCGCAGCGGCAACTCCGGATCGAGCGCAAGATTATCATCCGCAAGCGCCAATGAAGCCGTCTCGACGCTCCCGCTTTCCGGCCGCAACAACCCTGCGGCGATCCTGATGAGGCTCGATTTGCCTGCGCCATTTGGCCCTGCGACCTGAAGCGCTTCACCGGGACCGAGCTCGAAGTCCACGTCGCTGAACAGAACCCGCCCGCCGCGCCAGCAGGTGACTCGGCGGAAACACAGCAAGGGGCTCACTCAGACTCGTCCTCAAGTGCGTGCATGTCGTCGTCGGAGAAGCCGAAATGATGCCCCACTTCGTGGATGACGATGTGCGCGACGATCTGTTCGAGGCTGAACGGTGTGGAGCGCCATTCGGCGAGGATCGGAGCGCTATAGAGCGTGATGCGCTCGGGAAGCGTCCCCGACTGGCTGACACTCTGGTGGTTGAGCGGTATGCCTTCATAGAGGCCCGACAAGTGCATCGGATGACGAAGCCCCAGGCGGCGCGCAGTGCTGTTGTCCGCGACCTCTTCGATCCGAAGGACGATGCCGCCCAGGCTGGTGGCGAACGGCGGCGGCAGTCGGCGAAGCGTCTCGCGGGCGATGGCTTCGATCCGTTCGGCGGACGGCATTTGGCCGGAGAGGCGCTCGGCTGGAGTCATCGGCGAAAACGCGTAGCATGGTCGTTAGGCGCGGCAAGCTTGCCCCTCGGCAAACCGCCGCCTAGAGGAGCGCTCCTTCCGGGAACGCGGAGCGGTGGCCGAGTGGTCGAAGGCGCTCGCCTGGAAAGTGAGTATACGGCAAAACCGTATCGAGGGTTCGAATCCCTCCCGCTCCGCCACAGACCTAAGTGATTGGGATAAGGCTGCCCTGCAACCGTTGCGGACGCCGCGCTAACCAGCGAGAACAGGTCGGTGACAACTCCGACGGACAGCAGGTCTCCTTTCGATCGGTGGCTTACCGCAGCGGGCGCAGGTCTCGCCACGGTTGCGGTGGGGCTCGGAGCGTTCGGCGCCGATGCTCTTCGCGGATCGATCCCCTTGGAGGCGCTCGATTGGTGGAAGACGGCCGTTGAGTACCAGATGTGGCATGCATTGGCGGTCTTGGCCGTTGGTCTTTCAGGTTTCAGCTGGACGCGCTTGCCGGCATGGCTGCTCAGCGTAGGGACTTTCGTTTTCTCCGGGACTCTCTTCACGATGGCGCTGGGAGGGCCCCACTGGCTTGGAGCCGTTACCCCGTTAGGAGGGCTGTCAATGATTGGCGGCTGGGGCCTCCTGGCATGGCGGGCCATCCGAAAGGCGAGCTCATAACGTCGCCTGTTGAAATGAGGGATCCGAAAATGAAGCGATTGCTGATGCTCGCGATAGCGCTGCAAATGATCTCCCCAGCAAACGCGCGAGCCGTTGCAGCGCCAAGCGGGACCATCATTAAACTGGCTGCCGCCCATGGCGCGGCGTCCGTTTCCTTCATTCGGGAAAATGGCGGCTGGGGTATGCGGCTGGCCGGACCCCGCCTTCCCGCCATCACTCAGCCGGACCCCGCGCGGATTGAGCTTTATGACGGTAAAGACATTCGAACGTTCGCCATTCCCTATGTGAGCGTCGAGCGAACGGGCCATGGGGTGACGGCGACCGCCCGGGTCAGCGATGGCCAGCGCGCCATGTTTCGCATTCACGATCGCTGGGTGATTCGAGGTGGCATCCTGACGGTCGATCGGCAGGTCATAGCGCTTGCCGATGAGCCGGGCGGCTTTTCCTCCAGCGTCGCTTTCCAGATCGATCCGTCGATCGGCTGGAAGGACGTTAAATTCTTTGCACCGGCGATTCTCTACGGCGATCCAACCTACGACGGGGAGCGCTCTCCCGGTGGGACGCTCAACTTCGCTGCCCATCGCCTGATGCTGCGCGAGGATTTCCTTCCGGCTCCGTTGTTCGCAGTATCGTTTGCCGACGGCGCATCCCTCACGATGCTCGACCCCGCACCGCGCGGCGACACGACCGAAGCCGATACCACACTGGCAGCACCGACCATCGTCGATCCGCGAATAAAGGTTGGGGCGATCGGTGCCGAGCAGGCCGGTACCGGTCCGGTGACTCTGGCGTTTTCCTTTCCCGGTTCCATGATGCTGTATCGGGGCGGCCCCAGCAAAGTGACCGACGCCGTCTCAACTGCACCGCCCGCGTCCCAGTTGGCGCGGCGCTATCACCCGATCGTCCGTGGTTCGTCGGACAGCTACCGCGTTAGCTTGCGGATCGCCGAGGGAGAGCGTTTTCCCGACGTCGTACGCAATTCCTGGCGGTGGGCGTGGGACACCTTACATCCCGCCGTTCGCTACATCGACGTCGATCTGACCCGTCGGGTGCTGATCGATCACCTCGAGGCCCAGGCGGCGACGATCGAGGGGCGAACTGCGATACCGTTCGTGCTTTCAACCGTGTCCAACGGTCCACGCCAGTGGAATTGGACGATGGCTGCGATGGGGTTCGTCGGCAAGAACCTCGAGTGCGCCGACGAGCTGCTGCGGGAGAGCGATCGCGATCCCTCCCCGCGCGGACAGCAGATGCGAAAGACCGGTCTCGCCATCATTCATTCGATGATCGAAGCGCTTCATGACATTCCATTGCAAGCAACGGGCTACGATCTGCGGACAGGCAGGCCGTGGGATCACATCTGGCTCGCGCCTTGGCTGCGGAATGCGAGCGAAGACATGCGGTCACTGATGATCACGTACCGACGCGAGGCTGATGAAGGACGACCTCATCCGGAGTGGCTGGCCTGGGTGAAATCCTATTGTGGATGGCTCATCAAGCAGCAGCGATCGGACGGCTCGTTTCCGCGCCGCTGGAAGCCTGGAAGCAGCGAGGTTGCCGAGCCGAGCGGAACGACGAGCTACGCGCCGGTGCCGCTTCTGGCGCAGATGTCGAAGGAAACGGGAGATCCGCGTTTTCTCAATGCCGCTATCCGCGCCGGCGATTACTCTTGGTCAACCTGGGGGAGGCGTGGGCTCTTCATCGGCGGGGCGAGCGACAATCCGAACATCACCGACAAGGAAGCGGGCATGCTGAGCATGGAGGCTTACACGAGCCTTTACGAAGCGACGCATGACCGCAAATGGCTGGAGCGGGCTTGTGCCGCAGCCAATTTCGCCGAGAGCTGGATCTGGATCTGGGATCTGCCAATGCCGGTGGACGCAGACAATGCGCAGCTTCATTGGAAGAAGGGCGTCCCTACGACCGGCATCCAGGGTATCACGGCGTTATCGGCGGGTGGGACGGACGAATATCTCGACTGGGCCGTGCCCTCCTATGCCAAGCTCTACACTCTCACGCATGATCGCCATTATCTGGATGTCGCTCGAGTCCTGCTCCACGACACGAAATCGATGGTGGCGATGCCTGGCCGTCTTTACGACATGAAGGGTCCGGGCTGGCAGCAGGAGAACTGGCGGATGGGGCTAGGCGGTCCGGGGCGCGGAATTGGGTCTCATCGTTTCTGGCTGCCGTGGATTTCGGCCAACCACCTCCACGGAATCATGGTGCTTCAGGATGATCAGCCCGATCTTTATCGGTTGTTGTCACGCCCGTAATGCTTACGCGCTGGCGTGTCGTGAGTGTCCCGTTTCGACCCATTGCGGACACGCAGGTTCTGGCTGCATCTCCACGCGCCTTCCCACGCGAAACTTCAAAGGGAAGGGCCTCGGTCAACCCAATATTGCTGTATCGGCCTCGCTTTACAGCCTTTTGTTGTTCAGGCGCCGAGCCTCAGCGACTGCCACAACTGGCGTTCCTCGCCGTCCGGATCGTTCGCCACATGACACTGTGTGTTCAGCAGCATCACCGGGCGCGTGGTCGTGTCGTAACGCGGCCAAACTGGCTGGCCTGCGGCGGAGGGCACGCCATCGCGGGCGAAGCTGGCAAAATAGCCGCTCATCGCCTTCGAGGCTTCTGCCAAGCCCGGTCCGTTCCCCTGCAAGTCGGGCATGTCGTAATTGTAGAAGACGATCGGGACGTCGGTGGCGTGACCGGCGCGCAGCGTCCAGTCTGTTCCGGGAATCTGGTGATTGGACTGATAGTCATTGCGGTAGCGATAAACCGCGGCGGGCTGCTGCGATTTGCGATCGGCGACGATCACGACGTGATTGCCCGAGCGGATCGCAGTCTCGATAGCGATGCCACGTTCCGTCGCCGTCGCGTTCGGCCGTGCCTTTCCGTATTCCGCGAGCACACTGTCCGCCAAAGATTCCAGACGCTGATACGCCCAGCCCTTGAGCGCCGCATTGTCCATATCGAAGAAAGCAGGATTGCCCATTTCGAAGAAGGTGGCTTCATCGCGCCCATTGCCGATCAACAGCGGTATGTCGGCCGACAAGGGCGTGGCGTTGGGGGCAAACGGACAGCGCGGCAAGACGGTGCCGTCGACGACCGGTCCCCAGTCGCCGGGACCAAAATCGTCCTTCAAGGGCGAAGGTGGACTCGGATGACGGGCGCTCCACTCCTTGGTCGGCGTTCCGAGGGGGCCTTTGCTCCCGGCAAATTGAATGGCAAGGAGCTTGTCGGCGGGTACATCGACCAGCTTGCCGACGTCCTGTGGACCAAGGTCCAGCCCCGCCAATAGGCGGCGCGCGTTTTCGGTGGCCATATCCTTCGATATCCCACGCAGCATGGTGCTGCTCTGGACGCCGGCTTTGTGGAACAGTCCGTGGGCGGCGGGCATGGCCATCAGTGTGCAGGTCTTGAGGCCGCCGCCAGATTCGCCGAAGACGAAGATGTTATCGGGGTCGCCGCCGAAGGCCGCGATATTCCGCTTTATCCATTGCAGGCTGGCCGAGATATCGAGCATGCCAGGATTGGCGACATAGCCGTGATCGGCGCCGCCCAGCTCGTCGAGATAGAGATAGCCCAACAAGCCCAGACGGTGGTTCATGGTGACCACCACGACATCATAGGTGGAAGCCACACGGCCGCCGTCCTGAACGCGATGGCCGCCGGAGCCGGACTCAAACCCGCCACCGTGACAGAAGACCATCACCGGCCGCTTGCCGCCGTCTTTGACCGCGGGCGTCCAGACATTCAGCACCAGACAATCTTCGCTATAGGGTGGCTCGTTCTCGCCGTAGGTGGTGTTCGGCGTTTGCAGCGCCGGAGGACCAAGCCTGGTGGCATCGCGCACACCAGTCCACGGTATCACCGGCGGCGGTGCGTTAAAGCGGTTCTTGCCAGAGACGGAACCGGCGTAGGGAATGCCTTTGAAGGCGAGGGCCCCGCGGCTGCGGCCGCCGCGAATCCCGCCGCTGTCAATTTCCAGTTCGACAAAGGGCGCGCGTGTCGTGGTGAAATCGCCGAGCGTGTTAGCGCCGGCCCGAACCAAGAGGGATGGCGCGGCCAGAGCGGCGGCACCGGTACCGAGGAAGAAGCGGCGGCTGAAAGCAATGCTCATGTTCTGCTCTTCGGCATGTTCTGGTCCTGACGGCGAAGCAATCGGCAGCGCTCACTACCTCAACCCTACTGTACTATTCTTGTAGTACACGTACAACGTGAGGCACAACTTCCGCACCTGGAAGCTAAATGGCGAATGTCCGTTTTCCACCCATTGCGGACATTCCCGAACGAGGGGATTCGAACCGGCCTTCACAATAAGATCAGTTGCAGCTTCGGCGGCCTGGGCCGCGAGCCGCTCATCGGAAAGTATACTCTCCATCCGTGAACGCCATTTACCCTCATCCCTCGAGTTCCTCGTCGGCACTCAGGAAGTCGGTCATCCGGGGAAGTAGCTCAGAGACCGAAGCCGTTCGTCAAGTCGACTGGTCACAGCTTGATGGCCAGCCACGGTATAATGCGCCACACTCATCAGTTCGCAATGGAATCCCGCGCAGACGGCGTCTTGCCGTGCACCAGCGTCTCCCGATCACTGCGACTACTAACGGTTCACGCCGCGAATTGCGCGAATTGGCTCGATCACGGCCGCCATATCCGAATCGGGAAAGTCCGCAGCCACGGCTTCGAACCGCGCTCGCGCGGCGTCGGCCGTGGCAAGGGTAATGCCCTGCTCGGCGAAGGCGACGGAAGCATAGTGCAGGTCTTTAGCCATTAGAGCTGGGACAAAATTTGGCCGATAGTCATGTGCGAGCATACGCCCTGCGAGCATCTTGACGAGCGGACTGCCCGGTGCGCCCGCGGCAAGGGCGCCGACCGCCTGCTGAACGTCGAGTCCGCTGCGTTCGATCATCACCAGCGCCTCGGCCAAGCTTGCCACCTGCACGCCACACAGAAAATTGTTAATGAGCTTGAGCATGGCGCCGTTGCCGACAGGCCCCAGCCGGATGAGCTCAGTTCCCATTGCGAGAAAGAGCCCCTCCGCCTTTGCCAAGACGGCTGGATCCCCTCCTGCGAAGAAACGCAGCGTGCCGGCCGCCGCTTGTGGCTTGGTGCCCGTGACCGGGGCATCGATGAAATCAATGCCGCGCTCGGCTGCAGCTGCGGACAGCGTGTGCACCCAATCCACGCTCAGCGTACTGCAGTCGACGGCGATTGCTCCTGCTCGCATACCAGCGAACGCACCCTCATCACCGAGCCAGACCCTCTTTGATGCATCGTCGTCAGCAACCATCGCCACCACAAAATCCGCCCCGTCAGCGGCCTTCGCCGGTGAGGCTGCGATGCTTGCGCCGGATTGACCCAGCGGCTGCGCCTTGACGCGATTACGGTTCCAGACCGTCACATCGAAGCCCTTGGCGATAAGTTGGCCGGCCATCCCGCTGCCCATGATCCCGAGGCCCAGCACGGCGACCTTGACACGCTTTTCGTTCATTCCGTTACCCCGAATTTGGTGAGAGCAGACTCATCGATATCAATGCCCAGAGCAGGGACGCTGTCATCGAGTTCGACATGGCCGTCCTTCACCCTTGGCTCGCCCCTGAAGATGTATCAGAACAGCCCGTTTTCGACGAGTGAGCCGCGAGCTGCTGGCAGGAATTGTCAAAACTAGTTGATTCGGCACTTGAGCGACTGGGCGCAAAGCGAAAGGATTGCTCTGATGAGGATGGAGTTCGCTGCCGCCTGCTTCGCGCTGGCCATGTTCCTTGCCTCCCCTGCGCCTGCACAGCAGGACGAGTTTCCGGTGCGTATCATTGTTGACGCAGCGAAGAAGCAGGGGCCCGTCAACTCCGTGTGGCGCTTCTTCGGAGCGGACGAACCCAATTATGCGACGATGAAGGATGGCCGCACGACTCTCGCGACACTCGGCAGCCTGGCGCCGGACCGAGTTTACTTTCGTACCCATAATCTATTCACCTCAGGGGACGGCACGCCCGCGCTCAAATGGGGCTCGACGAACATCTATACAGAGGACGCGAACGGGCGGCCGGTCTACAGCTGGACGATTATCGATCGCATCTTCGACACCTACAGAGCTCGCAAGGTGAAGCCCTATGTCGAGCTCGGCTTCATGCCCGAGGCCCTGTCCACGCATCCCGAGCCGTATCAGCACGATTTCCGTCCCGGCAGTGGCAACATCAAGACTGGCTGGGCATATCCGCCCAAGGATTACGGCAAATGGGAGGAGCTGATCTATCAATGGGTGCGCCACTGCATCGAGCGTTATGGCCGAGCGGAGGTAGCCAGCTGGTATTTCGAAACCTGGAACGAAGCGAACTTGCCGCAATATTATTGGGGCGGCACGCCTGAGGAATTCTTTCGGCTTCACGATGCGGCGGTGCGAGGAGTTCGACGTGCGCTACCCGAGGCTCGCGTCGGAGGCCCGGACATTGCCGGGACCGGCGACACCTTTCTCACCGCCTTCATGAAGCATGTCGAAGCAGTCGGCACGCCCGACGACTTCGTGTCGTTCCACGCAAAGGGCAGCCCGACCTTTGTGGATGACGGCAACGGCAAGGGCCACGCTCGGATGGGCATCGCGACGCAGCTGAAAGTCGCCGACCATGAGTTCGCGCAGATCGCGGCCGACCCGATCTTTCGCACTAAGCCGATCATCATCGGGGAGTCGGATCCCGAAGGCTGCGCAGCCTGCCAGGGACCGGCCAACGCCTACCGCAACGGCACCATGTATTCGAGCTACACGGCCGCCATCTTCCCTAGGCTGGAGGCGCTGGCGAAGCGGCGACATCTTAGACTGGAAGGTGTGCTCAGTTGGGCGTTCGAATTCGAAGATCAGCCCTATTTTGCGGGCTTCCGGCAGCTTACCTCGGCGGGAGTCGACCTGCCGGTGATGAACATGTTCAAGCTCTTCTCAAAGATGAGCGGCGACTATGTCTCGGCGGTTTCCGATCACCAGCGTCCGCTGGATGATGTAATGAAAAACGGCGTTGGCGGCGACCCCGACGTTGGCAGTGTGGCTACTGTCGAGGGGAACAAGTTGGCGATCCTCGTTTGGCATTATCATGATGACGATCTCGCCGGACCGGACGCGCGTGTTCATGTCGTTGTCACGGATCTGCCGCGCGAGTTCGCGGGGGGAGCTACCCTGGTCGATTACCGGATCGATCGGGACCACTCGAACAGTTATGCGGCCTGGCTCGCGATGGGCTCACCCATCGCGCCAAACGATCGACAGCGCGCCGATCTGCTGCGCGCGGCGCAGCTGTCGGTACTTGGGGAGGCGCCAGACCGCGTCGACGTGTCTCGTGGCGAAGCGCATCTCGACTTCAGTCTGCCCCGACAAGGCGTGTCGCTGATCCTGTTGACGCCGGCGGTCGCGTCCGCTTCCCGATAAAAGGGCGAGGTGAGCAAGGGGACCGTCACCGGGGAACGCGACGAAGACGCAGCACTAAGGTTCATGAAAAAGGCGCTGAGGCGCCATGGATCTCCGGAGGCGATCAGCACCGATGGGCGGCGCTCTTACAAGCAGGAACGTCACCTCACCGACCGACAGACTTACTTAGTAGCCGCACCCTCCCTTCCACTCAGGGCAATTCCGGCTATTCCGTTTCGCGATAGTGGAAATAGGCGAAATCCGCCGGCATCCTCGTCCCGGAAAGATCGTAGCAGGCCATACCCACGAAGGCCCCGGTGAAGTTCGGGAAACCCGGGCGCGTCACCTCGTCGGACAGAATGGTTGCGTCGAACGACCCCCGCAGCCAGCACCATTCCTCGGTCTCGGCGGCGCGAAAGCCAAAGCGTGCAGTTTCGTCCTGCACCTCAACCCGAAGGGCTACCGGGCCCGGCGGCGCAGGGGCTGATTCCACCAAATTGCCACATTCCTCGCTGCCGGGGATTGCCGACAACAGCTGGACCTGGCGCTCACCATTGTCCGCAAGAGCGATCTGCAAAAAATGGTATTTGGAGCCATTATAATAGCAGATCAGACCCGCGGCCTGCTGGAAATTGGACGGACTGACGTCAACGAGAGTTTCTGCGGTATAGCGGAAGGCCTGCTGACGTCGCGCAATCAGCGACTGTGTGAAGCGGCTGCCGATGCTCTCTCGCCCGATCAGCCGCAGGTAACCCGGACGATCCGTCAGGCTAAACAGTTGCTCCGGATATGGAGTACGCAACCATTGGAATGGGCCGGGAAGAGCGGGTGAGTCGAACTCGTGCCGCTCGTCCACCGGAACTCGGCACGTGTCGGCAACCCCTTGGCCTGAAACCTCGAGCATAGCCGTTCCGCTGCCGTCAATTGTCCTCAGCCAATCGTCCTCCCCCCACCGCATCGGCTGAATTGCCGTCTCCCTGCCGAGCACGCAGCGGTCGGCACCCTTCAATGGGCGTCCGCACAGGTAGACCATCCAGGTTTCACCCGAAGGCGTTTCGACAAGATCGCCGTGCCCCGCGCGCGCCAGCTCTGCCTCGGGCTTGTCCCTGGAACTCAGCACCGGCCCGTCGGGGTGCACTTCATAAGGCCCAAACAGGGAGCGGGAGCGCGCCATGACGACGGCATGATTCCTCTCGGTACCCCCTTCCGCTACCAGCAAATGGTACCAGCCGTTGCGCTTGTAGAGATGCGGACCTTCGGTGAAGCCGAGCGGCGTGCCTTTGAAAATAAGCTTTCGTTCCCCGAGGAGTTGTCCCGTTCGAAGATCCATCTCCTGCAGCAGCACGCCGGCGAAGCGCTGGTGACCCGGCCGGTGATCCCAGAGCATGTTGAGGAGCCAGCTTCGCCCGTCATCATCGTGAAAGAGCGCGGGGTCGAAGCCGCTGCTGTTCAGAGCTACCGGATCCGACCACTCTCCATCGATCCGGTCCGACCACACCCAATAATTGTGAAAATCACGAAAGGAGATGCCCTTGTCGCCGTTCACAGTGGTCCGGCCATACCGTTTCACGTCTGTGTAGAGCAGGTGAAAGCGACCGCCGGCATAACTGATGTCGGGAGCCCAAATTCCGCAGGAATCCGGGTTTCCACGCAAATCGAGCTGACTCGGACGCCTCAGCGGCCGGGCGGCGAGGCTCCAGTTTGCAAGGTCGCGGGAATGGTGAATCTGGACGCCCGGAAACCATTCGAACGTGGAGGTGGCGACATAATAGTCATCGCCGACGCGCACGATCGAGGGGTCCGGATTGAGCCCTCGAAGTATGGGATTTCGAATGGTCATGCCGGCTTTCTAATCAAGGTCCAGAGCAAGGCGGCCCCTAGCAGGTCGGTAACGCCGAGAAGGATGAAAAATGGCTGGTATCCGACCTTGTCGACGAGGGCGCCAAGGATCAGCGTAAAGATCAGGACACCAAGATTCGCGGCCGTGCCGGCGACGCCAGTGGCCGTTCCAACTTCATCCCGGGGGAAAAGATCGGACGACATGGTGATCACGGTCACCGACAGGGTCTGGTGGGCGAAGCCGCCGAGACAAAGGAGAGCAACGGCGATTGCAGGACTTTGCACCGCGCTCACGAACATCATCCCGGTCATCAGGAGTGCTCCGAGCGTGAATGCGCCGCGCCGGGCGTCAACTAGCGCCAGGCCCCGCCGATGGAGCGTTGCGGCGACAGCAGGGCCGAACAGACAGCCGAGGTCGGCCGCAAGGAACGGCAACCACGCGAACAGCGCGATTTGCATCAGATCAAAATGCCGTACTTTGATGAGGTAGAGCGGCATCCACAGCGACAACATGCCCCAGACAGGATCGGCGAGAAATCGCGCCGATGCGATCGCCCACAATTCCCTGCGCCGCAGCAGCCGCCGGAGCAGGGGTCTCGATCTTCCGCCGGCAAGCTGCTCCTCCTGGCCGGAGCGGATAAGCTCACGCTCTCGCTCACTGATCGCCCGCTGCCTGGAAGGCGGCGCGTACCAGAACGCCCATGCACCAAGCCAGATCAGTCCTGCCGCTCCGGTAATGAAGAAGGCCAGGCGCCAATCGCCGTGGTAAATCGACCAGGCTACGAACGGCGGCGCCAACACGGCTCCGAATGACGCTCCAATGTTGTAGATCCCACCGGCGATTCCCCGCTCCCTGGCCGGGAACCATTCCGCCACCACCTTCATTCCGGCCGGCTGCGCCGCTCCTTCGGCAAGCCCGAGAAAGCCTCGCAGCGCCGCGAAACCGAACCAACCGCTCGCCAAACCTTGAGCCATCGTGAGCAGCGACCAGGCGGCCACGAACAAGGCGAAGCCGATCTTTAAACCAATCACATCAAGAGCGTAGCCACACAGAGGCTGGAACATGATGCCGAGCTGGAATGTGCCGGTAACCCAGGAATATTGGGCAGTCGAAATGTGCTGCTCGGCCATGATGGTCGGCGCGGCGACCCCAAGGATGCTGCGGCTGAGATAGTTCAAGACCGTTGCGCCGACGAACAGCGCGATGATCGTCCATCGAGTGGATGCGAACCTTCTCAATACCCCCTCCTAAGCTGATAACGTTACCAACACCTCGTCAGCAAATCCAGCAATTCGGACGAGGCTCGCGCGGGTAGTGGCAACCTCTCTATCTTACGCGCTTCGCATTACAAGGCGAGAAGGAGGGTCGGCGATCAGCGTGTTGAAAACAGATGGGTTCTCACCCTTTCTATCGCTCATGAGGTGCGCAGATGGGCGGACCGAACTGGACTTGGAACCGTAAGGATTCGCATGCCATCAAGGCCGGTTGACTAAAAACTCGGACAACAATAGTGATGGTAACGTTACCACCGCTGGCCGACCTAGCGACTCGCGTTGCGCTTCGCTGCGACCACGGCGGTGAGCGAAATAACATCGTGGCAGTCGCCGACGACTTGAGGGGGCATCTTATGGCGAAATTGATCAGTACCGAACGGTTTGGTTTCGAAGGCTGTGCAGGCGGCGACAGCACAGCTGCCGGCGCAAATGCGAATCGTACTCACGCCGCACGCCTTCTGTGCCGAACGGGAATCGCGGCGGTCGCCTGCTCGATGATCGCGCAACCCGCATTTTCCCAGACTTCAAATCCGCCGCAGGCCCCCGCCACGCCTGCGGACAAGGCCGTGGTGCCCGACGTGGTTGCGAAGACGCAGGCAAACACTGCGGCTGATGATAAGGTGATTACGGTCACCGGCACCCGCATCACCAACGGCTTCCACGCTCCCACGCCGACCACGGTCATCGGCCAGGAGCAGCTCAACGCAAATGCAGAGCCGAACGTGTTTACGACGGTCACTCAGCTGCCCTCCCTGCAGGGGTCGAGCGGCACGACCACGCTCACCTACAGCACATCAAGCGGCCAACAGGGCCTGAGCGCCTTCTCTCTTCGCGGACTCGGCACCATCCGAACGTTGACACTGATCGACGGGCAGCGGGTCGTCGGCGCCTATTACAACGGCACCCCCGACGTCAGTCTGTTCCCGCAATTGCTGATCAAGCGCGTGGACGTGGTCAACGGGGGCGCATCGGCCTCGTATGGCTCGGACGCGATCGGCGGGGTGGTGAACTTCATCACAGACACGCATTTCGAGGGCGTCAAGGGCAACATCCAGGGCGGCATCTCGAAGTACAATGACGACAAGCAGGGCCTGTTTCAGATCGCGGCTGGCGACAAGTTCATGGGCGGCCGTCTGCACGTTGTTGGAAGCGCGGAATACGCCAAGGAAGACGGCGTCGGTCCTGGACCGTTCGGCCTGGGCCTCGCCGGGGGTCGCGACTGGTTCAAGGGAACCACGCTCATCAACCGAAACGTGACCAACGATGGTTTGCCGCAATATGTGGTGCGCGATTACGGCCAGCCGTATAACTATACTCGTTATGGCGTGATCAGCGCCGGCCCGCTTCAAGGCATCGCCTTCGATGCGAACGGCAATCCGTTCCAGTTCAATTACGGCTCGAATGGCGTGCCGGCAAAAGACAAAAATGGGACCGTGATCGGCTGCTATCCCGGCTTTTGCGTTGGCGGTGATCTTTCGGGCAACGTCGACAGCGGCCGCACCCTGCAATCGGCAATCGAGCGGCTGACCGGCTACGGCCGCGTCGGGTTCGACATCAGTCCCGATAACGAGATCTACGTCTCCTACAGCGCAGGAGACGTGAAGACTCACAATCAGCCGGTGAACGGGCAACAGCGCCCCAACCTGACGATTCAATGCGCCAATCCGTTCGTTCCCGCTTCGATTCAGGATTTGTGCACAACCAACGGAATTACGAATTTCCGCTACGGGACCAGCGATTTCATACTTCCGAATACAATCGTTCACACCGACCGGCGTGAGTTTCGCCTGGTGCTCGGAGCCAAAGGCAGCGTCCACCTTGGGAATGACTGGACCTATGACGCCTACTACGAACGCGGCGTCAACCACACTGCCGTGGACGTCAGCAATATCTCACTAACGCCGCGCTTTCTTCGAGCGATCGACGCGACCATGCTGAACGGCGTGATCGTCTGCGCGGATCCGGTCGCGCGTGCAAACGGCTGTCAGCCGATCGACATCCTTAGCGGGGCGACACCCTCGGCTGCCGCCTTGGCTTACGTGCAGCCGGAGAACGGGCCGTTCCAGCGGCTTCGACTGACCCAGGACGTCGCCAGCATCAACTTCTCCGGTACTCCGCTGAACCTTTGGGCGGGGCCCCTGTCGGTGGCGTTCGGCGCAGAGTGGCGGAAAGAATTCTATACTGTGCGCGCGGATCCTTATGGCGCAGGCGTCAGCGACATCAGCCCGAACAGCGCCGACTATCCGGCCGATCCCCTGCTGAACTCGGCCACCGGGAGCAACTGGTACGCCGGCAACTACAAGAACGGGCACGGCACCTTCAACGTCAAGGAAGCCTATCTCGAGCTCAACCTTCCGCTCTTCAATTCGCACGCAATTGGACGTGCCAACCTCAATGGAGCGGCCCGGCTCACCGACTACAGCACGTATGGCAGGAACTGGACGTGGAAGATCGGCGGGACCTGGGACACGCCGATCCAGGGCCTGCGTCTCCGGGGCGTGACGTCGAAGGATTTCCGGGCGCCCAACTTGTCGGAGCTGTTCGCAGCGCCGGTGACCACAACGCTTCCGAATTTCCTCGACCCGACGCGTAACGTCAACGTCGTTGCGATCCAAAGCGTGGTCGGCAATCCCAACCTGAAGCCTGAAATCGGCCGCAGCACTGAACTTGGCGCAGTCCTTGCGGGAGCGCCGTGGTTGCCGGGCTTTGGTCTCTCGTTCGACTATTACACCATCAAGGTGAAGGGGGTCGTCTCCAGCCTGAGCGCCGCGCAGATCGTCGACTTCTGTTACCGCAACATCATTCCGGCGACCTGCGGCGCCTATAATCTGAACAACCAGAACGGCCCCAACTTCATCAACGTGCAGCCGTTCAATCTCGCGTCGATCAAGACGAAGGGCTTCGACATTGAAGGCAGTTACCGATGGCAGCGCCCGCTCAACCTGCCCGGATCTTTCACGGTGCGCGCCCTCGCAACGCACGTCATCGATTTCATCACTGATACCGGTCTGCCTGGAACCGTTCCGGTGGATTCCGCGGGAGACAACACCGGGGTGACGCCGAAGTGGAAATGGCTGGCTGTTGAAAGCTACGCTAACGATCGCTTCAGCTTCAATGTTCAGGAGCGCTGGTTCACCGACGGAACCATCGGTAACCAATATATCGTGTGTCAGAGCAATTGCCCGGTTTCCACCGCGGCCCACCCGACCATCGAAAACAACTTCCTGCCCGGCGCCTTCTACCTGGATCTCGGCGCTTCGGTGAACCTGACGAAAAAGATCACCGCCTATGCGAAGGTCGACAATGTCTTCGATCACAGCCCGGCGAAGTCGCCTTTCTACGCCAACCCGGCTTTGTACGACATCGTTGGAAGGATGTACCGCGCGGGCATTCGTTTTGGGTTTTGAACAGTCGCGGCTGACGTAAGCGCCGCGGTGAACTTGACGATTACCGAGCTCCCCCTGGTCCCGGCACCCTCCCTGATGCCGGGACCTTTTTTCCCACTTGCTTCGGATTGGGAAACGAAGGCCCGGGCAAGCAGCAAGTTGGGGCGATGCGTTGGGCTGACCTGGGAAGCAAGCAGCAGCTTGCGCGAACTTCGAAAAATTCTAGCAATCCCGCGAGCGAGACGGGGGGAGCATCATTGACCAAGCGGGATCCGCGGGCGCGCCGCGCCACGATCAAGGATGTTGCCGCGCGCGTCGGCGTTTCTCCGATGACCGTGTCGCGCACCATAAACGGTCGGGGAGGCGTGCGGCCCGAAATCAGGGAAGCGGTCACGGCCGCAATCGAAGCGCTCGGCTATAAGCCGAATGCGGCGGCTCGAAGCCTCGTTACCTCCGCAGAGCTCCGGATCGGAGTCGTCTATTCCAATCCAAGCGCCGCTTTCATGAGTGAGTTCCTGACGGGCGCGTTCGAGGAAGCCGCGTTGCTTGGAGCTCGCCTCCTCATCTTGCGAGCACCGAAAGGCAAAACACCGTCAGCCAGAGCTCTGAAGAATTTCATCTCGTCCGGACTTTCGGGCATTCTTCTCACCCCGCCATTGGGCGACTCCGCCACCTTGTTGCGGCTATTCACCGATGCTCATCTGCCAATTGCTACGGTTGCCGCCTACCCTCCCGTGAGCGCGGTTTCGGTGCGGATCAACGACCGCCAGGCGGCTTACGAAATTTCGCGCCATCTGCTCAGCCTGCGGCACCGGCGCATTGGCTTTATCGCCGGGAATCCCGATCAGGCGGCATCGGCCGAACGAATGGCCGGGTTCTATGCGGCCGTTCGGGAATTCGATGGTGTGGAGACATATATTGCGCAGGGCGACTTCAGCTTTGCCTCCGGCTTGGCTGCGGCGGAGCAGCTGCTTGATCGAAGCCCGGCGCCGACTGCCATTTTTGCCAGTAACGACGACATGGCGGCGGCAGCCGTCTCGGTCGCACACCGACGGCACCTTGATGTTCCGAAGCAGCTGTCGGTCGTAGGATTCGACGATACCGTCACAGCGGTAACCTTGTGGCCGCCTTTAACGACGGTGCACCAGCCGGTTCACAAACTCGCGGCGGAAGCACTTCGGCTACTTGCCGCCCGGGTCTCGGCGCGCGTGGAGCAGGCGCAGCCCACCGTCCAGCTGCTGGATTTCAAGGTTGTCCACCGGGAGTCGGTGGCGCCCCCGTTTGAGTGAGCTTACAGTAATCACCCCGGCAGCGAGGGCCCGGTGGTCAGCAGCCCGGCGCGCGAGAAGGCAAGGTGGCCAAGATGGATGAGGTGCGAATCGGCCATCCATCCGTCTCCAGCCGAATATTGGCGCATCGGCAAACCGCCTCCGTCGCGGGAACTCGCCCTGGTCGGAAGTCAAGCTCGTGGATCAGGGTTTCGGCCGTCCCGGCGGACTGAGACTTACCCTCGCTCCTCCGGCAAATAGGCATCATCGATCGCATCGGAGAATTTCGTAATCCGGCTGTCGAACTTCACTCGAACCTTGCCGGTGGCGCCGTGGCGCTGTTTGGCGACGATGATCTCGGCCCGTCCGTAGGCGCGCTCCATCTCCTCCTGCCACGCGGCGAAGTCCGGGTGATCGTCCGACGGCTGCCGGGCGCCGAGATAATAATCCTCGCGGTAGATAAACATCACGATGTCCGCGTCCTGCTCGATCGAACCCGATTCGCGGAGGTCGGACAGCTGCGGGCGCTTGTCCTCGCGCTGTTCCACCGCGCGGCTGAGCTGCGAAAGCGCGATCACTGGAACTTCAAGCTCCTTCGCCAGCGTTTTCAGGCCACGGCTGATCTCGGAAATTTCGTTGACGCGGTTATCGTTAGCATTGCGCCCGGTTCCCTGAAGCAACTGCAGGTAATCGACGATGACCATGCCGATCCCCTTCTGCCGCTTCAGCCGGCGCGCGCGGGCGCGCAGAGCGGCGATGGTCAGGCCGGGCGTGTCATCGATGTAAAGCGGCAGGCTTTCCAATTCGCCGGCGGCGCGGGCAAGCTGGCGGAACTCCTGCTTGCTGATCTTGCCCATGCGCAAATTCTCGGAGCTAATCGACGACTGTTCGGCGAGGATACGGGTCGCAAGCTGGTCGGCTGACATTTCGAGGCTGAACAAGGCGACCGGCGCGCCGGCGAATTTCTCGGGCTCGATCCCGTCTTCGATATCGCGCAGATAGCGTTGGGCGGCGGCGAAGCCGATGTTAGTGGCAAGTGCGGATTTGCCCATGCCTGGGCGTCCCGCGACGATGATCAGGTCGGATTTGTGCAAGCCGCCGATCTTGGCGTTCAGCGATTCGAGGCCGCTCGTGATTCCCGAAAGATGGCCGCCGCTGTTGAGCGCGCGTTCGGCCGTTTGAAGCGCATCGCGCGTGGCTTCAGCGAAGCTCTTCGCCTTGCCCTCGGCCCCGCCCTCCTCCGCGACCTTGTAGAGTTCAGTCTCGGCTTTCTCGATCTGCTCGAGCGGAGCGACTTCCTCGCTGGTGTCGAGCGCGCTTTCGACAAGCCCGCGTCCAACCCCGATCAGTGATCGCAGCAAGGCGAGATCGTAAATTTGCTGGGCGAAGTCGCGGGCGCCGATGAGCGCCGCACCAGAGCCGGTCAGCTGGGCGAGGTAAGCCGCGCCGCCGACTTCCTTCATTGCTTCGTCGGCTTCGAACATCGGCCGGAGAGTGACCGGATTAGCGATCATGTTGCGGTCTGTGAGGCGCAGGATCGCCTCATAGATGCGGCCGTGCAGGGGCTCGAAGAAGTGGTGGGGTTTCAGCTTGAGCTGGATATCTTCGGCAAGCCGATTGTCGATCATCAGCGCTCCAAGAAGCGCGGCCTCGGCCTCGATATTCTGCGGGAGGACTTGGGGCTCGGCCGGTTGAGCCGGATCGGCGATGCGGAGGATTTCTGCCATGACGCTGTTCTACGCCTCCGCTGGCAGCGATCCAAATGTGGATAACGAGGAAAACGGGCAACGCACATTGAAGCGCGGACGGGTGACGGTTACGCGTCGGCCATGGCCATTCTTTCCGACCGCTGGATTCGCGAACAGGCGCAAAATCACAGCATGATCGAGCCGTTTGTCGAGGCGCAGCGGCGCGAGGGCTGCATCAGCTACGGCCTCTCCTCCTACGGTTACGACGCCCGCGTGTCGCGCCACTTCAAGATCTTCACCAATGTCGACAATGCGGTGGTCGATCCGAAGGATTTCGCGCAAAACAGCTTCGTCGACCGCGAGACCGACGTCTGCATCATCCCGCCCAACAGTTTCGCTCTGGCGCACACGGTCGAATATTTCCGGGTGCCGCGCGACGTGATGGTCATCTGCCTCGGCAAATCCACCTACGCGCGCTGCGGAATCATCGTGAACGTGACTCCGCTGGAGCCGGGCTGGGAAGGGCATGTGACGCTGGAGTTCAGCAACACGACGCCGCTTCCTGCCAAAGTCTACGCCAACGAAGGCGCGTGCCAGTTCCTGTTCCTGCAGGGCAACGAGCCGTGCGAAGTCAGCTATGCCGACCGCGCGGGCAAATACATGAAGCAACAGGGTGTGACTCTACCGAAGTTATAAATTCACATTGTGGATGGCGCCGCCGCCTGCGTCTGAATGGCGGGAGGCATGCGATGCGCAACCGAATCGATATAGACTCTTTGCCATACGCTCTGGGTGCCATTCTGCTTGGAATGGTAACGCTCGCCGTCCACGATTTCGCACTTCAGTGGCAACCGGTTCCCCAAGGTCTTCCCGCCAGGAGCGCTCTCGCCATTGTTAGCGCTGCGGTCCTCATCATCGGCGCACTGACCGCAGTGCGGCGCAACGCGGGCTGGGCACGACTGACGCTGCCCGGATTTTATGCGCTATGGGTCCTTGCGCTGCATGTGCCGGCGTTCGCCGCGGCGCCCAACGTTGGCACTCTGCTGGGTATTGCCGAGATCCTTTCGCTGGCCGCGGCCGGTGCGGCATTGGCTCCGGCATCCGCTCCCAATTGGCTGAGACCTTCAGCACGGATTCTCTACGGCCTCTGCCCACTGGTGTTTGGGTTAAGCCACATTGTTTACGCTAATTTCACCTCTCAAATGGTCCCGGCGTGGCTGCCGGACCGGCTGTTCTTTGCCTATTTCACAGGCTTGGCCCACATTGCTGCCGGTCTTGCGATCCTCTCCGGGATTCTGGCGAGACTGGCGGCACGGATGCTGGCGCTGATGTGCGCCTCTTTCCTGTTCTTGATTCACATCCCCGGAGTGATCGCCGCTCCAGCCGATCGGCTGCAATGGACGATGCTGGCGGTGGCGTTGTCGATCGCCGGCGGCGCCTGGATCTCACAGCGGTTGCTGCCTTCTAAAAAAGCGGATCGGTTTTCGGGCGCGGCAGCTCCGGCTCTCGACTGAGGCTACTCCGCTCGCTTGAATAGCGCCCGGTCGAGACTCCACGCGCCCGGTCCGGCAACAGCGAGATAAAGAAAGACGAAGCAATAGAGGATCGCCGCCTCACCCATATTCAGAGCCGGGAAGAAGCCCATTTTGGCGTGCACGGTCCAATAGGCGACCGCCATTTCGCCGGCCGCGATGAAGGCCGCGATCCGGGCGAAAAGGCCGAGTAGAACCAGGATGCTCGTTACCAGTTCGATCACTCCGGCAATCCACAAGAAAGATCCCGGGTGCTGCAGGCCCGGCATTCCTCCAGGCGGAAATCCGGCGAGCTTGATTAGCGCATGTTCAAGAAAGAGCAGCGAAACCACGATCCGGAGAAGCGCGCGAAACTGAGGCTGCCAACGCGAAAGCCAGACCAGATCCATTTAGCCCTCCGCCATTAAGTTCGTTTCGGAATTTACCGAAGAGCCGGTCGCGCCGCCAGAAGGATCAAGCATGTGCCCGCTCGGGGCTCTTGCGCGTTTTGTCGGCGGCATCGTCAGCGAGCACAGCGCGCGAGCGTTGGATCATATCCACCCAGTCATGGAATGCGTGCGCAAGCTTCGTCACCAGCTCCTTAAGCGGTCCCTCCTTTAGCTTCCCGTCCTGATCGAAGCTGTCGTCGCTGACATGGCCCAGATAAGCCTCGGGCTGCTGCATCACCGGCATGTTGAGGAACACGCACGCCTGCCGGATCTGGTGGTTCGCGCCAAAGCCGCCGATCGCGCCGGTGGAGACGGTGACGATGGCCGCGGGCTTCTTGTCGAAGACACTCTTCCCGTACGGGCGCGAGCCGACATCGATCGCATTTTTAAGACCGCCGGGAATGCTGCGATTATATTCCGGAGAGACGAAGAGAACGCCGTCCGCCGGCCGCACCTGATCTCGAAAGCGCACCCATTGCTCGGGCGGCTTGGAGGTCTCGAGGTCCTGATTGTAAAGCGGAAGATCGCCGATCTCCACCATCGAGCAATCGAGGCCATCATTGCGGATGGCGCAGATCGATCGAGCGATTTTCCGGTTCAGGCTGCCTTCCCGCAAGCTGCCGACCAGAATCGCAATCTTGTATGTCATCGCCTCGACCTTTCTCTTTGAGCTCCCAATGAGTGCAAGGGCAAAAGGTTGCGCTCTCGACGTCTCCTCCGAACTGGAGGAATTCACAATCCGCATCGGATTCGGTTCTGCTCGTTTGGGCCGCCGTGCCTACCTAGGTTGCGGTCATGCGTCATCAGCGTGCCGATCTGCCGCTCAAGCTTGACGGGCTTGGTGCGGCTCGCGCTTTCTTCGCGGGATGCTTCGCGGATTCTGATCCCATGCGGGAGACTCTGTGGGTCGCTCACCTCGACAGCCACGCGAACTGCCTTCATTTGTCACGCCACAAAGGGGACGAGACCGAGGCTGATTTTCCAATCCGGTCCATTGTTTCGGACGCAGCCCTCCACCACAGCTCCGGAATTGTCCTCGCCCACAATCACCCGAGCGGTGACGCGCGTCCCAGCGAAGCCGATCGCAAAGCGACCCGCCGCCTCGCCTGTGCTGCGGAAGCGCTCGATTGCACCGTGGTCGATCACCTGGTGTTCGGCGGCGGCGACTGCACCAGCTTCCGACAGATCGGACTGCTCTGAGACCCGCTAGTTCTGGTCGAATGGCCTGATTTGCAGCAACGCACTTTCGGCTAAAGCACGGTCCAATGCAGCCGAAAGAGCCAAGCCGCACTGCCTGGGGTGCAGCCCGACACAGGGCGGTACACCAGCTGCTGGACGGCGGAGCGGTTTTTACAGACTCATTCGCCGTACCCATTCTCGGCGGCGAGGCTAGCGAGCTGCACGCCGATCCCCTCGCTCCCGAGGACGACAGCCATCCTGGGACGCGCGCGCTTCGCTTCTTCATTGCTGCCCGGAGTGCCTATGCGGAAGCCAGGCTGGCCGACGCCGTAGCGAAGCGTGGCGTGTCTCAGCTTGTGGTCCTGGGAGCGGGGTTCGACACGTTCGCACTGAGGAACCCGTTTGGGACTGGACTGCGGGTCTTCGAAGTCGATCATCCGGCAACGCAGGCATGGAAGCGGGAAAGGCTGGCCGCGATCGGCGTCGCCGTCCCCGAATGGCTCACTTTCGCCGATGTGGATTTCGAGCGAGAATCGTTCGCCGAGCGGCTCGCTGCAACTGGATTCGATCCTGCCCAGCGGAGCTTCGTCTTCTGGCTCGGGGTCTCGATGTATCTAACCACCGACGCGGTCGACGCCACCTTGGCAAGTGTAGCTGGTTGGGCGGGCGGCGGCGAAATCGTGTTCGATTATGCCGAGCCGCCCAGCCCCGAAATGTCCGAAGGCGCTCGGGCGGCTCGCGATGCGCTAGCGCAGCGGGTGGCCGCGATCGGGGAGCCGCTCATCGGGTTGATGGAGCCGGACTTGCTGCACTCGCGGCTGTCAGAGCTTGGCTACACAAGAGTAGAGGATCTCAGCGGCTTTGACTTGGCGGAGCGCTTTCTCGGCCCGGAGTATGCAGCCGCCGCAAGAGCCGCAGGCAGAGGGAGGAGCGGTGCCCACGTGCTATACGCGAGCACCTGACCGCTACTCCACGTCCTCCACTTCGACTCGCTCCCCGGTGACGCGTTGCGACAGGGCGGCGGCCATGAAGCGGTCGAGATCGCCATCGAGGACATCCGAAGGCGCGGTTGAGGTGACACCGGTTCTGAGGTCCTTCACCAGCTGGTACGGCTGAAGCACATAGCTTCGGATCTGGTGGCCCCAGCCGATGTCGGTCTTGCTGGCATTTGCGGCATCAGCTTCCGCTTCCCGCTTCTGAAGCTCGGCTTCGTACAAACGCGCCTTCAGCTGCTTCATCGCCGACGCGCGGTTCTTGTGCTGCGAACGCTCGTTCTGGCACGCGACGACGATTCCGGTCGGGATGTGGGTGATCCGGACCGCGCTGTCGGTGGTATTCACATGCTGACCGCCGGCGCCGGATGAGCGGTAGGTGTCGATCCTCAGCTCCGCCTCGTTGATTTCCACTTCGATATCGTCGTCGACTTCGGGATAGACCCAGACGCTTGCGAAGCTGGTGTGGCGGCGAGCGTTGGCGTCATAAGGGCTGATCCGAACCAACCGGTGGACCCCGCTTTCGGTCTTCAGCTGTCCGTAGGCATTTTCGCCTTTCACCAGCAGTGTCGCCGACTTGATCCCCGCCTGCTCCCCGGAATGGTGATCGACCAGTTCCACCTTCATCCGGTGCCGTTCGGCCCAGCGCGTGTACATGCGCTGTAGCATCTCGGCCCAGTCCTGGCTTTCGGTGCCGCCGGCGCCGGCGTTTACTTCGACATAGGCGTTGTTTGCATCTGCCTCGCCGGAGAGTAGCGCTGCTACCTTATCGCGTTCGGCGCGTTCGGCAAGCTCAGCGAGGCTCCGGACGCCATCGTCGACCATCGAGTGATCGCCCTCGCTTTCGGCCAGTTCGATGAGTTCGGCGGTATCGGAGAGTTCGCTCTCCAATGCCCGGGTCGCGTTGATCGCCTCGTCCAGGCGGCGGCGCTCGCGCATGACCTCCTGCGCCTGCTTCGGGTCATTCCAGAGGGCGGGATCCTCAACTTTTGCGTTCAATTCCTCGAGCCGGCGCTGTGCACGATCCCAGTCGAGGAATCTACGCAGAAGCGCGGTCGCGGCGTTGATCTGTTCGACATAGGCTTGCGCTTCAGCGCGCATGATCGGCGTCTTTCGTGCTGTTGGCTGGCGCTACTGGACGGAGTTCTGCGTTGGCAAGTTCGGCTCCGGCGGAGGGCCTTGGGTCACGGGCGCCGGAGCTTGGACAGTGGCTTGCGCCTGCGTCCTGGCTTCGGTCACCGCGACTTGCGATTGATCGGCTTGGCCATTCTGGTCATTCTGGCCATGCGGGTGATAAGCATGAGGCTGCTCCGTTTGCGGCTGGAAGGCCTCCCAAATCTCCGCAGCCTTGGGATCGCTTTCGTCGGGGAAACTGCCGAACACTGGTTTGCCGCTCATCCGATCGATCCGAACCCAGCGAATTCCTGGCGGCGCGACGAACGGGACTTTGGGCTGATCCTTCAACGCGGTTTGGGCCCACTGCTTCCAAATCGGGGCTGCGACCGTAGCACCCTGGACTCCGCCCAGCGGCTTGGGCTGATCATATCCGACGTACACACCCGCCACGATATCGGGCGTTCCTCCGACGAACCACACGTTGGTCGGACCGCTGGTCGTGCCGGTCTTGCCGAACAGCGGTCGATCGAGGTCGCGAAGAATGACCGCTGTGCCGCGCTTGATGACGCCTTCCATCACGTGGACCATCTGGAACGCCGCCATCGGATTGATCAGCTGGCGGGTCCGCGACGGCGGCCGCGGCATCGGCTTTCCGTCCCAGTCGGGAGCATTGCAGCCCTGCATGATCTGGCAGCGATTGTCGGAGCGATAGATGACCCTGCCGCTACGGTCCTGCACGTAATCCACCATCGTCGGGTTCACGTCCCGACCCTGGTTGGCAAGGATCGCATAGGCGTTCACCAGCCGCGCCACAGTGGTATCTCCGGCCCCAAGCGCGATCGAAAGATAATTGGGATAATCACCAACCCGAAGCGCGCGCGCAGTGTCGGTGATCTTGCCCATTCCAATCTGCGATGCGACGCGCACCGTCATTAGGTTGCGCGATTGCTCAAGTCCCCACCGCAGGGTCTTGGGGCCGGCATAGCCGTGTTCGAAGTTCACAAAGCATTTATTGCCAAGTCCCGCACCCTGCCAGACGCAGAAAGGCGCGTCTTCAACGATTGAAGCAGGCGTGTAGCCATTTTCGAAGGCCGTTTCGTAAACGATCGGCTTGAACGCCGACCCGGGTTGCCGCTGCGCCTGCGTGGCACGGTTGTAGCTGGACCCGACCACGTCGAATCCGCCCTGCATCGCAAGAATTCGGCCTGTGTGCACTTCCTCGGCGAGCATTCCGCCGGAAACGATTGGCACCGACCGAAGCGCATATTTGCCGCCGCCGGTATCCTTTACGACGATCACCATCCCCGGCTTCAGAGCATCAAACGCACTGCCACCGACTCCGCGCACTGGCATTGAAGCTCCGGAGGCAGGAAGCGTGGTGGTGGTGCCATCCGCTAGACCGATTTGAGCGGAGGCAGCGTCCTTCGAGAGAACAACGGCCTTCCTCCAATCCGGGAAACCGGTGCCCACGGCTGCTCCGTAGAGCTGGCTCACCCAGTCCTTGGAAAGGTCGATTCTTAGGCCAAGATCATGCCAGCCTCGGGCGCCATCGAAGTTGGCGAGACCTTCCCGAAGCGCATCCGCGGCAGCCTCCTGCATCGAAGGGACCACGGACGTGCGCACCCAAAGCCCACCGGCATAAACGCTGTCGGGGCCGTCCTTGGCATCCGCGCCGAACCGCTGGATCAATTCCCGGCGGACCTCTTCCATATAATAGCCGCCCATATCCTGGAGGATGTGGCCGCTGCCGTAGCGGATGGTGCCGAGCGGCGTTGCATCCGCTGCCTGCAGCTGGTCCTTCGTGATGTAGCCGTTCCGGTACATCTCATTGAGCACGTAGGCACGACGGTCGAGCGCCCGCGCCGGATGCGCCGGGGAGTAGTTGGTCGGAGATCGCGGCAGGGACGCGAGATATGCCGCCTCGGGGAGCGTCAGCTCGCCGACATCCTTGTCGAAATAGGCGCGTGACGCAGCCTGAACGCCGTAAGCGTTGCGCCCGAGGAAAATCTCATTGAGATATAGCTCGAGGATCTGCTGCTTGCTCAAGACGGACTCGAGCCGGAACGCCAGGATAGCCTCGCGAATTTTCCGAGTGTAGCTCACAGATGACGTTTGTGTATTTGTGCTTGCTCCGAGCAGATGCCTCGCCACCTGCTGGGTGATCGTCGAGGCGCCGTGCGGCCGCTTTGCGGACCGCAAATTGGTCCACAGGGCGGACACGATGCTGGTGAGATCGACTCCGTGATGCTGAAAGAAGTCCTTGTCCTCGGCCGAAATGAAAGCGTGAACCACCACCGGTGAAAGTTCGTCGTAGGTCAGGTTTACCCGCCGCTCACGTGCGAAGCTCTGGACCGGGTCGCCGTCATACGACCGAACATAGGTTGGTAGCGGCGGCTGATACGCCAGCAGCCATTCCGTGGAGGGAATCGTGCTGGCGAAAAACAGCCAGGTTGCGGTGAAGATCGCAAACAGCGCCACAGCGGCATAGGACAGCCGGCGCACCCAACGTCGAGCGAATAGCGGATCGATCCAGTCATGAACGCGCTCGTTGAACGCGACCATGTCCGGAAACGGAATTGAAGGGGGCGCAAGGCGTTCGAACTTCATGGATTCAAGCTCGGTCTAGCCGCTTCCGTCCGGCGCGGGAAGAAGGAAAGCTTCTAAAGTCGGCTCAGCGAAGAGTCCGCGCGGCGATATCGGCCTCGATGCTGTGAGCAAGCGCCGCCACGATACGCGCCCTCTGGTCTGGTGATCGCAGAGCCGCTTCATCATCGCTGTTGCTGATATAACCTGCCTCGAACAGCACCGCCGGAACCCCGGCTTCACGAAGGACTTCGAAGTCGGCGAACTGGTGCGGCCGGGGTCGGAGCGTGATTCCGCCGGCGCTACGCACCAGTTGCTCCGCAAAATCCGCCGACGCCTTCATCTGGCTCCTCAGCGCCAGATTGGAAAGGATCGCATTCACGGATCCGTCGTCCCCTGTCGCGCCAGCCATGCCGGCATTCGATTTTGCCGCCACTTGCGCTGCCTCTGCGTCCGACGCGACCTCCGAAAGCGAATAGACCGTCGCGCCCCTGGCCAACGGGTTGGGAGCGCTGTCCATGTGGATTGAAACGTAGAGGCTGGCGCCGATCCGGCGGGCGAGCGCAGCGCGCTGGTCCAGCGGGAGATAACGATCGTCATCTCTGGTCAAGGCAACCCTCACCCGCCCGTCGGCGGCAAGTTTGTCGCGGAGCTCGCGGGCGAACAGCAAGGTAAGCTGCTTTTCCGTAATATCACCGGAAACTGCTGTCGCCCCGGGGTCCTGTCCGCCATGGCCAGGATCTATGAGGACGATCGGCCTCCCCGGGACCCGTGCCTGGGTTACCGCAATTGCTGGAGCCGGAGGTGGAAGCGAGACGGTGACGCCGGACATGCCCTGCGTACCGCTTGCTCGCCCGGCACCGGTCAGCACAAGCAGTGCAGCAGCCGCGGCCGACAGAAGGCCCGCTCCCGCTACCAAGCGTTTATGTCTTACCCACCGCAACTGCTTTTCCAATGCGCAATTCGACGCCGGTTTATCATTCCATATGGTTAACGGCTACTTATTCTCTTTATCGCAAGCTGTTGCCCGATTGTGTTGCGAAGCCCCCCCGCCAATGCTAACCGCCATCGATCCACTCGGCAGATCCTGCCGCAGGATGGCGCCGCCGGTCCGTCGGGCCGCGGCCTTCACAGGTTGACGCTGCATGATGCCACTAAACGCCTCTCGTCCGCTCTCTTCAGAGCCGAGAGACGCGTCTCCCGCTTTCAAGCCCGGGATAGCTCAAGCAGCAGAGGCACAGTTCACCACATTTGCCAGCAACAGCGGCCGATTACCGCACCACCTGGCCTCAACAATCGCGCGCCCACCCTCGTCTGTGGCGGCCGGACGCGCCCGGAGAATTTTCAATGTCCATGCGCATGCTGATCGATGCGCGCCACCCGGAGGAAACCCGGGTCGCCGTCGTCAAGGGAAACCGGATCGAGGAGTTTGATTTCGAATCCGCTGAGCACAAGCAGCTCAAAGGGAACATTTACCTAGCCAAGGTTACCAGGGTTGAGCCGTCGCTGCAGGCGGCCTTCATCGATTTCGGGGGTAATCGCCACGGCTTTCTCGCCTTCAGCGAAATCCACCCCGACTATTACCAGATTCCGAAGGCGGATCGTGATGCGCTGCTTCGCGAAGAAGCGGAACACGCAGCGGAGGAAGAACGGCTGCGTGCGGCCGAGGAGAAGGCCGAAGAAGCCGACGAGGATGATCTCGAGGCCGAAGAAGACGCTGACGAGCATCCCGACGCGACTGAGGAGGCTGCCGAGGCAGGATCGGACTCCGCTCGCTCCCCAGTCGACGAATCCGCGGCTGACGAGCTAAGGAAGAAACGCCAGAATCTGCGCCGCCGCTACAAAATCCAGGACGTGATCCAGCGGCGCCAGGTGCTGCTGGTCCAGGTGGTCAAGGAAGAGCGTGGCAACAAGGGTGCGGCGTTGACCACGTATCTCAGCCTTGCCGGCCGCTATTGCGTGCTGATGCCGAACACCAGCCACGGCGGCGGCATCTCGCGCAAGATTTCCAATGGCGCCGACCGCAAGCGGTTGAAGTCGATCATGAGCGACCTCAACCTGCCGAAGACGATGGGGCTGATCGTTAGGACGGCGGGTCTCCAGCGCACCAAGACCGAGATCAAGCGCGACTTCGATTACCTCGCCCGGCTGTGGGACGAGATCCGTGAGCGGACCCTGAAGAGCAGCGCTCCTGCGCTGATCTATCGCGACAGCGACCTCATCAAGCGCGCAATCCGCGATCTTTATAACCGCGATATCGACGAAGTGATTGTCGAGGGCGAGGAAGGCTACAAAGCCGCGCGCGGGTTCATGAAGTTGCTGATGCCCAGCCATGTTCGCCGAGTCACGCAGCACAGCGAAGAGACGCCGCTGTTCCAGCGGCACGGGGTCGAAGACCAGCTTTCGGCAATGTACCAACCGGTGGTTCAGCTGAAGTCGGGCGGCTACCTGGTGATCAACCCCACCGAAGCGCTGGTCTCGATCGACATCAACTCGGGTCGATCGACGCGCGAGTACAATATCGAGCAGACCGCCTTCAGCACCAACATCGAAGCTGCGGCTGAAATTGCGCGTCAGCTTCGGCTTCGCGACATGGCCGGGCTGATCGTAATCGACTTCATCGACATGGAGCAGCAGAGCCATGTCCGCAAAGTCGAAAAGGCCATGAAGGAGGCGCTGAAGAACGACCGCGCCCGAATCCAGGTTGGCCGGATCAGCAGCTTCGGACTGATGGAAATGAGCCGGCAGCGGCTGCGAACCGGAGTTCTCGAAGCCTCTACCAAGCCCTGTCCCCATTGCGAAGGCACCGGCCTGATGCGGACCGCATCCTCTGCCGGCCTTTCGGCACTTCGACTGATCGAGGATGAATCGGCGCGGGGGCGCGGCTCACAAATCCTGCTTCGCGCCGGACGCGATGCCGCCGTGTATCTTCTCAACAGGAAGCGGGGCGAGCTGGCGGAAATCGAGGAACGCTACGGCGTCTCCATCGAAGTGTTGATCGACGATGCCTTCGAAGGCGCGAAAATGGCGGTGGAAAGCTCCGGACCGAAGCCGCAACGGGTGATCCCGGCGCCTCAGCCGGCGCAGCCAGAGAGTGATCTGGACGAAGAGGAAGAAGAGGAGGAACTTGATGCGGCACCCGATGGAGCCGACGAGTTAGCCGAAGAGCAATCGGAGGAGGAAGGCGAAGGCAACCGCCAGGGCCGGAAGCGCCGTCGCCGTCGGCGTGGAGGTAGAAACCGCAGGCGTGGCGGTGAAGCAGCCGACGGTGAAGCTTTAGCCGACGAGGTTCCTCCTCCGCTGGAAGAGGTGCCTGTCGAAGCGGAAGCGCAGCCCGAGGAAGCTGCCGCGACAGACAAGCCGAAGCGCCGCCGCAGGCGCAGAGGTGGGGGATCAGCCTCTGACGAATCGGCAGAGGTCGACACCATCGCGATCGAAATCCCGCCGGAAGCTTCTGCAATGGTCGACGAACCGGTCGTGCAGGAGCTCCCCGTCCCGGCCTCGGAAGCCGAACCGGAGCCGAAGCCGAAAAGGGGCGGTCGCCGGACTAAGGCTGCCGAGCCTGAAGCCGCGGAGCGGGAAGAGGCGCCTGCCGCCAGCGAACCGGAAGAGAAACCAAAGCGGCGGTCGCGCAAAGCGAAGGCCGCCGACGCGACTCCGGCGAATGCTCCCGAAGCCCCCGAATCCGCACCGCCTCCAAACGCCGACAATGACTCGGCTGCCGAACAGGATGGAGAGCCCAGACGCGGATGGTGGCAAAGGACCTTCGGATAGGTTTCATGCCGGGTTCAGGCCGCAGGTGTGATGGACCCGGCATGAAATCCGCGCTGTCTCGGGCGATGCGCGCCCTCATGCTCGCGTTGGTGTTGATGCTGTCCTTTTCGCAGACGTCAGCGGCGGCTGCCGATGATAGCGGGCCATCGATCCTTCGCGACACCGAGACGGAACAGATGTTCCGCGACATGTCGCTGCCCTTGATCAAGGCTGCGGGGCTCGATCCCCAAGCGGTTCACGTCGTCCTTCTCAACGATCCGGAGATCAACGCCTTCGTCGCGACGGGGCAGACGGTCTACGTGCAATCGGGTCTCCTGCTGGATTGCGACAACGTCAATCAGCTTCAGGGAGTCGTGGCTCACGAGCTGGGGCACGTCACCGCCGGGGATTCTATCCGCTCCGACGAAGGTGAGCACCAGGCGCTTGGCGTCTATCTAGCGACGATGGTGCTTGGCGCGATTGCCGCGGCGGCCGGATCTCCGGATGCCGCGATCGGCCTGGCGCAAATGGGCCAGAGGGCGGCGATCGGAAAGATGCTGGCTTTCACTCGCGGGCAGGAAGCAACTGCTGACGCTTCGGCTGCCAAGTTCCTGCATATCGCCGGAATCAGCGGCAAGGGGATGCTCGATTTCTTCGGGAAGCTTCAAAACGAGGAATATCGGCTCGCCGACTACTCCACCGACAGCTTCGATCAAAGTCACCCCCTAACTTCCGAACGAATCCAGGCGCTGCAGCAGAAATTCCAGGCCGATCCTGCCTGGAACAAGCCTTTCGATCCGCAGCTCAATGAGCGTTTCCTGCGCGTTAAGGCCAAGCTGCTCGGATACGTCGACCCGAAGCAGGCCCTGCTGAGATACCCTTTGGGCGACGACAGCGTCCCCGGTCATTACGCCCGCGCCTACGCCTACCACATGGGAGGCTATCCGACCCAGGCGCTGGCCGAAGCCAATGCCCTCCTTGCCGGCGCGCCGCAGGATCCGTTTTTCCTGGAGCTCAAAGGTCAGATTCTGCTTGAGGACGGCAAGCCGGGGGACGCCGTGCCGCCGCTTCGGGAGGCGACGCAGCTATCCGGCGAAAAGCCATTGATCGCCGCACTTCTGGGCCACGCCTTGGTCGCAACTGAGAACCCAAAAAATTACGCTGAAGCCGAGCAGGTTCTCAAAACCGCCGTCACTCGCGACGACGACGACCCCGATGCCTGGTTCCAGCTTGGAATCATCTATGATCGCCAGGGCGATCAGGCCCGCGCGGCGCTTGCCACTGCCGAGCGCAGCTATCTCCAGGCCGATCACAAAATGGCGCTGGCTAGCGCCGAGATGGCGATGAAGGGAATCCCGCCGGGCACGCCCGACTATCTTCGAGCGCAGGATATTGCCATGGTTGCGAAGGCGCAGCTCAAAGACAAGAAAGACAAGGGGCACCAGTGAGCGATGGGCAGGCGCGGTCGTCGAGCCGTGTAATTTCGGGGATCGTAGGTGGAGTCGTGGGCGCTGCATTGATGGCGGCGCTTTTGATTTTTGCCGTTCCACATTATTTCGCGGGGCGGATCGTGCGGGCCGGGATGATGGCAGACCCGCAGGTGCTGATCGATGCCGGCGAGGCGCTTCATGATCAGCAGTATGCGCCGGTTCTTGCCGCGCATCGCGCTGAACTCGAGACTCCGTTCGGCACGTCATGGAAAGGCGCGAGCAAGCCGGACGTCACTCTCGTCGAATTCTACGACTACGCTTGCCCCTATTGCAAAGCGAGCAACCCGGCGCTCGACCAGCTGCTAAAGAGCGACCCCAAAGTCCGCATCGTCTATCGCGAATTGCCGATCCTCGGGGATCCAAGCGTCGCAGCGGCTCGGCTTTCTCTCGCCGCATCGAAGGCGGGACGGTTCGCTCAATTCCACGATGCGCTGTGGGCTGCGGGCAGACCCGACCCTCAAACGATTGCCACAGCCGCGCAAGCCGCTGGAATTCCCAACCAGCCCGTGGAAACCCCTGAGGCCGACGCGGAGCTCAAGAAGAACTTTCAGCTCGCCGGCGCTCTGGGCGCGACCGGTACGCCATTGTTCATCATCGGGAACAGGGTGATCAACGGCGCGGTCACCTATGCGATGCTGAAATCCGCAGTCGACGAGGCGCGCGCGAAGTCTTGAGCCGCCGAGTGTAACGGGAACGCAGCGAAGCGACCGACGTACATCGCTTTCGCAATCACTCACCTGTGCTTTGCGATCCTCGCTTAAACCCCTGCGCCACCACGTACCATTCGCTCGAATCCTTGCGGCTGGCGGGGGGCTTGGCGTGCTTCACGGTCGCGAAATGACGCTTGAGCTCGGCGACGAGATTGCTATCCGCTCCGCCGGCTAGCACCTTGGCGACGAACGCGCCGCCGGGCTTGAGCACCTCCTTCACGAACTCAAGAGCTGTCTCGACCAGCCCCATCGTCCGAAGATGATCGGTCTGCTGGTGGCCGACGGTGTTGGCGGCCATGTCGGACAACACCAGGTCTGCCGGCCCGCCAAGTGCCGCCTTCAACCGGTCCGGCGCCGTATCGTCCATGAAGTCCATCTGCAGAATCGTCACGCCCTCGATCGGCTCGGTTGGCAGCAGGTCGATACCGACAATGGAAGCTTTCGGCACGCGCCGCCGAACTACCTGCGCCCAGCCGCCGGGAGCGATCCCAAGGTCGACGACCGAATGAGCACCCTTCAGGAGGCCGAACCGCTCGTCGAGCTCCAGCAGCTTGTAAGCCGCCCGGCTCCGATAATTTTCGGCCTTCGCGCGGCGGACGTAAGGGTCATTCAGCTGCCGCTCCAGCCAGCGCGTGGAGGAGGCGGTTCGGCTGCGCGCTGTCCGAACCCGCTGGCGTGGCCCGCGTATCACAGTTTGTACCCGTCCTGAGCCATCAGCGAGCGAAGGATGCCTTCCCGGATCCCCCGATCCGCGACCCCCAGGTTCTTCGCCGGCCAGATCTCGATGATGGCTTCAAGAATAGCGCAGCCCGCCACCACAAGGTCAGCCCGCTCCGGCCCGATACAGGGCAGGCTCGACCGCTTTTCGTAATCCATTTCGGCGATCATCCCGCTGATCGTCCGCATCGCGTCAATGGGCACGTGGAGGCCATCCACCGCCCGGCGGTCGTAGCTCGGAAGGGCGAGATGGACGCTGGCAAGAGTCGTTACGGTGCCGCTGGTGCCGAGCAGCCGGATTCCGCGGCGCTCGCGCGGCAACGTCGATTCGAACTGATCGAACGAGCGGCGTACCCGCTCGCGCATACGCCGGTACGCCGCGACACGCTCGTTTCCATCAATGGCCTCCCGTCCCTCGCTTTCCGTCAGGGAGACGACGCCCCACGGAGCACTCCACCAGCTGCGGATCTGCGGCCCCTTCTCCGTCTGCTCGATCAAAACCAGTTCGGTCGAGCCGCCGCCGATGTCGAAGATCATCGCCGGGCCGTCTCCCGGCTCAAGCAACTTATGGCAGCCGAGCATCGCCAGCCGCGCCTCCTCGCCCGGCTCGATGATCTCGAGCGCGATACCGGTCTCCTGCTTTACCCTGTCGATGAACTTGCGCCCATTCGCCGCCCGACGACAAGCTTCGGTAGCAACGGAGCGCGAGAGCGACACATTGCGCCGACGGAGCTTTTCCCCGCAGATCGCGAGCGCAGCCACGGCCCGTTCCATCGCCTCGTCCGACAGGCGACCCGTTCCGGATAGTCCCTCGCCAAGCCTCACGATGCGCGAAAAAGCGTCGACAACGGTGAATGCACCGTTGTTCGGCCGGGCAATCAGGAGACGACAGTTATTCGTGCCGAGGTCCAAGGCACCGTACGTGTGGCGCGGCGAATGGCTATGGTCGTGCGGCCGCGGCTGCGGCGAATTCTTGATGGCCGGCCCGGGGCTCGGTTGCGGGGCCGGCGCGCTGGCGGCTTCCTGAGCCATGACCAAACGCCCAATCTTATCCTGCGCCGCCTTGGATAAGGCGGCTGACTTGAGATGAATGTAGGCCGGAATGACTAAAAAGGGCAAGTTCCTGAAAGGAAACTCCTCGCGGCGTTGACACCTGCGGGCCCAAATCTCTATCTCGCCCGCGCCGCTCCAGAAGAGCGCACTGCCCCGTCGTCTAATGGTAAGACTACGGACTCTGACTCCGTCAATCGTGGTTCGAATCCACGCGGGGCATCCAGTTATGTCAAGTAACGTATTGAATTAGTAGCAAATTTTGAATTCAAACTCGCAATAATCCCCCTTTTACTCCCACACTCGGCCGGTGGTTCATGCGAGTCCGGTGGCATCCACACCTGCGGATTTGATAGGAGCAGCGGTCGGCGACCCGCCGTTCCTCGGTTCTATGAGGATAGTGGCGCCACTCGCCACCTATGTCGAGAAGCACGTTCCACACCGGTGAATTCTGGTCCGAGCGCCACTGCGCACCGGCGCTGTTCAGCTGCCCCTCTGAACTCGCAGGCTGTCAATGAACCGGTGGAGACTTTCCACGAGAATGAGCGTCGAATTGCCGACCTTCACGTAATCAATGTCACCGGCCTTGAGCAGTTCGTAGATCCGGCTGCGACTGATCCCGGTAAGCCGGACCGCCTGCGGTATCCGGACGCAGATCGGCATCACCGGCGAGTCCGGATCGAATTGGCGCTGCGTCATCCCCGCTTCTCGCGCTGGCGCCGAGCGAAGGATCGATCACTTTCAAGGAAGGCTTGCAGCATGGCGGGAATGAGCTCCGTCACCGGCTTGGGCTCGCCGTACGCCTGCCGGTAGACATCCGCATAGTCACCGAGCGCCTGGTGCAGATCCGGCGGCAGGCTGATCGTGATCTTCACCGGTGTCCGGTCGGGCAGCCTGGCGAGCTTCAAATCCGGCATCATCCTCTCCATGGCTGGAGGACAAGGTCCTTGTTCACTATCGCCCGGACCGGCCAGCCGGGCCGGACCGTGATCGTCGGCTGGACATCGAGATCGCGCGCGGTGATCTGGTTGCCGGCATTGGCTGCATTCTGCTGCGCCGACTCCCGCAGCGCCCTGACGAGATCGCTCTCCGAGCTGCCGAGACTGAGCTGCGTGCCGACGCCGAGGAGGGTCGACAGGCCGATCGCCTTGAGTAGCTGCCAGGTGTGGGAATCCACCCCGTCGCTGACGCCGGTATAGCCCGAGACATCCGCCGCCGGCACATGATCGAGACCGATCGATGAGCTGTCGGGAAAGACGATCCGGGTCCACACCAGAAGCGCGCGGCGCTGGCCGTAGGCGACGACGCTGTCGTAACTGCCGATCAGCCGAGCACCCTGCGGAACGAGAGTTGTTAGGCCCGTCGCGCTGTCCCGGACATTCTCGGTCACCTGCGCGATCACCGTTCCGGGAAGGTCGGAGTTGAGACCAGTGATGAGGCTGGCGGGGATGACGGTCCCGGCCGTCAGAGTCCAGGGCGATGGTGAAGCACTTAAGTTGTGCGGATCGCGATCCGCGTCAGAGGCATGCGCAAAGTCGATTTTGCGTTGCTGGCTTGCGGGGACCGCGGCGGCCGCGACCGGCGGCTCCACGCCGGTCGTCACTTGAGGCAGCGGACTCCCCTCGCCCCCCATCTCGGGCGCCTGACCTGTTCCCAATGGCACGATCACTGCCGACGAACGGGCTGCCTGCTTGGCTGCGGCAGAGCGCTCGCGCTCGGCCTCCGCTTCTGACCGGGCAGCGTCCGGGCCGGCGGACAGCGTGTCGGCCGGAGGAGCGGCCCCGCCAAGCTCTCGCTGATGATCGAGGATGGGCCGGCCAAGATCGCCCGGGAGCGGCGGCCCGAGGCGCGGCACGTCGCCATAGCTTCCGGGCGCGTTTGCGAGCGCTTCGGGCGCTCGCGCCTGCGCAGGTTCGTCGCTGTCGAGCGTGGTCGCCGCTCTGCGGAAGGTCGGCGGCTCGAGCGCGAGCCAGGAGACGCCAACCAGCGCGACAGCCACTGCCCCGGTGATGCCGACGATAAGTCCACGCCTGAACCGCACCGCCGGACGCGGGCGGCCGCGAAGCACTAGCGTCTCCGGATCCTGCTTCGGCGGGAGCGTGGGCGGAGTGGATTGATCGCTCATGACCCGCTCCGCCCTCGGCGGCCGCCCGGTTCATCGCGGACAATCCGGACCACCTGCTGATGCTTCTCGCCGAGCCTTAATTCGGCGGCAGCGAACAGCCGGTCTACGACATAGTAGCGGCCTTTGAGGCGGTAGTTGACGAGCTCGGCGCGTCCACCCTCGCCGATTATGAACAGGGGCGGCGCCTCGCCTTGAGCGAGACTCGGCGGGAACTCGATGAACGCCTGCCGGCCGTCGTCGAACGCGCGCAGCGGCCGCCACGGCGGATTGTCGCCGTCGATCCGGTAGTTGAAGTTGAGCGCTTCGACGGCAACGCCCGCGGCGACCCGCTCCGCGGGCGCGGCAGATGCGGCGGCCTTCAGAGCCATCAGGGCATCCTCGGGATAGGTCCAGGAGATGCTGGCCATCGCCGTCCTGGCATTACTCTTAACGTCGACATGATAGACGCGGCGGTCGGTCGCGATCACGAGGTTGGTCGTAAGGCCAACCGACGTCGGCTTAACCAGTATGTGGACCCGCCGAGTTGCGCCGGAGCCGCTCGCGGTGTCGCCGATCACCCAGCGCGCAGTGTCGCCGGCGGCGACCGAGACCAAGGCCTCACCGGGCTGCAGCGCGATGTCGCTGACTTGGCCTGGCGCGGTATAGAGGCGATAAATCGCCCCCTCGGTGCACGGATAGATTTGCGCCGCGCCGACATAATAATCGGCCTCCGGCTCGCGGATGGCGGCGCGCATGGCGGCATCGACGCTCGCCGGCGGCGGAGGCGCAGCACCGACTGCCTGATCTGGAGATAGCCCTTTCGGCGGGGCCTTCGCGGCATGCGCCGGTCCTCGCTCGATCGGCTCCACGGCTGCATCGACAAGCAGACGGGCGGCAAGGAAGCGCGCGCTCGGCCGCGACGCGGCCGCGCCACCTGCGCAAGCGCAGGCGCTCAAGGCGACAATGGAAGCGACGGCGAGAAAAGCAGGACGGGTCATAGGCTGTTCCTTGTCGTGGGGCTGGGCTGCACGGGTCGCACGGCCAGGCGAGGGTCGAGCGGAGAGCCGAGCGGAAAGTTGGAAGCGGGCGGAGGGGCTGCCGGATCGGGGGACGGCGCCGGCGGGCTCGTGTCGAGCTCCCTGGTCCAGTCGATCGAATCGACATAGAGGCCGAGCGGATTCTTGCGCAACACCTCGGCCGACGGCGGCGGCCGGACCACGACTGACAGGATGCCGGTCCAGTGGCTGGTGTCGGCGAGGCTGCCGCGCTCATATTCGCTTTCGGTCCATTTGACCTGGAAGCTTCGGTCGGAAGCGCGCACGACGCTCGTCACCTGGACGGAGACGGTGCGCGTTCCGACCGCGCCAAACGGGTTGGCCGTGCGCGCATAGTCATCCAGGAATTTGGCACCGCGCGCGGTCACGAAGTCGTAGGCCGAAAGCCAGTCCTGGCGCATCAGCACCGGATCGAGCGAGACCGAACGCACGTTGCTGACGAACTTCGCGAGGTGCCAGGCGATCTGCGGGTCGGTCGGCTGATAATCCTTGCCGGCGGGCGCAAGCGCGCGCGGTTCACCCAGCCGGTCAACCTCGACCACGTAAGGGGTCACCCGGCTCTGCATCGACTGCCACAAAAGCCCGCCGGAAAGGCCGGTTGAAAGGATGAGGCCGCCAAAGGCCATCAGCCGCCAATTCCGCGCCTGGACCCGGGCGGAGCCGATCCTTTCGTCCCAGGCCTGCCCCGCCCTTTGGTAGGGCGTCTCCGGCTGGGGCGTCCGCCCGTAGCGCTGCACAGCGCGCCTGAACTTCATCACTTAGTCCTCCTTTTCTTTGATGTCGGGATTGGCGGCGGCGCCCCCGCGGTCGCCGTCCTTGATCGCCTGCAAGGCGACATGGCGGTGGTGGCGCGCGGTCTGCTCGGATCGCAGCCGCCGCGCCCAGTCTGGTGCGTCGCTCGAGGCCTCACCCGCGGCCGCGGAGCCTGCGGCGCTGGTCGTCGCGCCGGCGAAGAGCGCGGCGCGCTGGCCTCGCTCGGCGGCAGCCTTGATGCCGCCGACCTCACCGAGCTTCTGCCTCGCGGCTGCGCCGCCTGCGCTGGCGATGCCGCCAATCCCGGCCGCGACCGTGGGCTCCCCTGAAGTCTCCTGGCCGAGGCGGTAGGCCGTCGAAGCTGCCGATCCCATCGCCGTTCCGGCGCGCACTGCACCCAAAGCGCCGCCGCCGAGCGCCCGGGCTCCGCCGACCGCCGCCCCGCCGCCGACCGCGAGCGTGCCGACCGCCGCTGCAGCGGTCCCGACCGCCGCGCCCGCGCCGAGCTGAGGTGCGCCGGCAACGAGACCGGAAGCGATCCCTGGGCCGAAGATGCCGAGGCCGAGCAGCGCAAGACTTGCGAGCACCAGGCTCATCGCGGCCATGAGGTCGGGCTGCTGGCCATTGGCGGCGGCCCGGAACTGGTCGAAGAAGCCCGAGCCGATGCAGACGATGACGGCCAGCACCATCACCTTGATTCCGCTGGAGATCACATTGCCGAGCACCCGCTCCGCAAGGAAGCTGGTCCGGTTCCATAAGGCGAAGGGCACCAGCACGAATCCGGCGAGCGTCGTCAGCTTGAACTCGAGAATCGTGATGAACAGCTGGATCGAAAGGACGAAGAAGGCGATGATCACGAACAGCCAGGCGATCATCAGCACGGCAATCGTCAGGAAATTCTCGAAGAAGGAGACGGGTCCCAGGAGCTGGCTGACCTGCTCGAGCAGGGGTTTCGCGGCGTCGAAACCGGTCGAGGCGATGAACCCCGGCTTCAGGAGCTGGTCGGCGGAAAGTCGTCCGCCGCCGGCAGTGATCCCGAGCCCCGCGAACGATTTGAAGATGATGTCGGCGAGCGTCGAGAAATTGCCGATGATGAAGGCGAAGGCCCCGACATAGAGGATCTTCTTGAGGAACCGGCCGAGGACGTCGTCCTCGCCCATCGCCCAGAACAGCCCCGCGAGCGTGATGTCGATCCCGACCAGGGTAGCGGTCAGGAAGCGCACGTCGCCGCCCAGCAGCCCGAAGCCGCTGTCGATATATTGGATGAAGGCCGCCATGAAGCGGTCGATGACGTTCAAGTCACCCATGAGGCTGGTTCCGGGATTCTGGTCGCGAAAGGGGGTGCCGCGGGACTTTCGAGGGGAGTCAAAGCCCCGCGGCGGGCGCAGGCGGCGGCGCGCCGCCCTCACCCATTCTTAAGACTCAGTTGCGCTCCGATGCGGCTCCGTCGAGAAAGCGCCGCGTTGCCGCGCGTCCATCCTCCTCGGCCTGCGCCCGCCGCGCCCGGTCGAGCGCCGCCTCGCGGAACTCGGATGCCATCAGATTCTGAAGCTGCAGCTGCTGCTTGACGCTGAGCGCGAGGAGCTGGTTGGCGGCCTGCCCAACTTGAAGCGCGCCCACCGCGCCCTGGCTGGTCCGGGCGAGCTCGGCGAGGGTCCCGGCATCCGAACTCACATTCTCGGCGACCTGGGCCTGAACATTCATCGCCTGCCGGTAGGCCGAGGTTGCGGCGTCGAGCTCGGCCCGCGCCCGTGCGACCCTTTGATCACTGGTCAACGCCTGCCTCAGAGCCCCTGGGAAGAGCGTGTTGATCTGCTGGTCGAGACCAGCGACCTTGAACTGGACACCTTGTGCCTGTCCCATGAGCTGATCGATCTGCTGCATGGCGGCGGTGATCTTCTGGAGCTGCGGGAAATCGACGGTCTTGAGATTCGCCGCCATGTTCTGAAGCATCGAGGCCTGGTTCTGGAGCGACTTCACCTGGTTGTTGATCTGCTCGAGCGCGCGCGCCGCCTGCAGCAGATTCTGGGAATAATTTGCGACGTCGAATACCGGCAGCGCGGCGCTCGCGGGCCGCAGCGGCAGGACGACACCGACGCCGATCAGGGTGGCGCTCATCGCCGTTGCGGCAAGGGCAGCAGACATAACCTTCATTTCTTGTCTCCTTGGGTTGGGGGGTGCGGGAATTGGTCGACGAGAGCGGCGGCCCAGCCGAGGCCGCGCGCGTCGAGGAAACGGGTGAGGAAGCCCTCATGACCGCCCTCCTCGAGAGTCCGGTCGATGAGGCGCTGCGACGCCGGGTCGGAGGCGCCGCACAGCGCGAGCGCGATCCTGCCGAGGACAAGATCGAACAGCCGGCTGCCGCGCCGCGACTGGAGATAATAATCGCGCTTGGGCGTCGCCCTGGCGATGAGCTCGATCTGTCGCTCGTTGAGGCCGAACGACTCATAGGCGGCACGCGCCTGCGGCTCGACCGCCCGGTCGTTGGGCAGGAAGATCCGCTGCGGGCAGCTTTCGATGATCGACGGGGCGATGGTGCTATCGGCGACATCGGCGAGCGACTGGGTCGCGAACACGACCGCGACATTCTTCTTGCGCAGGACCTTCAGCCATTCGCGGATTCGGGCGGCGAACAAGGGATTGTCGAGGAACAGCCATGCCTCGTCGAGGACGAGCACGGTCGGGCTCCCGTCGAACCGTTCCTCGAGCCGATGGAAAAGATAAGAGAGGACCGGCGCCACGGCTGCCGATAGACCCATCAGGGTCTCCGTCTCGAAGCAGTGGACGTCCGCAAGCGCGAGCCGGTCCTCGGCCGCGTCGAGCAAGGCCCCGAACGGCCCCTCGAGCGTATAAGGCTGAAGCGCGGAGCGAAGCGCATTGGACTGGAGCAGCAGCGACAGGCCGGTGAGGGTCCGCTCGCGTGGCGGCGCGGACGCAAGGCTCAGCAGAGCCGACCAGATCGACTCCTTAACCTCCGGCGTGACCGACACCTTCTCATGCTCGAGGAGGCCGGCGAGCCACTCCGCCGCCCAGCTGCGCGCCGCCGCCTCGTCGACCCGCCGAAGCGGTTGGAAGGCGAGCGCCTGCCCGCCGGCCGCGCCGAGCTCATGGTGGGTGCCGCCCATCGCCAGCACCGCGGCCCTGGCCGACCAGCCCTTGTCGAAGAGGAAGACCCGGGCCGCCGGATAGCGGCGGAACTGCAGGGCCAGCAGCGCCAGCAGCACCGATTTGCCGGCGCCGGTCGGCCCCACCACCAGGATGTGACCGACATCGCCGACATGGGTCGAAAGCCGAAACGGGGTCGAGCCGCTGGTCTCCGCAAACAGAAGCGGCGGACCGCTCAGACGGCCGTTGCACTCGGGGCCCGCCCAGACCGACGACAAGGGCATGAGATGCGCAAGGTTGAGGGTGTGCACGAGGGGCTGGCGGACATTGGCGTAGACCTGGCCGGGAAGGCTCGACAGCCATGCCTCGAGCGCGTTCAGCCGCTCGCGCTTCACCGTGAAGCCGAGCCCGTTCACCACCCGCTCCACCGCCCGGACCTTCTCGTCCGCTGCGGCGGGATCCTTGTCGGAGACGGTGATCGTCGTGGTCAGATAGCCGAAGGCGACATGATCGGCGCCGAGCTCCTGAAGCGCGAGATCGGCATCGGCCACCTTGTTGTCAGCATCGCTGTCGGTGAGCTGGGCGGGCTGGCTGTACATCACCTCGCGCAGCAGCGCGGCGACCGACTTCCTCTTGTTGAACCATTGCCGGCGAAGCCTGGTCAGCGTCCGGTTGGCGTCGGTGCGGTCGAGCGGGATGAATCGGGTCACCCAGCGATAGCCGAAATCCTGATGGTTGAGCGCGTCGAGGATCCCGGGCCGGCTAAGTGACGGAAAGCCGAGCAATGTCAGCGTGCGCAGGTGCAGGTCGCCCAGCATCGGCTCGAGGCCGCCGGTCACGGGCGTGTCGGCGAGGAGTGAGTCGAGATAGATCGGGGTCCCGGGCGCCGCCACGCGATGGCGAGATCCGGAGATGGCATCGTGGAGAAAGGTCAGGGTTTCTTCATCGTCGAGCGCGCGCACCTCGGGCATGAAGCCGGCCATGAGGTCGAGCATGCGATCGGTGTCGGCGACGAAGGCGCGAAGGGTCTCGCGCCAGTCGCGCCTGTCCCGGGCCGTGCCGCCCGCGACCAGGGCGCGCTCGGCGCGCGCCTCGGAATCGGGCGGCGGCATCCACAGCAAGGTGAGATGATAGAAGCTCTCGAAATGCTCCTTCCCGCCCTCGAAGCTCGCCAGCCGTTCCTGGTCGACGAGCCAGGAGGCGGGATCGGGAAAGCGGCTTTCGGGATAGCCCAGGGCTTCGACCCGCTCGGCATCGAAGAACAGGGCCCAGCCCGAGCCGAACCTCTTGAGCATATTGTTGACCCGCGCCGAAACCGCGACGAGCTCGGCCTCGGTCGCGCTCTCGAGGTCCGGTCCCCGGAACCGGAGAGTCCGCTGGAAGCTGCCGTCCTTGTTGAGGACCACGCCGGGCGCCACCAGCGCCGCCCAGGGCAGATGGTCGGCGAGCCGATCGGACCGGTCGCGATATTCCGCGAGGTTCAGCATGAGAGGCGGCCCTGCTGACGCAAGTGCCTGACCAGCACGGGCGCGAAATCGGGATCGCGCCGCGCGGCGAGCACCGCGACGCTGTGGCCGGCAGCCCAGACCAGGAGCCCGGCGATCCACTGCTGGAGCCCGAGGCCGAGAGCGGCCGCGAGCGTTCCGTTGAGGATCGCGATTCCGCGCGGCGCACCGCCCAGGAGGATCGGCTCGACCAGCGCCCGGTGGACCGGCGCCTCAAAACCTTCGAGATGTTCCTGCGGGCCGCTCACGAGATCAACGCCCCGCCGCCGAAGCTGAAGAAAGAAAGGAAGAAAGACGAGGCGGCGAAGGCGATCGACAGGCCGAAGACGATCTGGATCAGCCGCCGGAACCCGCCGGCCGTCTCGCCGAAAGCGAGCGTCAGGCCGGTGGTGATGATGATGATCACAGCGACGATCTTCGCCACCGGCCCCTGCACTGAATCGAGAACCTTCTGAAGAGGCTCCTCCCATGGCATCCCGGAACCTGCCGCCTGGGCCGCGGTGCTGACCATCATCATCGTCATCGCCGCGGCGGCGATGCGGGCACGAACAAGCATCAGCATTCTCCTTCGTTGGTCGGTTGATCTGGGATGAGAGCGCGAAGCGCATAGTCGCCGGCGTCTTCGATCCCCTCGACGGCTTCGAGCGCGGCGATCCGCCGGGCGGTGCCGCGCCCGGCGATGAAGACGATGAGGTCGATTGCCTCGGCGATGAGGCGCCTCGGGACCGTCGCCACCTTTTCCTGGATCAATTGCTCGAGCCGGTAGAGCGAGGACCTTGCGCTGTTCGCATGGAGGGTCGCGATTCCGCCCGGATGGCCGGTGTTCCAGGCTTTCAGCATGTCGAGGGCTTCGCCGCCGCGCACCTCGCCGACGATGATCCGGTCGGGGCGAAGGCGAAGCGTCGAGCGCACGAGGTCGGCCATCGACACCACGCCCGGGCGGGTCCTCAGCGCCACCGTGTCGGACGCCGCGCACTGGAGCTCGCGCGTGTCCTCGATCAGGATCACCCGTTCATCGCGGATGCCGAGCTCGGCGAGAAGGGCATTGGCGAGCGTGGTCTTGCCCGAGCTGGTGCCGCCGGCGACGAGGATGTTGCGCCGCTCGACGACCGCGAGGCTGAGCAGGCGCGCGACCTCGGCCGCCATCAGCCCGTCGCTCACATAATCGGCGAGCGTGTAGATTCGGGAGGCGGGCTTTCGGATCGAGAAGCAGGGCCCGGCCGCCACTGGCGGGAGCAGACCTTCGAAGCGCTCGCCGCCCGCACCCGCGCCATCGCCCGGAAGCTCGGCGCTGACGATCGGCGAAGTGCCATGCACTTCGCTGCGCGCATGGCTGGCGACCAGCCGGATGATCCGTTCGACCTGCGCCGGGTCGAGCATGACGCCCGTGTCGAAGCGCCCGCTTCCTAGGCGGTCGAGCCGAAGCGCGCCGTCGGGATTGACCATCACTTCAGCGACAAGGGGATCCGCGAGCGCCGACGCTATGTCAGGCCCCATGGCCGTGCGCACCATCGCGCGCTTGCGCTCGGCGCTTTCGGCCGCGCTCATTGCTCGTCCTCGCCGTGGAAGGTCAGCCGCCCGCCGGCGACGTTCCGGCCGACGCGCTCGACAAAAGCCTTGAAGCGGTCGCGCCCGATCGCCTGGGCCGCCTTGTCGCGCTCCGGCAACGGCGCATTGACGCTCAGCATATAGCGGATGAAGAGCGCCAGGCTCTCGAGCCCGATCTGGCCGTTACGCTCGATCCTGGCGAGCTGGCTGGACAGGCGGTCGAGCCGGCCCATGAACCTGAGCTCGAGCTGGTCATCCCCCTTGCGGTCGAGGAAGGCCGCCACCGCTTCGGCCAGGATCTTCGATTTCGAGGCGCCGGGGCCGCGCGCCAGCGTCTCCAGACGTTCGCTCAAGGCACGCGGCAGGAACAATTGGTGACGGACGAGATCGGAGCGCGCCATGCCTAGGCCCCGAAGCTCGGCATCAGATCGCCGCCGCGATCGGATCCCTCGTTGATCCCGTCGGCGGCGACCACGGGCGCCAGGCCCGTCCCCACGAGCAGCGGCGCAACCGTCGAGAGATCGTCCTCATCGTCGCCGAGCCCGAGCGGATCGGCGGGTTGAGGGGCGGCCTTGCCGCTCTCTTCGCCGGGAAGGCCGGGATGGCGCTGCTGCTGCAGGCTCCCCTCGCGGCTTATCCCCCGGTCTTCCTCCTCCGCGGCGGTGAGCACAGGTCCGGCGCAAATGCCCGTCCAATCGCTGGGCCGCTCCGGAGGCCGGTCGGAATAAGCGGATTCACCGAGGGGCGGCGCAGGCAGGAGCCGGGCGGTGAAGCGGCGGTCTTGATAATAGCGCAGCTTCCTCGCCCGGATCGGCGGCGTTCCGGCGAGCAGCACCAGCGACTCATCGGGCGGGAGCTGCATCACCTCGCCGGGAGTCAGAAGGGGGCGCGACGTCTCCTGCCGGCTGACCATGACGTGCGCCAGCCAGGGCGCGAGCCGGTGGCCCGCATAATTGCGCATCGAGCGCTGCTCGGTGGCGGTTCCAAGCGCGTCCGAAATTCGCCTGGCGGTGCGCTCGTCGTTGGTCGCGAACGCGACCCGGACATGGCAATTGTCGAGGATCGAATTATGCTCGCCATAGGCCTTTTCGATCTGATTGAGTGATTGGGCGATCAAAAAGGCGCGGATTCCGTAGCCCGCCATGAAGGCCAGCGTCGTCTCGAAGAAATCCAGCCGGCCCAGGGCCGGGAACTCGTCGAGCATCAGCAGCAGCTGACGCGAATTCCGCCCGTCGACCGAATGCAGCCGCTCCGTCAGGCGGCGCCCGATCTGGTTGAGCACGAGGCGCACCAGGGGCTTGGTCCGCGAGATGTCGGACGGCGGCACCACCAGGTAGAGCGAGACCGGGCGGCCGGCCGCCATGAGGTCATCGATCCGCCAGTCGCAGCGCGACGTGACCTCGGCGACTGTCGGATCCCGATAGAGTCCGAGGAAGGACATTGCGGTCGAGAGGACGCCCGATCGTTCATTGTCGGATTTGTTGAGAAGCTCGCGCGCGGCCGACGCCACCACCGGATGCACCGAATCGCCGAGGTGCGGCGTGGTCATCATCACTCGAAGCGCCGCCGCGAAGCTCCTGCCGGGATCGGAAAGGACCATCGCGACCCGAGCGAGGGTCTTCTCTTCTTCGGCGTAAAGCACGTGAAGGATCGCTCCGACGAGCAGCGAGTGCGACGTCTTCTCCCAATGGTTGCGCCGTTCCAGCGCGCCTTCGGGATCGACCAGGATGTCCGCGATATTCTGGACGTCGCGCACTTCCTCGGCACCGCGCCGAACCTCGAGCAGAGGATTGTAGTGCGCCGAGCGCGGATCGGTCGGGTTGAACAACAGGCAGTGCGAGAATTTCGAGCGCCAGCCGGCAGTCAGCTCCCAATTCTCGCCCTTGATGTCGTGGATGACGGCCGAGCCGGTCCAGCTGAGCAGGGTCGGCACCACCAGGCCGACGCCCTTGCCGGAACGGGTCGGCGCGAACGCCATCACATGTTCGGGCCCGTCGTGGCGAAGGTCGGCGCCGCCAAGCGAACCGAGGAAGAGCCCGCAATCGCCAAGCAGGCCGGCGGCACGAACCTCCTTCGCGGTCGCCCAGCGCGCTGAGCCGTAGGTGGTGACCGCGCCGGACTGCCGAGCGCGCCACAAGGATCCGGCGACAGCCGCGCCGCAGCCTAGGAAGCCGCTCGCCGCCGCGAGCGCCCCGGCCTTGTTGAACACCGCCGGCGCATAGGCTTCATAATGAAACCACCAGCCAAACAGGGCCCAGGGCCGGTAGACCGGCAGTCCGCGAACCATGAACCAGGGCAGCCCGAGCCCGGACTGATAGGCGAGCATCGCGGCCGCCCATTGCGTCGCCGCCCAGACGCCCAGCATCATGATCGCGAACACGACCAGGACCTGACCGATCAAGAGCTTGGTGGGTGTCATGGCGGCTCCCGGGCCGGCCCCGCGCCGGCGACGGGCCTGTGATCGGCCCTTCAGCCGAGTCGGCGACAGTGCGCCTCCGGCGCACGAACACGCTCTTCGGCGAATCTCGTGCAGCCGCCCTCCTTACGGTCGACCGTTTACTCCCAGGGGGGCCGGTTCTTGTTGAGCGCGCTCAGCGCGCCCACCGGCGGAGCGGGGTCGCTCAGAATCCGCGCGAACAGTTCGCTCTCGGTCTGGCCGAGGTGAAACACCCGCTGGTCGAGCAGGACATGGATTGCGCGAGCCCCGACGCTTTCAAGCGAACGCGGTGCGGCATGCTCATGACCGCGGCGGCCTGATCGATCAGCCGGGCAGTGCGCGCTGACAGGCGGATGGTCATCCTGGTGGTGGTCTTCGGCTGTTCGGTCATCCGTAATGCTCACGCTGGGATCCTAGCCATTCCCCATCAGGGGCTCCGCGCCGAATGGCCTGTTGATCACGGTCAGCACCTCGGGAGCGACGAACACCCGGTTCCTCCGATAGCCGGTCCGCTCCTGCAGGATTCCGGCGTCCATCAGCTGGTCGATCGCGGTCATGGCCGCGGGGAAGGAGACTTCGAGCAGCCCCGCCAGGCGAGTGGCCGTCAGGACGGGATAGCTCGCCAGAAGCTCGAGGCTGCGCAAGGCTGCCGAACGCGCGCGGAACCGCCGCCGCGTGGCCCATTCGGCCTCTAGGTCCTTGAGCGCCTTTCGAGTGACGAGCAATTCGTCAACCGTTGCAACGACCGCGTCGGACAAGAAGGCGATGGCGGCGGGCCAGTCGAGGCGCTGCTGCGCCGCCTTCAGCGTGGCATAATATTCGGTCTTATGCGCTTCGATATAGGGTGAGAGGTAGAGCGGCGGCTGCCCTTCGGCGGCCATCATCAGCGGCAGGAGCAGGCGTCCGGTGCGGCCGTTGCCGTCGAGGAAGGGGTGAACCGCCTCGAAATGCGCGTGCGAGACGGCCATCCGCGTAATGAGGCTCTGGGTCATGACCTGCATGCCCTCGCCGCGGAGATAGGAGAGGGTGTCGTCGAGACAGCCCGGGACTGCGTCCGGCGGCGCCGGATTGTAGGTCGAGTAGGCGATGTCGCGGACCCCTCCGATCCACACCACCGTCCTCCTCAGTTCGCCCGGGACGTGGCGATAGTCGGGATCGCTTTTCATCGTTTCGCGATGAAGCCGCTCAATCAATTCCCGATCGAATATCCCGGGTCCGAGATTCGCTGCCTCCGGGATGAGCGCCTCCAGCGTCAGCGCATAGTCGCGCACCTGCAAGGCCGCGTCCCGCGCCTCCTCGGTTCCGGTCTCCTCGATCGAGAGCAGCTCATCGAGCGTGCTGTTGGTGCCCTCGATCGACGAGCTGCTCACAGCCTCCCGGCGGGCCAGCAGCCGACTGACGACGAACGGATCGTGAAATTCGTCGGCCAGGAGCTTCACCCTCGCCAAGGCGTCGGACGCCCGCCGATGGCTGGGACCAATGTCGCCGAGCGGAATGGCATCTTCGGGCGGTGGCTGGGGCACCACACCATAATGATTGGCATAAGGCTGCGGGAGCCGCTCCAGGCGTTCGCGAACCGCAGGAGAGAGATCGTGGCGGCGCATTAATAACCTTCAACAAGACAGTAGATAGACTACCTTATTAAAGCTTATGTCAAAAACATTCAATAAGCTGTGCGGGACAGGCGCCTTATTAAAGCCCTTGGTCTGGCCACGCGCGCCAGCGCCATGGCCGCGTCGCGATTCAGATCTCGATCCCCCGCTCCCGGCCGATCGTCCAGCTGATCGCGCCGTCCCTGCGCGCCAGCCCCGACACCTCGCGGCCGATCGCCCGCTCCAGCACCGGCCGCCACGGCACCAGGGCAAACTCCCGGCCGTTGTCGATCAGCGCGAAGCGGCCTGAGGCAAGATCCAGCCGCCGCCGGGCAATGCCGGAAATATGCGTGCCCTCGTCGGCAGCCACGAACTCCAATCCGGTGTCACGGGCGATCCCTGCGGCGATCCGCTGCAACTCGCGCCGCTGCAGGACCGCCAGCATGTCCGGGCGATAGCTGGCCTGCTCCCCGCCGGCCGACGCCAAGCCCTGCTCCACCAGCCAGACCCGCCGCAGCGCAAGCGCCGAGCGGACCTCTCGCCCGAAGCCCTGGTCGCGCGGCAGCGCGACCGGTGAGACGAGCTCGCGGTCGAGCCAGGTTGCCCCGTCATGTTCCTTTAGCTGCTCGAGCGGAACCGGAGAGAGCAGCTCGATCTCGACCGGCGCCTCACGCGTTCGAAGCACTTCGTAGCGCAGCGCATGATCGAGGAAGTCGGATGGGACGGACCAGCTGCCGTCCTCAAAGCGCTCGACTGTGCCGACCCTGCGCCGGATCGCCTCGAGCCGGCGGATGTGCGCCTCCGCGAACCCCGCCGATACACTTTCTTCGGCAGCCCGATGAAGATTGACGCTGTAGCGTCCGCGATTTGCCGCTGCGATCTCGGCGATGCGCCGGTCCGAATCCCGCACTGTGGCCGAATGCGAAACCACGCGGACGATGGCGCCCGGGGGCAGCGCCTCGCTCGCTTCTCCCTTGCCGATGTCGACATAGTGCGAGCGGCCGTCGATCCCGTCGACGATCAGATAGTGCCGGTCGCTGAGCTCGTCGGCGAGCCCGCGCTCGATCACCCGGCCGGTGACATCCACGCGGCTCCCACGCTTGTGGATGAGCTGCGCAACCCCCGGCCGCTCCGCCTCCGCGGCCTTCAATGCGCGTTGCATGGACCGGATGATGTCGCCCTGCTCGCCCAGCCGCCGGAGCGTCGGCTCCAGATCCTCATCGAGACGCCATCGCCCGCCGCCAAGATCCTCCGCGAGACCGAGCGACTCGAGCTTGCGCAGCCGCCCGGTCCGGAGCGCGTGATCGGCCATGGTCCGCCCGCCCGCCTCGACGCGCCGCGAAGCATCCACGTCGCGCAGCAGCCGCCGGTCGAGCGTAGTCAATCGTTCGGCCTGCACATCGAGCCGCAGCCGCTGCTCGATCTCGAAATCGGTGCGCGGGCCGAGGTCGAGCGACACCAGTCCGGCCAGCCGCTCGCGCATCCCGCGCTTGATATAATCGGGCGCGATGACGAGGTTGTCGCCATTCTCATCACGCCCGCGAAGCATGATGTGAGTGTGCGGATGCAGCGTATCGACATGGTCGGCTGCAACCCAGTCGAGCCGAGTCCCCAAATCCTCCTCCATCCGCGCCATGAATCGCCGGATCAGGGGCTTCAGATCCTCATATTGATCGCCGTCCTCGGCCGAGACGATGAAGCGGAACTGATGCCGATCGCCGTCGCACCGGTCGAGGAAGGCCTTGCCGTCCGCAACATCATCATCCGCCGAATAGAGCCGCCCCGGCTCGCCATCGCGGCTGACCCCGTCGCGCTGGATGTAACGCAGGTGCGCGTGCGCCGCTGCGAGCCCATTGCCCGCAAGGCGGACCAGCCGAGTCTTGACGATCGCCCGGCGCGCGCGAAGCGCCGCATGACGATCGCCCAGCATCCGCGCAGCGACCCCGCCGCGCCCGATCCGGCTTCCCACGAAGCCTCGTCCCGGGCGCGCCTTCGGGAAACCCGTCCGCGCAGCCGCCGCAAGCACCGCATTCAGATATTTGCGGCCGCGGCGTGAGCCGCCATTGCGCATCCGTCCAAGCCGCGGTTCGAAAGGCAGGTCGTTGTCCATGAAGCTCCGCCGCGGGCACGTGCGCCCGCAGGGGACGAGCGTCTCACGGACGCGGGCCGGCTGGTAGCACCTCTCCGACGAAGCTGGCGCAATGCCGGCGGAACAGGTCTGGCGGTGGCTGCTCGGCATAACCGTCGAACCTCGCTCGCGTCAGCCCGTCTGCGAGATTGTCAGTTCGCCCGAGCGATCCCAGGCGAAGGTCCAGGTCCCAGTCTTGCGTACGTTGGTGACGAGTGCCGGGCGAAAGCAGGCGAGGCAGGTCCGCGGCGCTCGCCGAACGCTCGGATAGGCGATGCCGAGCGAGCCGGCGGCGAGCAGCTGTTCGGCAAGCGCCTGCGAGGCAACATAGCTGTCGCGTGCGAGACAATCGGCAAAGTTCGGATCGCCCCGGATGTCGTGAAACTCGCCGCTGAAATCCGCGAGATAATCGTCATAGGTCAAAGTCTCTTCGGCCCAGCCAACTTCAGCGAGTTCAATCCCTTTGTGAAAAGCGACCTCCGCGTGGCCCGTTTCCAGCTCGAAAGCCGCATACCAGGCACCCCGGTCGGGCCCATTGAACCGGCTTCCCAGCGGCTGCGCGTGACAGAAAGCGGCGTTGACGATGCTGGAATAGGGAATCCCGAAGATCAGTTCATGGCTATCGATCCCGGGAAGAAGATCATGTTCCCCCAGCAACCGGTCATTGGTGAGATTGTCGAGCTCGAAGATCGCCTGCAGGTCGGAATCGCTGTCCGCGATCTGCACCAGCACGCTCTCGCCCCCTTCGCTATATTTGGAAGGGATCAGGCGGTGCGTGTCATACTGGCGGACCAGGGCCGTTACCGGAAGGCTCACGTCCCCCCGCGCCGCGCGTCGAGCAGCCGCCGCACGGTCTGCATCGCCGGAAGGCCACCCCGGATCATATAGTCAAGCGGCCTCTCACCACTGAAGATCCGGTTCTCGTTGGGAAGTGTAATCCAGCTGTCTGCCAGCTTCTCGGAATAGAGGATGTGGAGCGCCTTGAAGATCCCGATGAGGTACGAGACGCGCGTCAGCCGGTCCGCCTCGAAGGTTCGCTGCGGATTCTTCTTCATCTCGTAAAAGGGCCCGTTTGTGACGCCGCCGAGCAGAAGGCGAGCATCCTCGTCCCTGACACCCCAACGATCCATGATATTGAAGAAGGTGCGGATGGCCGCCGGGCTGAGCCGTTCCCGCTCCTGCCGGTCAGTGAGGTCGACGAGCGCCGAAGGCTCGTAACCGGTCGCCGGATATGCGGTCGCCACTGACATGATTTCCTCCTATAGAGGAGCATATACACTCCGTATCAGGATGTTTCAACCCTTCGCCTGAATTCGCTCGTAACCACATTTCACTGTCAATTGTTGTGTCGCGAGCACTACGTTCGACTGGCCGCGTTGCTCGGACAGTTTGGGCAAATCAGGGCAGAGGACAAAATGGCAAACAGCACGCAGCGGGTCCTGAAACGTCGTGGCCGAGTTAGCCTTATCGAAACCGCGCACTCGAAAATGGGCGTCGGCTATTCGATAAAGATCGGCTCGCTCGGCCTCTGGCAGGGCGAGACTCTGGCGGATGCCGAGAAGCAATTCGAAGCAGCCACAAGTCACGCTCCCGACTAGGGAGTGAACGTGGCCCAGTCCGAGACGAATGGGGCCGACGCACCACCTATGGCAACAATCCAATATAGCCTAACAACCGGCGATGACGCACCGCCCAACCTTCTTCCTCTCCTCCACGATCTATGACTTCGCCGACCTTCGCAGCGCGATCAAGTTCATGCTGGAAGAGCGCGGCTGCAGGGTCCTTGCGTCGGAGTTCAATGATTTCGGGGGCAACCTAAGCCAACATAGCTACGAAGCCTGTCTTGCCAATATAGAGCAGGCGGACTTCTTCATTCTATTGATCGGCGGCCGCGTCGGTGGTTGGTATGACGAACAGGCCAGGATCAGCATAACACAGCAGGAATATAGGACTGCCTACGAATTGCACCGGCACGGCAAACTGCGCCTAGTGACATTTGTCCGTGAACAGGTTTGGCAGCTCAGGGAAGACAGAAAAGACCTAGCCTGCTTTCTCTGTGACTTATCGCTAACCGACAAGGAACGGGACTCGATCGTCGGTTCACCAAGCAAATTCGCCAACGATGCAGAGTTCGTCAGTGCGTTCATTGCCGAAGTGGGCCGGAACTCGGAGACGAGTCAGGCAGTGAAGACGGGCAAGGCAAAGCCGACCGGCAACTGGATCCATCGCTTCAGCAATTTCCGTGACATTCACGATGTGCTGCAGCCGCTCGCCTTTACTGGACTGACTTCGGAGGAAGCTGCGTACCGCAAGGCGCTGCAAGCCGAACTCTTGCACGTCATGAGCCGGCTGCTCGCAAAGCACGAGGGAAAGGTGCTCGATCTGCGACCACCGCTCAAGAAAGGGCTGGCAGCGCACCCGATTACCGTTCAGGTTCGTGATAGCGGCTGGTTGAGTGTGGACCTGACGGCGTGGAACGCGTTCACGACCGTTTTCTATCAGGCCATGGGCGTTCGCTTCGAAACTGTCGTGATCGACGATGCACTGACCTCGACCATCTTCCTCGACTACAGCGCCGACAAAGGCGCCTATGTCCAGAACGCTGCGTACGACGCATTGTCGCAACTCCGGGCCGAGATTCGTCTCTTCAACGATCTCGCCACGACCGAAACTTACGCCTTCCTGGGGTCGACCTCGCCACGCGCGCTCGGATGCGCATCGGGTCGGTACGAAGTGCCAACGGACAAGTCGGCGATGATCTATTCGCTGGCACATCGCTGGATCAACATCCTCAATCTGTGCCAGGCCCTGATCGCCCACCTAGAGGGCCAGCCCTTCCAAGTCCCGGAATTGATGCCGTTCTCGCCGATTGCCGGCTTTGAGGACAGCATTCAGGCCGAACGCGTGTCGGTGAGCGAACTTCGAGCCGCACTCGGGATCTAACTGGGCGCAGATATTGGGGACTCGCCAGCCGCCAGAGAAACCAGCGCCTTGTGGAGACAAAAGTTTGATCACCGTAGGGGTCACCATCGTCAAGCGGCAATCGGTTGAAATCACTTAACTATCCAGCTCGAGAACGAATTAGGCGCCACTTTCTAGCCCACACTTTGCGTGCGCTTTGATGACACTTTTCGCATCGATTTGAGGCGTCCTGGGACTCAATGGTGTCGCATTTGGGTGGAAAGCGGACGTTAGATCTTAGCCGCGCATCGGAACGATCGACGTCAGCAGTTAGAAGGACATCGCCGATTGGTCTTCACGGCATCACGCCACGCGCACCGGGGAACAAAGCTCGCGTGCAAGGGTATGATTTAACTCCACAGTGAAGCGGGAGGCTGGATTGGCCAAGAAAGTGCGCGGGTTGCCCCGAGATTATTTTCTCGAATGCACTAGGGTGAAAGACGATAGCATCCGCGTGGCCGCACGGCGATTCGAGCGCCGAGGATATGAGGTCGAAATCCTGCCTCACCTGACGTCGATGAAGCTCAGGAGACCGCCCGGTTCCGAATTCGAGACGTTCAAGCGGGATGTCCGGTCGGCACTTCAGCCGGGCCGTGGGTCGGCGCTCGTCCACTCAAGTTCTGGGCGGACATGGATCTGCAGCCGCAAAGGAAATCTGGACGGAGAGTTCATTCGCTACTGAGGTGATCAGGGCTCCAAGGCTTATCGAAAATTGAGCTGCGGCCGCGTTTCAGCCGAAGACTTTCGCACCGCGGAGGGCCTGAAGCCGTCGACGGAGGCTCTCGGGGTCGATGCCGGCGGCTTCATACGCTGCCATGGCGTCTGACTGCCACAGCATATCGCCGGCGCCCGGATAGGTGGCCCTCAGCTTCCTCACGATCTGCAGTGCATTACGGGCCCATTGCTGGAAATCGCTCAGCTTCCAGAACGCGACGTTCTGCAGGTGGATGGCGGCGTCGGAGGCCGCACCGGCGATCGGACTTACCAGAACGGGGATTACGTCGGCGTCATCGTTGAGCGTGACATTGTTGCGGATCCAGTTCGGATGCGATGCGACTTGCCGAGCTTTGACGACTCCGAGCCTGTCTGTCGTCGCCTCCGTATAATCCTCGAATACAAAGCAGAGCGACCCATCGACCACCCACCACGGGTCAGGCGCTCCGTCGGATTCAGAGTTGTCGGCTTCAAAGCCCAGCAGCTCGCCAAGGTCCCGTTGCGCGCGCTCGAACGCTTTCGCCTCGGTCTGGCCAATGCCCTCGAGGATCGATTTTTCGAGCGCGGCATATTTCTGGTCATGCATGGTTCCAAGCGCATCCAGGCGGCGCTCGAGGCGCTGGACCAGAGGCGCGGCGGACGCGCCCGGCTGCGCAGGGAACACCTCCTCGTCGCGCATCCCGGCGAGCTGCCGAAGCCAGCGAACCCCCGGCGTCGCGCGGGCGGACTGCGCAAAATATTCGCGCGCCGTTGCGTCGTGCGCGCCGGTCTCCGACCCCATCAGCGAAGCCGCAGCACCGGCGAGGTACAACCACCAAGATCGGTAGCCCTTGAGGCCGGGATCCGTGAGGACCCCGAGAACGGCGCGCGCAGACTCCAGCGCCGCCGCGCCGTCGCCGTCCCACATGGCATATTGATATTTGACTTCGTGCTCCACGACTGAGCGGAGTTGAGCGAGCGCGGGCAGTGCGCGTTGGCTGGCAGTGCCCCGCAACCGCCTGATCTCGGCCTCCGCGGCATTCCAGTCGGGCCGAGTCCGACGGTCGAGAAACAGGTCAAGATTTTCGAGCATGTCGTCGACGCCGCCGGTCTGCTCCATCCCGAAACTGATTTCGGCCTGCAATTCCTCGGTCAGTGCCTGACGGTTTTCGACCTTGCTCAGATAGGTGAGAAGATCCTCGCCAAGGACCATTACGGCCGAGCCGTCGGTCGCCGACCTGGTACAACGACCGACGGCCTGCACGACTCGCGTCCGAACACGATCCGCCATCAGGAGACCTGCGGTCATCCGGGCCGTGAGGAAGCGCTCCTGGATATTGGCAGCGCCGGGCAATCCGCGCACGATCAGCAACTCCGCCTGGCTGTCGGGGAAATCCATGCCGTCATAACGGTTGGCGAGAAGGGCGACCGCGCTCGATTGGGAGAGGAAGGGCGCCTTGCTCTCTTCGAGCTGCGCGGCGTTGAAGATTGGAACGTTCAGCGACGCTGCAAGCTTCGCCTCGACCTGCTGAGCGGTCCTGAAGTCGGGCACGAGCATGACCGCGCGCCCGGCGCGCTGGATTGCACGGCATTGCAGGTCATGCTGCTCGTCGTTCGAGAGGGAACGCCCCGGCATGATGAAGAAGCGGCGTCCCACGCCCTGGCCCGCAAAATCCTCATCCACGCTCAGGCGATGGATTCTCGATACCCCGGTGATCCGTTCGAGGTCGCCGCCTTCGCCGAGTGTCGCCGACATGTAGATCCGCTGCCGGGCAGCCGCGAACGGCGCATATCGCATGGTCGGTGGGACGAGCGGCCGTAAGCTTATCTCGCCCGGACTGACAAACAGATTGCACCCGCTCAAATGGTTGCGGATGGCGGACCATGCGTATCGCAGCTTCGTGTCGGCGGTGTGCGCGTCGAGCACCGCAATGAGGTCCGCCTCGATGGCTGCAAGCTTGCGGGCAGGCACCATGTCCACCCACAGCGCCTCGTCGAGAAAGCGCGGATCCGGGTTTCGCAACTTCTTGGCATCGAACGGCGCAAGCACGGTCGATAGGACATTCGCAAGCGCCGCGAAAAGGTCCTCGTAGTCGGTCCGCCTGATCTCCAGCGTCCAGTGGCCGGCCATGTAGTTCTCGGCCGAGTGCGCATCGTCGAAAATGATCAGATGAGGTTCGGCGAAGAACGGATTCGCGTTGAACAGTCCGCCATAAGTGGTGACCGCAACGGCCTCGCCAGCCTGGAAACGGGCCTTCGCGCCGGGGTCATAGTCCACCTGCTTGTTGGTGAACGCGAGGACGTCCTGCCTCATCCCGTATTTCGCGCTCGCTTCCTCGACGACTTGATGGACCAGTTGCCGTGTGGGGCAGACGTAGACCACGCGCTCGGCATTCCGCCGCCGGCGCCATTCGGCGATCAGCAACCCGACCAGGGTCTTTCCGCTCCCCGTCGGCAACTTGATGGCAACATCGGCCTTGTCGAGCGCGCTTGCCTGATAATCGTTCAGCACCCTGCCCTGGTGCGTGAGGACACCCTGAATCGTCCGGCCGCTGAAATCGCGGAACATGCTTTCGGGGGTCTCGAGGGAGACGCTGGAACCACCGCCGATCTTGAACGCCACCGACTATCGACCCCTTTGCTGTTTCGCCGCCATCTAATCGCATCGAAAAGCGCTGTCGCCTGCCGAACCGCTGTCCCGGTCGAAAACCGATCCCCTCGTCCGACAGTCTCACAGCCCACGACCGCAGTGGCCCTCAGACAGGCTCCGCCGGCCCGGGATGCGGCGCAATCGACACGAACAGGTGGGCAAGCCTGATCCTTGGGCAGTCGGGGTCGCGCGCGTGAACGGAATCGAACCGTGCAACCGAGGGCGCGAGCGTCGACGGTGCAATCCGGTAAACGCTATCCTCCGCTTCGCACCTCAAGGCGACGAGATTGGCGTCGATGAGGGCCTCGACATGCGTAACAACTTCGGCAGAACCCGGCCGAAAAAACGCCCACATCGCTCCCTCCGCGGATCGCTGGCCATAGCGACCGGCAACGAAGCGGGCCATTCCGTCTTCGACATAAGCCTTGGCCGGCCGGCCGTTGCCGATCACCTTGAATTCGACGACGAAGTTCGGCGACCCATACAGGCGCCACTCGATGTCGGACCGGCTGACGACGATCCGCTTGCCATCCGGAGCAAGGTCGACACGGTTGAGCTCCGCGTAGAACTCGCCGTCAAACGGCTGATCGCCGGTTTCCTGCCGCTGGAGCAGATAGGCGCCTAGAGCCTCGGTCAATTGCGGCTCGGTCCGGGCGGCGAGCGGCACGCCGATCCCTGAATAATGCTGCTCATAGTCCTGCCAGCACGCCAGCAGATATCCGAGGATTGCCGAGGCCGGCGCCCGCCGGACGACATACGCCCATGGCGTGTCCTCCGCGGAACCGGCCGCAGTCACGCCGACAGCTTCTCCTTCGATATGGACTGGAGATCGAGGGCAAGCCGGTTGGCATCCTCGATTGCACAATGATGCATCCAGAAGCGCGCGATGAGCGGCTTGACCAGGAAGATCCGGTCGCCGTCGATGAGCGCGACGTCGGGAACGGTGAGGAGCCCGGCATCGGGCCGGTCCGCCATCCTCTTGAGCGATTCCGTCAGGATTCCGATGATATCATCGTCGCCCGTCCGGTCGGGCTCGGGTGCATCGCCGAGGGTCAGGACGGCGGCGCCAAGTGGAACGCTTCGGCCGGTCCAGGTGGCGACCTGGATGTCGCCGCTTCCGCCCGTGCTGTCGCGCCAGCCTTCAAGGGTTTGCGCGAGCTTCCTTGCATAGTGCCGCATGAACTCGCCTGAAGGCACCTCGCGGATGGGTTTCATCAGGCTGCCGTGCCGCAAGCTGGTCGGCTGAAGCGCGGGGCCGGCGAGGAATGCCAATTCCTCGATGATCGAGATCTCGTCATCGGTCAGCCTGAAATATTGATAGACGAGACGATCGGCCGTTCGTTGGACTTCGGCCCAGCGCTGCGCCTGCATCATGAGTTCGTCGGAACGCTCGACGCTCGCGAACAGCTGGTCGATCGCGCGCATGATGCGCAGAGCGTTCTCGGGATCCGGATGCCCCTTCAGCTGCCAGAACGGCCAGTCCAGGGCCTCGCGCAGATGGAGCTTGGGTCGTTCCGCCGCCACGCTGCCGCTCAGCAGCAGCAACAGCCAAAGGCCCATTGGTGATCGAAGATAAGCGGTGAGAAACCGGGCCGTCAGGCGGCCTTCGTCCGTATCCGGCGCGGCGAGTACGGCGAGCGAGTGCTGGAAGGAGAAAGGCTCTTCAGCATAGACCGCCTTGACGCCGTCCTCCGGATGCGCACCGTCGGTCCACAGGACGCGGGGGCCACGGAAGAGCCGCTGGTCGGGGACCCGGGCAATCTTCTCGAAGGGGAATTGTCGAAGCTGTCCGGAGGGAACGATAGGCACTTCGCCTCGAAGCGCATTGGCATGGAGGAACGGAGCGTCCGCCATCCATTGCGGTACATCGCAATACCAGGTCTCCGGTGGCCGACGGCGATCCTCGTCCCGCAAGTGGAAGCCCTTGGCGTCGATCCAGCCGTTGCTGGTGAGATCGCGGATGCTCCCCCGGCGGAGCAGCCGCTGAAGCAGGTCGATGTCGGCTTCCGAACCCCAATAATGGGTTGCGAGCTGCGCCTCGTCGGTGAGCAGCGCGGTCGCGGGCAAGCGGCTGCGGTCGGCGCCGTGAACGGCAAGCCGCCCGAAGGCGAGCGCGATGTCGGCCTTCGGCGTCCAATAGTCGAAGCGCTCGGCTTCTATGCTGCGGAAGCGCTCCTCGATCGGGCGCGCCGTCCCGATCATGACGACGAATGGATGGACCGCGTCCGCGAAGATTAGCCGGCGCATGTCCGAAAAGTTGACGATCTTCTCGATCTTGTAACGCCCGAGCAGGTGCGCCCGGAAATCGCGCTGGCTCTTTTCGCCCGACACGAACGGCGTAACGGGAAGAATGAGCGCGACGCGGCCGCCGGGAATGAGCGTGTCAGCCGCCCCCAGCGCGAACGCCGCCGCGATCTGCCGTTTGGGGATGTGCGGCCTCGGCTTCTCCTGGCGCAGGCGCCACGCATCCACGGCCCTCGCGGCGGACTCCTCGCCCCGGAGCTTCCGCCAGGGCGGGTTGGACAGGAAGATATTGTAGCGTTGGCGGTTGATGGCCTCGCCGTCGGCGCTGAAGAAATCACCCTCGATGCCATGCCGGATATTGTTTCCGAGAGGCGGCAGCTTGAACCCGCCACGACGGAGCTCTGCGAGGTCGCGAGGTGCAAGATCGGACAGGAGCGCGAGGTAAAGGCTGAATGCCGTCAGCTGGCACGCATCTCCATCGATGTCGCCACCGAAGATATGCTCGAGGAGAAGCGTCTTGCGGGTTTCGAATGCAGCGATCGACGGTCCGCCATCGGCGGCCGTGCGCGCCTCGTGGACACGGATGAGGCGGCGATAGGCAGCCGTCAGCAGCATCCCCGAGCCGCAGGCTCCATCGAAGATGCGTTCGGCGAGAATGTCGCGCCCCTCGATTGCGAGCTCTACCACCCAGTCCGCAAGCAAGCGGGGCGTGTAATAAGCGCCCTGCTCACGCTTGGCCGTTTCGCTTGCAGCAGTCGCGTTGGGCGTTTCGCGCGAGGTGAGGAAGGTCTCGTAGATGCTGGCAATGAGCTCGATCGGAATCTGACTGAAATCATAGCGCCAGAAGCTTCGTTGACCGGTTCGCAGCGTCGTTCGGCCAAGGAAGCCCTCGACCCAGCGAAAAGCTTCGTCGGTCAAATTCTCCCAGCCCGCTTCACTGTCCGCGCTGGTCAGGAAGTCGCCATTGAAGTCGATCCGCAATTTGCCAATGAGCTTGCGGAGACCATCGCGATCGCGTTCGCGGACGAGATCGAACAGGGGCCGGACGTCCCGCTCCGACCGATAGATGTCGCTGACGATCTCGCGATCTTCGAGATAGGTGATGAAAATGAGCCTCGCGACGAGGCGGCGAACCGCTGCGGGTTCCATTCCGCAGACGGTCAGTTTTTCAACCAGGACGAGGATGTTGTCGAGCAGCGTCTTGTCGACACGCTTGTAGGGATCGAACCAGCTGTCGCGGCCGCGCAGCGCCTCGCCGCTGAGAAGGCCCGCGACCGACCAGGTCTGTCGCGCGGTTTCGCGCTCCTCAAGCGAGTATCGCTGCGGGACGGCGTCGATGTTGTCGACCGACCAGGCCTCCAGCCAGTCGGCATCTGTGACCAGAACAACGCGAGCGAGGTTCTGATTCCATAGTCGCTCGCAGAAGGCCCGGATTTGGTTGCGGCGGACGTCTGCATCCGTGCTCAGGGCGCTTTGGTCGACCAGACAGACCGTCGGCACGCGATCGACGCAAAAAACCGCGCCTCCAGCCAGTCCCGATGCCGGCCGGAAGATCGACCGGAGCTCAGGTGCGAACGGATGCGCGTCGACGACCGGTTCGCGATCGCGAACGAACTCGTCCGCGACGAGGCCATAGCCAAGGTCCGCGAGCCAGGGTCCGGTCAGATCTGCGCCTTGGTCCATTTCGTCCACCTTGGCCTAGAGATGTCCCGACGACTATCTCATTAAAAAATGGATAGACATTTTATTCCGTAATGTCATTTTTAAACAAGTGCCCAGCAGGTCTTCTTCTTCGACGGCGCGGCGAGGCCGTCCGCGGCGCCCGCCGGGCGCAGCGCCCTCGCCCGACCAGTTACGGCGTCTTCGGTTCATCGAACGCGCGGTGATGTGGACGGGCCGCGTAGGCCGGCGCGCGGTCGCAACGACGTTCGATGTCAGCGTCGGGCATGTCACCCAAGATTTTCAGCGTTATCGGGAAATGGCGCCCAGCAACCTGGTCTATGACGTCGGCCGTCGATGTTTTTGCCGGACGGATGCCTTTAGGCCGATATTCGACAGCGACGGGCCGGCCGACATCTTGCAGACGCTCGCGGCAACCGTCCCCCTTTCCCCACAGGATCGTACACGACTGCTAGGCTTCGATATTCCGGTCGAAGCAGCCCGGCCGCTGCCAGCCACTGTCGACCAGGCTGTCCTGATAAATGTCAGCAATGCGATCACCGGATCGGAGCTGCTCGACCTCTCCTATCAATCCATGAACACGCCGGAGCCCGTCGGGCGCAAGTTCGCGCCACACGCTTTGGTCTTCACCGGACAGCGATGGCTGGTCCGCGGTTGGGACCACCGTCACCAGGAATATCGGGATCTGGCGCTGGGCCGGATCATTCGTGCTAAAGCAGCCGGCGGCGCCGGCGCCCTCCCGAGAGACGATTTGTGGCACGATCAGGTCATGCTCGAGATCGGCCTCGCTGAAGGGCTTTCGGAGAGCCAGGCCGTGGTCACCGGTCGCGAGTTCGGAATGGGGCGCGAAGGAGGCGAGTATCGAGTGCGCCTCACGGCGCGCAAATCGATGGTTCCTTACGTGCTCGACAACCTGCAGGCAGTCGCGGTCACCGGAGGTGCTTCGGCCCTGCCGCTTCGAGTGCTCAATTACCCGGCAGTCCGAGCCTTCGACCGGCCCAACGCGGTTCGCTGAAGCGGGTCCCAACACCATGGCGGAAGTCTCGTGGGACGATGAGTGGCCGGACGGACGGCCTTGCCCAGCCCTGCCGTCGCGCTCTTCGCCATGATTGTTCGCCGATCTCCTTGGTGGAGATTCTCCCGCTCCTTCAGGCGGCTAGTATCTCCCTAATTTCAGATGTGCAGACAATCGCTCAGCAATAGTCGAGAGACATTGCCTTTATCTTGCCCTCCTCCCCCCGCTCCCACTGTCGCGCCCGAGCCACACCCCAGCCAATTACTCTGCACCGATTTCCGCGCCGGCCTGCCCGAGCTATACTGCGCCCATGAGTCTGCGCTGTCTGATGGGGCGTCATCGCCCGCTGCTCGCTTCGATATTGAAGCGTGAGGACCGCTTGACCGCGCTTTGCAACGACTGCGGTTTGCCCATCGAACGGACCGAAAACGGCCGCTGGAGCTTGAGTGATCCCTTGATTTCCAGGCGCGACAAAGCGGCCTAGGCCATTCCCTATTTGAGCCCGGAAATCTGCGTCCCAGGCAGAGAGGGCGACGCTCGCCGCGCCGCTCCCAGCAATCAAAAATCAGAATGTCAGCGCGCCCGAGCGAACGTCTCCTCAGCGTCATCGCGCCGGTCGAAGCTGCGCAGCCAGAGCAATTCGGCCGGACGTCCTTCGCCATCGACCAGGCAGACACCGGCATGCCAGCGAGCCGCCAGAAAGCTCAGGAACGCCACTCGAGCAAGGTCGTCGTCCCCGCAATCGAGCGGCAAATGCTGCCCGAGATAGCGCTCCTGGACGCGGGCATCCCAGTGAAAATCGGCTTTCTCGGCCTCCAAAATACGTGAAGCGAGCGCACCGACGTCGGCGCATCCGAGCTCTTGTCGCAGCCCATCGACGAGCCTCGCATAAGCATCGCCCGAGCCTCCGGGAACCGCAGAAATGATGGTCATGGCCGTCTCCTTTTCCAGTCCTCGCAGATGAGGACAGCGCTTCAGGGACGGGCGGCGAAGCGGTTGTCAGGGACGCGTCAGCGCCGCGAAGCGGGGCGTGGGGGAGCCGATTTGCGCAGCAAATCGGGGAACCGCGCATCCTTGATCAGCCGCTTCGGCGCCCGCTACACTGGGTCTGTTCGACAAGAGCCAGCCCCACCCGCACCGCCAGGTGAGCCGGCGTTCAGCCGGGCTGGCCGTCAGTCGGCGCGAGGTGATTGCGGATCAGCGCTTCGAACGCTTCGGCTACTTGCCCGAAATCGCACGCCTGCACCCCCATCGCCGCAGCTTCCGGAGCGCTCCCATTTCTCTCGTGGAGCCACCGCAAACGATCGCCAGCGGCCTCCATGATTTCCTTCAGAGCCGGATGCTGGAGTGTTTCAGCAATTCGCCGACGTAGCTCGTCCTCATGGCGCAACTTTTTCCGAACCTGGCCGAAAAATACCCCGGCGGCCGCGGCCGCCGGGGCTCGAAGGCGAGGTTCAGAGAGGCAGATCCTGGTCCTGGCCGTCAGTGTCAGGCTGATCACCCGACTGTTTCGGACGGCTGAGGAACTGCACGTCGTCGGCGATGATCTCATAGCCGTAGCGGTCGACGCCGTCCTTGTCGGTCCACTTGCTGTTGTGGATGCGGCCCTTCACAGAGACCAGCATGCCCTTGATCGCATGCTGGGCAACGACGCGTCCCAAGCCGTTGAAGCAGGTCACCCGGTGCCATTCGGTGTCCTTTGCGGTGAAGCCGCTCTCGTCCTTATAGGTCTTGCCCTCAGCGTCGCGCTTCGGGCGGCTGGTACCGAGACTGAAGCTTGCGACATCGGTGCCGCCGTTGCTGGAGCGAAGCTCGGGATCGCCGCCGAGATTGCCGACGAGAAGAACGATATTGGTCATGGTCAGTCTCCTGAGTGATCGGCGGGACCACCCCGTCGAACAGCCCGACAGGAGCGAGGCGAAGCGGTGGAGCGCACCGCAGGCGAAGCCGAAGGGGAACCCCGAGACCAAGGCCGGCGCGGGCAGCCCAAAGGGCAACACGGGCCGAAGGGCCGCGGGTTGTGTGACGACTAGCAGCCGAAGCAGGCGGGGCTGGAGTTCGAACGGGGATCGTCCAGCGCAGATCGGCGGACTGACGATGGCCATGTTCAATTCGGGCCAAGCTCAGCGCAATTGCGCAATCCCACGGTCCAGGAAGGGCGGCTCGATCGGCTTCACTTGCACGGCTGCAAGAGGGGGACAAAGGATGCAGGGGCCCACGGAGCGGCTCGACAGAAGCGCAGGCGCCGTGACAAGACTGCCCTTCAACTGCTTTCGGGACGAAAATGGCTAAATATGATCCGCTCGCGGCATATCTCGAGCGCCGCGGCAGCGCAGAAGTGGAACTCACCTTTGAGGAGGTCGAACGGATCATCGGAAGCGCGCTTCCGGCCAGCGCTTCGCGATCGCAATGGTGGGCCAACGAGAGCGATGCCTACAGCAGCCATGTGCAGTGCCGCGCGTGGCAGAGCGCCGGCTACAAAGCGTTCCCGCTGTCGCAGAAGCGCGTGCGGTTCACCAGGAAGGATGGCTGACCATGCAGCGCCAGCCGGACGTCAGATATGTGGTTTCACCGGATCTGACTGACGAACACTTCATCACCATTCGCTTGTCGCGCATGCGGTCGCTGGCGATCTCGCGCTCAAACTGTGCGAACGTCAGCAATACGTTGCGGATAAGGCGCCCCATGCTGTCGCTTGTGTCGAAGTTCTGAGTGATCGCGACAAAAAGCACACCGTACCGCTCGAAAAAGTCCATGAGGCGCACGAAGTCCAGGAGTGTGCGGCTGATGCGATCGAGTTTGTAGACGAGCACTATTTCAACAAGCCCGTTCTCAATGTCGGTAAGCAATTGGCGAAGTGCCGGCCGATCCAAATTCGCGCCGCTCAACCCGGAATCCTCGTAGCGTTTGGCGAGTTCAATCCATCCTTTGTGCTGCTGGCTCGCAATGTAGGATGAGCAAATGGAGCGCTGACTCTCTAACGAAGTAATTTCCTGCCCGATCGGAGGTTGAAAACTTTTTCGGGTGTATATGGCGCATCGAGTAGGGGTTCCGGATGTCTCGGCATCAAGGTGCTGCACGGCGCTCTCCATCCTGAAGACCGCCCCCCGGCTGAATCCCGATTATACTCCTCTCTCCATGGCCTTTGGAGTGCCCCCCAGGCAGACTTCCTGTGCCCGCGAGAGGAAAGCGAGCGCTCGCGCCGCTTTGGACATAGTTAATGCCCAGAAAAATTGAGGTGTGTTAAATCCGCACAATGAATGCGGATCGCGAAACCTTGGAGCAGATACGAGCACAGCTCGAGCAGTCTTTGGAGGCGTTGCCCACTACTGGTGCTCCGGCGGGTATTGCTGAGCACGTCGAATTAGCTTTGCGTCGCTTGGATGCTTTCCTCGAAATGATCGATGGATGGGATAAGGGCAACAGTAGTTAACCTCGAATCCTTGACCGCGTTGATCATCGGTGGTCATAGGTACGGGCCGGATCTCTGCTATCGTTGGGTAATAGTGAAACCATTCGATCCGAGCTCCTTCGATCTTGATCCACGCCAGCTGGACTTGCCGTTCAACCTCAGACCCGCAGATCGCGATCGTGCTTGGGATGGTCACGCGGATTATCCTTCTTCGCAGCAAGTTCTCGGCCATTTTCTTGAAGAGATAGGCGTCACTCAACCCATGCGGATGGCGGGGCAGCTGCTTCGGGATTTTGGATCGATCGGGGCCGTGATGTCAGCCTCCTGGTGGAGATTGCGCGGAACCGTTGGAATCCGCGTTGCCAATGCCATCGGTGCCTCACGAGACCTAATGAGGAGAGCGCTGACCGAAGTTGTCGCGACAGGTCCGGTGATCTCAAGTCGGCGCGAAGTCATGATGCTCTTGCAGGCGGAATTAGGCTCGCTGCGGCGCGAGCGCTTGATTGCCTTGTACGTGGATTCAAAGCTGCGGCTTCTGAGGATCGAGCGGGTCAGCGAAGGCACGCGTGACAGCGCTCCCTTCGATCTAGGCAGGATTATCCAGAGCGGCCTTGAGGTCGGCGCTTCTGGAATCCTGCTGGTTCACAACCACCCCTCCGGCGATCCGGCCAGCAGTCAATCAGACAGAAGGGCGATCAGTCGGCTGAGCAGTGTTGCGGCTGACCTGGATATGCACCTGATCGATGCACTTGTCGTGGCAGGTGGGGAGTGCCACTCCATGCTCAACGGATGGATAAAGACAGTTCGCGACCTCTGAACAGATCTCTCCGCTGCATCTCGCCTGCCTTGTCGCGACTATCCGGCCCCAGGTGTCTTGCCGATCCAAGTTGAGTGTGACCAAATGTCCTTGCCCAACCAAAAGGAGTCGAGACCATGCGTAAGCTGATTTTCGGATTGTCGGCAGTCGCTCTCATTGCAAGTTCAATGCCGTCGATCGCGGCAGCTCCGTGCCGCGATGCAAAAGGCAAGTTCATCAAGTGCCCGCCCAAGCCCGCCAAACCTGTTCAGTGCCGCGATGCCAAAGGCAAGTTCACGAAGTGCGGTACGAAGGGCGCAAAGCCCGCCTAAAGATCAGTTTGCGATGTAGGATTTGGCTTGGCACTAGCGGGGAATCAGCGAGCCGAATCGCTGTGAGTGGGCACCGGCAAGGTGCCCGCTCACCCTTGCGATCTCTAAGGGGCTAGTCGTGCGCAGGTTGCTGCTTTTGGCTCTTCTCGCGCTGTCAGTCCCGTCGTCTGCGAAAGTTCGCCCGCGGGCAACCGGCCTCTCGCCATCTGCAGTGAAAGACCTCCAGTGTTTTACTTTAGCGCTCGTCGGGGCCGGCGGAGCCACCGAGGCTGCGAAGCGGGACGATTCCGTGGCTGGGGTGTGGTACTTCCTGGGGCGCTTGGACGGAGAAGCACCAGGCATCGATCTTAGGAAGGAGGCGGACCGCGCCCTCGCCCGAATGAGTGGGGATCCACGTACAAAAAAAATTGGTGCGGCGTGCGATGCTCAATTCCGCAACCGTGGTGCCGATTTGATCGCGCTTGGCGGACGCCGCTGACTCCGCCAGTGTTTTCCTCTCCAAATCGGACCAGACGACGACAGGTTCTGCGACAGAGAGATAATAGTCCGGTCGTCGTTCATCGTCGGCAATTTAATCCCAAATGAACAATCGGACAGTCAGCCGTTTACCCGCAGCTTCTGAAATTCTCGCTCCTGAACTGGAGGGAGAACGACATGAAAAAGAAGTTGATGATCACCGGCCTGGTGGCGATCCTGGCAGCGCAATCCACGCCGAGCTTCGCACAACCAACGACTTGGGGTTTGTGCTGGGCAATGCCGCAGTGGGCGATGAATTGGGTGCCGTGCTTTCCAAAGCTAATGCCTGGTCAGAAGGTTGGGCAGAAGTAGTTGAGGCGTTACTATGAAAGATGAGACGCTGCGCCTCGCCAGCTGTCGGTCGTAACAGTGAGTTCCCTGCTCACGTTCGGCGGGTGTCATCCCCGTCGCGCGCTTACTGCTATCGCTGACAGAGCCGGCCAGAGCGCAGCTACTCTCGACCTCAATCAAGGGACGCTCGCCTGCGCTATCGACCCAGAACTCTCGGTTCGTTGTCGGAGCGGTGGTGCGGGCGCAGCGCTCTTGGTCGTGTCAAAGGCACCCGCTGACGAAGCAATGAAAGGCCGGATACGCGGTAAAATCGTTTGCATAGGCACACTCCAGTTCGACAGGTCGAGTCTGTAAGGGACTGGTTGCTTCCAAACGTACCCTGCTACCACCATCGCCATGACCTTAAGTCGCGGCCGACCGTCGGATTGGACGATCCGAAAAACCGGGCCTCCGCTGTTACCCGGAAGGGCCGCACAACTGGTCCCGCGAATAAAGCGACTGAAGGTACCGGTAATCGTGCAGGAAGGATCGATAGTGAGACCTTTCCTCCAATTACGATCGTCCGGGTAACCCGCGTCTTGCATGCCATCAGCTACGCCGGCCTCCTCGTTGTAGAGTTTCACGTATCCAAGACTTGCTCCGAGACACTTGTCCAAGCGGAGTAGCATCCAATCTCGGTCGCGCTGACCGCTCTGCTGTTCTGCAGTGCCTGCCGGAAGACCTCCGGCGACTACCACCGTTCCGAAACTGGCCATCTGCTCGGGCGTACCGGCCGCCCCAACGAATTTCAGACGTTTGCCGACGGGGTGACCATAGAGGATGTGTTGCGCTGTTAAGACGTGACACTCGTCCACAAGAAAACCGGTGCCCCGACGGGCTCTCCACAGCCCATTCCCACTGACCATGCCGATCGGTGAATAAACAGAGCCTGGAGCCGTATTCACATATTGACGATCGTCTGCGTCGAAAATCGCTGCATGCGAGCCGCATGCGAAGAAGACCAGAGACAAGAGGACTAAATACGAAGCTGTAGCCCGCACAAAGCTTCGTAGCTAGGATTTACGCCGTTGATCTGATTATCGTATCTGAAATGGAGGAAAGATCGGGCCGTGCCGACTACTTCGACCTGCGTCACAGACAAGAAAGCAGCTACGAGTTAACGCCATTGGCGGATCTCGTTCTTCTCCAATAGACAAGAGAGGTACGAGATTCAGCGAATTAAAGCCTTTGCTGCTCTATCGCTTGCTTTCGCAGCTCCAACTTCAGCTGCGAAATACAACCAGACACAAATTGAGCAATGCGGCTCGTCAGGCACAGGCCATTGGCTCATGGGCTGGAATTCTTATCACATGGTTCTCTGCTGGCGCAGTCGTGGACAGCCGGGAGGTAGAGCAATAGTGAAGGCTCGCCATTGCGGCACACAAAGATGCTTCAGTGGGCGCTTCTACGTTCCAGTGGGCTTTGTCGATGTGAGGAAGATCAGCCGCTTCGGCTTGGTTTGCGCACCTCGGTTCGCAATACGGTGAAGCCAGGTAGCCATTCAGTCCCCGTCAGCAGCACCTCACTCGTGCTCTACAGCCATTTGGCCACGCCCCCATGATGAGAGCAAGCGCCTTGGTGTGTCTTGGCGTGGCTGTAAGTGCCATCCTTGCACTGAGCCATCGCACCAGCCGGATTGTTGTTGTCGTTTGCGGCAGCAGCTGACGTTGCGGCAGGAGCAGGCTTCGGCGCAAGCTTGACCGTCGTCTTGGCCGGAGTTGACGAATTGCTGGTGCGACAGACGGCGCGCGGCCGATTGTACCATTTCGTGCAATCGGTGGTGCTCGCAGTCGTCTTGGTCGTGGTTTTCACCGCGCCGGGAGCTTTCCCGGTTGGGGTCTCCGTGGAGGCTGTGCGGCAAACTGCCTTGTTGGCATTTCCGGGCTTTGTGCAATCATAATGCCTGCTGGTGGTTTTGGTCGTGACGGTGCTCGTCGTGGTGGTGGTTGGCGTCACCTTCCCAGGCGTTGTCGCCGTCCCTTTGCAGGCTGCCTTGTTGGCATTGCCCGCTTTTGAGCAATCGTAGTGGCGAGCAGCCGCTGTCGCGGGTGATGCGACCAAGGCCGAGGGTACCAGGAATGCAAGAATCAACAATGTTCTGGACAGAATGCTCATTGTGACGACCTCCCTCCTCACTGAATTGCCTAGGGCTAGAGAAACTTGGACAGCGCTCCAGAGAAGCCGCCTTCGCCGTCAAGTATTGATGCAAAGCGGCCGAGCGAACCTTCGCCGCCGATCTGTTGAACGATCTCGTTGAGCTTATCGCTCGGAAGCCCGGTGGCATCCGACGCCGTTTGAATCGTGTCGCCTTCCTGCGCGTGCGCCTGGCCGAGCGCGGCAACGGCCTGCTCCACCTCCTGGGGTGACAGTCCGACTTTAGCAGCAAGATTTTTAATCGTGGTGTTCTCGGCGACTTGGCCGAGGATGCCGTCGAGCAAACTCATATTGCTCCCTTTCAACACCCACGACCGATTCAGCGCTTCTACAGTCGTTTCGTTCCCTCGCCACGCCAGCAACAAGATTGCGGTGTCCGCTTTCCACCCAAATCGGACATCCCTCCAGTGGCGTCTACTGCGGAATTTCGACGTGCCCGCCAAATCCGAGCCGCATTGCGGACAGAAGTTTGTCGGCGAAGCTCTCGTCCATCCGGCTCCGATACCGAGCAAACAAGGCGGCGGTGAGCACGTTAGCCGGAACCGCTTCTTCCATAGCCGCATCGATTGTCCATTGCCCCTCACCGCTGTCGGCCACGTGTCCGCTAAACTGATGGAGATCATGATGGGAAGCCAGCTCGATCGCGCAGAGATCGAGCAACCAGGAGGATATGACCGAGCCCCTCCGCCAGACTTCGGCAACGTCGGGCAGGTTTATGGTGTACCGCTGGTCTTCGGGAAGCCTGTCGGAAGCCCGGCCCTGAAGGACGTGGAATCCTTCCGCGTACGCTTGCATAAGCCCGTACTCAATTCCGTTGTGGACCATCTTGACGAAGTGTCCCGCACCGGACGGCCCAGCGTGGATGTAGCCGCGTTCCGGACGATCATCACCTGCATCGCGCTGTGGCGTGCGTGCAATCGTCCCAAATCCTGGCGCAAGAGCGTCGAAGATGGGATCGAGCATGTCGACAACTTCCTTGTCGCCGCCGATCATCAGGCAGTAGCCCCGCTCAAGGCCCCAAACGCCGCCCGAAGTGCCAACGTCGACATAGTGGACGCCATGCTCGGCACATTCCCTGTGGCGACGGATATCGTCCTTGAAGAAGGTGTTGCCGCCATCAATGATGATATCGCCAGGTTGCGCTGCAGCTGCCAGCGCAGTGATCGTCTCTTCTGTCGGGTTGCCGGCAGGCAGCATCACCCACAAGATGCGAGGAGCATCCAGTGCGGCTACGGCCGCCTCCAGCGAGGTGACGCCGACGGCCCCTTCGTTTGTCAGGGCGCTGACACTCTCCCGGTTGAGATCAAAGGCAACAATCTCATGACCGCCTTTCATCAGGCGGCGGGCGATGTTCGCTCCCATCCGCCCAAGGCCAATGACTGCTATTCGCAATGTCGCATTTCCCCCACAGAAGGACCAGCAATCGGCTGCTCATCCATCGCTGCAAGCTACTGCGCGGGAAGTGTGGTTTCCACCCATTGCGACCACCGGCTCACTGCAAAAATTACGGAGCCGAGCAATCATCGCCGCTGCACGTGCCGGTGAGGCTGAGCTTCGCCAGCCTCTGCATCACATTGTACAAGAAAGGCTAACATTGCTTGTTCCGTACACAGCCAGCCACCGGCGTCCACATCTGAAGAGTCTAGCGTGCGGGTGGCGGCGGTTGGCGAGAAAAGCGCTCAAGTTTTTCGTCGATGACCGCCCATCCGGGGGCTTCCTCAATCCAGATTGCCATCTTTGGAGCGAGTTCCTGCGCCGGATCCAGAAAGCCCAGCCGGACCGCCGCGAAATCTGAGTCGGCCGACGACTGGGCCATGATGGGCGTGCCGCACGAGCCGCAATAGCTGTGCGTGAGGGTGTTGCCGCTTGCGGCCGTGTAGCTGTATCGCGACAGTTCACCCGAGATCGAAATGTCGCGCGTGCTGAATATCGCGCTGTGGGTCGCGCCCCCGCTTGCCACTTGCTGACATTGACGACACCAACATTGCCGAACCTGCACAGGTTGTCCGCCGAGCACTCCGCGCACAACACCGCATTGGCATTTTCCAGTGAACATTCACCTGCTTTCACCCGATGGGCCCACGCTGATCAACGAGCTTGCCGACGCATTTCCGGATCGAATCCAAAGCGGGTGTTCACAGCTGAACGAAGTCGGGCCGAACGTATGGAAGTCTGGCTTCTAACTCTCAGAAGGATCCGTTTATTCGGGGCTGATGATCGGACCTGTTTTCGCGAAGCCGTTTTCTTTTGGCGAGCATCCAGAGGGTCAGCTCAAATACGCCGGTGACGCACTAGGAACGGATTGCTTGATCGTCGGTGGACTGACCGGAAATGCGGGGTTTTCCAAAGCCTACCGCCCCGACGGCGCCACCAATGACGATTGGTTCGGCTGGCACCAAAAAGTGCTAGCTCCGTTCGATGGTATCGTCGAGGGCGTTTACCTCAACGCGGTCAACAACGTTCCTGGAACGATGGGGTGCCTACCCGCGAGCACGATTCGCTTTAGACGCTTGGGGACGGCCTTATTGTGGTTTATGCCCACATCACAGGTCCGACGGTGACTGCCGGTGGAGCCCGTTCGCCAAGGTCAAGTGGTCGCTAGAGTGGGAAACAACGGCATGGCCGGAAATCCCCACATTCACGTCGGCGCGTATAAGGGCACCACCCCTTATCGGACCCGTTGGGACCTCCGGCAGATCGGCGCCTTGGCCCAGGAATGGAACCACCGTCAGCTACTCCTGATCACACTGACATGCGCCGACGACTGCCACCAGATCTACTTGGTCCGTTACGTGCATTCAGCCCGCCTGCATCACGCCCAAGGGCGGCCTGTGACATACCTCAGATGGTTTGAGAGTCCGCTTTGGGTGGGAAACGGACACTATGAATACGCATTGTCGTCGACAGTCGGATTCAGGGCTTTGGTGGCTGCTTACCTCACTACTGGCACCATGAGGTGCGCGTACGGTGTTCCCGCCCACATGACATAGGGACCACTGGTGTCGGGCTTGGGTCCACTGGGATAGCCAGCGAGAATCGCCTTAGACCCGAGGATCATGAGGTGTGGCCCAGTGCGGACCCAGTCAGCGCCCGGCGCTGGCCGCGTCGCGAACGGATCGGTGTTACTCGGGTCG